>JAABUU010003459.1_pt1 | contig 20056 bp, 19 predicted proteins | sample 5559301 | NCBI WGS metagenome assembly JAABUU01 (sample SAMN10711884, study PRJNA513360) | rock metagenome | isolation source: Antarctica rocks | place: Antarctica: Victoria Land, Richard Nunatak white | reverse complement strand
ACCGGAACAGGCGGCTCTGGAAGGACCCAGAGGCGACGATCGCATCCGCAAAAGCCTTCCTCTATGCCGCATCGGTCATGATCCTCTTGCGCCGATTGGCCCGAGCATGACTTCCCGGACGGACTCTGAGAGAACTTTTACCAGTCTTTCAGCTGAATCGAGACACTGATTGAAAATTGGTAGGAAAGCTGGAAGCGCACCGACAGCGTATTGAATGTAATAGAGGAAGTCGCTGCTTGATGTGTATAGTAGCTTTGGACGTTGACTTGTGCCCGTAGCGAGCTGATGAATACCGGATATAAAGCGATCGAATTCCTCAAGATCTTTGCTAAGGGTATTCATATCTTCATCAAAAATCGATCTCGGAAGCTGAAGAACCAGAAAGATCGTATCAGGAGAGTGAGTCAGACCAGTGCTTTGGAACGTGTTAGCCACTTGAATGAACTGATTCATACTAGCTAAGTATAAATTTAGAAACGCAATGTAAGCTGCAACTTCGCCTGAAGCGGGAAGGTAATCCGGATTTTCTACGGCAAACGTCAATACCTTAGCGGCCACTTTGTCAATTGTTAGTGATCCATAGATTGTATTTCGTAGGAATTCTTTGATCGGGATTGACCGATGTTGGAATGCATCTATTCCTGACAGTGGCGACAGCTGCGCCCTAATCGCAGCAGATTGCTGCATGATGGCCGGTAAGTTCTGGGCGTTCCGGGAACTAATGTGATTTTGCAGTGTCGTTAAGGAAGTGATTACGCCATTGTCACTCAAGCCCTTTATGAGCCCCTGGAATATACTAGCGACTTCGCTCACGATCATGATGCACCTTCGGCTCTCGACCAACCCACAGTCGAGAAAACCACATCGTTCAATGGCTGAGAAGTCTATTAATCAGCCATCTCGGGATCGTCGCGCTGCAGGATGGCGCCCTATCCGCCGAAGAATGAAGGGGAAGGGAGCGTCTCCCACTGCGGAACATAGGCTGTGCCGTGGAAGATGACCTCCCAATCATGAGGAGCGCTCGCTTCCAACCCCGCCCAGTACGATCGCGCGCACTCTTTTGCGTTGTCGCGAGTCACACGTGGTGCCCATCCGAGGTGACCGCGGTGTACGGGACCAATATGCTGGAGCGGCACACATTCGAAAACTATGGCCTCTCTTTCACCGTGCCACGCCTTGGCGTAACGCTCGCAGGTATGACGATCCTCAAAAAGGAACATTGCACCTCGTCGGCTCGGACGATCTTGAAAACATTCGGATCGGACCTGTTCAAGAGTCGTTTCGAAATCACCGAGCATCGGATTAACATCCGTTCCATGTACAAAGCCCGTGTCCTGCGCCTGCATGACGCTCATCGAAATTGTCTGGCCCTTCGACAGACGAAGATTATGCAGCATGGGGCTCTGACCTAGGATCTCGAAGCGCCAGTATGACCTGTCCGTCTCAACCAATCGATTGCCCACCCGCAGCCGGCAGGTATCCCTTCGCCCTCAGATGCTCGGCTAGCGCACGGCGGACGGCTTCGGGGCGACGCGGCTCTGGCATGTTCTCGGCCGCTGCCCACGCATCTAGCGCTTCAATCAATGGCCTTTCGACCCGAGCACGCAGTTGCTCGCTGTCGACCGCTGGCCGACCACGCAAAGAATTTTTAGGCCCAGTAATTGACATGACGAAATTATAGGCTCATTTAAAGCGGGCCGCAACGGTGCAGCGAACACCGAAACGGCCCTGACCACAGCGAAACTGGAGTTCTCGCAATGGCTATCGACGCCCATAGCACAACCGCGCCCGCCGATCACCGGGCCTGATTACGAACCTGGGCCGGCTCAGTCCCCGTCCCCCTGCCGGACCTCACGGCCGAAACCGTGACGATGCTGGACGCCATCCCGGCGGACGTGCCCCACGGTGGGGCGCCAATGACGCGCCAGGGTAGCGCAGGTTTCCCATTGCTCCCCAATTCCGGGGAGCAATTCTCGCTGGACGCAGCCCAAGCCGTCCACGTGGCGCACGTCCCCTTTCACCGGAGCCCCACCATGGGCAGCCGTTACCCGCAGCGTTACCCGGACCCCCTGAATGACGAAAGCCCCGCCGAGGCGGAGCTTGCTAAGTCGTTGCGTTCATTGGGAAATGATGGTGGGCGCTGTAGGTCTCGAACCTACGACCCGCTGATTAAGAGGGACGGGTTCCGAGTGAGCATAAATGCTTGTTGGACCACATAACGTCTGATCTTTCTTGCGTTTTGGCCAGACCCCCTGTTACATGTGAGCATAGGAGATCTCTGGGAAGCACAAAATTGCTTCCCATGTGCTTCCCCGCCGGCTTGCTTCCCAGGGCTCATGCGTCTCACGAAGGGCAACCTCGCCAAGCTCTCGTTGCCGGTCGGAAAGACCGAGACAATCGTCTTCGATGCCGACATGCCCGGCTTCGGTCTGCGCATGCGTGCCGGCGGGAAGCGGACCTGGATCGCGCAATATCGAATCGGGACAAAACAGCGTCGCATTACGCTGGGCACGCCTGAGACACTTGACGCCGATGCGGCCCGACGTCGCGCGAAGGAGGCTCTTGCCCGTGTCAGCCTCGGCGAGGATCCGCAGACCGCGAAGGCCGAGGCCAGGGCACAGGCCGCCGTGACGTTTGGAGCGGTGGTGCCGCAGTATCTGGCGTACGTCGAGACCCGGCAGCGGCCGGGGCACCATGCCGACACGCGGCGCTATTTCGAGAAGCACTGGTCCCCGTTTGCCCGGCTCGGCCTCGCCACCATTGATCGCCAGCGGGTGTCGGTCCGGCTGCTCGAACTCGCCAAGGCCAACGGGCCTTTCGCGGCCAACCGGGCCCGAGCCGCGCTCTCGGCCTTCTACACCTGGGCCATCGGCGCGGGCGTGGCGCACGGCAACCCGGTGCTCGGGACCAACAAGCCCGCCGATGAGGTGCCGCGCGACCGCGTCCTGTCTGACACGGAGCTGGCGCTGGTCTGGCGATGCTCCGGCCCGGGCGACTATGGCGCGATCATCCGCCTGCTGATCCTTACGGCCTGCAGGCGCGAGGAAGTCGCCGCGATGGCCGACAGCGAGCTGCAGGGGTCGACATGGACCATTCCAGGCGCCCGGACGAAGAACAGCCTCCCGCTGGAGCTACCGCTCCCCGCGACCGCCCTGGCGATCGTCGCCGCGGTGCCGCGGCGTGACGATCGCGACCTCGTGTTCGGATCCCGTGCGGGCCCGTTCAGCGGGTGGTCGAAGGCCAAGGCGGAGCTGGATTCGCGCATGCTCGCGGCGCTCAAGGCCGAGCAAGGCGGCAAGGCCGCGCTGACACCCTGGCGCCATCACGATCTTCGCAGAACGAGCGCGACCCGCATGGGCGACCTCGGGGTGCAGCCACACGTCGTCGAGGCGGTGCTGAACCACATCAGCGGCAGCAAGGCTGGCGTGGCCGGGATCTACAATCGGGCAGCCTACCGCGACGAAAAGCGGGCAGCCCTTGCGCTCTGGGCGGGGCACGTCGAGGGGTTGGTGGGGAGCGCGACGGGATGTCTGAAAATTTGAAGCCTAGCGCTTTGGATCAGAGTTACCTTGACCTGAAGCAAAAGTTAGTGGACTTCGGAGAAGTTATAGGCGAGGGCGCTTTTGAAAGGTGCGAAAGCGGATTGCTGAGTGAGACGGATGCTCACGAGTTACAAATGGGCACCTTCTATCTGTTGAGCGGTATAAAAGAGTTATTGAAGGATGCCGATCTAATTGCTGAAAACGTGCCGAAGACAAAGCGGCAGATCTTAAGGCTTATAGGCCATGCGCGCGCTCTTGTTGGCGGCGCGCTATTCGTAGCTAAGCATCTGGACGTGACGGAAACAGCGAGAAAGCTAAATCGAAATGAGCATACAATACACGCTCGCGAAGGGAAGAAAAAGAATCGAGACTTAAGACTCTCGATCGCAAGGCCTATTTTGGAAAAAGCTGCCTACAAACCTAACGGTAAGTTGCTCAATCCGGGGAAGGAGCTTGAGCGCATAAACGCTGCTCTAGCTCTGGTGAAAGGGGTGAATGACGATCCCCTCCATGCTCCGATCAGCTTGAAGACCGTAGATCGGTACGCAAAGGCAGTCCGGTCCAAAAAGACAGAATGACATTCTGTCCGACTATTTCGGACACAATGTCAGTATGGTCTCCTAACGAACGGATAACGTCTTCACCTTTTGCAGACCTGTGCTCATCATCGCTTTTGTAAACGACAACCGGTGTCGAATTACTGGAGCATGAAATGTCCCAAGTGCAAGATGCTGGACGAAAGGCAGTCACGCTGCCGACGTTCCTCGATCGCAATCGCATCCTGAACGCCAATCAGATGGCGGAAGGTCTCGGCTTCAGCGTCGCTCATTTCCGACGTTTGTATCGCACAGGCAGGATTCCGAAGCCTGTCCAGATCGGCGGCCGCAAGCTCGGCTGGCCTGCGGGTGTGCTGATCGACATGACCACCGGGGCGTCCGACGCCGGAAGGGTGGCGGCGTGAGATGGACCTGAAAAACAGAAGGGGCGCCCCTCGCGAAGGCGCCCCCCTGAACATTGCAATCCTGGCGGGATGCGAAGTTCAAAATAGCGACATCTCCCTAATTGTCCAGATACCGCGCGCCATTCAGTGGCTCGCCCGCCGTACTGGTCTGACCGTCTCGACGGCTGCGGCCGTCGCATCGGCAAACCGGTTCGGGAATGTCCGCTGATGGCGTGGTCTCCTCAACCGGATGCGGCCTTGCGCTCCGTGAGCGGTGCCGTTGACGCCCCGACTCACGGAGTCGCGGTCGTGAGGGGCGCGTTGCCCGACCGCCTCACCGCGGAATGGATTGCTAAACTTCCCGCCTCGCGGGAGGCCGGGGTCGCCGCTGGGTTCGACGGGCGAGCCTGGATCTCCGGGTTCCTCATGGCCTTCGCTCGCGACCGTGCGGAACGCACGTTCCTCGGGCTCGACGACTTCATGACGACCGGGCGAACGATCGACGATCTCGACCGACACATCGTGTCTGGTGGGATGGCCATGCTGGAAGGCTGGGCCTCCACGATGGCGAGGTGCGGTTGCGCTGCCGAGCCTTGGGCGGCCGAGGCAGCGCAGCGGGCGGCTCTCGCATATCGCGAACGGATCGAGAGATTGTTGGCGACCTCGGATGCGGGAGGTCGAGCATGAGTTGGTCTCCTCAACAAGAGGCCGTCTTACGCGCCGTTCGTCAGTGGCAGAGTGAGCGTGGCCAGCCGGTGTTCCGCCTGTTCGGCTACGCCGGAACGGGCAAGACTACCCTGGCCAACGTGATCGCGGCCGACACGCACGGCACCGTCGCCTTTGGCGCCTTCACCGGCAAGGCCGCCCTGGTGCTTCAGTCCAAGGGGTGTGAGGGAGCGCGAACCCTCCACAGCCTGATCTACACGCCGAAGGACGACGCCGAGACGGGCGAGGTCCGCTTTGAGCGGAACGACGACGCCGACCTCCGCAGCGCCAGCCTCGTCATTGTCGATGAGGTCTCGATGGTCGGCGAGGACCTCGGCCGCGATCTGCTGTCGTTTGGGCGCCCCGTGCTGGTCCTCGGCGATCCCGCGCAGCTGCAGCCCGTGAAGGGGACCGGCTTCTTCACCGACGCCGAGCCCGACGTCATGCTGACCGAGGTGCATCGCCAGGCGGCCGACAATCCCATCATCGCCATGGCCACCACGGTTCGCGAAGGCGGTCGGCTCCGGCCCGGGCACTATGGGTCGAGTGAGGTGGTGGGTGCCGGCGTCAATCTCGATGCCGATCGCGTCCTCGCGGCTGATCAGGTTCTCGTCGGGACGAACCGGAGCCGCCGCGCCAACAACGCCCGATTCCGCGAGCTTCACGGTCGTGGAAGCTCGTTGCCGGTTCCGGGCGACAAGCTGGTCTGCCTGCGTAACAACCGCGCCAAGCGCCTGCTGAACGGCGGCCTCTGGCAGGCCGACCGGGTCGAGGGCCACGGCGCGAAGATCAACATCGACATCGCGTCCGAAGACGTCGAGGGCGTTAAGGCGAAGGTCTCGGTGCCGATCGAGTTCTTTACCGGCGACGAAGGCAAGCTCGATCCCCGCACGCTGCGGAACGTGGACCAGTTCGACTACGGCTACGCTCTGACGGTCCACAAAGCGCAGGGCTCGCAATGGGACGATGTCGTTCTCTTCGACGAAAGCGCGTGCTTCCGCGAGCATAGGGCTCGTCACCTCTACACGGCTATCACGCGCGCGGCCGAGACTGTGACGGTGGTGCAGTGACCGGTCCCGAAACCTTCGTCGTTACGCGCGACATCAAGGCCGCCGTCCAGGGGCGAGAGACCGAAGTCCTCGACGGCTTGTCGATCGACTGGCGCCGCTGCAGCCACAATACGCATATCCCGTGTCCTTACCCGGAGCACGGGTCCGACGGCGACAACTGGCGTTGGGACGCCCGGAAGGCCAAGGCCTTCTGCTCCTGCCAGACCGGCCACGCCGACGGCATCCTCGACGTCGTGATGAAGTGCGAGGGGCTCGACATCGAAGGCGCGAAGATCCGCGTCGCCGAGATGATCGGGCGCTCGGATCTCGTGAAGACGAAGGGCGGCAAGGGCGGCCAGCGTTCCGACGCCGTGTCCTTGTTGAACCCGCCGGCCGGTGCCGGCGACGCGGACCTTTCTCGCGCATACCTCTCCCATCGTTTGGGGGTCGAGGCCGCCGACGTGCTGATGCCGTCGACCAGGACGGCCGGGTGGCGGGCGTTGGCCTTCTGGGATCCACCGGCGAAGCAGGGCGGGAAGCCCGTCGACGTAGGGCAGTTCCCGTGCGTGGTTTTCAGCACCATAGCGGCCAACGGCGGCATGCACGCGCACCGGATCTATGTCGCTCCGGGCGGGGCCGGGAAGGCGGACCTCGGCAACAGCGTTAGCGGTAAGCCTCGCGATCCGAAGAAATCGGCGAAGGCCCCCTCGGACGGCGCCAGCACGGCCGGCAGAAGCGTGCTGCGGGGTGACGCCCGCAGGGCACCGCAAATCATTGTGGCCGAGGGGATCGAGACGGCGGCGGCCATAGCCCATGCATTCAGGCCGGAGGTCGACGCGGGAACGCTGGCGATAGCGGCCGCGATCTCGGCTGGTGGGGTCTCAGCATTCCAGGTCTACCCGGAGACGTCGAAGGTCACGGTCGCGGCCGATCGCGACGAGAGTATCAAGCCGTCGCGACCAAGTCCTACCAGAGCCGGGGAACGCGCCGCCCGCGAATTCGGCATGCGAGAACATGACCGGGGCGGCGTCGAGACATCGATCGCGCTGCCCGGGTTGCCGGGAACGGCGACGGATTGGCTCGACGTGCTTCGCGCCGAGGGCCTCGATGCCGTGCGCGCCGGGATCGAGGCGGCAGTCCGGTTCGTGCCGACCGCAGCCGAGCTGCGCGAGCGGGCGGAGCGAGCCGGGCGGGAGGAAGAGCTGAGGCGCGTGGCGGCCACGTACCCGCTGCCGGAACTCGATGGCCGGACGCTGTTCTATCAGCACACCAAGGCTGGTCGAATCTGGGTTCACAAGACAGTGAAGGTCGGCAAAGGCGAGAGTGCCGATCTGGTCGATGTCGCAATCGCTTCCCCGTTCGGTATCACGGCTTGGCTGCGGATGGCCGATGCCGAGGACACCTATGGCTTGCGTTTGATCGCTCAGGATCCTCGCGGAAGCCCCAGGATCATCGACGTCGATTGCGGTGACCTCGCCTCCATGGCGGGCGTCGAGGCTCGCCGGCTGTTCCTGTCCAATGGCGTGAGGTTCGAAGGGGACGGAGAGGTCATCGCGGTGGCGTGTCTGAAAGGGGCCGACCCATCAGACGAGATTGCCGTCGTGCGCCATCCAGGGTGGCACGAGGTTGAGAACACCAAAGTCTATGTCGCGCCGGGCGGCGAGGTCATCGGATTACCAGAAGGAAGCTCCCTGGAGCTTTCGATCGGGGCCCGCCTTGCGCCCAATGTCGCCAAGGCTGGATCGCTCGCGGGGTGGAAAACGGCTGTGGCCGCGGCGCTGCAGGCCGCGGACTGTCCGCACTTCGCGCTCGGAACCGCCGCAGGCTTCGCGGGCGTGTTGGTCGACCTCTGCGGGCTCGACAGTTGCGGGATTAACCTGTCGGGCCAGACCAGCTCCGGCAAGACCACGGCACAACGTCTGGCTGCCTCGTCATGGTCGGTGCCGGACTCGACCAAGGCGGGGCTATTCCAGGTCGCGAAGACCACCGTCAACGGTTTCGAAGCCCTCGCGGCTCGGGCGAATGGGACCGTCTTCGCGCTCGACGAATTGGCGCATCTCTCGGGCAAGGAGACAGCGCGGGTCGTTTACACACTGGCCAGCGGCATCGGCAAGACCAGGATGACCACCAGCGCGACGGCGCGGGAGCCTCATCGCTGGAAGACCTTCGCCATCCTGTCCAGCGAAACGAGCCTCGAGGCCAAGATCACAGCCGACGGCGAAACATGGACCGGTGGTCAAGCCGTTCGAATCGCCGACGTTGATGTCACGGGCATCAACCGGCTGCTGGACGCGAAGGTGTTCCAAGCGGTCGCCAGCGTCGGCCAGCACTATGGCCATGCCGGCCCGGCCTTCATTCGCGCCATGATGCAGGCCGGCTACCACGAACGTGCTTCGGAGGTCCGCGATGGCATCAATGAGGTGGCGCGGCGCCTCGCTGGGGCCGGCGCAGACGCCGCGACGATCCGAGCCGCGATGCCCCTCGCGATCCTGTCGACGGCTGGAAAAATGGCCCAAGCTTTCGGACTGCTGCCGGGCGGAAACGCAGTCGGAGCCGCCGTTAAATGGGCCTGGACCGGCTTTCGGGAATCGAGCGACGCCGTGGCCCTCGACCCTTCGGCACAGGCGATCGGCAATATCCGGCAATGGATCGCCGAGCGGTGGAACACGTCGATCCACTGGCTTGATGCAGAGGCTCGGCCGACCCGTGACGCCTTGGGGTGGTGGGACGACACCGCGGTTTACCTCACCCCTGACCGACTCGTCGAAGCGGCCGGCGGTTCGCAGAAGGAAGCGATGATCGGCAAGAGCCTGAGCGAAGCGGAAATGATCGCGAAGACGAAGGACAACACGCATTTCACGGTCAATTGGGTGCCAAAAATCGGATCATTGAAGGCCTACGCGCTGTCGCGGGACCACTTTGGGCGGCAGCCAGACGACAAAAACGACGATGGGGCGGACCGATTCGAAGACTTCCAAACGTCCATCGAAGGCCGGCTATGAAGGGTCTGTCGGATCTTTTTGAGGACGTTTTTGCAGACCTCGACGCACCCAAAATTCCCACACTTCCCGCACGGGAAGACTGTCGCGGGATCTTGCAAGACACTGATTATGCTAGCACTTCCCGCGTTTCCCGCACTTCCCGCGATAAAAATGAGTTGAACGATAGCGGTTCAAATCCGAAGCCCGAAAAACACGAATTTTCGGCCGAGGGTTCGCGCGTGACGAGTTCTTATGTTGAAGCTACGGGAAGTGCGGGAAGAGAGGGAAGAGAGGCAAAAAAGCTTGCAGGATCAACCTCTTCTTTCTTCCCGTTAGAAAATGTTGAAACGGGAAGTACGGGAAGAGATCCTGCCTCGTTCGATCACCCCATCATCGACCTGAACCAAGCAGCTCCGCGGCGTGCCGAGTGGCTAACCGACGCCACCGTGGCGGCCCTGGCGCCGCAGCTTGTGCAGGCTGACCCCCTACCGATCTTGCCGTCCGACGTCCGGGCCGGTGTCGAGCGGGAGTTGCGCGCCCTCGCCGAGGATGGCTGCACCGGGCCGGATGCCCTGCGGGATGCGATCGTCATCACGCGCTCGAAGATCAGGAACAGCCCGGTCCTGGGCGAGCGACAGTCTCACGATGGCCGGTGCCACGTCTGCGGGAGCGTGCTCGATGATGCGCGACCCGTCGTGGCCGTTATGCAAGCGAAAGGCGGCAGGCGGCTGTGGCTCCACAGCGAATGCCATGCGGAACACAGCCGGCGTACCGCCGCGCTCGTCGACAGCATCATGGCGGCAGCCGGGTACGGCGCCGATCGACGGGAAGGAGAAGCAGCATGAACCGGACCTCACGCGCCCGGATCGTCCTCGGCGTCGACATCGGCCGTCGCGGTGCGCTTTCGCTCGTGACGGGATCAGGCGACCTCGTCGACGTTGCCGACATGCCAGTTCTGGCCGATGGTCCGGCCGGTAGGCCAGCCGTCAACGCGCCGCTGCTAGCGCTCCTGCTCCGGCAGTGGTGTCCGACGGAGGCTTTCGTCGAGTTCGTCGGGGCACGGCCTGGCGAGGCTCCGTCTGGGGCATTCGCGTTCGGCCGCTCCCGCGGCGTGATCGACGGTGCGCTCGGCACAATCGGGATACCGTCGAAGATGCTGACGCCCGCAACCTGGAAGCGTGCTGTCGGTATCCCGCCGGGTCGTGACGGCGTAAAGGACTTGGCACGATCCGAGGCGATCCGGCGATGGCCGGCACGGGCCGATCTGTTCGCTGCGAAGGGCTCGGATGGCCGTGCCGAGGCGTGCCTGATCGCGGTCGCCGGCATGATGCGGGAGGCGGCGGGGCGGTGACCGGGTTTTCGCGTAGAGTTTTCGGAGTTTTCGGAGGCCACAACGCGAGGGTATGGTCACCACGACCATACCTTCGGTCGGGGCAAGCCAAACCATCCCCGCGCAAGCGGCCCAGATAGCGGGGAGTGGCTAAAATAGCCATAGATAGCCATGGCACGTGGAGGGGCTAAGCCGGGTGCTCGCCCATTAAATTAAATCGGGATAATGGGATAATGGGCAGGGTTACAGGGCTTCCCCGTGGTCGTCCGGCCGGCTCAAAGAACAAACGCGCTCAGGCTGTTCTGCGCAAGGGCCAAGGCGCTATGCGAGGCCGGAGCGCTGGACACCGATCTGGCTCAAGCGTTCGGAATAGCTCTCGGCACGATGTATCGATGGAGAACCGAGTTTCGTGAGTTTCGCGAGGCCACAAAGGCGGTATTGGTTGAGAACAGGGAATTTGCAGTCGTGGGGCGTGGGCTAGGCAAACGCCATGAACGACTGGGGTTATGGGGAAGCGGCGGTCATGCTGGCCGGGGAAGATGGCAGTGAAGGGCATGGGCGGCTGAGCTGAAGGCAGCGCGACCGTGAAATTCAATCATAGGAAATCGAATGCCAAGCGGCGGAAAGCGGAAGGGAGCCGGACGGCCTGCAGGTGCCGCAACGCGGAAGACCAGAGCCATCGCGGACCAAGCGGCGGCCGAGGGGCTGACGCCGCTCGAAGTCATGCTGCGGGCCATGCGGCTACACGCTACGGCGGAGCGATGGGATGATGCGGCGGCTATCGCCAAGGATGCGGCCCCCTACATTCACGCGCGGCTGTCGTCGGTCGACCTCAACAGCGAGGGGACGTTGACGGTTCGCGACGTATCCAGCGAGCCCCTGACGATTGACGAGTGGGCTGCACAGTTTGTCACCGAGCACTGAGGCTCCATTCCCGTAAGGCTGCACAAGTAAGCATTTGTCGGCAGGAGTAATCACTCTGCCAGACTTGCGTTGATTATTGCATCCTGCCCCCCAATCCTTTATTGTTTCTGCTGTCGAAGTGACGGTGCGAGGTTTGGTCGATGGCGGGTATCGAAGGCGAAAGCGACACGCCCGCCGGCGATATCGCCCATGACGTCGAAGTCCCGGCTCGCGGGTCGTCCTCAGTCCTCGCCACCATTGCGGCAATCGATGCCGAGCTGGTCCGCCACGATCTTTCGGCCGACCCCGCGCCGCTGCCGGTCGGCCCCGGCTCGTTCGGGGGCACGTGATGCCGAACTTCGATGTCATCGCGCCCAATGTCGGGTCGACGCCCGGCCTGCTCATGGGGCTCGACCCGACCTATCAGGCGCAGCAACTCGCGAATCAGCAGACGCAACTCCAGCTTGGCGCGTCACAGGCGTTCAAGGACGGACTGCCGGTCGACGGGCAAGGCAACACGGATTGGGGCGCCGCCACCAATCGTTTGATGCAGCTCGGCGCATACGATCAGGCCGACAAGCTCGCGACGTTCGGCCTGCAGCAAGGAGCCATCTCGGCTGCGCAGCGGAACGCCACCGGGGTCGGGCAATACGGCGGCGCACCTGGTGGAGCGGTCCCCGGATTGGCACCACCGGCCAGCGGCGGTCCCGCCCCCGCCGGCTCGTCGCCTATGCCGAGCGGCCCCGTAAACCCCGACGTGCTGAACTATATCCGCACTTCAGCGGCAGCGCGCGGCATCAATCCAGACACCGCCATGCGAGTGTCGGCGTCAGAGGGGCTGAAAGGCTTTGATCCGAACGGCAATCCCAATCTCGGTGACGGGGGATCGTCGGCTGGCCCGTTCCAGCTTCACTATGGTGGCGTAGCGTCGGGCGGCAATGCCGTGGCTGGGCTCGGTGACGACTTCACGAAGGCCACCGGCCTTGATGCGCGCAACCCAGCCACCTGGAAGCAACAGGTCGATTTCTCACTCGACAACGTCACTCAGAACGGCTGGGGTGCGTTCCACGGCGCCAAGGCTCTCGGGATCGGCAATTGGGACGGTATTAGCCAAGGTGACAAGGGGCAGTCATCCGGTCAAGGCGCCTCTGCCGCCGCACCACTCGTCGACCCGACCCATGCTGCGGCGGAACCCGTCCGCTCGGTAGCCCGCGCTGCTGCCTCTCCAAGTGCCATTCCAGACGCGGCGAGGCAGCCGACCGCTGAAGGTGCTCCGGTCGGTGACTCTGCCGTGATGGCGGCCCGTCAGCGCCTCGCCGCGGCACAGGACGCCGATCCGTCGAGCCTGACGCCAGCCCAGCAACAGCAACTCACGGCCGACACCGGAACGGTGGATGCCTATACGACGCAGCATGCCCAGCCCACCGCATCACTTGCGCCGACCTCAGCCGCGATGCCGTCCGATGTTTCGGACGCACTGGCCCGGCTCCAGAATAGGCAGGGGAACGCGGCCGATGCCGCGCTGTGGGGCTCATACCAGCGTGGTCAGGGACAGGGTGGCCGATCGGCGCCGATCGGCGTGTCGGGCACCGGTGGTGGTGATCCATCCAGCGCGCGCGCCCTCCTGACGCAACAGGCTGAGCGGCCTTCCGACGGCATCCCCCGTCCAGTGTCCTTCGGGTCCAGCCAAGACGCGCCGCCGGGAAGTGTCCATCCTTTCGGTCCGGGCAGCACCGCCATAACAGGGTCGACCGGGCCAAGTTTGCGCCCGCCGTCTGCTGTGGGTGGTCAGCTTCCGACCCCTGGCGGTGCGATGCCGCCGGCTGCTGGCGTCCCCGGCGCTGGATCGCCTGCACCGCTACCGATCTCGCTCAACGGTGGGGTGCCCGCCGCGCCTCCCCCTTCTGCCGGCGGGATCGGACTGGGTCAGGCCGCGCCAGCACCGGCCCCGATGCCGACGCAACCGACGGCTCCTCCGCCCGTGTCCGCCGCGCCGGCGACCTCGACGCAGATGCTCGACCCGTCCTTCGGCGGCCTGGTGCCTCCGGCGTGGCTCAAGGCCGGCCACACGGCCGGTGATTGGGTCAACTACGCTCGCCAGCAGGCCGCCATCAACGGAGGGCTGCCGTTCGGCGCTGGCAAAGCCAACGAGGAAGGCTGGTCGAAGATTGCGGACGGCCTCAGCTCGGCGATCGACAAGAGCAACGTTTACACGCCCGTGATGCCCTGGCCGTCCAGTACGAGACGGACCGGGAACGTCGGAAAGAGCAATTGCGCCTGTCGGCCGACACGGATTTGTCGCGGGTCGACTTTGCGGGGAAGCAGGCTGCGGCAACCGCGGCCGGGACGGAACAGGGCAAGGCCCCTTACACCTTCCTGCCGACGCAGCCGGTGCCGGGCGGTCCGACCGTCTATCGATCGACTGCAGACCTCGCCGCGGGCGGTGGGGCGGTCAAGGATCAGCCGGCCGTCTTCTCACAAAAGCAGGAAGCCCTCGGCAAGCTCGACGGCGACATGCAGGGGCAGTTCCAGCAGCGACAGGTGGCGCAAGAGCGGATCGGCGTGATGTCGAACCTGTTGGAGACGTTCCAGTCGGGGGCTGGTGCCGACGCCAAGGCCGCTGCGGTTGCCGCGGTGCGAGCGGCAGGCTTCGACATGCCGGACAGCGCCACGGCGAGCCCTTCTGCGGTCGAACAGTTCTCGAAGAACGCGACCTCCAACGTGTTTCAGAACGCGAAGGATATGGGCGGGCGGGTGCTGGTCTCGGAGCTTGACGGGCTGCAAAAAGCCAACGCCAATCCCAACATGCAGCCGGCATCAAATGCCGCGATCCTGGCGCAGCAGAAAGGCCTGCTGAACTGGGAGGATGCCCACTACAACGATTATTCGCAGTGGCGGCAGGCGAACCCCTACGCCACTGACGCCTCAACCTTCGAAACGGCATGGGCCAAGGCTCATCCGGTCTCGACTTACGTGGATGCGGCCAAGAAAGATATCTCGCCCTTGGGCGTACCGCTTCCGCCAAAGGGCCAACTCGTCGACGGGCAGGCGTACCTCGTGAAGGGCACCAAAACGCGGTGGGATGCCGGCTCGAGCCAGTTCGTCCCGTTCTCCGGCACTACGGCGCCGGCCCTGCCCGGCAGCACCGCTACACAGCCTCCCGTGCCGGGCGCTCGGCAGGCGTCTGACGGCAATTGGTATACATCGGACCCGAACCGACCCGGCAAGTTCCTGATGGTGACGCGCTGATGCCGTCGTTCGTCCCGGTCGACCATGATCCCTTTGCCGGGGCGTCCGATCGCGATACGCCGGCACCGTACACTGGCGGTGATCGTCCCCTGACCATCCATGGGGGTCGGCAAGCGAGTCTTCCTCCGCCCCCTGTGAATGCCACGGCCGATGATGCGCCGGCTCCTCGGCCGAGCCTCGCGCCGATCGCGGGCGCCGCCGCCACGCTGCCGGCCGGGTTCTTGCCTTCGGCCGATGCCGGTCGGCCGGTCGCCGCCGATACTTCGCCCCCGGCTCCTGCTCCATCGTCAGCAGCGACTCGCGCGGCCACGCCCGTCGGGATCTCCTATGAGGATGCTGCCGCGGCCGACACGGCGAATTCTGGCGGCATGTTGTCGAACGCGGCCGATGACGGCTACCTGTCGGGCGCCGCCAAGGGAGCCGGGACCGCCATCATCAAGGGCATGGCCGATATCCCCGGCATGTTCGGCGGGGCCATGGACCTCGGCGACTACCTCGTGGCCCGGGGGCAATCGAAGATTACCGGGCAGCCGCTTGATGACATCCTGGCCAATCAAGCCAAGGAGCGAAAGGCCAGCGCCGAAAACCCGTCGTGGACCCGCTACCTCGACCCCCGCAACTTCCTGCCGTCCGGTGGGGAGATTGCGGCACCGGCTCTGGCCAAGACAGGCGAATATGCACCGACGTCGGAGTGGGGGCGGGTTGCGCAAGCCGGCGTCGAGGCCGCGACGGGCAGTCTTGGTTTCGGCGGCGGGCTCAAGGCGCTGCTGCCGAATGCAGCGGCGGGCGCAGTCGGACAGAGTGCTACGGACCTCACTGGCGATCCTCTTGCAGGGCTTGGCGCCGGTATCGCGGCCGGACCCGCGGCCGAGGCGGCCGGCAAGGGGATTGCTCGCATGGCCGGCCCCGTGGTGGGTGGGTCGGCGCTGCTCGGCAAGGCGCCGATCGTCGGCCCCGCCATCCAGGCAGCTCGCGGAAATCAGGTCGGACAGCAGATCTTCGACCAATCGAGCGATCCGGCTGCGCTGCGCACGTGGGCTGCCGCCCCGCCCGCAGATCCCGTGGTGCCGGGCTCGCCACAGACGCTTGCCGGGGCCGTCGGGAATGATCGCGGCCTCTACCAGGCGGAAAAGGACGCCCGGAACGTCAACAACGCCACGCCGACGACGCGCGTCACGATTGATGGCCAGACCTATGGCGGGCAGTCTTTCAACGGGATCGATCGTGGGCAGAGCGATGCCCAGATCGCGGCACTCCAGGGTGCCCAGCCCACCGGCGACGTGTTTCGTCCCGGGCAGGTCATTTCGCAGCGCATGGACGCGATCGATGCCGCGGCACAGGACGCCGTGGATCGCCTGACGGCTGCCCATGCCGATGCGGTGGCGAGCCGCACCGCGGCCGGGCAGAGCTTCGCCGACGGGCAGAATGCGGACCTTACCCAGCGCATGTCCGATCGGACGCAGGCCGGGGCCGATTTCGCGGGACAGGCGCGGGCCGACCTCGTGCAGCGCACGGCCGACAGAACGCAGGCAGCGGCCGATCAGCAGAGCCAGGCACAGGCTGCACGGGACGCGGCCCATGCCCAGCTCGTGCAAAGCTTCGCCGATGCCCACGATCGCCAGCTCGGGGCGGCACAGACGGCAATGGCCCCGCTCGGAGATCCTGCCAACATGAACGACCTCGGGGCAACGCTTCGCGGCGCCGTCGAGGAAGTCCGGTCGGGTGCCCAAGGCCTCCACCGCAACCTCTACAACTCGGTGGACCCAGATGGCACGCTGGCGCTGGTGGCGAGCCCGGTTCAAGCGCGGGCTTCGGACATCGTCGACCAGGTGAAGGCCGATGGCTCGGAGTTGGGCGCGGCCGAGGCTGGCTTGTTCCGCCGCGCCGCGGCACTGCCCGACGTCACGAGCTACCGGGCGCTGCACGCACTCGACAAGGATGTGGGCGCGGCCATGTCGACGGAACGCCGCACGGCCGGAGAAACGCCGTCCTGGGCTCGCCTAAGCCAGTTGAAGGGCTCGATCAAGGGTGCGATGACGGGCGCGGCCGATAACCAAGCGGCCCATGAGGCGCAGCTCGTCCAGGCCGGACGGATGGCGCCTGAAGACACCATCATGGCAAGGCTTGGGGCGAAGGCAGATGAGTGGGACGCCGCCGCCCAACAGCCTCAAGCCTGGGCAAAGACTGGAACTGGTGGTCCAACGGATACCACTGCAGGAACGGTCAGCTTTCGTGGATCACCTGGAGCGGACATATCGAGCGGCCGGGGACCTCGAAATGCTCCGGGAGGTGAAGGCCTATCGCCGACTGCTGGCCGAAACGCCGTCTCGTCCGCTTTCCCCCGAGAAGTAGGGGTCGGACCGCGTCCGGACGCGCCGTTCCACGATCCCGACGCCATGCCGAAGGCGCCTCCCTCGCCTGGCGTGCCTCGCCCGGAGACGTTGGCGGGCTTCATCCGGCGGAACGGCGGCATTCAGGATGCCGGTGGCGACCTCGCCTCCATGGGCCTCCACAACCTGATCGCCAAACCGGGGCGCGGCCTCCCGGCGGACCGGATGCGCGAGGCCGCTGCCGAAGCTGGCTACCTTGGGGCCGATACGGCCCGCGCCGTGGCCGAGACGACGCCGAACGACCTCTTGAACAGGCTCGAGGACGGCGGGCATGGTCATGCGGTTCATGACGAGAATGCCGCTGCGCGATGGGCCGACTATGACGAGTCGAAGGCCGCCTATGATCGCCAGCAGGCGAACAGCGATGGGCGCTCCAAGCTCGGCGTAACGCAGCCCTCGGCGCCGCTGTCGAGCTACAGCGTGGATGACATCTATGGTCCGGACGGCTTGCCCCTGCCGGGGGTCTCGCGCTCGGGCCTCTCGCCCAATTTCGACAAGGGCGCCGACAACCGTCTGAAGGCCGCGAACGCCGCCTATGCGCAGTATGCCCAGACGTACAAGAACCCGATCGTCGGGCCTGGCCTGCGCACCACGGGCTACGCCGGGCAGTACCAGCGGTCGGACGCGAACTTCATCAAGGGCGCCGTCAAGCCGGGTGCCGAGGGCTATGAGAACGCCAGGGCATATCTTCGGGCCGCGGCGAACGATCCGCAGGCCCTCGCGGCCATGCAGGATGCCGCGCTGAACCCGCTCCGCCGGGGTGCGCTCGGCAACGGCACGGTGCATCCGAACGCCCTGGCGCGGTGGAAGGAGAGTTACGGGCCGGCGCTGCGGGCCTTGGACGAGGTTACGCCGGGCTTCTCGGGTCGCTTCGACGATGCGAGCCACGCGACGCAAGCGCTGCTCGACCTCGGAGAACAGCATAAGGCGACCATGGACGATTTCCAGGCCGAAGCCGCAGCCCGAGCTATTGAGGAGAACACCGGTCGGAAATCCGCGCTGCGGGCCGCCACCGCGAGCGACAAGGATGCGGTCGGGTCAATGCTGCAGGATCGGGCTGCCGCAGACAGGGCCACCAATCAATCGGATCGCATCGCGACCAAGTCGCTGCTCGATGATCGGGCCGCGAGCGACAAGGCAGCTACCGCGGCCTCGAAGGCCGACATGGCGGCTGGGATGTCGACGGTACGGGGGATCGTGCAGGACGCGAAGGCGACGCCGGCCGCGAGGTTCGCGACCAACGGGGGCAATGGCGTGGCCTCGACCGAAGTGGAAAACGCGGTCGGCAACTTCCTCAAGACCGGAACCGCGGGCGCCACGCGCATGCGAGGGCTCGTGCAAAGCGTGGCCGACGATCCCGACGCTCTCCAGGGGCTACAGAAGGCCGGCATCGATTGGATGGTGCGCAACCATCTCACGACCGACGGCAGCTTGTCAGGTGCGAAGTTCATCGGCTTCCTGCGCGACAACCGGGACACCTTGCGCGAACTCTTTCCCAGCAATCAGGTGAGCATGTTCGGCGCCGTCGCACGGGATGCAGAGGCAGGCGCGGCCTGGCGGACGTCCACGGCCATCAAGGGCGGCAACGACAGCGCGAAAAACCTCCTCTCGGCGCTGAGCGAGGCGAGCAAGTCGAACGGCAAGCACGTCACGCTCGGCGTGGTGGCGGTCGAAGCGATAGCGCAAGGCCTCGACCATGCCGGGCTGAAAGGCGCGGCCTGGGCCGGCGCGGGCGCCGCGGGGGCCTATATGGCGAACAGCCTTCGCCAGGCCGGCATCAAGCGGACGGCTGACCTCTACATCGCGGCGCTGGCCGATCCCGAGTTGGCTCGCGTCCTCATTTCCAAGATGCCGACCTCGGCCGAAAGCGGCACGCTGCACAGCTTCTCCCGGCTGCTGAAACGTGGACTGATCCTTGGTCCAATGGCGATGCAGCAGGGACAGAATTGATGATCCTCCAGCGACCGCCGCGCACCGGCGCCGCCGCGACCCTGACCTCATGGCGAAAGCGGGACGCAAGCAGCTGGCCGGCGAGCGCTAGGAACATTTGAGCGGCTCCGTTGCCTGCCGACAGCGCAACCGATGGTAACATGTTCTGATTCGGAAGTCGGTCAGCCGTGAGTCGATCGATGTTGAAAGTCGAGCATGCGAGCCCGAGGCGCTTCCGTCTTGCCTACATGCAGCCTGCTCGTCCTCGGCTTCTCAGCCTGTGCGCTCGTGCCGGACACGGCCAAGCTGCATGACGTGGCGCCGGGACCCGGCGTGCCGTTGCCTGTGCCTCGACCGCACTTCACTCACGCCCGTCCAGCACATCGCGTAGTGGCCTCCCTACTGAGGCTACGGGGCACCATGGCGCCAGTCGAAAGCCAGGGCTCACCAAGCGTCTCGAGCCGCAAGGCCGTGCCGGAGCCGCCTGTCACGATCGACCCCGCGAGCACCACGGGTTCGCTGCAGGTAGGGAAGCCCGCAACAGCAACGCCTTCGGGGAACTTGGCCATGCCGTCGCTCCGTGGCACTAGGTGGGAGGTGCCGATCTCGGGAAGCGTACCCATACGATCTGAGACGTGGGAACCGACGCGCTGATGCAGCCGCACGAGATCGGGTTGAAGTTTGCGGCCAGGACGGCCCTGGACCGGCACCTCGGCGCGCGGCACACTCGGGCCATGGCTCACGTTCGAATCGCCCTCACAGCCGTCCTGGCCCTCGCCCTCGCGGGCTGTGCCGCGACGCCGTCCAGGCAGCTGGACTACCCGCCCGGTGCCTTCTACACGCCCGGTGGCAAGCCGAAGGTGCTGCCCTGCATGGCGGGCGGGCTGCTGTGCTCACCCTTCAGCGCCAGCCGGATCGCCTCGGGCGTGTCGCAAACTCTGGTGTAGGTCGCAGGATTGGCTGAACCGGCCCTGGTTTCAGACTTTGACAACCTCTGGAAGTCCGAAGCAGAATGCGAGGAGGCGGTTTTGCTCCTGA
>JAABUU010003458.1_pt1 | contig 20061 bp, 17 predicted proteins | sample 5559301 | NCBI WGS metagenome assembly JAABUU01 (sample SAMN10711884, study PRJNA513360) | rock metagenome | isolation source: Antarctica rocks | place: Antarctica: Victoria Land, Richard Nunatak white | reverse complement strand
CGAAGAAGGATGCCATGTTTCTGGCATCGAGGGTAACGTCATGTACTGGAGGCTCACATCAAAGCAATAGCCAAACTCCAGTTGTTCCGCCCCGCCAACCTGCCCAAACAGTCCTTGCTGCCTCCTTCTTCCTGGTAATCCAGCGATGCCAGGCCCCAGGAGCCTTCCAACAAGAAAGAACGCTGCGGTCGAGACTATGAGGGACCCCACGAGAAAATGTATAAAGACGAAGCTGAGGGCAAGGCGGACGATCGACGCGAAAGAGGGTGAGGTTGCCAATCCCCAGGCGAGGGACGTAAGCAACATGAAGAATGAGAGGAGGTAGGTGAACGATGGATCCGGTCTATGCCATGTATTCTTCGTTTCTGGTTCCTATCAGCTTTCCCTGGTGGAGGAGTCTCCATAGCGAAATGAAGATCTTCTTACGTTTCTAGAGCTATCTATTAGAGGATCCTAGCGTAAGAAGGCATTCTGTCAGCCACTTACGTGGTAGTATATTGACCTGAAGACTTTCTTCGGCGCTATCAGAAGGCTCGTCATCTCCCATATTGCCATCTCGAAATCCATCTGCGGGAACTTGAATAGTCTACTCAATATACAAGTATCAGGTCAGCAAAAGGTCGGCACCCATATTGTGTCCACATAGTCTGTGTTGCATGCTCAAAATATGCTATATGGTTACTAGTCGAATAACGCCTAGCGTATCCACCATAGTTCTGACTATCATCATGATACATACCGCTTGAAGAATCTAGGCATCCGTAAGCCCTCTCCTCTGCTGGTCGACGCGGTACTCCCGAAAGACGACGACCCTCCATGTTGTCGTGGTATAGAAATATGAGGATTCATCGATGCCGGAAATGCTTGAGGGCTGCAGCCTTGGAGTTGAGGAACACACTCAGCCTAGAAGCTCACTGAATGCCGTGGCCCGTGTTCCCGTTGGAGTTGTGGTAACCTCAGGCTTTGTATTACTGATGACGTAAGGTAGTAACAAAAGATACTTGGTCACAATGATTACCTTCTTTCATTGAATAACAAGGTCGAAGCTGAACCTAAGACATAACGTACAAGTGAGGTAGCCGTCCTGTTGTGGTTGTCAAGCTACAACAGGCGCGGAGTTACGTCGGTCCGCTTCCCTTCCCGCATGGTCCCGGTCGTCAGCCCTGCCTAGCGCCTTAATCGCTTACCCCACAATCACTCGAGGACTTTGAGGAGTTAGGGAGGTAGACGAGAGGTAATTCTACCCAAATCGGCTGAAAGTTAAACACACCGTTTGAGGAGGAGGGCTTTTGGCCTCTCCAGTACATTGCCATATCTTCCGTTCATCGACTCTGACGGACTACAACAACACAAGCCGTGTATCCCACCCATAAGGATTCGCAATTTGACCCGATGACCAAGTTCGCTCCGTCTTGGGTGGCTTCCTGTAGTTCGCATGCCATCAGTGACATTATTATAGGTCCTCGGTGCCAACATGGCAGCGTTGACCCTCACCCGTTCCACGTCGTACAACTTGCTCCCTTCATCGACTGGGTCATCCGTCCCTGAATCTTGCCCCGTAGCCTCTCAGTTATATGTCGCAGGCCCCGGAGGAGCCCAAGACCAGTTGATCAGGTGGACATCAGGCACACTGTCGAGGTCCAAGCCGGAGGGCTTTAGGGCTGCTGTGCTTGAAACCGGCTATAGGAGGGAGAGGATGGGGGTAGTCAGAATCACCGGTTTGCGCTTAAGGTCTGTTTGCGCGCGCGTGTATGTTTGCTTACCGTCTGACTTCTTTCTTACTACCACCATCGAGCGAACGATTTTCCTCCTTGGAGAGACCAGTCAAGGCTCGCCTTGAGGTCGTCTGCCTGCTCGAAGTCCGGCGAATCGGACGCGTGTCCCGTTCGAGATCTGCATAAAGGCCTTCCGTTTCTCGTCATTGCCGATGGCGAAGCCCCCATTTTCATATCTGGAGAAGTACGAAGTTGGGTGCGGATGCGGTTGACTTCAGACATTGCCATCGAACCTGTGATTAGCTCGCCTAACAATCTCGAAAAGAAGACAGGATCCTTTTACCCACAACGAAAATAAGGATATATAAAAGTGGGGGCTGCAAGGCATTGAGCATTGAATGCACATTTATTCCATTTCCAATTCTCTCCAGCCCTCAACCGCCATTAACGCAGGCCGCATTTGCAAGAAAATTGACGTGAACGCTGTGACATACTAGATAGATATCTATACTTTACTCTTCACGAAGCAGCTATTGACAGTCAGTACATGCTGGTGTTGAAACGGACAATGTTCTATCAGAAATCATCCGGTCATGGCGACTTCAATATACACAGCCCACTTTACATGAGTACAAACAAGTAATAGCGACCCAAATTTTGTCATTTGATTGACTCCCATTTGGGAGGGCTTGAGGTGTTGAATCTGAGAGACTGAAGGTAGAAGTGAGATGGGTTGTGATTGGTTTAGAACGAGAGGCTCTTGATAAGCGGGTTGTCGAAAAGCTTGGCTGGCAAATCGCTTGGCTGAGTTACCGAGATGGTTTCGGCGTCACAATGCACCGACCCGCGCTAATGAGCTTCATTCGAGGCAGCGGAGAAATGCCGTCAGGGGTATGTTGTTGTCGATTGGCTTTTGACTCGCGGGTTTGTGTGATGTTGATATGCACGGCAAAAGGAGGTTTTCTCGAAGTAATAATAATAATAATGGGGCGGTTTTCGTTGATGTTGTTTATTGATAGTCAAATAATTTGTGTATGGGTAGATCAAGTTACTAACAGTACTCAGTCCCTGGTAGCGAGGTTATGGAAAACTTCCCAATAAAAGGTGGTGTTTCCAGAGAAATATGAGTACAGTTGGTACGGTATTTTAGGTACTCTCACTCCCCGTTGAAGGCAGGTTTCAAGACATGCAAACAGGCTAAAGGCCAAGAAGTGCATTAATGCACCTCGCGGGATAGGAGGACGGTCGATCAACGATCTCCAATTTGCCTGCAACAATAGTCGGTGATTCAGGGCACAATAATCCTCAGACCATCTCCAGAACAGAACATTTTCATTGCATTCCATCTTCGACTCACCGCCCGACGATGAAAACGATTGGGGCTGTAGTTGGCCAGGAGTATACTACTTACCTTAGTTATATGACATGACTATGGGATCTGGTCCGGTTGAAGGTCGAAGTCGAACGCATCGCGATTATCTACCTACGCAAACCAGGGTCAACGTTCTAACTGAAAGTCAACTCATGATTGTTGACCACAACTTCCACACCAATTGACCACGAGGGTGACTCGCATTACAGCCTGTGGCTGTTCCCGCCGATACAATGCGGTCCCACGAAAATGTTCCCACCACGCCTTCGAAGCGCGCACCGCCCGTCTCTTTGAACGTCAAGACCGGTTCAGAAACAGATACTACACGTGACAACGGTCTGTCACCCAGGACTCCTCCGTCCAATATCCGCCATGTCGGCAGAAGCAAAGGCGCATCCAAGGCGCTTGATCCTCGGCCAGCCCTTCGCGAGACCTTCTTGGATGATATTACTCCGGTGGACAAAGCAAGGGATGAGGAAACTAGGGATGACCCGGATGAGAAGGATCTGCATGATCTGTCTCTGTCACCGCGACACGTCACGCGCAACTCGGTCGTGGATAATATGCTCCTGTCTTTGGATCAATTTTCGAGTCGCGGTGGTGGCGCGTTGGATAGCGACGAAGGGAGATTCCATTCCACGCTCGATGATGACGACCCATATACGGTCAATCGACGCTACGCTCCGACCAAGTCCGGCCCTCGATATCGCGGTCACAAGTACTCCTCCTCTTACTCGTCCGACTACGATCCCTACGCCGACGACGCATCCAGCCGGTACTCAGGCCACTACTCGCGCGGACGACGGAGCAACAGCAGCTCAAACTTCACGACCGCGTTGCCGAGAATAGACAGTGTTCGGACCGATAAGGAAGGGTTCATTCCGAAAGGCAAAACCTCAGAAGTTCAACGAGCGGCAGCGCCCGGCAAGCCAGCCTTCAGGACGCATTCCCGTGGAGGGAGGAAAGGCAGCAAGAGTAGCGGATCATCGAGCCTGGATTTCGGTCAGATGATCGGGAGCAGCGCTTGGCAACGGGCCATCGATCGACGGCCAAACGCCTTCGACCGCGGTTACACTAAAGGAGCAAGCATCGTCCCGCAATCCAAATACTCACCGACCGCAAACATCTCGAACGGACGATCCAGACTTCTGGATGCCGATTTCGAAGCTGCGCCTACGCCAACCGTGCCTGTAGGGCCTCGCAGGACCCGCGCTCCTCCGCCTGCCGTTGTCTTTCCTCCACAACTTCCACACCCCGATCCGCTGTCTCCAGTCTCTGCCGGCACTAGCGTCAAACCTCGGAAAGACTCGTACAGCAGGAAAGGACGATCGGAGATGCCAGCAAGTAAGAGTCTTAGGCGCAGAGCAGATGAAACTAGCTCCGACAGGGGCACGGCATCTATCCTGACTGGGCCCAGTCCAGCGGCGCCGAGTCCGACCGTCAACTACCGCAAACCCAGCGTAACAACTACACATAGCTCCACACCACAAGCTAAAGATCGGCCAGGCTTCTTCAGAAGAGTCTTTGGCTCGTCGAAGAGCATGACCTCGACGCAGAATGACATTCATCCACCACAGCTGCCCCCTATGACTCTCCCGTCTTTCGAAGGCCGTGACCTCTTCGAGAGCCAAGGAAGTCACGGACAGCCCCACAATTTCCACGCAAAGCTCTCGAAACCACCTCCAACAAGAGACCCACCAGCAGTACCGCCAAAGGACACTACGCCACAACCACTGAACAAGAAACCATCGCTGTTCTTTCGTAGGCGCAAGAAGTCTGTGTCAGGTATCGAATCACCGGCAGTGGTTCCATTGCAGATGCACGCTAAAGCAAGGGACGCGAACGCAAACACGCCGGGTGATCGAAGCCCTGTGAGCAGTTTGCGTAAGGTGATGAATCCGTATCTTCATAGTCCTGTCTCATCTCCCCAAGAGTTCCATGATAGTATCGAACAGCAAGACTTGAGCCCAGACGAGTTGGTGAAAGATTATGACCCTCCCACTGATGCTCGAAAAGCGCCTACCTCGACGGACTCTCATATGTTCCGGACGCAAGACGGAGATGACAAGGTCCTCGTGTCTTCAGGTCACGATGTCGCTTCGGTTGTGTTAGACAACCCTAAGATTAGCGGCGAAGCTAATCCTGACGCCGTTAGAAGAGATGATCAGGACAATTCTTTCCTGCAGGACAGCAGTGACAATGACGGGAGGAGCAGCAAAATCAGTCCCTATGGCAGAAGTCCAGTACTGAGGTATCAGATGGAAAATCGAAGGCCAGACACAACCGATAACGTGCCTACTTCTGCCCGCAACGCTCAGGCCGAGCATCAACATCCACAGACGCGTGAGCACGTGACGGTGACCACAGTCGAAGCGTTGGCGGCGACGGCGAGGGAGGCACCGAACCCAGATCTCCCACAAAAAACAAAGTCTCTGCGGCGTAACCTAAGCCCCCAGGCGGCAGCAAACGCGTTGGATGATGACGAATGGGTAGTTACGCCTTCTAGACCAAAGGACGATGGAGCGTCTCCCGGAAATTCGTCTCGCAGGTCCAGCCGAGTATGGATACGACCTACGACTTCAGAAGAACAATTGAAAGGGTCGAGCAAATTGTCGCCTCCACTAGGTGCGACGCAAGACCCTGCGAGGGCGTCCGGATCAACAATCAGCGACTATACATCGGCCAAGAGCTTGTCGGTCGTACAAACAGTGGGCAAGGATGGTATTAGTGATGTGCCTGAGCAAGGGGCCAACAAGGACATCCCGACCGAAGAAATCGACCCAAGCGTAGAATGTCGCGCGCAGGCTAGGAAGGTTTACGAAGGCGATGAAGAGTTTGTGAGCAAGGCTGGAGCGGCAGCTTGGCTGGGAGAGTCAAGCTCTGAACGCGTCCTGGTTAGGAAAGCATACATGGAATGCTTTGACTGGACGGACTTTAACATACTAAGCGCGTTGAGAGGGTTCTGTGGAAAGCTCATATTGAAGGGCGAGACTCAGCAAGTTGATAGGATCCTTGACGCTTTCTCAACTAGATGGTGTGAATGCAATCCCAATCACGGCTTTAAAGCTACCGGTATGTCACTAATACCCCAATTAAGGGACCTTACTCTGACCCGCCTTCCAGATGTCGTTCATACCATCTGCTACTCCATCATCCTGCTTAACACAGATTTACACTTGGCGGAGATTGAGCAGAAGATGACCCGCGGGCAGTTTATCAGAAATACCATGCCGACCATCCGGCGCGTAGCTGCCGACGCCGCACCTGATGGCTTCGACACTGTACGCGCGTCTAGAGTACCACTACGACCTCAAGTGCCATGGTCAGAGCCCGCATCACCTACGGCTCCAACTCCTTCATCTCCCCTCGAAGCCCCTGAAAGCATTTCGACCCCCGACGCCAAAAGACCTACCAATACACTTTTGACCAGACCTTCAGACCGTTCAGAGCATGATACCCCGCGGAGCCAGAGCCTCACGCCACTGGACCATGGTACGCCGTATGAAGATTGTGGACCGCTTGTCAAGGCACCGTTCCCCGGCAAGATTAGCATGTGGGAGATTCAGGTCGAAATTGTACTCAAAGACTTCTTCAACTCTATCCGACTGCAACCACTTCCATTGCATGGGCGACCCAACGAGCCTATACCGGATCAGCCAATGCCAACGAATACACTCTCAGCTCTCACCGGTACTTTACTACGGCGTACGCCGAGTAGTCTGAGCAAAGCTGCGTCAGAGACGTTGGGTTCACGGGGTAGGGTTCTTGAAGGCCGCCTCGGCACCGGACGGTGGACGTCAAAGACCAGGTCCAGACCTCGTCTGTTCCCTGCATCAAGCGTAGCGTCCACCCGGGCTAGCTTCGATGATGATTCGTCTATCTGGAGCCCTTCAATCTCAAGTACTTGGAGCAAGCATTCTTTTACCAAAACACAGACGTCCATGTCCGTCAACTCCTTAGCCTCCGACTATCCTCAAGCGGACTATCAGCAATCGATCGGATTCGCCAACGCCCTCAGCCAAGCCATTATCCGCGAGGAAGCGGCCGGGAGCGCCTTAGCCGATGAGCCTGTCCGCGTAGCACCTCTGCTTGAAGACGAAACGCTTGAGCTAGCAGGTGCACCTTGGGCGAAAGAAGGGATATTGAAGCATAAGCACCACTTAGAAGTGGTCGACAAGAGGGCTAAGGATCGAAACTGGAACGAATGTTTCGCTGTGATCGAAAAGGGTTGGATGCGCCTCTTCTCGTTCAACATGAACGCTAAAACCATGCGACTAAAAACCAAAAATCAGCGAGCTCCTGGCGGTGTTGTGGGAGGTGGCAATTGGAGTGAGAACGCAGAAGCTCTTGGGACGTTCATGCTCAGGCAGACGATCGCCAGCGCGCTTCCACCACCAGGGTACTCGAAAGCTCGACCGCACGTATGGGCTTTGAGCCTACCGAGTGGTGCAGTCCATCTCTTTCAAGTTGGCACGCCCGAAATCGTCAAAGAATTCGTCACCACCGCGAATTACTGGAGCGCGAGACTGTCCAAAGAACCTCTCGTCGGCGGTGTAAGTAACATCGAGCACGGCTGGAGTGACGCCGTTATCAACACCGCGCTCGTGCACACCGACGGCATGCCACCCGCTACCATGGGCCACAGCCGCCGCCCCAGTCTCCACGGTTCGATACGAGGCTCCCTTGACCAAGGCAGCGTCCGGCCGAAATTACCCGGCGACAAAGTCACCATCAGCGACTGGAACCCACCGCCGCAGAGTATGGTCGCCAGCGCACTGATGGAAGTCGACCAACTCAGAGCGTTGACGACGTATGTGAACAACATCGAGGACGAGCTGCAAAAGCACAACGAACTGCGAAGCCCCATGCTATTAGCCGTAAGTTTAACTTCCTAAGACCCTACCCTGGAAATGAACTCGCACTGACGATGATCCGCGCTCAAAGTTCTCCTCCCGCCACCCCAACTCCGCCCGCGCAATGAGCAACTGGGAACGTAAATCCTCCTATCTCCTCCGCGAAATCGTCAAGTTCAGGACCTACATCGACTGTCTGAACGCGGCCCAGGCGCAGAAGGAGAAACTTTATGCTTCCCGCAGCGGTCCTCCTGAGCCGGATTCAATGGCCAAGAGCGAAGAGGCCTAGGGGAAAGGGGCATGCGAAACGGCAGCAGGAGAGAAGGCTGCGACCTGACTTATGAACATATCCAGAACTGCAGTGCTGGCCAAGGGCCTATAATCGACTTATACTCTACCCTTTTCTTGATTCCTGTACATATTCACGACATCACGCTAAACTTCTATATGGCATTGCTGTTTTGGGATCGGAGCCTTTCTTGCGACTTTGTCTTGGTTCAGCCATTTGCCTCTCTACCATTCGTCTTTCTGTCTTCCAGACCGTCCAACTTGCTTCTTCTGCGGGCTAGCGTGTGACTTTTCATTGGGACGAAAGGGTTACATTTTGGTAGGGCAAAGGGGCTTCAGTTTGTACCGTATCACAGGTTCACGCAGATGCGCCTACTCTACTCACAACAATGAGGCATGAAACCTTGAGTAGTTCGAGGTTCATCATTAAAGTACAAAGTATCCTCGTGACCTACTGGTCTCATTAATGAATATGAGAATACCTTGCTAGAGCCTCTTCAAGATAGTGTGATTGGCATCTCTTAAGTATCTGACGTCTTCGTATCTACTGTACTTGCAACGCTCCATGTAACCACACATAAAGCCCCTAGACTAAGGTAATTGTGACGGTCAGACCGGGACCTTGCCAAAGCACGACCACAGCATTAATGGTACACCCATGGATCATAGAGTCCATCAGAGCCTTTTGCCCGCGATCATGTCAATTATCTCGCCGTTGCCTTCGAGAGGGCCACGGAGGACATGCCACTAGGTCCCAGCTGCAGTTTCGACGCTCTTTACTACACAGTCAAAGCGGACCAGTCACTAGAGCCTCGACGTCCGAGATCGTACCATTACGGAAGCAATTGAAAGATGAGGCGAAGAAAAAACGAGCTGCTAGAGGTTTCGAACCTAGAAGGAAGAAAGGAACGAACGAAGAGCCTAGGCTGGAGAAATGGGAGTTGACTGTGGGCATCGAGATCCACGCACAATTGAATACGGAGAGAAAGCTCTTTTCGAGTGGGTAGGTCCAGGAAATTAGAGGCAGAAGCAAGGTTGACCGTTCTCAGGTGCCGCAGCATCTGTCAATGACTTTCCGAACTCCCATGTGGCTCTTTTCGATGTTGCTTTTCCTGGCACACAGCCGGTAGGGTTCTCGCTCATCATCTTCTGAGACTATTGGCATTGAACGCTGACATTTCCTTAGAAGTTTCAGAGGGCAGCGCTGATACCAGCATTACGGGCTGCGACTGCGTTACAGTGCAGTATACAACGAAGTAGCCGTTTCGATAGGAAACACTACTTCTATCAGGATCAGCCTGCGGGCTATCAGATCACACAATACTACGGTACATGCCAGAGACTTCGAGCCGGTAGGATTGAGGCACTGACAGGGGTCAGAACCGTTTGCCAAAGATGGCACCATCACACTATATGCACACGACGGCATCGCGCCAGAGGATGGCGATTCGATCACGATCGGAATCAAGCAGATCCAGATGGAGCAGGACACCGCGAAGTCGTTACTACAACCCCACGAAACCCACCTGCTCGACTTCAACCGTGTCGGGCATCCTCTGATCGAGATTATTACATTACCACATATACACCATGCGCAGACTGCCGCAGCTTGTGTGAGGAAGGTGCAAGGGATATTGCAAGCCGTCAATGCCGTCACTGTCGGTATGGAGATGGGTGGACTCAGAGCCGATGTCAACGTCTCTGTCCGGCGGAAAGGACGGGCAGGTCAAGATGATAGTACCCATGAGTATTACGGAGTGAAAGACTTGGGTCAAAGGACGGAAATCAAGAATCTGAGTAGCTTCAAGGCAGTTCAGGATGCGATCATCGCGGAACGGAACCGGCAGATTGATGTACTCGAGCGTGGGGGTATAATCGAAGGGGAGACGAGGGGTTGGGCGTTGGGAAGTACGGAGACGACGAGACTGAGAGGAAAGGAAGGCGAGGTTGACTACAGGTACATGCCGGATCCTGACCTCGGGCCGGTTGTTATTGGCAAAGTAGGTCGCTGTTGCCCTGAGGAGCTCTTTCGGCGTTGACTGGAATGAACAGGATGTGCTTGACCATATACTTCGCACCATGCCGGTGGTTCCTGATCAAACGCTGGAAATGCTTACTACGGCACCCTACTATCTTACACCAAAGGACGCGAAGACAATCATGTCTTTAGATGACGGTTCCCGTGTGGATTACTACTGTGATGCCATTGACGACGTGCGGAGACGCATGATGCCTACGGAAAGCTCAAATATCACTAAGGCTTCGGCGATCGCCATTGGGAAGACTACGGGAAACTGGTAAGATGATGATGTTGGTCCGGTCTTGTGTGCTCTGACTGGAGTTCTAGGGTGTTGCACGAGCTTGGCGGCCTCTTCACAACGTCAGGACAGGCGTGGAACGAGAGCACCGTACCGGTCGACCAGCTTGCCCTTCTGCTGGCGCATCTTTTGCAGAAGAAAATCACCGGTCGGACCGCGAAACAGTTGCTAAATCTGAAGTTCGAGGGTGATGAACGAGATGTAGATGACATTGTTGAGGAGGAAGGCTTGTGGTTGGTACCGATGCAGAAGGAAGAATACATCGCTCTGGCGCAACGCTTGCTCGACGACAACGACGACATCGTCCAGCATATCAAGAAAAAAGGGCGTATGGGGGCCCTTCAATGGTTCGTAGGGCGGATGATGAGAGAGGGAGAGGAGGGCAGAGTCGAAGCTGAAAAGGCCGAGGCGGCGTTGAAAAAGATTCTCGGCATTGCAAATAACAAATAATGACAACAACAGGTGACACTAGGCGCGAGAGGAACTAGAAAATACAAGTCTCTACTTTTGAGAATTCTCATCCAACCAGTTGATTGATTTGTGGACATGTGTGGGGCCTTTCGGAGACCAGACTCGTCATCTTTGTGCCGCCCTCTCTACGACCTTCACTTAGGGGTCTTGTCCGTGTTGCACCTGTACTTAGGGGTAAGGCCTGGAAAATGATTGTTCCCTAAGTGCAGGTTCAGGCGAGGGTTACGCGAGATTCCACGCCTAGAGGAACCTTAAATGATGCAGCTTACGAGCATTATCACCGAACATGCTGGGAACGGCATGTCCAGCGGGTTGCGAGCCTGAATATATAAAGAGTCTTAGATCTGTCTCCTGACTGTTTGCTTTTCGTCTGTTACTGCTGACTTTTCGTGTACACAAGCGTCGCTTCTTTTCAGAATTTTAGTAGGACAGAATCAATCCAAGACATTCCTACTCAGCCCTGTCCTTGCCTAACAGCTGCGACCACGCCACATCTAACTGGCATCTCTAACTTCTATAATATCCCGATCTTTTTCAAGCAGTCCACCAAGATGACCTCGCCGCCGACCATCCAACCGAAGTTCCTGTCGCGAGGCGACGAGCTCGCCGTCGTCGCTGTAGGATTCTCCGGCGGCCAAGTACGTTCTCTTCCCCTCCCGTGCAGCTCCCTGCCTTTCATCGGAGCTCACGAGACCTCAGTGCAAACCCGGAGTCGACGCCGCACCCTCGGCGCTCATCTCCTCCGGCCTCTTGGCCCAACTCACCGACGACCTAGGCTACACTCTACACCACGACAACACCGTCCACTCCTACGCGTCCATCATCCCCGAAGCCGACCCCGACTACCGCAACATGAAGCGTGCGCGCGCCGTCAGCGCCGTGACGCGCCAGCTCAGCCAGCAGGTCTACGAGCACGCCAAGGAGGGGCGATGCGTCCTCACCCTCGGCGGCGACCACAGCATCGCCATCGGCACGATCGCGGGCACGGCGCGGGCCATCCGAGAACGGCTCGGTGGGAGGGAGATGGCTGTCATTTGGGTGGATGCGCACGCCGATATCAACACGCCGGAGACGAGCGATAGCGGGAATATCCATGGGATGCCGGTGGCTTTCCTGACGGGGCTGGCGAAGGAGGAGAGGGATGATGTTTTTGGGTGGTTGGAGGCTGATCAGATGATTAGCGTGAAGAAGTTGGTTTATATCGGGCTAAGGGATGTCGAGAGGGGGGAGAAGAGGATTCTGAGGGAGAATGGGATCAAGGCGTTCAGTATGCATGATATCGATAAGTGTGTCCACTCTCTCCCCGGGGCGTGCTTGTGCGAACTCTGATGGGTATGTTTTCTCGAGGTATGGCATCGGTCGGGTGATGGAAATGGCACTCGGCCACATCGGCAACGACACGCCCATTCATCTTTCCTTCGACGTCGATGCGTTGGACCCGCAGTGGGCGCCCAGCACCGGCACTCCTGTCAGAGGTGGGCTCACCTTGAGAGAGGGCGACTTTATCGCCGAATGCGTCCACGAGACCGGCAGCCTTGTCGCCATGGATCTGGTAGAGGTCAATCCGGCCCTGGATGCCCAGGGTGCCAGCGAGACTATCCGCGCTGGCTGCTCGTTGGTGCGGTGTGCCTTGGGTGATACCCTTCTCTGACTGTTCGAACTTTCTATCTTACGAATGATGTTGCCACGAATAAGCTTAGCTTACTCTCACACCGCTTCTGGAAAGGTTCTTTGCTTATTCATGTACCGTATGGCCAAGGGTATCTTTAGTGTGCGGTTGACTTGTGTCGGTACTTCTCCACATGGCCGATTAAGTTGTTCCCGGGTGGAACTCTGGAACCTCGGACACCGGTAAACAACCCCAATTTCTGACGAAAACAATTGTGCGTTCTAAAATAAACCTGATCGAATTCCTGCAAAAGCTGCCTCATTTCACGGTGTCTCTGATATATTCCTTATGTCTAACTTTCAGCGGCTCCCTATCCCAACGATCGAATTCGTTGCTCGAACAATATGCGCTCGACCGCCCACGGCTCCTACAACACTACGACGATTATGGCGCAGAGAAATTGGTACTGTCGCACTTGACGCCAGTAAAGGCGACCGTGAGCGTGTCGTTATCCTTGGATCTGGCTGGGCCGGTACATTTTCCTCAACATCCTTGCCCGCCAAAAGCTCAATTGACCGTGCCATGCGCAATATTAGGGTTTGGGCTGTCCCGAAGGCTCGATGCGAAGAAGTACCAAGTCTTGGTCGTATCACCCCGATCGTACTTCGTCTTCACTCCTCTGCTGAACTCGACCGCAGTCGGCACGCTCGAATTCCGCACCGCGCTCGAACCGATCCGCAGGAAACGCTCTCGGGTAGATTACTTTCAGGCTTGGGTGAAGGAGGTCGACTTTGCAAGCAAGACGGTCAGGTTGGAGGGAAGCCTGATAGAGCCAACAATTACCAATTCGAATGCCGGGAGCACACGCTCGGATCGCAACGCAAGAGGGGAGGAAGCCAAACTGTTGGAGAAGACTGACAGGCATAAGGGAAAGGTCTTCGACGTCCAGTACGACAAGCTCGTCGTGGCGGTGGGATGCTACAGCCAGACGTTCGACACCAAGGGCGTCAAGGAGCATGCGTTCTTTATGAAGAACGTTGCGGACGCTCGGAAGATCCGGAAGCGAGTGCTGGAGTGCTTCGAGATCGCCTTGCTGCCCGTCACGTCTGATGCGATCAGGAAGCACCTACTCCACTTCGCCGTCGTGGGTGGCGGGCCGACGGGGATGGAGTTCGCTGCCGAACTGTCGGATCTGCTACACGATGACCTCCTCAAGATCTACCCGGAGTTGAAGCAGCTCGTCAAGATCTCCGTCTACGATATCGCTCCGAGAGTCCTGCCCATGTTCGATGAGAGTTTGGCCAAATATGCCATGTCGGTGTATAAGCGCGAGGGCATCGACATCAAGACGTCGCATCACGTGAAAGAGCTGAGGCTAGGCCTGCCGGACGACGATGTAGGGCGGACAAACGTCTGGGACTCGCAGGGCTGTTATACACTCCGGACGGAGGAGGAGGGAGAGGTCGGCGTGGCCATGTGCGTGTGGAGTACGGGCAACATGTTGAACCCGTTCGTGCGGAGCGCCGCCAACGAGAGTCGTCCATATCCCCAAAACTCTGCCTTTGAGACCGGAGAGACGGCCTCACACAGGCCCGAAGATCTGCGATGGACCATCAAAACCGACGACAAAAGCGGCGCCATCGTCGTGGACGACCGTCTCCGCGTGCAGCTGGAAGCCAAGCACGCCGCAGGCAGCCGGCGCCCGGACGCAACAGGCGGACTGAAAGACGTCTTCGCCCTCGGCGACAACGCCGTGATCGAGAACGTCGTCCTCCCCGCCACGGCGCAGACGGCCAACCAGCAAGCGCTGTGGCTGGCGAAGCGGCTCAACAAGGGCGATCTCGAGTCGCGCACCTTCTCGTTCAAGGACATGGGCATCATGACGTATTTGGGTAGTGCGAAAGGGTTGGTGCAGACGCCGGGGACCAGCATTAGTGGGATTAGCGGGAGGGCGGCCTGGTTGATTTGGAGAGGGGCGTATTTGACGTTATCTGTCAGCTGGCGGAATAAGGCTTTGATTCCCATCTATTGGTACGTTGTCCGTTGTGGCGTGCGGGTACTCGCTTGGGTGGTTGTGCTGATGGCTCGTGTGCAGGTTCTTGAATTGGGCTTTTGGGAGGGATATTTCGAGGTTTTAGGATGGAGTCTTTGCAGATTAGAAGTCATCGGTCAAGCGGTCTTTGATGTATGACACGGACGGTGTCACCATCAACTTTGTATTGCTACCTAAGATCATTAACGGGTTGCATCCTTTCTCATGCCATGTGGTAAGATCGCCAGAAGACCTTTGGCTTCGGCACTCCTGATGTAGAATATTCTGGACGAAGTATTTCATGACTTTTGATCTCCACTTGCGATAGACCTATATAGTCCATCCTCTTAATAATGGAGGTCAAGCGAACATTCTGATTGCTGTTACCAGGTATCAACGATGACAAGGTATCAACATCGACAAAAGCCACCAACTCGGCGGCTAATTACCTACAGTACATACGTCTCTGACCTCCCGTCTTTAGCGCGCCCCGAACCCGGGCCTGTCCCCAATCAATTTTCTGTTGCTCCTTCTTCCCCCTGGTGCGTATGTGTCTCGTGGAGAAGGAACGGCGCCATGGTAACACTGTCATCTGTCACAGTGCAACATTCCGTGTAACGGCTAGCTTCTGTCACCTCCCCCTCGATCCGTGTTCAAATCTCGGTCTCGACTCTCGACACGAACATGACTTCGCCAATCGCGAACGCCTTCGCCGGCCCTTTACGGCGGAATTCTAGCGTTGTCCGATACATTATCGTCGCTGGCCTCCTCCTCACCTTCGTCTGGTGGTACCGATCACCCTCTCTGCCCGTGAACTTCAATGGCTTCACGTCACACAGGCCGACCACGCCCGCTACACATCCTGATTCCGGCGCGCACCCCATAGATCTACTAATCCAAGCCGGGGAGGAAGAATTCGACGCCCTCCTCTCGAAGCAAACGCACGACGTCGCATCCGCCGCAGCGGCCTACCGGAAACGCAGGGGTCGACACCCTCCGCCCGGCTTCGAAGCATGGTTCGAGTTCGCCAAGGACAGGGGGGCGATCATGGTCGAGGACTTCTGGGACCAGATCTACCACGACCTCGGTCCCTTCTGGGGTCTGCCCGCCGAGCAGATTCGTCGGGATGCCAAAGACTACGAGATGACGATCAATGTCCGCAACGGCAAGGCGTCGGCGGGGAGTGATTGGTTCTGGACGCAGATCTGGTTGGATCTGATCCGCACGATCGAGTCGCATTTGCCGGATATGGATTTGGCGTTGAATGCCATGGACGAGCCGAGGCTGGTGGTGCCGTGGGAGGATATCGATCGCTATATGGAGGCCGAAAGGGCGTCGAGGAAGATGCCGCCGACTGAAGAGGTGGTTTCGGAGTATGGCGGGTTGGCGGGCGGCGACGCGGACCACATGCCCACATCCAACAAGGAGTGGGAAGACACCAGTAAGTCAGATCGCGATTACAGGTATAAGGTGCTGGGGCTAAGTGATCAGAACCGTACTACTCTATCGCCCGCCGAGGATGCCCGCCCGACAGTCTCGCTCGCAAGGCGGAACTGATGACCGATTTCGACCACAAACCCATCATATCCACGCACCACGCCGCCGCGCACTCGTACAAAGGCTACGTCTCCAACTACACCCTCTCCACCTCCATCTGCCACCAACCCGACCTGCAAGGCCTCCACGGCGCCCTCATCAACCCGCTAACCGTCAGCGCCACCAAAAAGCTCTTCCCCATGTTCGGCGGCTCCAAGCTGGCCATCAACAACGAGATCCTGCTCCCCGCGCCCATGTACTGGAGCAACGAAGAACGCTTCTCCGGCGGCGACGACCACGGCGCGCCCTGGCCGCAGAAGTCCGACGTCGTCATCTGGCGCGGCGTCGCCACGGGCGGCAAGAACAACCCCACCAACTGGCGCGGCTTCCAGCGCCACCGCTTCCTCGCCATGCTCAACGCCACGAAAGTCCGCCGCGCCGAGTCCTGGCAGGAGCTCCCGCTCAACTGGGACCTGCCCGCCCCCGCATCCTACGACGTCGCCGCCCAGCGCGCCGGCCGCCTCGGCGACTGGCTCGCCTCCTTCGCCGACGCCGCTTTCGTCGACCTCATGTGCGACCCGCCCGAGGACGGCGGCACCTGTCGCTACACGGGCGATCAGTTTGATATCGCCCTTGGCATGCCCATGGCCCGCCAGTTCGCTAACAAATACCTCCCCGACATCGACGGGAATAGCTTCAGCGGGCGCTACAGGGGGTTTCTGTTGAGTTCTAGCTTGCCCATCAAGAGCTCCCTCTTCCGCGAATGGCACGATGCCCGTCTCGTGGCTTGGAAGCACTTCGTCCCGATGGACAATCGCTTTGCTGATTTCTATGGCATCATGCAGTATTTCCTGGGGTATCAGGGGGATGACGCCTTTCGGCGGGAGGGGGAAGCGGAGGCGGAGGCGGAGGGGAAGGGCGGTCGGTGGGCAGGCGATGACGGGCGGAATCGAGTCGAGGGGCGCGACGAGGTGGCGGGGCGAATCGCAGAGGCCGGGCAGGACTGGGCGGCGAAGGTGCTGCGCAGGGAGGATATGCAGGTTTACGTGCTGCGGCTGCTGTTGGAGTATGCCAGGGTTAGTGATGGCCGCAGGGACGTGCTGGGCTATGTGGCGGACTTGAGGAGGTAGGTTGTTAGGTGGGTAAGAGGGTAGGTGGGTTGGTGTAGGTCTAATTCTGATTCTGGGTGCGAGGCGTTGGGACTCGGAGTGGGCATTTGCGGGGGTGGGGCTTGAAGTAGGCATGCATGGCATCTGTCAGAAGCCTTGTCTCTATGAGGTTCTTTTGCGGTAGCCGTGTAATCAAGTGTATAGTTTAGCTGGATCACATATCGTTAGGAACTCGGTTTCAAGCTCTTTGGTTTCCTTTCATCGCGAGCTTCACCGGTTTCGGAGCGGATAGGGCTGTTCCTATACTTGAGTCATTCCCTATCCCTAGACACAATAAGGCTCAAGCCATTTATTCAATGATTTCATTTATCCCGGAGACAACGATCTAAAACTTTGCTTAGCCCATCCAGCCCCACATGCCCCAGCTAACAGCCGTCACTGCAATTCCATATTGCTTAACATCTTCGTCGTCAAGTGATGGTGCATAGTGAAGCATAATTAATGCAGTAATGCATATTACCAGACTGACAGCGAATTCGAACCCCCAAAGGAGCCACACAGCAAAATCCCCACTGAAACCATTGTAGAAGCTTATATCGTCTCTTCAGCGATGTAGGGTATCGTTCCTGCTGAAGGCTTGGGCGTCCTTTGAGCCGCTTCAGCGGATACTGCATGTGGCGGTAAAGTTGGTGGATGTGGGGCGAAGGCTTGCCTGTCAGACGGGAAGAGGTGTGGCTTTCATGGCCTTAGGTGGGAGAATATTTTGCTCGAAATACGTACGATTAAATTCCGCTATGTATCACGGGCTTTTGGCTGCAAGATACTCGACCAAGCCGGCGCTCTGCCCCATGCGCGATATGACCCTTGATAGCGTGTGGACTACGAAGTATGCGTAGGGTAACTTTGCGCTCAGGGGCTACAGTTTGTGTTTGCGGCATGAGAGACTGCGCAGCCTACGCTAGAGGGTGATGAGAATTGGTGGATTGAGGCACGCGGGGTGTCTGTCGACCGTCGGTTGTGTTTGGGGAGAAGAATGGCAGAGGGACAGCGAGAGGCTCTAAGGAAAGGAAAGTCCTGTTCTAACCCCAAGCTAAACCATACACTACTTACTACCTAAGCTTCTCTACACAAAGATTTACAGATTGGTTCTCCTACATGTCACTGTCTTGTCACCCGCAGTGACACACCAAGCCATTGTCTTTCAGGGATCAGCCACAAGTACAAAGCTAGTGTGAATCAGTCCATAGAAAGTTGTTCCTATTCATTTACACTATGTAGAGTATAGATAGGAAATGATGACTAAGACATAAATAGAGGCACTTAATAAGAGATGAGTAAGCAATGATATCACATTCTTCTCTACTACACAGTCACAACAGTTCACTGATGTAGATGCAGAGATTTGCTTGACATTCTGCAAAATTTCTGTCTGCAGTTTGCATTCACATTGTTTTATCTCACTTCACATCACTATTGTTGTCTGAAAGTGACTAAAAGTGTAAATTATTATTGTCATAATAATGAGATAAATTATTCACTGTTCACTCTGTCTGTCTATATCATTGATCACAACATCTTAAAAAAAAAAAATTCTTTTCTTCTCTTTTAAATTTTCAATCACACTTCAACTTCTATTTACTTTTCTTATTGTACTTATCAATTTTTATTTGCTCTACTATCATGTAAGCTTTTTATAATTAATTCATAATGCATTATTAATAATTTATAAATCTACTGTTTCAGTCTGTGTTCTGTATAATTCTGCTGTTGCTGCTTTGTCATTAAATGCAAATAATGACAATTCAAATCATTATAAATCTGCTCTTAATCACTTTTACAAAATCACTGAACAGTTCTGTCATAAAAAAGACACAAAAACTCTCTTTTATAATATGTTGTCATCTCTGTTTCAGTTTAAAAGCTAACAATACATAAAGCTAATTAAGCATTCTGTTTTTAATGTTGCTTTTTTTTCTCTTTTTAATGAATTAACTACTGATCAGCTCAGCTTCTTATTGCTTAATGTTTTGATTAATTTATCATTAAAAAGTTAACTTAAGATTAAGCTTAAGATGTTGTCAATAATTTAATAGTTAATTCTGTATATCAATATAAATCTAAATTGTTTTTGTGCTCACTGAACATATTGTAAAGTTGTTGTCATTTATATTCATAAAAAATGTAAGCTGACTATCTGCAACAACTGTATACATAAAGACAGATTGTTTACAATGTATATTCAGACTAAGTTTAATGATCATTATCTTCTCTGCAGTTTGTGTACAAACTGTCATTAAGATGCACAGAGTATTCAGTGCAGCTTTTATAAATATAAATTTATATTAATATAATGACTACTTATTGTTCTAAATCATATAAAGTTCAAATTTTCTTTGTCTGTTAACTCAGCAACTTCTCATTATTATTATGTTGTCACTCTGTCTGCTGTTCTCATCATCATCATCAATAACATTACACTTCTCACTGACTACAATTACTTGTCAGCAGAGAATGTTTTAAGTGCTGTAGATGAGTTAAAAATGACTGCTGAGATTCTTTATCATTAAGTTAAAAAACTTAATGTTGATGTGTTTATTACTTTGCTTACATCACTGTCTTATCTGCATCAGTCACATTCTCACTCACTGTTGTGCTGTTACAGTGAATAATAATTTTGCTTTGAATACAGTCTGTGCTCAGCTCATGACTTTTTTTTTTTTTAATAGATAAATAGTTAATAAAATTGCTTTACTTCTGA
>JAABUU010002192.1_pt1 | contig 20073 bp, 22 predicted proteins | sample 5559301 | NCBI WGS metagenome assembly JAABUU01 (sample SAMN10711884, study PRJNA513360) | rock metagenome | isolation source: Antarctica rocks | place: Antarctica: Victoria Land, Richard Nunatak white | reverse complement strand
CGATGAGCATGGGTGATCCGTCGCGAATATCGTCGCACAGCAATTGTCTTATGCGACAAATATTTGCAACGAGGAAAATGCCCGGCTGGCTTGGTCGCGGTGTTTTGTCGCGAAACTTACAAGTTCTACGACAAGCGCCACGCGCATAGCTCCCAACCTACCGCCGCCTTTGGTGGTTTGCGGTCAGGCGGCTTACGAGCCGAGATCATCCAATAGCTGCCGTCCGGTGAAGCCAAGCAACAAGGTGCTCGCAACCTCTCGCGCTTCCGGGGCAAGCGCCTCGTCGGGCAGTTCGCCCGCAGTCCAGAACGACAGCACGCCACGAAAGGCGAACGCGAGTTGCCTCGGCAAGCAGCGTAACGCCTGTTCCCGCCGCGCCGCGATCAACCCTTCTCCCGCGCCCAGTGCAAGCGTCCAGAGAGCCATTGAGCGCGCCCAGACCTGCCCGGGCGAAGGACTCATAGTGCCAAGCCAACCCATCACCGCGCGGTTGATTTCCGGCTCCTCCAGCATCACGGCGACCGCCGCATCGATGGCCAGCAGAACGCGATCCGCTGTGTCAGTCAGCGGCGGCGCCGTGACAAAGCGCGTCTCCATGGTATCGATCCGCCGTGTGGAGAGGGCCTGCATGATCGCCGCCTTACTCCCGAACTGGTTGAACGGGGTCGCAAAGCTGACCCCGGCCTCGGCGGCGAGGTCGCGCATCGAGAAATCGGCTTTGTCCTCGCGGAGCAGCCGTTCGGCCGCGTCGATTACGCGCTGACGAAGCGGCTCGCCTCTGGTGCCGAGGGGAGAAGGTTTGGTCTTGCTGCCTGTCATGCCATTATCTATATCATGATATACCTATCGTGTCAGTTTGGAGTTAGACCATGGCGACCGCTGCTTCTAAGACTTTCCTTATCACCGGTGTCAGCTCGGGCCTGGGCCGAGCGTTCGCCGAAGGCGCGTTGCAGGCCGGCCATCGGGTGATTGGCACGGTGCGGCGAGCCGGTAACGCCGAAGCCTTCGCGGCGCTTGCGCCCGATCGCGCCCACCCGCTCGTGCTCGACATGACCGATTTCGGTGCCATCCCGGCTGCCGTGGCGGATGCCGAGCGGGAGGTGGGCGTCGTCGACGTGCTGGTGAACAATGCCGGGTACGGCCATGAGGGCGTGCTGGAGGAATCATCCATGGATGATCTCCAGCGCCAGTTCGCGGCCAACGTGTTTGGTCCGGTCGCGATGGCGAAGGCGGTGTTGCCTGGGATGCGCGAGCGGCGTCACGGCCATATCGTCAACGTCACCTCCATGGGCGGCTTCATCACCATGCCGGGGATCACCTTCTATTGCGGTAGCAAGTTCGCGTTGGAAGGCATCTCGGAAGCGCTTGGCAAGGAGGTGGCAGGTTTCGGGATACGGGTGACGGCGCTCGCGCCCGGACAGTTCCGCACTGATTGGGCCGGACGGTCGATGGACCGCACGCCCCGCAGCATTGCCGACTATGACGCAGTCATGGACCCGCTTCGCGCCGCCAGACAGGCCAAGAGCGGCAACCAGCCAGGCGACCCGGCGAAGGCCGCGCAGGCGCTGCTCGCGCTGGTCAAGTCCGAAAACCCGCCGGTGCGGCTGTTCTTGGGAGATGACGCGCTGGGATTGGTCGAACAGAAGCTTGAGAGAATGAAGGTCGAACTCGCCGCCTGGGATGCGCTTTCGCGCTCCACCAGCTTCGGGTCTGATTGAGGGTTACGGTCCAGACTCAATCAGATGTGCAACCGATCCGGCCTATCGTCCAACTTCACGATGTCGTTGAACGTCCGAGGTTGGCCGAGTTGGAGGCAGACTCAACCCGCTCGGGCGTGCTGTTCGGGCGAGCGCGAGAGCATGATCTCAGTAATCTGGGCCCGATGCTCCGTCCCCCACTCGCAAAGCGGCAGCAACGCCCGCACAAGCGTCATGCCGAATGCCGTCATGGTGTAATCGACCATCGGTGGTACCCGCTGGTAGTCGTGTCGGGTGAGCACGCCCGCCGCGGCCAGCTCGCGTAACTGCTGGATCAGCACTTTCTCGCTAATGCCTACGACCAACCGCTTGAGGTCCCCAAACCGCTTGGGACCCGAGTTGAGGTGGTACAGGATCAAGGGCTTCCACTTCCCGCCCATCACAGCGAGCGCGACATCGAGGCCGCACGGGGGTTCTTCGGTGCTCATGGGATCGGCCTACACTTACCTTGAAGTCAGTTCTACCCTCATCAGCAGTGCCGGTCCATATCGCTCCTATCACCGGATGGGAGACACACATGGGCAAGCTCGAAGGCAAGGTCGCGGTCATCACCGGCGCTAACAGCGGCATCGGGTTGGCGAGCGCCAAACGGTTCGCGAGCGAAGGTGCTCGCTTGTTCATGACCGGTCGTCGACAGGCCGAACTTGACAAAGCGGTGGCCGAGGTGGGCCACGATGCACGCGGGGTTCAGGGCGACGTCGCGAACCTGGCCGACCTCGACCGGCTGTATAGGGTTGTGCGCGAGGAGGCTGGACGGATCGACGTTCTGCTCGCCAACGCCGGCGGCGGCGAGTTCATGCCGCTCTCCGACGTCACCGAAGAGCACTACGACCGCACCTTCGCGACCAACGTCAAGGGCACGCTGTTCACGGTACAGAAAGCGTTGCCGCTCCTGCCCGACGGCGCGTCGGTCATCCTGACCGGGTCAACGACCGGCAACACGGGTGGGCCATCGTTCAGCGTGTACAGCGCCAGCAAGGCGGCAATCCGCAACTTCGCCCGGAGCTGGATCCAGGATTTGGCCCCGCGTCGCATCCGCGTGAATGTTCTCGTTCCCGGGGCGACCTCGACCCCGGGCCTGCATGGGCTCACTCACACGGAAGAGCAGAACCGTGCCTTCGTGGCTGCCATGGAGGCGGCAGCACCGCTCGGCCGCATGGGGAGCCCGGACGAGATCGCCAGCGCCGCGCTGTTCCTTGCGTCGGACGAGAGCAGCTTCGTCAACGGCAGCGAGTTGTTCGCCGATGGCGGTTCGGCGCAGATATGACTGGAGCCCCCGCACCTATCGACCGGACGGACCTTGATTAGCACCAGAACGCGACGACGGCCGCGAGAGCGACGGTCGAGGCATAGTTTCGGGCGAGCTTGTCATAACGGGTCGCGACGCGGCGGAAGTCCTTCAGGCGGCAGAACACGGCCTCGGCGCGCCAGCGATCTTTGTAGCGCAGATTGTCGTGGCGGATCGGGCGCTTGCGGGAGCGTGTGCCAGGGATTACCGGCACGACGCCGGACGCGCGCAGATGGGCCCGAAGCCTATCGGCGTCGTAGCCCTTGTCGGCCAGAAGGCGCCGGATGCGGCCCGGAGCGGCCGCCAGCACCACGGGCGCCGTCCTCACGTCGCTGGCGTTGCCCGGGGTGAGATGGACGACGGCGGGGCGGCCGAGGACGTCGGACAGGACGTGGATCTTGGTGGTCGGCCCGCCGCGCGATGGACCGATGGCCTGATTTTTCGCCCCCCCCCTTTTGCCGCCGTGGGCGCAGCGATGCGCCTTGGTGTAGGTGCTGTCGATGGCCGCTGTCTGCACAATCCAACCCGCCTCGGCCAAGGCGGCCAGCATGGCACGCCAGAAGCCGCGCCGTGACCACCTGTTGAATCGGTTGTAGATCGTGGTGGCTGGTCCGTACTCGGCGGGCACGTCGCGCCAGCGGCCGCCCGTGCGCAGCATGTGCAGAATGCCCGACACCACGCGGCGGTCGTCCACCCGCCGCGCCCCGGGCTGGTTTGTGGGCATGAACCGGCCCACCACAGCCCATTGCTCGTCCGAAAGCCGGAACAGGTCAGCCATCCGCGCCTCCATGGACCACCATGGAATCCGCATCAGCACACGAATGCAACAACCTGATTGGGTTCAGAACCTAGTCCGTCTCGCAGGTCGGCGCGGTGCCCGACAGCGTGACGAACGTCTGCTTCGGAGGGGCTGGATGCGTCGGCTGATGACCAACTTGGGTCGAAAGAGACGGTCAACCGCCTTTATAGCCCAGTTGCTCGTTGATTGTGAGACGATCTGTGGCGCGTCTCTCCATCGTCCTGCGCACCATCAGTCCGAGCGTTATGTTGAGTTCTTCAAGAGCCTTCAATCCTTCCTCTGTGAGCATCCAGTTTTGGATGGTCATGTTCAGGCGCCGCATGATGGCGGCGGTGTTCATCCCGCGTAGGCGTTCGATCCGGACGCCAGTGCCAACCGCCAGCCTTGCAAGCTCCGCGTCGGTGATATCCTCCAGGTATCGCGCGCCGCGGCCAGTGCGTCCGAGGGCGCGCCGCAGAAACGCGTCGTAGCCGATGCCATATGCCTGGGCGATCCGGCGCACCCAGGTTTCCAGCACCTCCCATTCGCCAGGTTGCGGATGCAGCGGCCAGCAACAGCCCGGAGCAGGATCAATGCCACGCCAAGTTATCGCAGCTCACGCTCGAACAGCCGTCGGCGCACCGTGGGCGGCTGATAATCCGCCGTGTCCAGCGCAGAGCGGCCGATCCGCTCCTCGCCCGCGAGCAGCGCCGCCTCCATGGCAGCTGCAAGCAGGGCTGCCACCTCGCCGATCGTGCCCTCCGAGCGGCGCAGAACATGCGCGCGCATGGCGGGCGCACCGAGGCCGGACGGCTCGCAAAGCGGCAGCACCGTCTCGAAGCTGGCGAGCAGGCGGCCGAACTCAGGGCCGTCCTCCCATGCCGGCAGCAGGAACGGCTCGAAGCGGTTCTCAAGCTGGTCGTCACTGCGGATGGCCAGATACGCCTCGCGCGTGCCGAAGCAGGCGATCGGGATGCGGAGTTCGTTGCCGAGATAGCGCAGCAGGTTCAGCAACTCGCGCTGCCGCGGACCTGGTGCGGCCAGCAGGTTGTGCAGCTCGTCCAGCAGCAGCATCTGGCAGCCAACCTGGCGAAGCAGGCGCATCGCCATGGCTTCGCGGTCGGGAGAGCGGCCATACAGCCCGCCGGGCATCCCGAGGCCCGCCAGCACCGCGGCGTAAAGCCGCCCGACCGTGGGGGATGGCGGCATCTGTACCAGCAGCACGGGGATGACCTCATGCTCGCCATCATCAGAGGCGTGCTGCGGATGCGTGCGCAGGAAATGCTCGGCGATCGCCGTCTTGCCGTTGTTGGTGGGGCCGACCACGAGAAGGTTGCGAGGCCGCACGCGGCCGGGCTCGCGAGCGAGCAGGCGCTCCAACAAGTCAACGGCCTGGCTCGCGCGGCTGTAGCCGATCCAGCGGTTAGCCGACACACGAGCCAAGCGCTCGGCTGCCGGCAGGCGTGCCAGTTCGCGGGCCTCGGGGCGAAGATGCGCGAGGTCCACCACCGTTCCTACCACTGCTCAATGTCGTCGAAGGGGCGCGGCAGCTCGGCTTCCGTGCCGCCGTCCATGACGGCCGTCTCGGCGGTAGACGGAGCCGGAAACGTCGGCGCTGTTGATGGCGGCGCTGCCGGCTGCACCGGTGCGACAGCACGGCGCGTGCGGTCGCGGCGCGCCGAACGGGTCAGGCGCGCGGCATCACGTTCGGCTGCGCGCATCTCCTCGATCGCCTCGAACAAAGCGGCCTCGTCGATCTCGCCCCGGTGCTTGGCACGCAACCGTCGCCGTGCCAGCCGATGCTCCCAAAGCGAGATGGCCGGCCGCGACAGGTCGCGTGTCGGCACTTCCAGGTAGCCGCCGCCGAGCGGGTCCAGCACGAACACTCGGCTGAGATCGCGCGGATCGCGGCGGACCAGCAAGGGTCCGGGCCGGTTTCGCGCTGTGATCCAAGCCCGCAAGGCGGAGCTGAAGTAGGTCACGTGGTCAATGGTAAGGCCGTCGCGTTGCAGGCTGCGGCGCAGCACGGGCAGGAAATCTACGAGGTAGGCGCGCGGATCGCGCGGCACTGGGATGGAGCCGCCCGCGGCAGCAATCGCCGCTACGCCGTCCTGCCAGCGCAGTAGCGGCGCTTGCCCGTCCAGGCCCTCGTGCGGGCGCAGGTGGTAGTACTTGGCCACGGCCACGGCGAGCCAGCGCTCCAGCTCCTCCAAAGTCAGGCAAGCCGCCTTATCGCTGTCGTAGCTGCCGCGTTGGCCGACGTTGGAGAACGTCGTGCCGGGCAAGCCATGCACCAGGCTCATGAGCGTGCCGATCACCCGCTCGACCACCCCACCGAAATGCGGCCGGCCTGGCGGGCGCCAGTCAATGGCGATGCCGTGCTGGGCGCAGCCACGCTCGAACGCCTCGGAATGGAACTCGGACCCGTTGTCTACGCCCATTCGCCGCGGCTTGCCTTGCACCGGCCAATCCGCCTCCACCTCACGCAGCGCGAGCCAGGGCGCCTTGTCCATGGCAACGTGCGTCAAGCACAGCCCGACGGAGACGGCGCCCGGCGCGTCCAGCGTGACATGGAAACCCGCGATGCAGCGGCTCTGCACGTCAATGGCGACCGTGAGCCATGGCCGCCCGATCGGTTCGCGGCCAGTCGGGTCCACCAGGATTAGGTCCATAGGCGTGTGGTCCACCTGCACCAAGTCGAGCGGGAACTGGACTGGTGGGGCATGACCATGCACCGGCTTGGCCTCGGGATGCTCCTCGCCGCGCTTGCGGCGATCAGCAATCGGCAGCAACCGCAGCCGGCGACGGACCGTGCTGGATGACGGCGGCCGCAGCTTCTCGGCTTGGCAGCGTCTGGCCACCTCGCGCGCCACCTCTGCCGCGATCGGCTTCTGCGGCGTCAGATAGAATTCGTGGACCACCCGGTGCAGGGCAGCCTCGCTCGCTGGCCCCATGCGCGGCCTGTCCCGGCCGCCGCTCGACTGCCTGGGCAACAGCGCCGTTAGCTCGCCGCCCGCCTCCCTGCAATGCCGCAGCAAGGTGTAGGTCTGGCGCTCCGACAATCCGAGCGTCACCGCTGCGGCCTGGATCATGTGACGGGGCCGATGCTCACGGTTCGCGAGCGGGCGGATCACCTCCGCCCGGCGCCTGGCCTCACTCCAAGCCGCCTCGGGAATGAGCGACAAATCGGCCATGCTTCGTTCCTGAATGCTCCACATTGCAGCCGGCTTTGACCAAATGCGGTATACTGAAGCCCACTTTGATCAAGATTGCAGCCGAGTGTGGCAGGGCAGACCGTTAGATATCAACGGCCACCGCTGAAGCCGACTTTGAAAAGTGACATCAAGAGCTTGCGCGTCCCAAAAGGCCGTGTCATAACGACTCCGTGGAAATTGGCTATGCCCGAGTCTCAACCGACGATCAGAACCTAGACCTCCAGCGCGCGGCGCTGAAGCAGGCGGGCTGCGACCCTGTGTTCGAGGACCAGGTTTCCGGCATAGCCCTCCGGCGGCCCGGTCTGGACCAGGCCCTTATCCGCCTTGCCGCGGGCGACATCCTGGTTGTGTGGCGGCTCGACCGGCTCGGCCGGTCCCTGCCACACCTGATCGAGACGATCCGGCTGATCGGCGACAGGGGTGCAGGCTTCCGCTCCCTAACCGAGAGCATCGACACCACGACCGCAGGCGGGCGGCTCTACTTTCACATGATGGGCGCATTGGCCGAGTTCGAGCGCGCCCTGATTATTGAGCGCACCCGCGCCGGCATGAAGGCCGCCAAGGCGCGGGGCATCGAGGTCGGCCGCAAGCGGGCGCTGTCGCCCGCCCAGATCAGCCATGCGCGCCAGCTCGTCGAGCAGGGCGAAAGCCCCTCGGCCGTTGCGCGCTCGATGAAGGTGGGGCGCTCGACGCTCTATCGCGCCCTGAATTTCGCAACCGCCTAAGCTGGATAACCGCATGTTCGAGCAGACCTTCAAAAACATCGATGACGTTCTGTGGAAAGAGGCCGGTTGTACGACCGAGCTGGATTATACCGAGCAGACATCGTGGGTATTGTTCCTCAAATACCTCGACGACCTGGAACAGGGCCGGGCCATGGAGGCCGAGCTTGTCAGCAAGCCCTATGTATTCATCATCGACGCTGACCATACATGGTCGAAGTGGGCGGCCCCGAAAAAGGCCGACAGCACGTTCGACCACGACAACACCCTGACTGGCGACGACCTGATCGCCTACGTGAACCGCCAGCTCTTCCCCTACCTGCAGGGCTTCAGGCAGCGGGCCACCGGCCCGGACACCATCGAATACAAAATCGGCGAAATCTTCAGCGAGATAAAGAACCGCTTCCAGAGCGGCTATTCGCTGCGCGACGCCCTAGAGCTGGTAGACGAGCTGCGCTTCCAGTCGCAGAAGGAGAAGCACGAGCTTTCTCATCTCTACGAAGCAAAGATCAAGAATATGGGGAACGCGGGCCGGAACGGCGGCGAATACTACACGCCGCGCCCGCTCATTCGCGCCATGATCCAGGTGACGAAGCCGAAGATTGGCGACCGCATCTATGACGGCGCGCTCGGATCGGGGGGCTTCCTGTGCGAGGCTTACGAATATCTCCGACATGGCGAACTGACGACCAGCCAGCTCAAAACGTTGCAGACGCGCACCTTCTACGGCAAGGAGAAAAAGAGCCTCGCCTATGTCATCGCCACGATGAACATGATCCTGCACGGCATCGACGCGCCGAACATCATTCATACCAACACGCTCGCCGAAAATCTCAGCGACGTTCAGGACAAGGACCGCTTCGACGTGATCCTTGCCAACCCGCCTTTCGGCGGCAAGGAGCGTCCGGAGGTGCAGCAGAACTTCCCGATCAAGACCGGGGAAACGGCGTTCCTCTTCCTGCAGCATTTCATCAAGCACCTGAGGGCGGGCGGCCGGGCCGCCATCGTCATCAAGAACACCTTCCTCTCGAACTCCGATGGGGCAGCGCGCGCGCTGCGGCAGGAGCTACTTGAGAGCTGCAACCTGCATACCGTGCTGGATTGTCCCGGCGGGACGTTCCTCGGAGCTGGCGTGAAGACCGTCGTGCTGTTTTTCGAGAAGGGATCGCCGACCCGCAAGGTTTGGTATTACCAGCTCGACCCCGGACGCAACATGGGCAAGACCAATGCCCTCAATGACAACGACCTGAAGGAGTTTGTCGCGCTGCAGGCGCGCTTGGCGGACTCGGAAAAATCATGGTCAGTTAATGTGGTGGGCATTGACCGGACGAGCTTCGATCTTTCCGTGAAGAACCCCAACAAGGCCGAGGAAGAGGCCTTGCGCGATCCGCAGGACATCATCGCCGAGATCGTGGCGCTTGATCTCGAAAGTGCGGCCATCCTCGAAGGCATCCGGGTGATGCTGTGAGAGCCGCGTGGCAAACAAAACGGCTCGGTGATGTGGCTACGCTCCAAAGGGGTTTTGATTTGCCGACCCAGGTCAGGGTAGCTGGTGAATTTCCCCTTGTTAGCTCAAGCGGGATCAGCGATACGCACCATAAAAGTGCTATTCGTGGTCCGGGTGTTGTCACGGGCCGAAGCGGTAGCATCGGTAATGTTTTCTTTATCGGGGAAGACTTCTGGCCACTTAACACGGTTCTTTATGTAAAAGACTTTCACGGCAATGACCCCAAATTCATCAGTTATCTTTTACAGAAGCTAGATCTGAGGCAATTCGCGAGCGGTGCAGGAGTTCCCACTCTTAATCGGAACGTCGTGCATGATGAGCTAGTGAATATTCCATTATTTTCCGAGCAGAAGCGTATTGTCGCCATTCTCGATGAAGCATTCGCGGGGATCGGCACAGCAGTTACGAATGCCGAGAAGAATCTCGCCAATGCGTGCGAGCTGTTCGACAGCTATCTAAATTCAGTCTTCGCCCAGAAAGGTAAAGAGTGGGTTGAGAATAAGATTGGAGAGATTTGCGAAAACCTTGACAGCAGGCGCGTTCCCATAACGAAATCGGAGAGAGTGAAAGGGGATACTCCTTACTATGGCGCATCCGGCATCGTCGATTATGTCTCCGGGCATCTTTTCGATGAAGAGGTCCTACTAATATCGGAGGACGGAGCAAACCTTTTAGCACGAACATATCCCATCGCGTTCTCTGTGAGTGGGAAATCATGGGTCAATAACCACGCGCATGTTGTGCGATTTAGTCGCCCGGAAATTCAGAAGATAGTCGAGTTTTATTTGAATTCGATTTCTTTAGCTCCCTATGTAAGTGGCATGGCGCAACCCAAGCTGAACCAGAAATCATTGAATTCGATTCCCATTTCCGTCCCGCCCATCGCGGAGCAAGCGCGCATCGTTGAGATGGCAGAAACGCTTCAAACTGGCGTAGAACGTCTCGAAAAGATTTATCGGGAAAAGCTCGATGCACTCGCTGAGCTGAAACAGGCCATCCTACGAAAGGCCTTTGCCGGCGAGCTGACCGCGCAGCCGGAGAAAGTCCTGGAAGAGGTTGCAGCGTGAACGAGGCCGAAACCCGCGCCGAGCTGATCGACCCTGCCCTGAAAGCGGCAGGCTGGGGCGTTGTAGAGGCCAGCCGTGTGCGGCGCGAAGTCATCACCCTTGGCAGGCTGCAGGGTGCGAGCGTGCGGGCCGCCCAGGACATCGCTGACTACGTGCTGACCTATCGCAACCACAAGCTGGCGGTGATCGAGGCCAAGCGGCGGGACTTGCCCGATACTGAGGGCGTCGGCCAGGCGAAGAAATACGCCGGAAAGCTGCAGACCCGTTTCGCCTACTCCACCAATGGCGCCGGCATCTACCAGATCGATATGACTACGGGTGCTGAGCAGTATATTTCCGCGTATCCCACCCCGGACGAGCTGTGGAGCCGGGTCTTTGCCGAGCAGAATGTCTGGCGCGACCGCTTCGCCGCCATCCCGTTCGAGGACAAGGGTGGCCAGTGGCAGGCGCGCTACTACCAGGACATCGCCATCAGGCGCGTGCTGGAGGCCATCGCGGCGGGGCAGGACCGCATCCTGTTGACCCTGGCGACCGGCACCGGCAAAACCTTCATCGCCTTCCAGCTCGCCTGGAAGCTTTTCCAGAGCCGATGGAACCTTGCCGACTGGAAGAGCGACGGAGAGCCGACGCGCCGGCCGCGCGTCCTGTTCCTGGCCGACCGCAACATCCTCGCCGACCAGGCCTACAACTCGTTCTCGGCTTTCCAGGACGACGCACTTGTGCGGATCGACCCCGAGATCATCCGCAAAAAGGGGCGCGTGCCGAAGAACGGCAATATCTTCTTCACCATCTTCCAGACCTTTATGACTGGGAGGGATGCGGCTGGGCAGGCCGCGCCGAGCTTTGGCGATTACCCACCTGACTTCTTCGACCTCATCATCATCGACGAATGCCATCGCGGCGGCGCGAACGACGAAGGCAACTGGCGCGCCATCCTGAAATACTTCGCGCCGGCCGTGCAGCTCGGCCTGACAGCGACGCCGAAGCGCAAGGCGAACGTCGATACCTACGCCTATTTCGGCGAGCCGGTTTACATCTACTCCCTCAAGGAAGGGATCAACGACGGTTTCCTGACGCCTTTCAAGGTCAAGCAGATCGCCACCACGCTCGATGATTACGTCTACACGAGAGACGACGAGCTGATCGAGGGCCAGGTCGAGGAAGGGCGGCGCTACACCGAGAGCGATTTCAACCGCATCATCGAGATCACCGCGCGCGAGCGATACCGCGTTAAACTGCTCATGGACTCAATCGACCAGAGCCAGAAGACCCTCGTGTTCTGCGCGACCCAGGATCACGCGGCGGCCGTGCGCGACCTTATCAATCAGACAAAGACCAGCAAGGAGCCGAATTACTGCGTCCGGGTGACGGCCAGGGACGGCGCGGACGGCGACCGGTTCCTGCGTATCTTTCAGGATAACGAGAAGACTATTCCGACGATCCTCACCACGTCGCAGAAGCTTTCAACCGGCGTTGATGCGCGCGACGTACGAAACATCGTGCTGATGCGGCCGGTCAATTCGATGATCGAATTCAAGCAGATTATCGGCCGGGGAACCCGCCTGTTCGACGGCAAGGACTATTTCACGATCTATGACTTCGTGAAGGCTTACGAGCATTTCAGCGACCCGGAGTGGGACGGCGAGCCGGCCGAGCCGGTCTCCCCTGTCCCAAGACCCGGCGGCGGGGAACCGGAGCCAGAAGGCGGAGAGGACGTGGTGCCAGGGGGCGAAGATGATCTGCCACGCCAGCAAAGGCTGAAGATCAAGCTTGCTGATGGCAAGGAACGCAGCATCCAGCACATGACAGCGACGACATTCTGGGGTGTCGATGGCAGGCCCATGTCGGCGGCCGAGTTCGTCACGCGTCTGTTCGGCGAACTGCCGGCACTGTTCAAGAATGAGGACGAGCTGCGCGCATTGTGGAGCCGGCCGGCCACCCGCAAGGCGCTGCTGGATGGTTTGGCCGAGAAGGGGTATGGCCGCGAGCAGCTCCGCGAGATCGAGCGCATGATCGACGCCGAGAAAAGCGACTTATATGACGTGCTGGCCTATATCGCCTTCGCGCTCTCGCCGATCAGTAGGCAGGAACGCGCTGACGCCAGCCGGCCGTTCATATCCGCGCAGTATGATCCGAAGCTTCAGGCTTTCCTGGAATTCGTCCTCTTTCAATACGTCAAGGAGGGCGTGGGGGAACTCGACCAGGCCAAGTTGCCGCAGCTTCTCGAACTGAAATACCGGGCTGTTAGCGATGCCGCCGCCGAGCTTGGCGGCGTGGCGAACATACTAAGCGCGTTCGTAGGGTTTCAACAGCACCTTTATACCTAAGTCTGTTTGCCCGACCCGATCAGCACGTGATAATCCGGTCTATCACATGCTGGAACTTCGTATGGATGGCGTATATTACTCCAGTTTATCCGACAATAGGCCTAGTTTAGCTCTAATTTTATTCTTCAATATTTCATCAGTGGCAATAGCCGTAAGAGCAGCTTGCTCGTAATCAGCGACCTCTGCGAATTTGAGACCTTGTGTTAGTGCGCGTAAAACGTGTGACTCTCGCACGGGGTAGCGAGCGATAATGGTGTCAATATCCCTATCAGATACTAATTTTGTCAATATTTCTAAGGCCTTTGGGTAGGGAGATAGAATTGAAAGGTTTATATTGCCATCTGCATTGCCTATCATATCGGAACGGCTAGGTATTTTTCGCAAAACCTCATCACGCATATGTCTCTCGGCTACACGAGCAGCAAGATGTTGAATTCTATCCATTGTAAGGCCATCAATCGCCTTGTATTTTGCTGTAGCGAGCAGTGCGTCTTTATCAGTGGTAAACGTCGTGGCCTGGCGACCCGCTACTGCATCAAGAACTTCAGGTGAGTAGTATAAGCTTTCTACCGAAAGCATTTGTAGTGGATAGATGCCAGAGGCAATAAGCTTTTGTTCAAACTCGCTGTCCATACTGTCATTATCGACTAACCCGTAAGCTTCGGCGTTGTGCATTGATTGAACCTGTCGAAGGCCTTCAACAGCACGTCTCACCTCCGTGCACGTCTCTCGGCAGCTTAAAGAAACTTTTGGATAGAGAAGCGCATATAATGGCTGGTCAAGGCTAGTGTCCTTGCCCTCGATAAACAGGATGAGGCGTCGCGACCCTATCAGATCAACTCTGACATCTTCAGGAATATCGTTCGCCTGGGGCAGGAAATCTAAATCCCACGACTGGACAGTTGGGCCTTGCCAAATGCAGCCCCGAACTAAAATGATAGAAGAGTCAGGATTCGTCACCGGTAGATTTAATTCATGCGTGCTTACAATAAGAGAGCAGTCTTGACGCTCATTAATCAACGCGGTGATAAGCGGTACAACGATCGAGGGATGAAGATGTAATTCAGGTTCATCGATTACAAAAATGGAGCCTTCTTTTGCCGATATAATGTCCGAGATTATGATTAAGGCCGTTCTCTCTCCATCAGACATTTTTGAGATGCTGTAGATTACTCCATTTCGGCTCGCTCGCAACTCGCCGTTGTCAATCACCACCTGAACAGGAAGATTGGCTTGTTTGAGAAGCCGGTTAACCCGGTGTATCGGCGATGATTTTGTTTGTAGAAGATCGATTGCCTTGGACAATCTACCTTCCTGCGCAATGGCATCGGCAGCATCAACTTTATATTGTATCTCAGATGATTGCAGATCGAATATAGCTCGTTCATTCTTTATTGTGCCATTAACCGGCCTTATGCGAACGTCAGGTGACGAGTCCCAAGCCCGACTATTCGACTCGAACTGCTGACGGGTTTGTGCCGTCATGCTCAGGCTATCGCTATCAAAATAGCTAGGGCGGGAGCCGGGGATATAAATAAGTTTAAGACTCAAATTGGCCGACAGCTGGTTAACCAGGTGATGCACTAAGGCAGATTTTCCGGTTCCGTTTCGCCCCAGCACAAACAATGGGCGGCCTTTTGATAAATCTACAGACATTGGTCCATAAGAAGCGGGAAGCGAAAGCGAAGTTGAGATAACTCTGGTGCGTGGCATAATATTCCGTTTAGTTGTGGCTGATAGTATCGATGAGCGGTAGTAAATCTAGAACCTAGGCGGTATTATTATAGATTGATCCGCTCGACTTCATCGAGGGAAATCCCCTCGCCCCGCCGATCATACAGCTTCGTCGTCCGCGCCGAGGCATGCGCCGCCATCTTCTACGCATGCGCTCCAGCAGCCCGCCATTCTCCAGGTAAGTGGTGATCCCCCTTGCCCGCCACGAGTGGCAACTAATGCGGGTCGCTATGTCGGAGGCCCCTGCCCGCCGCTGGGTCATGCGATAAGCATCCGCCTGGGCCATCGGCTTATTGGTCAACCGGCCAGTGCGGAACAGGACGCCCCTGGCGTCCCCATCGATGCCAGCCGCCTCCAGATAGGCATCGAGCCATTCCTGCCAGGTGTGATGCATGGGCATCTTGTGCTCCTTGCCGCCCTTCTCGTGCAGCCGCACCCACCAACGTTTGCCGACCGGGTAGTAGTCGCCGACACGCATGGCGGTGACGGCATTGATGCAAGCGAAGGTGAACAGCAGCATGCCGATCAGCGCCCGATCGCGCAGGCCGATCAGCGTGCCGGTATCGGCGGCAGCCAGCAGCGCCTTCGCCTCATCCCGATCTGGCATATGTGTTTTGCCGGTGCTCATGCCGTGCTTCGGCCCGCGCACGGCGGCGGCAGGGTTATGCGGCACCACTTTACCAACCACCAACCAGTCGAACAGCATGCGCACGGCGGCCAAATGCTGCTTCACCGTTGGGGCCAACCGCCCTTCCCTGTCCAGCTGCTCGATCCAGGCCGCCACATGCACCGGCTAATGCCGTGCAGCGCTAGGCCGAGCCCCTCGCACCAGGCGAAGAAGGCCGAAGCCGCGCGAGCATAGGCGGCGCGGGTGTTGGGATTGCGGATACGCGCCGCGAAGAATTCGAGATAGCGCCAGGCCGCCCGATTGCCCCGCGCCGCCACCATCGCCGGCACGACTGCGCCTGCTGGCAGCGCCGGAAGCGAAAAGGCAAAGGCGGCAACTTCGTTCATCATGCCGCCTCCCATGGGTTGATGAGCGGCACCCCGCATCCGACGAGGTCGCTGTCCCGACTGGCTACGGCGGCGCCGTGCACCTGGGCAATGGCGGCGATCATGCCGTCCACGGCGTTGATGCGGTTCCCGGCCTGCTGCCGCCGGCTGGCGATCGCCGCATAGGCGGGCGCGGCCGGCAGATCGAAGCTGAGGACACGGCCGGCAAAATCCTCGACGAACAAGCCTTCTGCCTGCTCCGCCAGGCGCTGCCGACGCCGTCCCTCGGGCATCAGGCCGATCCCCAGCAGGATTTCAGCGTAGGAGAGTGTGGTGACATAGAGAGCGCTGCCCGGTTGGCTGGCCATCCAATGCAGCACTGTTTCCGCCGGCTCGGGGCGCATCAGTTCGGATAGGACATTGGTGTCGAGTACAATCATTCGAAGCGCGGCGGCTCGCGGCCGGGTTCACGGGGCGGCAGTTCCAATTCTACGCCCCCGAACGGCGCAAAGCGGCGGCGAATGGCTGCGGCCAGCGATTCACCGGAGGTTGGCCGTCTGCTCATCAGGGCCTCTTTGAGAATGGCGCGCGCCTCGGCTTCCATCGATCGGCGGTTATGGGCAGCGCGGATGCGCAGCTTCTCCTTCAGCGCTGGATCGAGCTGCCGAATGTTGAGTGACGCCGAGTGAGTTGGTTCCGAGCGTGTTTCCATGTCCCCATTGTAGTCAATGTACCCACTGATGTCAATTCAATGCAAATGCGTTTTGAGCAGCCAGTTTGGTGTATGATAATGTCTTTTATGGAATGGGCGGGGAAGTCGCCGGCAGGTAGCGCGGCAGCCCCGGAGCGCCGGCCGGCGCCGGGCGGGCACGGGACTTGGCGAGAAGCACTATTCGGGGCTGCCGGCAAGCCGCTCGGCGGGCGCGAGGATTTGCCGAGGTCGTTGCGCCGGACGGCGGACCGGACCCGTCCAGTGGCCCCATGTAAGGTTCACCAACATCGGCGACACCGGCGAAGGACTGATGCCTAGGTGGGGCGATAGTCCTTTGTTCGAAACTTTGTAGACTGCAACGATTCTAGCAAGTCCTCGCACCTGCCCGGCCACCTTCGACCAGGCTCGAATACTACCATCCGCCAAGTCCTTACGCCGTCCTGGCCGCAGGAGCACGCGGGAACTGCCCGGGGACTTGGCCGAGACTGCTAACAATTTTCCATAAGCCATACTCTGCGTTTCAGGCGCGGCGCATCGGGACCGCGCTGCCCAGCTACTCCCGTCACCAAGGGACGACGGACAACAACGTGCGTTGCCAGTTCACCAGCTCACGGGCTGGGAGGCAGCGGATGCGCTGCAACGTGTTGCACTAGAACATCCAGCTAGGCTGCCACGGTCGGCGGGATGCGCGCTGCAATGGTTCTACATTGACGTAGCGTTGCCGATAGTGTGAACCTACATGGAGTGCAACGGCAGGACCATTGCGGATGATATTAACGGTTGGCAACACCAAGGGCGGGGTAGGTAAGACGACCCTGGCCGTGCAGATTGCCCTGTCATGGGCCATCGTCGGACGCGACGTGCTGTTGGTGGATGCGGACCGGCAGGGATCGGCCGGGCTGGTGGTGGCGGTGCGGGCCGAGGCAGGCAGGGCGCCTAGCGTGACGTGCGTGGCCTTCCACGAGGGCGCCATGCTGCGGGCGCAGGTGCAGCGCCAGGCGGCGAAGTATGACGACGTGGTGATTGATGCCGGCGGCCGGGACTCTGGAGCGCTGCGGGCCGCCCTGGTGCTGTCCGATGCCCTGTTGGTGCCGTTCATGCCGCGGGCGCTGGATGTGTGGGCACTGGCGGACATTGCCGCCCTGATTGAAGAAGCCCGAGGCGTCCGAGATGGGTTGCACGCGATGGCGGTGTTGAACGGGGCGGACCCAGGGGCATCAAGTGATAACGTCGACGCCGCAGCGGCGCTGGCCGACATTCCCGGCCTGGTTTTGCTTGATGCCCCTATTCGCCGCCGCAAGGCGTTCGGGAACGCGATGGCGCTGGGGTTGACCGTGGACGAGCTGACGCCCAGAGACGCCAAGGCATCAAGTGAGTTAGCCGCACTGGTAGAAGCATTGCATAACCATTGCGGCTCCACCAAGAGCAATGGAGATTGATTGCAATGCCTATACCCAAGCGTCCGGCGGTCAAGCCCGCCGACACCGCTGCCGCGGCGGCTTTCATCGACCAGGCCCCCGATGCCAAGCCCGCCGCTAGGTGGCAGCGGGGAGCTAAGACGCAGGTGACTTGGAGCCTTGATCCTGAATTGCTTGAACGGCTGGATGCCGTGGCGCGCAAGCGGTACTTGAGCCGAGCGGCGCTGCTGACCGTTTGGGTTCGGGAAGCATTGGAGAGGGAGGTGGGAGGGTGACGGCATCCTGTGTTCATTTTGAACACACAGAGGCAGCATCTCGCATTAAGTGCGGCGGGTCTGATGTGGAGCCTAGCAAAGCGGCGGCGTCCATGTCACCGCACCGCTTGCTTGTCTGCCTGGTCCTGATTGGCTGGCCCGAACGCGAAATGGCGCGGCGAACGGGGCGCCTGCAAACGACGGTGCGGCGCTGGACCGCTGGCTGTTCACCCGTGCCGGCTGATGTCGCCGCGTGGGTTGAGGCACTGGCCGCCTGTCATCGAGCGCACCCGGCGCCGCAAGCCGGGCAGGGGTTATCCGAACAACCTGCCTCACGCCCACTCCAGCCAGATGCGGGCTTCATATAGTCCCCCGCGCGTCCCTGATCGCCTCCAGCAGGTCACGCCCCCACAGCAGCACGACGCACACCGAGAGGATGACCAGGGCTTGCCAGTCGCCATGCGCGGCGCCCCGGAGGACGCCGACGACGAGGACGAGCAGCAGGTATCGGAGAGGCCGGAACTCTACGATGAAAAATGGCATCACTGGCCTCCCTTGGCCTTCGCAGGTGCGCCAGGCGGCGGGGGCGAGGGGTCCATCCAGAGCGACACGCCGGCATGGTAGCGCCGGCCGGTGCGGTCCGTCCGCACCTCCCCCGCGGCCAGCAGCGGGCGCGGATCGGGATTGTTCTGCACCAGCTCCCGCCAGGCCGCGCCCGCTTCCACGTCCGGCCGGAAGGGGCCGCCGGTGAAATAGGCGAGGGCGCCGACCGTCAGCACGCAGCCGGCCACGAAGGCGGCGCCGACATACAGGCCCATGCGGACGGCGACGGTGTGATCCAGCCGGCGGATCATGCGCGCGGCCTCCTTGCGCGTGCCCTCGTAGGCGCCGTCCTTGGTGGCTTCCACTACCGCGCGGGCCAGGTCCGCGCGTTCCTCTTGCGACAGAGGATGGCGCGCGGCGATCACGTCCTTAACCGCTTCGTCCCAGGCCCGGACGGTGCGCGGCAGCGCCCCGATGGTGAGGGACAGCCCGGCAAGGGCAATCCGGTAGGGGTCGCGCCGCATTTCCGGGGTTTCGCCCGCTTCTGCCAGCATGGCTTGCGCTTCGGCCACCGCGGCTTCCAGATCGCCGGCAGCGGGTGCCGGGTCGTCAGGCGGCGGCGCCGTTCCGTCCGACGATGCGGAGCCCGCCTCGCCCGCCGCCTTGTCGCGGGCCTTGTTCGCCGCCAGGCGGCGGGCGAAGGGCACCAGGGTCATGGCGCCCCCCAGGGCAGCCAGGTACTGATCGGCGCGAAGGACTGATCCATCTGGTGCAGCCATTCCCGGATCATCACCCGTTCAATCAGGCTGATGTCCGCGGGCTTGTGGCCGTCCAAGGTGATGCCGTCCCGAGCGGCCGAGAAGTGCAGCCGCTTGCGCTCGATCTCCAAGGCCACGCTCTGCGGCTGTAACTTGGGAAGCCACAGCTCCACGGCGCCCCGTGCGAGTGCCGCCTTATAGGCTGGGTGGCGCCGCACCGCATCGAAGTCCTCTTGGCTTTCAGAGCGGCCGAGGTTGAGGACCAGCGCCGTCGCCTTGGGCTGGAAGCCGGCCTTCTCGAACCCCGCCAGCAGCGTCAGGTCGTCCACCCGCGGCGAGAGCAGGTATGCCGCCACGGCCGCCACCCCGCCTTCGTCCAGGGCGTCGGCGAACGTCGGCGCCGTTTCGACAAGGGCCATGAGGCTGGTGTTGTTGCCGCCGAAGTCCACGACGCCGCCGACCCGCTGCTTCGAGACGAAGGTCAGCAGATCGTGCAGCCAGGTCGTGACACGGGCCGGGTTGGCGGACGGCGGCTGTTCCACCACCCTGAAGAAGTCGGCGAGCGTGCGGTTGGTGGGATCGAGGGCCGCGAGCATGGAGGTTTGCAGCGTGCCCGCCTGCGTCATCTTGTCGCCGAGCCAGCGCGCGAGCAGCGTCTTGCCGCCGCCGCCCGCGCCTATCAGCAGCCACAGCTTCTCTTGCGCGGACAGGTCAACGGCGGGCTTGCCCGGCGTCGGCATGACCATCCGCTCCGTGACGGACGGCAGTGACAGCTCCAGCGCGTCGTCGTCGTCAACCGCCGTCTTCTTGCGGAACAGCTCGGAAAGGTTCACCCGCTGATCGGTAGGGGTCTTCTGTTGCGCCATAACGGTTTCGGAACGTGTCAACGACTTTGATACAGCCGGGTTTGGAATTTAGGCTTGGATGGTCGGGTTGGTTGTGCGGCATTGAACTGAGCGAGGCGGCCGGCTTTTTGGTGTGATCCTGGCGGGTAAGGATT
>JAABUU010003454.1_pt1 | contig 20088 bp, 18 predicted proteins | sample 5559301 | NCBI WGS metagenome assembly JAABUU01 (sample SAMN10711884, study PRJNA513360) | rock metagenome | isolation source: Antarctica rocks | place: Antarctica: Victoria Land, Richard Nunatak white | reverse complement strand
GTCTTCTGCGACATCTCCATGCCGGGCCTCGACGGCCTCGACCTCGCCAAGGTCCTCGCCCGCTTCGCCGAGCGACCGCAGGTCGTCTTCGTGACGGCATACGAGGAGCACGCGGTCGACGCATTCGAGCTGCAGGCAACCGACTACGTCATGAAGCCGGTCCGCGCCGAGCGGCTCGCTGAGGCGGTCCGCCGGGTTCTCGCCCAGTATGCCGACGGCACCACCGCGCCACCGGCGGAGCCCGTCGAAGACGAGACGATCCCCGTCGAGCTCGGGGGGGTGACGAGGTTCATCCAACGCAGCCAGATCCGCTTCGCCAGGGCCCACGGCGACTACGCTCGGCTGCACACCGGCGACGGGTCCCACCTCGTGCGGATCTCCCTCAACGCGCTCGAGGAGCGTTGGGCCACCAAGGGTTTCGTGCGAATCCACCGCTCGACCCTCGTCTCCATGGCGCACGTCACCGCCGTGTCCACGGACGGCGGCCACTGCCTCGTCCGCGTCGGTGACATCGAGCTCCAGGTCAGCCGCCGCCACACCCGCACCCTGCGTGAGCGGCTGCTGCGCCCACAGCCACGATGAGTGCGACGCCGCCGACCGGACCACCGAGACGGGTCCGGATCACCTCGCCGCGGCGAGAGGCGCGTCCCCGGGCAGCCCGTCGCCCGCCCACCCAGGAGCTGGTGGAGCAGACCGGTCTCGGTGAGGTCTACCTGTCGGCGCTCCTGCGGGCCCAGCTGCGCCTCTCCCTGGCGATCCTGCTCGGGATGGGCGTCATCGTCCTCGGCCTGCCCGCGCTGTTCCTCCTGGTGCCGGTGGCGCGGGACACGCACATCGGTCCGATCCCCTTGCCGTGGCTCGTGATCGGCGTCCTGATCTATCCCGCGGTCGTCGTGGCGGCCCGCATCTACGTCCGGCAGTCCGAGCGGATCGAGCGGGAGTTCACCGACCTCATGGCCTCGCAGTGAACGGGCCGGCAGGCGTCATCGCCATCAGCCTCGTCTGCCTCGTCACCCTCGTCATCGGCGCCTTCGGGCTGCGCCTCTCGCGCACCACGAGCGACTTCTACGTCGCGGGCCGCAGCGTCAGCGCCGGGTGGAACGCATCGGCCATCGGGGGCGAATACCTGTCTGCCGCCTCGTTTCTCGGCGTCGCCGGCCTGGTCTACTCGCTCGGGGTGGACATGCTCTGGTTCCCCGTCGGCTACACCCTCGGCTACCTCGTCCTCCTCGTCCTCGTGGCGGCACCGCTGCGCCGCTCCGGCGCCTACACGCTGCCCGACTTCGCCGAGGCCCGGCTGGAGTCCAGGCGCCTGCGCGCCCTGGCGTCGGTCCTCGTGGTCGGCATCGGCTGGCTCTACCTGCTGCCCCAGTTCCAGGGGGCCGCACTCGCCCTCAGCACCGTCACCGGCGCGCCGCCCCAGCTCGGCAGCCTCATCGTCGGCGTCGTCGTCCTGGCCAACGTCGCCGCCGGTGGCATGCGCTCCATCACCCTCGTGCAGGCCGTGCAGTACTGGATCAAGCTGACCGCCATCTCCGTGCCGGCCTTCGTGCTCCTCGCGATCTGGCTGCGGGCCGGTCAGCCGGCTCCCTCCGGCGCCGTTCCGGGCAGCCCGGGGTGGAGCGACGCCCTCGCGGGGCACGGCGGCCGCGAGCACCCGGTCTACGCGACCTACAGCACGATCCTCGCCCTGTGCTTCGGCACGATGGGCCTGCCCCACGTCCTCGTCCGCTTCTACACCAACCCCGACGGCCGGGCCGCCCGTCGCACGACCCTGGTGGTCGTCGCGCTGCTGGGCCTCTTCTACGTCTTCACGCCCGTCTACGGCGTGCTCGGCCGGGTCTACCTCCCCAGCCTCCCGGAGTCCGTCCGCCCCGACTCGGTGACCCTGCTCCTGCCGCAGGCGATGAGCCCCGGCACGCTCGGGACGCTGCTCTCCGCCGTCCTCGCGGGAGGAGCGTTCGCCGCGTTCCTCTCGACCGCGTCCGGGCTGACGATCTCCGTCGCGGGGGTCATCGACCAGGACCTGCTCGACCCTCGGCTGCGCAGGCGGTCGGGCGGCGACATCCCGCGCATCCAGACCTTCCGGCTCGCGGCCGTCGTCGCCGTCCTCATCCCGTATGCCGCGAGCTGGCTCACGCCGAACGTGAGCCTCGCGGACACGGTCGGGCTGGCCTTCGCCGTGGCGGCTTCCACGTTCTGCCCCATGCTCATCCTCGGGGTCTGGTGGCGGCGGCTGTCGGTCACCGGTGCGGCTGCCGGGCTCGTCACGGGCGGCGTCCTGGCCCTCACCGCCACGACGGTCACCGTCCTCGGAGGGGCCGCCTCCAGCGGGCACGGCTGGGTCGGTGCGCTGCTCGCCCAGCCGGCCGCCTGGACGATGCCGATCGCGTTCGTCGTCGCCGTCGTCGTCTCCCTGGCCACCCCCTCGCGCATTCCCCCCGGGACGGCTCGCACGATGGTCCGCCTCCACGCCCCCGAGGACGTCCACGCCCCGTCGGCCTGACCGCCCGGCGCAGCCACCCAACCGCTCGGCGCGCCGCGCCTCCCCGCTCGGCGATCCCGCCACCCAACGAGCGCGCGTCGTCTTCCCACGGCATACGGACCGGCTCCACCCTGATGGCGTCCGCGGGGCCGGCCCGTGGCGAGTTTCCCCCGGAGGTGCGGCCGTGAGCAACGACACTCTCGACATCAGCGACGAGCGGGCCGCGAGATATCTCGAGGTCCAGCAGTCCCAGGAGTTCGGGGACCTGCGCCGCAGGTTCCGCAGGTTCGTCTTCCCGATGACCGCGCTCTTCCTCGCGTGGTACTTCCTCTACGTCATCCTCGCTGCGTTCGCCACCGGCTTCATGTCGACGAAGGTCTGGGGCAACATCAACATCGGCCTGATCTTCGGCCTGCTGCAGTTCGTCTCGACGTTCGCCATCACCATCGCCTACGTGCGCTGGGCCGACCGCAACTTCGACGCCGCGGCAGACGAGCTCCGTGACGCCATGGAAGGGGGCCGGCTGTGAGCGCCCTCGTGCCCATGGCCACCAACGTCGGCAACGCGACCGTCAACATCGCCATCTTCGTCGTCTTCGTCCTCATCACCCTCGCCATCGTGATCCGCGCCTCGCGCCACAACCGGTCGGCGGCGGACTTCTACGCCGGCGGCCGCGCCTTCACCGGGCCGCAGAACGGCATCGCCATCTCCGGCGACTACCTTTCTGCCGCCTCGTTCCTGGGCATCGCCGGCGCCATCGCCGTCAACGGCTACGACGGCTTCCTCTACTCGATCGGCTTTCTCGTCGCCTGGCTGGTCGCGCTCCTGCTCGTCGCCGAGCTGCTGCGCAACACCGGCCGGTTCACGATGGCCGACGTCCTGTCCTTCCGGCTGAAGCAACGGCCGGTCCGGACGGCCGCCGCGATCTCGACCCTCGTCGTCTGCTTCTTCTACCTCGTGGCCCAGATGGCCGGAGCCGGCGGGCTCGTCGCCCTCCTGCTCGGCATCGAGGGCAAGGTGGCGCAGAGCATCGTCATCGCCGTCGTCGGCATCATCATGGTCACCTACGTCCTCGTCGGTGGCATGAAGGGCACCACGTGGGTCCAGATCATCAAGGCGGTGCTGCTGATCATCGGCGCCTTCGTCATGGCGGTCTGGGTCCTCGGGAAGTACGGCTTCAACCTCTCGCACCTCTTCGACGGTGCCGTCCAGAAGGCCGGCAGCGGCGCGGTCCTGAACCCGATGAAGCAGTACGGAAAGACGACGACGACGAAGATCGACTTCATCTCGCTGTCGCTCGCCCTCGTGCTCGGCACCGCCGGACTGCCGCACGTCCTCATGCGGTTCTACACGGTGCCGACCTCCAAGGAGGCCCGCAAGTCGGTCGAGTGGGCCATCTGGCTCATCGGCGGCTTCTACCTGCTGACCCTCGTCCTGGGCTACGGCGCCGCGGCCCTCGTGGGTCCCGCAGCGATCCTCAAGGCGCCGGGAGGGGCCAACTCGGCAGCCCCCCTGCTCGCATTCCAGCTCGGGGGTGAGCTCCTCCTCGGGCTGATCTCGGCGGTGGCGTTCGCGACGATCCTCGCGGTCGTCGCCGGCCTGACCATCACGGCGAGTGCGTCCTTCGCCCACGACGTCTACGCCAACGTCCTCAAGAGGGGCCAGGTCAATGCGGACGGCGAGGTCCGGGTCGCCCGTATCACGGCGCTCGTCATCGGCGCGGTCGCCATCCTCGGTGGCATCTTCGCCAACGGCCAGAACATCGCCTTCCTCGTTGCCCTCGCCTTCGCCATCGCCGCGAGCGCGAACCTCCCGACCATCCTCTACTCCCTCTTCTGGAGGCGGTTCAACACCCGTGGGGCGCTGTGGAGCATCTACGGCGGTCTCATCTCCGCGGTGACGCTGATCATCTTCAGCCCGGTCGTCTCCGGCAAGGCACCGGTGGCGGGCAAGAGCCCGTCGATGATCACCGACCCGTCGATCGACTTCCACTGGTTCCCGCTCGACAACCCGGGTCTGGTCTCCATCCCGCTCGGCTTCCTCCTCGGCTACATCGGGACCATCACCTCCCGGGAGCACAACGAGGCGAAGTACGCCGAGATGGAGGTCCGCTCCCTCACCGGAGCCGGCGCCGAGAAGGCGGTCGTCGACCACTGAACCAGCCCGGGTTCGCGCCCAACCGCAGCTCCCGTATGCCGTGTCGGCAACCCAGCACGGCATACGGGCGTCCCAGTCCGGCACGATCGCCTGCCGGGGGCGTGACGCCGGTGACGACCACCGACCCGCTCGAGACGCAGCAGTGGGACATGCAGATGATCTAGGCCACCAGGCCCACGCCATCACCGACGGCTCTCGCACGTCCTGAGACGAGCTGACCCGCGACCCGGCATACCAGAGCAGCACGCGCGGAAGCCGCGGACCCCATCGGGGCCGCGGCCTCCGTCGTCCGGACCGACCGCTCAGCGGTCGGCCCACGCCACGGCGGCGGCGTCCGCATGGGCCGCCACCTCGGGGCGGGGAGCGCTCCCACCGACCGAGGCGGGCAGCCACCACCGGTCGCGGTCGTCGCGCGGTCGGTCGGGGTAGGTCGCCATCGCCTCGTCGAGCAGCGCCCGCAGCCGCACACCAAGCTCAGCGGTCGTCTCGTCGGGGCGCGACCCGGCAGGAGGGTGCATCGGCTCACCGACGAGGATCGTCAGCGCCTTGCCCCGGCGCGCGCTCCACCTCCCGCCGGCCGTGAGGATGCGCTGGCCGCCCCAGACGACGACGGGGACCAGCGGCACCTGCTCCCAGATGGCGATCGCGGCGGCGCCGTGCTTGAGCTCCTTGAGCGTCCAGGACCGGCTGATCGTCGCCTCCGGGAAGACGCCGACGAGCTCGCCGGCCCGCACCTTCTCCACCGCGTGCCGCAGCGCAACCGCTCCGTGGGCCCGGTCGACCGACACGTGCCCCATCGCCCGCATCGCGGCCCCGACGACCGGAGGACCGAAGACGGACTGCTTGGCGAGGAACCGGACGAACCGGCCCCGCTCCCGGCCCGCGTGGCCGACGAAGGTGAAGTCGAGAAAGGAGACGTGGTTGCTGGCAAGGACCGCACCTCCCGCGCTCGGCAGGTGCTCCGCGCCGCGGACGGTGATCCGGAGGCCAAGGGCCCGGAAGAGCGCCCGACAAGCGCTGATGACCAGCCGGTAGGTCACCTCGTTCATGCCAGGGGTTCGTCGCCGCGCCGCGAGCGGCTTGGGGTCAGCGCCCGAGTCGCGTGGTCACCGTTGGCCGCGCGAACCGGCCGCCGAACGGACCTCGCACCACCCCCGACTTGTCGGGCAGCGGGCCGAGGGGGTTGAGTAGGCAGCAGAGCCCGCCGCCAGCACCGACGCAGGAGGACGCACGTGTCGAACGAGACCCTCGAGAACCTCAGCCGCGAGGACCGCTCCTTCCCCCCGACCCCCCAGTTTGCCGCGCAGGCCAACGGCAAGGAGGAGCTGTATGCCGCCGCGGAGGCGGACCACGAAGGCTTCTGGGCCGACCAGGCGCGCAGCTGCCTGACGTGGAGCAAGGACTTCACCCAGAACCTCGACTGGAGCAAGGCCCCCTTCGCCACCTGGTTCAAGGACGGCGAGCTCAACGCGGCCTACAACTGCGTCGACCGCCACGTGGAGGCGGGTAAGGGCGACAAGGTGGCGATCCACTTCGTCGGGGAGCCCGACGGGGACAGCCGCGACATCACCTACGCCGACCTCCAGGCCCAGGTCATGAAGGCGGCCAACGCGCTGGAGAACCTCGGCATCGGCAAGGGCGACACCGTCGCGATCTACCTGCCGATGATCCCCGAGGCCGCCATCGCCATGCTCGCCTGCGCGCGCATCGGGGCGCCGCACTCCGTCGTGTTCGGGGGGTTCTCCGCGGAGGCGCTGAACACCCGCATCCAGGACGCCGGAGCGCGGCTCGTCATCACCTCGGACGGCGGTTACCGGCGTGGCGCCCCCGCCGCGCTCAAGCCGGCCGTCGACGCGGCCCTCGACCGGGCGCAGACCCCGGTCGAGCACGTCCTCGTCGTCCGGCGGACCGGCCAGGACGTCGAGTGGAACGACCGCGACGTCTGGTGGGACGAGGCCCTGGCTGCGGCCGACGACACCCACGAGGCCGTCGGCCACGAGGCGGAGCACCCGCTGTTCATCCTCTACACGTCCGGCACGACGGGCAGACCCAAGGGCATCTTCCACACGACGGGCGGCTACCTGACCCAGACGGCATACACGACCTCCGTCGTCCACGACCTGCACCCCGACACGGACATCTACTGGTGCACGGCCGACATCGGCTGGGTCACCGGGCACTCCTACATCGTCTACGGCCCGCTGGCCCTCGGGGCCACCCAGGTCATGTACGAGGGCACCCCCGACACCCCGCACCAGGGCCGCTGGTGGGAGATCATCGAGAAGTACAAGGTCTCGATCCTCTACACGGCACCGACGGCGATCCGGACGTTCATGAAATGGGGTGAGTCGATCCCCGCGAAGTTCGACCTGTCGTCGCTGCGCCTCCTCGGGTCCGTGGGTGAGCCGATCAACCCCGAGGCGTGGATGTGGTACCGCCGCGTCATCGGCAGCGACCACTGCCCCGTCGTGGACACCTGGTGGCAGACGGAGACGGGCGCGATCATGATCAGCCCGCTTCCCGGCGTCACCGCGACCAAGCCCGGCTCGGCCCAGCGCGCGATCCCCGGCATCAGCGTCGACGTCATCGACGACGAGGGCCGCTCCGTCCCCGACGGTGGCGGCGGCTACCTCGTCGTCGACAAGCCGTGGCCCGCGATGCTCCGCGGCATCTGGGGCGATCCAGAGCGCTACCGGGAGACCTACTGGGCCCGCTTCGACCAGCTCTACTTCGCCGGTGACGGTGCCAAGAAGGACGAGGAGGGCAACATCTGGCTGCTCGGGCGCGTCGACGACGTCATGAACGTCTCCGGCCACCGGCTGTCGACGACGGAGATCGAGTCGGCCCTCGTCTCGCACCCCAAAGTCGCCGAGGCGGCGGTCGTGGGTGCCAACGACGACACGACCGGCCAGGCCGTCTGCGCCTTCGTCATCCTGCGCGGTGACGCCGTCTCGGGCGCCGACGAGACGACGAGCGACAGCGTGGACGGCCGTGCCCTGGTGCAGGAGCTGCGCAACCACGTCGGCACGGAAATCGGCCCGATCGCCAAGCCGCGCCAGATCATGATCGTCAAGGAGCTGCCCAAGACCCGCTCCGGCAAGATCATGCGCCGCCTGCTGCGCGACGTCGCCGAGAGGCGCGAGGTCGGTGACGTGACGACCCTCGCCGACTCGACGGTGATGGACCTCATCAGGGCCGGCCTCGACACCGGCAGGTCCGAGGACTGAACGTCGGGCCTGACATCCGCGACGGGCGGAAGTCGACGCTAGGCTCGGGCTGAGTTCGTCCTCGCACCCTCCGGCGCGGGGACCCGACGATGCCGCGTCCCCGCGCGGTGGGAGGGACGCAAGCACATGGCTCTGGACAGCAAGGACGACCCCGAACGGACGCTGGGCCGGCTCATCGTGGAGGTGAGCCAGGACATCAAGATCATCCTGCGCAAGGAGCTCGAGCTGGTCAGGACCGAGGTCGCCGCCTCGGTGAAGCTGGTGGCCAAGGGGCTGCCGCTCCTCCTCGTCGCGGGCGTCCTGGCGCTCTACGGCCTCGGCATGCTCTTCACGGCCGGCGCGTGGGGCCTGCACGCCCTCGGCCTGCCGGACTGGCTGGGGTTCCTCATCATGGCTGCCGTCCTGTTCCTCCTGGCCGCAGTCCTCGCCCTCGTCGGCAAGTCGTCCCTGGACAAGGTCAAGCCCCGACCCGAGCGCACGATCGCCAGCATCGAGGAGACGGTGGCCCAGCTCAAGCAGGCACGCCAGTCCGCAGGCGGGGCCGCGAAGGCCGCGCCGCCGGCCGAGCGCCAGGTGGCCACTGCAGAACGCTCCCGCGATCACTGACCTTCGACTGAGCGCACCGTCCCCGTTCATGAGCCTCGATGCGGCCTCCGTCCTGATCGACGGCCCGTGGGAGCACCGGTTCGTGTCCGCGAACGGTGCCCGCTTCCACGTCGTCGAGCTCGGGGAGGGCCCCGTCGTGCTCCTCATGCACGGCTTCCCGCAGTTCTGGTACGCGTGGCGTCACCAGATGGTGGCCATCGCCGACGCCGGGTGGCGCGCGGTCGCGATGGACCTCAGGGGCTACGGCGCCTCCGACAAGCCTCCGCGCGGCTACGACACCTACACCTCCACGGCCGACGCGGCAAAGCTGATCCGCTCCCTCGGGGAGGAGAGCGCGGTCATCCTCGGTCAGGGGCTGGGAGGCTTCGTCGCCTGGTCCATGCCGAGCCTCCAGCCCGGGACGGCCAGGGCCGTCGGGTCGCTCTCGATGCCGCATCCGCGAGTCATGCGTCGGGCCTCCTACCGCTCGATGGAACAACGTCGGGCCAACCACTACCTCCTCGAGATGCAGCGGCCGTTCGTGCCGGAACGGGCCATGACCCGCGACGGGAGCTACGTCGAGCACCTGTTGGCTGAGTGGGCCTCGCCGTTCGGCGAGTACCCCTCACCGGAGGACAGCGCGCGCTACGCGAACGCCATGGCCATGCCGTTCGTGGCGCACTCCGCCGCCGAGCACTACCGCTGGTTCGGGCGGAGCCAGTTCCGGCAGGACGGCCCGCTCTTCAACCGCCGGGTCCGTCGTCCGATCGAGCAGCCGGTCCTGCACCTGCAGGGCACGGAGGACGGATGCGTCGTGGCCCGGGCCACCGACGGGTCCGCCCGCTACGTCACGGGTCCCTACACCCACCAGCTCGTCGAGGGCGCCGGGCACTTCCTCACCGAGGAGTCCCCGGACCGGGTCAGCGCCGCCATCGTCGACTGGCTCGACACCCTGGACGGCTGAGATCGAGCCGACGCAGGACCCGCGCCCGAAGGAACGCCCGGTCAGCATCCCACCTCTTCCGGTCGGCGAAGGGCTGCGGTGGTCAGCGTGCGTGCGCGCTGCGTCCGGTGCCGTCGTCTGGCAGCACGACCCGGCTCAGGTCCTGCGCACGGCCAGCGTCGGCAAGATCCTCCTGCTCCTGGAGACCGCTCGCCAGCTGGCCGGTGGAGCCCTCGACCCCGGCATCCTGCTGTCCCGGGGCGACGACCCGGTCCGCGACTCCGGCATCTGGCACGTCCTGCGCACCGGGCTGCTCCCGCTGCACGACGTGGCGGCCCTCGTCGGGGCGCTCAGCGACAACCTGGCGACCAACGTCCTCCTGCGGCACGTCGGGCTGGCGTCGGTGGACGCCCTCCGCCGAAGCGTCGGCCTGCGCGACACCCGCCTGCTCGACGAGGTGCGCCCGCAGCGAGGTGTGGCCGACCCGCCCACCCTCTCCACCGGACGCGCCGACGAGCTGAGCCGGCTCGTCCACCGGATGGAGCGCGGCCCAGAGCCGGCTCCGGGCTCGGAGCAGGTTGTGCGCTGGCTGTCCGGCAACACCGACCTGTCCATGGTCGCCGGGGCGTTCGACCTCGACCCGCTCGCCCACCGCACGGCCGACCGACCCCGAATCCGGTTGTGGAACAAGACCGGGACCGACGACGGTGTCCGGGCCGACGTCGGGCACGTCTCCCGCGCCGGCACGGCATACTCGTTCGCTGTGCTGGCGAACTGGGACTCGGACCTGGCGGAACACGGCACGGACGTCGGCGCCGCCATGCGGTGCGTCGGCGCCTCGCTGGCCCTGCTGCTCGGCTGACGGCGGTTCTGGCAGCCCACCCCGACCGGCTGGCTAGCCGGTCGAGCAGCCCCCCGTGGCAACCCGGTTCATCGCCCCCTGCGCCGCGTCGAGCACGGGCTGCGCCTCCTTCAGCGTCAACGCATAGCCGGTGGACTCGTCATCGAGGGACTTCGCGAAGACGATGCCGACGACCTGGCCCCTCTCGGACAGCAGCGGACCGCCGCTGTTGCCGGGCTCGACCCGGGCGAAGAGCGAGTAGATCTCCCGGGAGACGCCCGGCTGGCCGTAGATGTCGGAGCCGGTGGCCGTGAGGGTGCGGCGCACCCGCGCGGCGTCCAGCCGGAACGGCCCGTCCAGCGGGAACCCCGCCACGACCGCGCTGTCCCCCTGGTTCAGCGCGCCACCCCCCTTCAGGGCGGGCGCCGGGAGTCCCGGCACGTCGAGAACGGCGAGGTCCCGCCCCGGGTCGAAGACGACGACGGACGCGGGGTAGGACCGCCCCACCCCCTGCACCTTCACCAGCGCGGCATTCACGCCGGCAACGACGTGGGCGTTGGTGACCACCTTCTCGGGTGAGGTGACCCAGCCGCTGCCCTCCTGACCGCGGTTGCACGCCTCGGCGACGCCGGTGATCTTGACGATCGACCCGGCAGCAGCCCGGATCTCCGGTGCGACCGATGCGGCCCCGTCCGGCGGCTGCACCGCCTGGATCGGCTCCGGCGACAGGCCCTCGAAGACCCGCGGGAAGCCGTTGCGGTCGAGCATCGTGCGAAAACCGGCGAAGAGCTGGCCCGTCGCCGGCGGCACGGCCCAGTCGATCGTCCGCAGCACCCGGGACTCGCCGATCGCCCGGGCCAGCGGTGCGGGAGCCCCACCTCGGACGGCGCCGGCGAGAAACCAGACGAGGATCGAGACGGCGACGACGACGGCGACGGATCCGAGCAGCGAGTCGGTGACCCGCAGCGGCCTGGCCCGCACGCGCGAGCGCACGCGCCGGCCGACGGCGACCATGATCCCCTGGCCGAGCGAGGCGAAGAGGAAGACTCCCATGACGAGGACGACGATCCGGACGACCTCACGTTCGGTCAGCCACTGCGAGTTCCGGAGCAGCGACGGCAGGAGCCACATCCCGAGCGCTCCCCCACCGAGGAACCCGAGCAGCGACAGGGCGCTGACCACCAGCCCCTGCCGGTAGCCGGTCACGGCGTAGCTGACCAGGAGCAGGACAAGGAGGATGTCGAGCAGGAGACTGCCGGTCATCGGCGGTCTCGGGTCAACCGGTCGGGCAGGGCCCTGGTCACCGTGGCGTCCCAGGGCCGGTCGAGCCCGGCCAGCTCGAGCGCCTTGGTGACGATGCCCCCGGTGAAGCCCCAGAGGAGCAGGTCCTCACCGAGGGCGAAGGCCGGCCCCCGGTATCCCGACGGATGGACGACCGTATGCCGGGTGGCCGGGTCCACAAGGAAGTCCACCGGGACCAGCGCCACCTGGGCGACCTCGGCCGGGTCCCCGACGGAGACGGGAGACGGGTCGCGCCACCAGCCGACGACGGTCGTCACGACGAACCCGCTCGGCGGCAGGAAGAGCGGCGGCAGGGTCCCGAGGACCTCGACTCCTGACGGCTCGAGGTTGACCTCCTCGTGGGCCTCGCGCAGTGCCGTGGCGACGACGTCGTCATCCCCCGGGTCGGCTGCCCCGCCGGGCAGGGCGACCTGGCCGGGGTGGCTGCGCATGTCGTGGTTGCGTTCGAGAAGGAGCACCGAGTCCGCACCGGACGGTCCGGACCGAAGAGGAGGAGGACGGCTGACTCACGCCCGCCCCCATCGGGTGGCAGGAACCTGCTGAACCACGACGGATCCACCCGGGCGGCGTTGAGCATGAGGGTGTCCAGCCACCCCGGGTGCCCGGCACCATCCCGCCCGGCCCGGGGGGTGAGGCTCTCCCCCGGTCCGGCAAGGGACGGCATACGGGTCATCGGGCGAGCTGTGCGCCGGGGGCCAGCTCGTACGTCAGCAGCTTCGCCGCTCGGTCGGGATCGGTCTCGCCGATGCCGTAGCTCGGGCACATCCGGGCGAGCGGGCAGGCGCCGCACGCGGGCCGCCTGGCGTGGCAGGTGCGCCGGCCGTGGAAGATCAGGACGTGGCTGAGCATCGTCCAGTCCCTCTTCTGGATGAGGGCCCCCACGGCGTGCTCGACCTTGACAGGGTCCTCCTCGGCCGTCCACCCGAACCGGCGCACGAGCCGGCCGACGTGGGTGTCGACGGTGACCCCCGGGATCCCGAAGGCGTTCCCGAGGACCACGTTGGCCGTCTTGCGACCGACCCCGGGCAGCGTGACGAGGTCCGCCAGCCGCTCCGGGACCTCACCGCCGAATCGCTCGACGAGGGCGGCCCCCAAGCTGACCAGCGAGTTCGTCTTGGCCCGGAAGAACCCCGTCGACGCGATGATCGTCTCCATCTCGGCCCGGTCGGCAGCCGCGTAGTCGGCGGCGGTGGGGTACCTCGCGAACAGCGTGGGCGTGACGAGGTTGACCCGCGCGTCCGTCGTCTGCGCCGACAGGACCGTCGCGACGAGCAGCTCGAGGGGCGTGGTGAAGTCGAGCTCGCAGTGGGCGTACGGATAGCGCTCGTGCAGGAGGCGGTACATCTTCCGGGCCCGACGGGTCAGCGCCACGGGGGAGTCGGTGGTGGGGGCGGCGGACACTCCCTCAGGGTACGTGGCCGCTCCCCGGCACCAGCACCGCGTCATGGCAGACTGTGCGACGTGGACCACGAGGTTGTGCGACGGGCGCCGCTGTTCGCCGCGCTCGACGACGAGGCTGGCCAGGCGCTGCTCGCGGAGATGGGCACCACCCGGATGGAGCGCGGCGACGTCCTCTTCCGCGAGGGTGACCCGGGCGACAGCCTCTACGTGATCGGTGAGGGCAAGATCAAGCTCGGCCGGACCAGCGCCGACGGCCGGGAGAACCTCGTCGCCATCCTCGGCCCGGGTGAGATGTTCGGCGAGCTGAGCCTCTTCGACCCCGGCCCGCGCACGATGACCGCCACGGCGGTGGCCGAGACCCAGCTCATGGGGCTGCGCAACGACTCCCTGACGGGGCTGCTCTCGGGCCGTCCGGAGGTGTCCAAGACTCTGCTCGCCGCCCTGGCCCAGCGCCTGCGCCGGACCAACGAGCAGCTCGCCGACCTCGTCTTCACCGACGTCCCGGGTCGGGTCGCCAAGGCGCTGCTCGACCTCGCCGACCGGTTCGGCCGGCCCGTCGAGGACGGCGTCATGGTCAGCCACGACCTGACCCAGGAGGAGCTCGCCCAGCTCGTCGGCGCGTCCCGCGAGACGGTCAACAAGGCGCTCGCCGACTTCGCGACGCGCGGCTGGCTCAAGCTCGAGGCCCGTGCGGTCCGCATTCTCGACGTCGAACGCCTCCAGCGCCGCGCCCGCTGACCAGACCCCACATCGCTGTCGAAGCGGCATGGCGGAGCGGGGCGAAACTGAGGCCAATGTCGATCTGGGCAGAGCGGAGAGTCAGGCGGAGCGTCGACGGCCACGCCGGGCGCGCAGGTAGTCGGCGACGACGAACTCGCCGAGCTGGCCCAGCTCGGGGGTGAAGACCCGGCCGCCGCCCCGCCGGGCCACGGAGTCGACGAAGCGCGCCAGGCCGGGGTCGTCGCCGAGGAGGAAGAAGTTCAGGGCGGCGCCGTAGCGGGTCATCGCGTCGACCTCACCGACCGTCGCCCGCACCGTGGCCGGGGTCGTCGGCCAGTGGAACGTCGGGCTCCCGTCCTGCTCGAGGTGGGCCGTCGGCTCACCGTCCGTGACGACGAGCACGACCGGCTCCGCGTCGGGGTGCCGCCGCAGATGGCGCCCGGCCAGGAGCAGCGCGTGGTGCAGGTTCGTGCCCTGGATCCACTCCGGCTCCACCTCGGCCAGCTGCATCGCCGTCAACGGCCGCGCGACGCGGTTGAACCCGATGATCTGCAGGGCGTCCTGGCGGAACCGGGTCGACACCAGGTGGGCGAGCGCGAGCGCCGTCTGCTTCATCGGCCCCCAGCGGTCCTCCTGGATCATCGAGAAGGACAGGTCGACGCAGAGCGCGACGGCCGCGCCGGTCCGTCGGGTCGTCTCCGCGACCGCGAAGTCCTCCACATCGAGCCGGAGCGCCGCTCGCCCAGCAGACCCGACCGGCCCGACGGGCCCGACAGCGCCGGTATGCCGTCCGGCCCGCTCCGTGGCCGCCCTCCCGGCCGCGCCGGCGCCCGCGGCTCTGCGCAGCACCGCGTTCTGGACCGTCCGGACCGCGTCGATCGGCCGCTCGTCGCCGAACTGCCACGGCAGGTAGGCGCCCGTCCGCTCGTCGGCCCCGCCCGAGGCGGGATCGTGGTGGCTCCCGACGGCTTCGGCGTCGAGGTGCTGGAAGATCCGACGCAGGGCAGTCTCCCCGAGTCGGCGCAACGCCTTGGGGGTCAGGGCCAGACCGTCGCCGCCGGGCTGCACGTAGCCCTGGCGCTCGAGCTCGGCGGTGAGGTCACGCAGCGCGGCGAGGTCGCGCACTGACTGCGCGGGCAGCTGCCGCTCGAGCGCCTCGACGTCGACGTCGTCGAGCGAGGCGCCCGGATAACCCTGCGCCAGCTGCTGTTCCAGCGCCTCGAGGTCGGCGAGGTCGGCCACGGCACCGACCGCGTCGGAGAAGCCGAGCGGCTTCGACCCGTTGATGTCCGCCCCTCCCCGACCGCGGAACATTCCCGGCCGCAGCGCCCGCAGGTTGTCCCCGAGCTGGCCCATCTCGCTCTCGAGTCCGACGTCCTGCATCGCCTGGGCCATCAGCGACGCGAGCTCGTCGCGCTGCACCGGCGAGAGGGAGTCGAGCATCCGCTGGGCGGCGGCCTGGCGGCGGGCCAGCGAGTCGATGAGCTCGTCGACGTTGCGCGGCTGGTCAGGACAGAAGTCGCCGTGCTTGTCCATGAACCGCTCGAACGCCTCGGTGGTGTCCTCTCCCCGGGCGTGCGCCGCCAGCAGCGCGTTGAGGTCGGCGACCATCCCGCGCACGGCCTCCATCGCCGCCGGGTCCGCCCCGCTCAGGGCCTGCTTCATCCCGGCGAACTGGGCGTCGAGGACCTCCTCGCGCAGCATCCTCAGGACGTTGGCGTAGTGCTCCTGGCCCTGCGCGCTGCTCCACCGGTAGTCCGCCAGCTCCCGCACGGCTCCCGCCGTGTCCGGCGGCAGGGCGTCGAGGGTCATCTCGGCGAGCCTTGCCTCGTCACCCTCACGGCCGGCCAGGAAGCCCCGCTCCGCGTCGAGCGCCCGGTCGAGCTCGTCGCGCACCTTGCTCATCGTGCCGGCGAGGTCACCGCGCCGCTCGACCTGCCTGCGGCGGCGGGCGATCTCGCGCCGCAACGCATCGAGCCCGGACCGGTCGCCGAGCCCCCGACGCATCAGCCGCTCCAGCGCCTCGGACAGGCTCGAGCCACCCAGCACGTCCCGGCCGATCTCGTCCATCGCGGCGCGCACGTCGAACGGCGGGGCCAGCGGGTCCGCGCCCCCGTCCCATGACCCGTACCGGTAGCGGCCGGCATGCCGACGCGAGCGCGCCATGTCTCAGCTCCCGTAGATGGTCTGGCCGTCGGCCTGGATCTTCGACAGCCGCCGGGTCAGGTGCAAGCCCTCGAGGATGAACTCCACTGCGGCAGCTACCTGCCCGGGCGAGACGGACTCCTCGTCGATGCCAACCCGCTCGAGGACGGCGGCCAGCCCCGGCGTCGTCCCGAGCTGCTCCAGGAGGCTCAGCGCCGGCACCAGGTCACCGGTCTCCACCGTCGAGCCGTCCTCGAAGTGGCTCGTGAAGCCACTGAGGTCGCTGCCGGCCACCCGGTCGCGGAACGTCGCCGCTGTCGCGAGCCGGAGCAGGTGCCCGATGACCTCGAGCTCGCGCCCCTCCTCGCCCATCTCGAACTCCACCTTGCCGCGCAGCGTCGGCAGGACGTCGGCCAGGTCGCCGATCCGGGCGACCGCGTCGGCCTCGCCGGTCAGGGCAGCGCGGCGTAGCGCGCTCGCTGCCGTCCCCTCGGCCGCGGCGATGGCGAACCGCGCGGAGACTCCCGAGCGCTGGTCGACCGAGGACGACGTCCGCAGCTCCATGACGAGCCGGGCGATGATCTCGAGGACGTGCTCGGGCACGGCCGCGACGAGATCCGCCTCCTGCCGGACGAGGGCGACCTCCTCGTCGACGTCGTCGAGGTAGTGCGTGCGCACCTCCGCCCCGAAGCGGTCCTTGAGCGGGGTGATGATCCGTCCGCGGTTGGTGTAGTCCTCGGGGTTCGCCGAGGCCAGGACCAGCACGTCGAGCGGCAGCCGCACGGCATACCCCCGCACCTGGATGTCCCGCTCCTCGAGGACGTTGAAGAGCGCCACCTGGATCCGCTCAGCGAGGTCGGGCAGCTCGTTGAGGGCGAAGACCCCGCGGTTGGCCCGCGGGAGCAGGCCGTAGTGGATCGTCTCCGGGTCACCCAGCGTGCGGCCCTCGGCCACCTTCGTCGGGTCGACGTCACCGACAAGGTCACCGACGCTCGTGTCCGGCGTGGCCAGCTTCTCGGTGTAGCGGTCGTCCCGGTGACGCCACTCGATGGGGACGTCGTCGCCGTCGGCGAGCACCAGCGCACGGCAGCGCGCGCAGATCGGCTGACAAGGATCGTCGTGGATCTCGCAGCCGGCGACGACCGGCGACCACTCGTCGAGCAGCCCGACGACGGTGCGCATCAGCCGGGTCTTGCCCTGGCCGCGCTCGCCGAGCAGGACGAAGTCGTGCCCGGCCAGCAGCGCCCGCTGCACGTCCGGAAGGACGGTCTCATCGAAGCCGACGATGCCGGGGAAGGCGTCCGCGCCGGAGCGCAGGGCCACGACGAGGTTCTCCCGGATCTCCGCCTTGACGCTGCGGGAACGATAGCCGCTGGCACGCAGCTGACCGATGGTGGCGGGTTCGGGATGGCGGGAGGTGTCGACCACCTCACGACGATACGTCCGGATCCGACGGGACCCAACCCCGGGTCAGGCGCCGGACGGGTGCAGCCCGAGGTAGTCCAGCTGGGCCCGGACGCTGAGCTCGGCGGCCGGCCACACCTCGCGCGGCACGTCGGCGTAGACCAGCTCGACGACGCTGCGGGGCAACACGGCGCCCTGCGCGACGGCAGCCCGCACCTGCGCCAGCCGCTCGGCGCGGTGTTGGCGGTAGTGCCGCACCACGGCCGCCGCATCAGTGCGCTGCGGCCCGTGGCCGGGGAGGATCCGCAGCACCTCGCCGGAGCCGGTGAGCTCCTCGATGCGCTCCAGCGAGGCGAGGTATGCCGCGAGCTCACCATCCGGCCAGGCGACCACCGTGGTGCCCCGCCCGAGGATCGTGTCGCCGGTGAGCAGGGCGTTCTCCGCGGGCAGGAGAAAGGAGAGCGAGTCGCTCGTGTGACCCGGGGTGGCCACGACCAGGACCTCGAGCCCGCCGACGGTCACCACCTGCCCCTCGCGAAGGTCGTCGCCGCCGGGGCCGAGCCGCAGCACGGGAGCGTGCGTCAGCTCGCCGAACCGGACGGCCGACCCGGCGTGGTCGGCGTGGCCGTGGGTGAGGAGCGTCAGAGCCACGTGCGCTCCGAGGCGGTCGACGGTCTCCAGGACGGCTTGCAGGTGAGCCTCGTCCAGCGGCCCCGGGTCGATGACCACAGCCTGCGTCGCACCCGGTTCGAGCAGGACCCAGGCGTTCGTGCCGTCGAGGGTCATCGGCCCGGGGTTGGGGGCGAGCACGCACCGCGCGCGCTCGGTCACCGGGCCGGAGGCCCACGGCCCACCGACCCCGCCGGTCACGGCTCCCCGCCGGCCCCGCCGGTCACGGCTCCTCGCCGGCCCTCAGGTCGGCTTCCTCGGGGCGCCCGTCGGTGTCGACCCGCAGGACGACGCTGCCGTCCCCGGTCGCGACGAGGACCGGCTCGATCACCCGGATCACGGGGGTGTAGTCAAAGAACTCGTCGACCGACGCGAACCGGGCGGCGTCCTCGATGCAGATCTGGGCGGTCGGGGTGAGGACGACCTCGTCGGCCTCATGGGCGGCGAGGATCGAGGCGGGCGTGAACCAGCCCGCACCGTGCGGGTCGCGGGTCCTGACGACGGCCGTCTGGCTCTCGGGCATCCTCGCCACGAACACCCGGGTGTCGTAGCGCTTCGGCTCGTACTCCGGCGTCACCCAGTGGGCGTGTGCGCGCAGCAGGTCGGAGCGCAGGACGAGCCCGTGCTGGATCAGGAGCGTGCCGAGGCACAGCTCGCGGCTGACGAGGCCTTCCCGGGCCGCCCGCCACTCCTCGTCGTCGACGTCGAAGAGGGGGCCGTCCTCCTCCGCGCTCGCGAGGAGGACGCCGCACTCCTCGAAGACCTCGCGCACGGCGCCGACGACGAGCACCCGGGCGCCGCTCCGGTCGGTGCCGAGCCGGATCCCCCACTCGAGGGGGTCCGGGCCGGCCCACGGCAGGGCGTCGTCACCGTCGCGGCCGTCGACCCCGCCGCCGGGCAGCAACACCGTCGCGGGAGCCTGGTCCATCATCGCAACGTGCTTGAGCAGAAAGAGCTCGACCCCCTCGTCACCGTCCCGCACGAGCATGACGATGGAGGCCGGACGCGGTCGCTGGGGGTCGTGGTCGTCCGGCTCCGCGTGGGCGTCGACCCGGGCACGCAGTGCGGGCGAGTTGCCCGTCGGGAAGTCTCGGATCACCCCGCGACCCTATCCCCGGCCCTCACGCGAAGCGGGCTGCTGCGGAGCAGCCGGGCTCAGGGCAGGTCGACGCTCATCAGCAGGCGGCCGTCCCGCTCGAGCAGGCGGGGCATGACCGCGCCGCCGACCCGCATCTGGGCAAGCAGGGCGGCCGCCGACCGGGCCGCCGCCACCTCCTCCAGGCAGACCACCGTCGGAGGCAGCATCAGCGCCTCGCCCGACCGGTACGCGCCCAGGAGGAGGGCCGGCTCCGTCCAGTCAGCGTGGTCGGCCTCGCTCGTGTCGTCGTCGGGGAGCTGACCCGCCGGCAGGAGTGCGGCGAAGAACCACGTGTCGTAGCGCCTCGGCTCGAAAGGAGGCGTCAGCCAGTGCGCCCGGACCGCCAAGAGGTCGGAGCGCAGGACGAGCCCTCGCCGGGCGAGCAGCTGGGAGAGCGACTGCTCGCGGTCCACGAGCGCGGCCCGCTCGCCGTCCCACTCGGCACCACGCAGGTCCCCGACGACCGAGTCGGCGGTGGGCCCGGCGAGGAGCACGCCGCACTCCTCGAACACCTCCCGGACTGCCGCGCCGACGAGGGCCCGGGCCATCCCCACGTCGCAGCCGAGGAGACCGGCCCACTCGCTGGCCGGGGGACCGGCCCAGGGCAGGTCCGGTGCGTCGTCACGCAGGTCGACACCGCCGCCGGGGAAGACCCACATGCTCGGGGCGAAGTCCATGGTCGCGACCCGCCGGAGCATGAAGACGTCGACGCCCCGGGCGCCGTCCCGCACGAGCATCACCGTGGCGGCCGGCCTGGGCGTCGCCTACTCGGTCAGCTCACCGCGGAGCCACGCCCGCGCCCGCCCGCCCAGCGTCCCCACTGCGAACTCGCGCTCGGGCAAGGTCAGTCCCGGACGGCCACGATGACCTCGACCTCGACCGGAGCGTCCAGGGGCAGGGCGGCGACACCGACGGCCGAGCGGGCGTGCACCCCCGCGTCGCCGAACGCCTTCTGGAGCAGCTCGCTCGCACCGTTGACCACACCCGGCTGGCCGGTGAAGTTGGGATCCGAGGCGACGAACCCGACGACCTTGACGACCTGGGTCACCTTGTCGAGGTCGCCGAGAACGC
>JAABUU010003452.1_pt1 | contig 20096 bp, 23 predicted proteins | sample 5559301 | NCBI WGS metagenome assembly JAABUU01 (sample SAMN10711884, study PRJNA513360) | rock metagenome | isolation source: Antarctica rocks | place: Antarctica: Victoria Land, Richard Nunatak white | reverse complement strand
ACCGCTGACCCTCATCGTGACTGATGTCCCGCACCGTCACCCGCTCGGCCATCGCCGTCCTCCTGGGGGAAGTCAGAAGAAACAGCACCAGCCTCGAACTGATCAACCAGCAGCCGCCGGACCCTCCCCGGCGCGCCGCGAAACGAGGCAAAGATTCACGGCCGCGGTACTAGTCGCCGTTTCTCAAGGGTTGACGGGCCTCCGACTTGAGTCCCAAGTGCCGAGCCGCATCTCGGCTACCTCGTTGTTACGCACGCTCCAGGCGTTGTTGCGTCGGAAGACCTCGATGTCGTGGCCCGGGACAAGGTTCTCCAGGCTGCCCGAGAGGTGCTCTCGGATTGCGGCGTAGGTCATCATCATGTTATAGGTATTGCCATTCGTGTAGCCGCTAGGCCACATTTCGTCGACGTTCGAGTACCACATCACCGAGTCGCCGGCGCAGACGAACCGGCCGCCGGGGGTGTCGACACTCACCCACTGGGTGCCGAAGGTATGACCATCGCGACTGAGGTGCCCGTGAATTCCCGGCGCCATCTCGTCACCGTCTCCAATGAACCGCAGCCGCTGGTCGCGCAGCAGGCCGCCGTACATCAGGAAGTCTTCACGGTCGAAGGATGAGGTTATCCAGCTCTCGGCACCTAGCGGGGTGTACGGGGAGGGCAAACCCAGCGCTCGCGTCCAGCCGACGTACTCGTCCCACTGCACGTACACCTCGGCGTTCGGGAAGGACGTGAGGTTGTTTGCATGGTCAAAGTGCATATGTGTCAGGAAGACCTTCTCGATTTGCTCAGGCGTTACGCCGACCTTGTCGAGCACCAACTCGGGGTTCTCGTAGTCGTAGAAGCCGAATCGGTGAATCCACTTCTCAGCACGGAACCCGACATCGACGAGGTAATGGTGCGCCGACCCTGTCGCCTCGCGGTGCGTCAACAACGTGTAGAGCATGGGGGCTTGCCCCAGGCCCTCGCCGCTGTGAATCGGCACGCCGCCGAAGAACTCTCGCGGTAAGTCCACGTGCGCGTAGCACAGGGGGCGGATTGAATAGTCCTCGAACATTCGATGGACCTTTCGTCGTTGTCGGTCGGCCGGTAGAACACCGGTCGGGCGGATTGAATCATGGCGACAGCTAATGATCGGGCGGGGCCGGCGTCCGGTGACGCAGGACCTGCGCCACCGAGACACCGATACGCCTTTCTACGAGGGCGGCTGGCCAGCGGGAGTGCGCACGGGCTGAAACCATGGGGGTGGTGGCTCCGTCGGGAAGCGCACCTGCCAATGGTTCTGACGGAACTCCACCGAACCTAGGTCGCCGTCCACCTGAAGCGTGACGTCCTCAGCATTTTCGGGTTCGCCGAGGTCGACTCCGGCCGCCCATGTGACCAGTGCCCGCATGCAGCCGGAATGCGTGGCAACGAGTAGGTGGTCGGGACGCACGGCAGCCTCGGCGTGCCGTCGTGCCGCCTGCAGGATGCGATAGACGACCGCCCCAGGTGGCTCGTGCCACAGCAGTGGCGTCGTCAACCAAAAGGTCATGGCATCGCCCGTGGCGGCGTGAGCCGCCCAGAAACGGCTCGCCTCGGTGACCCAACCGGGCTCGGGGGCGCCTGTTTCGACAAGAGCCAGGTGTAACCGACGGGTCTGTGTGGGCTCCATTGCCTTACCGTCGACCCACAGCGACACGTTCCCGAAACCCTCGTCGGGGTAGCCAGCCGCCATCTCCACCCGTTTCCCGCTTTCCGTGGCCGCGGTGAGTAGCGCGTGGCTTACTTGTCCGGCGGTGGAGCGCGCGCGCTCGGTCGGGGCGTACACAACGCCGATCCGCGCCCCGTCCCGAACCAGAGACGACAGCGCGCGCCCCCGGTGCTCCGCCTGGCGCAGCCCGAGTTCGGTGAGCCCGGCATCATCGTCGTAGCTCAAGGTCTCACCGTGGCGTACTAGGTGAAGCATCAGGTTCACTGCGGCCCGCTTCCGTCTCTGGTTCGTTTACGCCGGCCGGATCTGCAAGACCATCTCGATCTCTACCGCAAATCCGAGGGGCAACGACTGCACGCCGATCGCCGAGCGGCCGTGGCGGCCGGACTCCCCAAACACGTCGACCAACAGGTCAGACGCGCCATCGAGTACTGCAGGGCAATCAGTGAAGTCTTCGGTGCAGGCGATGAAGCCAAGAACCTTCACGACGTTTACAACTCTGGACCAGTCGTTACCGAGGGCGTCCCCGGTCTGCGCCAGGAGGTTCAGCATGCAGTCGCGAGCGGCCTGCCGCCCCTCCTTGGCGGTTAGGTCGGCGCCCACCCGGCCAACCCAGCCATCGGCGCCCTGCCCCGCAAGAAACAGCAGCTCCCCCACCACGCGGTGGCCCAGGTAGTTGCCAGCCTTAGGGCGTAACTGCGGTAACTGCAGACCGAGCACGTGCAGCCGACTCGGGACATCGATGCCAGTCATGCTGGTTCCTCCGGGTGGTTCGCGGTAGGCCGAGAAGACGCGTCGGTGCACGCTGCTCATTGCCGAAAGACCCGCGGCGGGCTGGCCGTTGCCTGCAGACCCAGTCGAGCCACGATCCGCGTGATCGACTCGGCCGGGTCGGTCACGTCGAATAGCTCGGTTTGCATGCCTGCGGCGCGCGCACCATTGAGGTTGGCCGTGAGGTCGTCGACAAACAGGCAGGCGCCCGGCGGTTCGCCGAGCCTTCCCAGCGCCCACCGGAACACCGACGGGTCTGGCTTGAGGACACCTGACCGCGCGGCCTCGAGCAGTTGGTCAAAGTTGGCAAACTCAGGGAAGCGTTGGGTCCATTCTGGACCAAACCAGTGCGCCATGTCGTTGGTGAGCGCGGCAATCTGCACTCGGCCGCCAAGTTCGCGCAGCATCTCCCGAATCTCACCCCGGATGAAAAGCCGGGTGCGCATGAAGTCGCCGATGTCAAGATCTGGGCGGGTCCGGCTCAGCTCCGCCCAATATTCTCGCTCCTGCAGCCGTCCGCGCTCGACGTCGGCGTACCGTTCGTCGTTTCCGAAAGGCCCTCCTGGCAGGTCGCGGTCGCGTACCACCTCAAACAGGGTGGGCACAACGACACCGCCGAGATCGAGCACCACAGTGGTGATCTGCAGCCGGCCCGGCCCCCCTCGCGACCGGGCCGCAGCGGCGCGGCGGACGGCACGCCGCCGCTGCGCCAGGGGAGAATTTGGGTCGACGCCCAGGACACTGTCCTTCGGCGCCGACCCCCGCTCAGTCAAGGATGGTCACGGTGCCTGCATCCCCGTCGACTCTTACCCGCTGCCCGGTGCGCAGGGTACTCACCGCTCGACCGGTCCCCACAACAGCGGGGAGACCGTACTCGCGACACACGATTGCGGTGTGACTCATGATCCCGCCGACATCGCTAACCGTCGCAGCCACCCTAGAGAACACAGGAGCCCACGCTGGTGAGGTAGCGGGGCACACCAGGATGTCGCCGTTCTGGATGTCGGCTAGCTCGGTAGCTGCCTTCACCACGCGCACTGGCCCTTCCGCAACACCTGGTGAGCCGGCCACACCCTTGAGGGTTCCGGCGTCGGCGGCGTCGTCTCCGTCAAGCCAGCCGAGCACCGAGGCCGTCGTGATGCCCCACAGCATGATGGTCAACGGCTCATTGACCTCAGCCGGTGGCGGACCGAGTGCTGGCGGCGGCCCCCAGGCTTCGAGTGCGGTGAACATCTCCCGCCGGCGGCGAATGATGGGCGACCAGTAGGCGCGCCCACGGCCAGGAGCGCCAGTCGCCCACGCCGAGGCGGTGTCGTAGATGAGTTCGGCGACCTCATAACGGCGTAACAAGAAGAGGTCCTCAGGCTCGGCCAGCACGCCCATGTCGGTAAGCGACCGGGCGAGCTCTTTCGACTTGCCCCAAAACGTTGCCCACATCCAATGTTCAATGTAGAGAACGTGCTCCTCGATATAGACGAACACTTTGCGCGCCAATGCGAGCATGTCGTCAAAAGCGTCTTCGTCGCCCGTGCTCAGGAGCTCGCGATACTCGCCGGTGATGCGCTCACGGTCCGCGAGCACCGACGCGGTCGGGCGGTCGATGACTTCGCCTTGCTGGAGCCGACGGATGTAGTCCTGGACGGCGCCGAATGGGATCTCGAGGTGCTCGTTCCATGTGCCGTAGCGATGATCTCCGCCAGGATGACCGGGGTCGCTGTTGATCTGGAACCAGGGATTGCGGGTGCGTTCCCAGTCCGCTACCCACTCCGCGCCCTGCTGGCTACCGGCTAGCGCTTGGAGCGCAGCCTGAACGCCATTCTCGACAATCACTTCGCTCACTGACAGCCGCTGCGCCTCCTTTGCCAGCCGCTTGAGTTCGTCATCGGGCCGGTAAAGTTCTACATGAAGCCCGCCGACCATGCGGGAGATTGACTGGTCAGTAATCCCCGGGAACGCCGTCTTACAGAATTCGAAGAAGGTCAGGTAGGCGGCATAACCAATGTTCAGCAGCTCAAAGTGCCACTGGTAAGTCTCGTACATGGTCGTGACCAGGGTCGAGAAATCGCGTTCCCAGCGAAATCCAGCAGAGTGCCCGACGTGTTGCAGAACCGTCTCCAGTGGCTCGCGGTCAGGCAGCGGGGCGAAGTCGAGCCCTTGCAGCAGCTTCAACCGATCAAGGACCTTGCCTTTCCACTGTCCGTAGATCTCGTCCCAATTCGCGTAGTAGTGCCCGGCACGCTCGCCGAAGGCCTCGGCGCGTTCTGGGATGTCCGCGGGAGGAGCGGGCACGGGAGTGACGTAGAGCCGACCGTTGAGGATTCGCTGCTCGAGGCCGTACGCAGGTGGCAGTGCGAAGATCCGCGTGTTCATCGCTCCGAGCGCCTGCCACCAGCACTCACACTGGATCTCGTCATAGGGGTAGATGACGTACGGGTGGTGCAGGGCGTCCTGGAACCAGAACTTATTCTCGTCTGCCTGCCGGCGGTCTTCACCGAACAGGTGGTACCAGTCGTACATTGACTCCCAGCCTTCGGCGCCCTCTGGGGTCGGGATGTCGAAGGGGCTCGGAAACGACTTCTCGGCCACTGGCTTACCTTTCTTCGGAGTCAGACGCCGGGGGAGGTGCGGGTGAGGGTGCTGATGATGCGCGAGAGTGCGTCGCCGCCGGTGCTTACCGGGGGGCGGGTCTTGGTAGACCAGACGGTCTCGGGTCGTGCCTGAACCAGGAAGACCTGCTCGCTGCCGCCGTCGCCGGCGATTGCGAACTCACCGTCCTGGGGGCAACCAGCGAACTTCTCCACGACGCGGGCGATGCGTGCGAGTTCGCTGATCTCGTCATTCGTGAGCGACGGAGCCTGCCGTTCCTGCCCGGCGACCTCGACCTCGGCGAGGCCTCTCCCGCTTAGCGGGTCACGGACCGCGCGAGTCGGCTTGTCGACGATGACCCTGGCTATGACCTCGCGGGTCACCTTGTCCACGGTGTAGCGGTCCGGGGTTGCTGTTCCGCTGACGAGCGGCTCACCCAGGCCCCAGACGCACTCGATGACCACCTTTGACCGGTCCCCGTTCGTGGGGTTCAGAGTCATGAAGACACCGGCGGAGCGGGCGTCAACCATGCGCTGAACCACCACCGCCATGGCGTCGTCGCTCGTGGTCGCCGCGTCCCCTGTTTGGGCGCGGTAAGAAATTGCCCGGCTTGTGTACAAGCTGGCCCAGCAGCGGCGGACCTGCTCGCATACGTCGTCCTCGCCGACGACCCACAGATAAGTGTCGTGCTCGCCGGCGAAACTCCTGTCCGAAGCGTCCTCGGCGGCCGAGCTCGACCTCACCGCGACGGGCAGGTCCGTCGTGCCGGTGACCTCGCACAGCCGGTGGTACGCCGTTCGAATGTTGGCCTCGCACTGATGACCGGCGGTCCCTTGGAATACCAGTGCGCGCAGTCGGCCGGTCGCGGTATCGAGCGCTGCCAGGTCGCTCTCTGGATGTAGAGCGGCGATGGCCGCGTCAATTTGGGCTTGCAGCTCGGTGGTGACCGCGGCGCGGTAGCACTGGGTGGGGACGACGAACGCTTCCGGCACCCGCAAGCCGGCCTCGCAGAGCAGTCCGAGCCCGTGTCCCTTCCCGCCGGCCACCGCCGCGTCTGGGGCTTGTCCTTCCCCTATCCAGAGCATCGGAGCGCTCACTGACCTACCTCCACTCCGCTGGCGGGAGTACCGCTCAGGTCGTCATAGTCAGACACCAGCGCCACTACGGCCGCGTCTACCGAGGAGACGCCGCACGCTGCGGCGGCGGCCTCATCGGTTGTCACAAGCACCGTCGCGCCGACGCCGACGTCGAGCAGGTCGATGGCCACCGTGCTCTGTCCGTCAGCGATGCTGCGCACCACTAGGAATCGGCGGCCGGCTAGCGTTGGGAGCTGGCGGTCGGACCAGACCCGGCCAGTCACTCTGCCGAGGAGCATCAGCGGTCCGCCGACGGCAGCTCGAGGACAGTGCGCTGTAGCTCACTGCTGCGGCGCGTCTCGAGCAGCTGGCCGGAGGCAGCGGCGGGCTTGGGGTAGATCTGCGCCGCACGCAGTTCGCCGTACCGCTTCACGGCAGCGCTGCCCGCGTCGACCGCCTGCCGGACCGCAGCGAGGGAGCCCTGGACAGCCGCCACGAAGTATCCGCTGGATACCCGCTCGACGGAAATGCACTGCACGTCCGCCGTCTTGATCATTGCCTCGATGCCAGCGGTCAATGTGACGATGCCACGTGTCTCAAGCAGCCCTATCGCCGACTCGGACATCTTTGCCATGACGCTCCTTCTCGTTACTGCCGAGCAGTTCTCACGTACTGCGGTCAACTGCCGTCGAGCATGGCGGTGTTTACCGCGATTGCCTCGACGGCGTCACAGGGGTTGGCGAACACAATTGATCGGACGGCGGTGCCGGATACGGCCTTCGCAGTTTCCTCACCGATCTCGACCGCCTCCTCGACGGTCGCGAGATCCCCGGTTACCGCGACCGCGACGAGTCCACCGCCGAGGCGCACAACGCCGGTGACCGTGACCTCAGTCGCTTTCACAATGGCATCCACGGCGTCGAAGATGGGCACGAAGCCTTCAGCCTCGATGAATCCGACTGCGCTGTTGGCCATCAGTTGTCCTCTCGTGCAGGGGGGCGGGACCAGTGCAGGACAGCCGCGCCGGTGCCCCAGACGGGGCCGTAGGCGAGCAGTTCGGCGGGCCCGCCCACAGCGCCCGTACCAGCCAGGAAGGCAAGCGCCCGGAACTGTGAGTCGGCCGCGGCTTCGCGAGCAAAAGCTTCGCGCATGCTCAGGGCTTCCTCGAGCTGACCGTGGACTAGTGCGTCGAGGACGCGGCGGTTCCACTTGTCGTGTGCCGGATCGATGATCGCGTCCTCGTTCGGGCTGATCCACCGCTGGGTCAACCCCGCAGACAGTCCTGTCACCGCGACGGCGCCGATGCGGCGACCAACAGCGGTCGCAGCGGCGACGCCGGTTCGCCCGATGGTGGACAGGCTTTCGACCTTGGCATAGAGATTGCAGGAGACTTCGGCGAGAGTGAACCGGCGGCCGGGATCGAGCAGCACGGAGGCTACGACGGTGCCGGTGTCTATGGGGAACCCCTCGTAGAGCGTGCGTCTGGTTTGTAGTCCGGCGTCGCGGGTCAGGGACAGCCAGTGTTCGGTAAGTTCCGTGTCCATTCTTAGGTCGTAGGAGAGCCGGCCATAGTCATACGCGTACCAATTCTCGTCGGTGCGTTTGCCTCGCGGGTTCGGGTCCAACTGGAATTGGTGTCCCAGTACGGTGAACCATTGCGTGGATAGCAGCAGCACGGTCTCGACGCCGACATCTTGGAAGCGTTGCCCCACCTGCTCGACACCGACGCGCAGGTCCTTCCAACTCGGCGCGGGGTCGTCCGCCAGCAACTGCGGCATCCCGGGGATCATGGCCGCCGCAACGATGCCGCCACGCTCAGCCATGGCGGGCCAGCTCCTTAGGCCGCCACTCAACGACCGCGTTACCGGTTCCGATGATGGTGCCGTAGCCGAGGACGTCCCCGGTGGTGTCCGGCCAGTCCAGCGCAGCGAGCAGCCACGTCAGACTGCCCGACTTCGTCTCCGACTCGGTGGCCGCGATGTGCTCGGGGATTGCTGCGCGAAGCGCTGGTGTCGGCCTTGTGCGAATCGTCTCGAGAAGAGTCATGTCGGCGCGGTACTGGTGGTTGTTGAACGGATACTCCTGCGACATGTCCTCCGGCAGATCGCTCTCGCGGTCGAAGTGCAGGTGCGACAGCGTGTTGGACGCGAGAAGGACCGCCCGCCTCCCGGTCGCCTCGATAGCCTCCCGGGTAGCGCGGCCGAGTACCTCCATTTGCTCCAGCTCGGCATCGGCGTAGAAGTAGGGGTTGTTGTTAGCGCCTATCGACACCACGGGCAGGTCCCAGGCCGGGTTGACCAGGTGCAGGGCGCCGATTGTCGCGTAGTCCACCCGGACCCCGGGCTCGCGCATCGCGCGGCTGACCAGACCGTTGGCCTCGCACCGCTCAACAAGAGCCTCGGCTAGGTCCACGTCGGTGCGGAAGTCGTAGTGGTAGCGAAACAGGTGCGGGAAGATCGGTTCTACCGAGATGCCGCGCGGGTTGGGCACGCAGTTGACGTGGTGGCCGACCATCGTTATCCAGTGCGGGGCATGCACCACCAGCACGTCGGGCTGGAGCGCTCGTACACGGCGGCGCACCTCGTCGTAGGCCCAGCGCAGCACTTCCCAGCCGCCGGTACTGCGCGGCTCGTTCTGCGGCGGGTTCTCGGCGTAGATGAGGTGCGGCGGGTGGGGCGCAAGGTAGCCCGCGACGATGCCGCTTCCATTCACGCCGGACGCGGGAACGCGGTCGGCGCCGACAACCGCCTCGCGCTCCATGCTGTCGTGGCGCGGCGGGGAAGGTTCCATGCGAAAGACACGGGACATGGCGCTGAACCTAGGGCCTACCCATTGTGGGGGCGAGACGCCTGTCCGGTATTGCCGGACGCATACAGTCGCGCTACATGTTGCTCCGCCGCTTAGGGTCACGTCGTGGTCACCCCGGGCGTTGAGAGTGCGGACACTGTCCCCCCGCTCGAGGCTCGGTCGTCGGCGGACCCCACGGTCGCATCCGTCGCCAAGGCCACGGTGGTGTTGAAAGCGTTCAGTCCGACTATTGCTGTCCTGTCGGTACGACAGCTCTCCGTGCGCACTGGCATCCCGCGCAGTACGGTCCACGCGCTGTGCCAAACCCTGGTGCAAACGGGTTTGCTAGAGGCCTCACCAGCGGGTTACCAGTTGGGCCCGTTACTCCTAGAACTTGGCGGACAGGTCATCGAGAGGACGGGCTTGGTGCGCGCCGCGGAAGGCATTCTTGATCGACTGATCCGATCATCGGAAGAGGAAGTGCACCTCGGCCAACTCAGCCAGGGTTGGATTGTCTATCTTGACCGTGAGGCGAGCCCGCGGCCAGCGCGCTCACCGATGCAAAACCGCGTCGGCCAGCGCGCGCCCGCCCATTTGACGGGTTGTGGGAAAGCGGCACTGTCGTGGTTGCCACCGGACGAGGTCGAACAAAGAGTTCGCCGCTACTGCGCTGAGGAACGTCGACCGGTACCCGACCTCACTATGCTGCGTACGGAGCTCGCAGCGGGAAACCGAAACGGGTACGTCGTTTCTCGGTCCTTTCAGCAGAACCGCACCTCAGTTGCAGCCCCAATCCTTGACTACGGCCAGCGACCGGTCGGCGGCGTGTCTGTCGCCGGCCCATCCAGTGTGTTCACTGCGTCGGTCTTGGCTGCCGCACGGGCTTCCGTCGTCGAGGCGGCTGCAATCATTAGCAGTCGTCTGCTGAGCCCTCCGCCGAGGTGAGCGCCTGGTCGTAGATCCCCTTCTGAGTTAAGAGCGAGCAAGTGAGTGAGCCGTGTTCTCGTCGGTCGTTGAACCCGCACTGATCAGCCGGCCATTCGAAGATGCCCCACGCACAGCGAAGATCACAACGCCGAGAACGAGCCAGATCGCAAAACCAACTAGCAGCAGGTCGACGGGGTTGGGCGGTATCGGGTAGATCTGCCCGAGAAGCATACCGCCCGACGCTATCGCTCCTAGCGCACCGACCACGACACCAGCGAGCGTTAGGGCGCCGACCCTTCGCAGGAACAGCGGCGCGGCGATGCAGACGCCGAGATAAGCGACGAGCAGTCCGAGGGCGGTATACTCGCCGTAATACTCCAGCAGGTGTCCCGGGTCCTTGTGCGCGGCGACCATAGCTGCTGGAACTGCGACGGCGATAAGTGTGCCGGCCATGACGTTCAGCGACGGGGTGCGGTGGACCGGGTGTGTGCGACCAAAGACTGGCGGCAACATGCCATCCTTGCTCATGGTCAGAGCAACCCGCGAGGCGGCATTGAGACATGCCAGGGCAATCCCAAAGGCACTGACCACAATGCCCGCGCTTACGACCTGGCCGAGCGTACCCACACCGTAGACCGTGGCGAGATCGTTAAGTGGTGCGCTGCTGGAAGCAATGTTCTTGCCGTGCCGGTCAAAACCGAGCACCTGCACATAGGACACAAAAACGAAGAAGATGCCGATCCCGACAGCGGTGGACATGATGCTACGTGGAATTGTGGAGAAGGGGCGTCGGGCCTCCACCCCAAGGCTTGCGGAGCTCTCGAATCCGACGAAACTGAGGATGGCGAGCGGGAAACCAAGGGCCATCCCGTGAAAGTCGGTGCCAGTCGCCTTGAGCTGGGCGTGGTCGAAGTTCGCGCCGTTTTTGACGAGAATGACGACAGACAGGATTAGGATGACTGCCACAGAGGCGACTTCGAGTAGCAGCTCGAGCCGAGTCGACAACCGGATGCTGCGAAAGGCGAGCAGGCCAGCGAGCAGGCCAGCGACGATAATAGTCAATACTCCCCACCGTGCGGCGGAGACGTTGACCTTTGAGTCACCCAGCAGTGCCGTGAGGTAGACCCAGACCGCGACGAGGGAGAACATGGCACCACACACGTAGCCGAGCAACTGGGCCCAGCCGACGACGAAGCCGCCGAGGTTGCCTAGCCCTTGCCGAGCGTATTCGTAGAGCGAGCCGGCCGATGCCAGCCGACGAGCCAGCGCCACCAGGTTGAGCGCGACGAGGATTATCGCCACTGTGGCAATTACAAATACCCAGGTTGTCCCACCTGTGGCGGACGTTGCGACCAGCGCTGCGCCGGTGGCGATGGCCAGGCTCGGCCCGTCGTTGGCCACCGACTGGCCAAGCACCTCTGTGAAGCCGAGGCATCTGCGGCGCAGACCGGGACCAGCATCACTGTCAGTTCGCGGCGGCTCAACTGCAGTTGCACCGGTCACGGTCTCCCCCTTTTGCCGGGTCACCGGCGTGTCCCGAAACGATCAAAGCAGGAGCGCCGGTCATTGACCGGAGCTAGCGGGAGGGTAGAGGCCGTCACGCGCAAGCCGCCATAACTCTGTCCAGCCTTGCCGGACAGAAGTCGAGCGAGTACAAGCGCCTGCGGGGGCTGCCGGTTAGATCTGCGGGCGCGACGGCGTCGAGCAGTGCGACAGCGCGACCCGGTTACCGTCTAACGATCGTCGTCCCGTTGGACGGGACGCAGGACTGGCATGTTGCCGCGACTTCCCGTCACTGTCGACCCACGCTCCTTAGCGGCATCACTAGCCATAGCCGGCGAACGAGAGGTCAAGAGTGGACTCATCAGGCCATCAGGACCTGGCTGCCAGGCTGATGGCGGCCTACACAGACGGCCCCATTGACCCGCCTTCCGCCGCACACCCCCAGCTCTCTCTCGAGGACGCCTACGCAGTTCAAACACTGCAGGTGGAACGTTGGTGCGCCAGCGGCCGAGCGGTGGTCGGCCACAAGGTGGGGCTCACCTCCGCCGCGATGCAACGACAGTTGAGCGTCAATGAGCCCGACTACGGCGTGCTGTTCGCCGACATGGCGCACGACGACGGCGGCGAGGTTGCAGCCTCAGGTTTCCTGCAGCCGCGGATCGAGCCCGAGATCGCCTTCGTCCTTGACCGCGACCTGTCGGGTCCTGGTGTCACGATGGCCGCCGCTGCGCGCGCGATCGGGTTCGTGCTGCCGGCGCTCGAGATCATCGACAGCCGGGTGCGCGACTGGCAGATCGCGATCGCCGACACCATTGCGGACAACGCGTCTAGCGCCGGTTTCGTGCTAGGGGGCCGGCCGACCTCGGTGGCGGCTCACGACCTACGACTCGTCGGCGCGACATTGACGGCGGACGGAGCACTCGTCGGGACGGGAGCCGGCGGCGCAGTCCTTGGCTCCCCGCTCGTCGCGCTGGTGTGGCTCGCTAACACACTAGGCGCTCGAGGCATGTCACTGCATGAAGGTGACATCGTGCTCCCGGGCTCGGTGATGGCGGCGCAGCCGGTGAAGCCTGGTCAGACCTGGACCGCAACCTTCGCCGCGCTGGGTTCGGTCACCATTGAATTTGCGAGGGCAAGCTCATGACACCTGTTGCAGCCACCGCTTCGCTGTTTGCCGCCGGCGCTGGCGCGTGTAGCGCGCCGCTCGGGGGGGTGCCCTCATCTGTCGTCGCGCCATGTGCAGCGCCCGCCGCGATGGACTCGGCCAGCGCAAGAAACGGTACCCGCTGCTACCTCTTGGGAGTCTCCTGCAGGGTGCGGGCATGGGCACCCATAGAGCAGAACGACGCGGGCGTCTGGTCAGGCTTCCTGCAGCATGCCCATCGGGCCGAGGCGGCTGGCGGACTCCCGGCGAGTGAGCTGTTGCAGCGTGTGGGTGAAGCCGGCGACGTCAGTAGCCCCAAGGAAACCAAGGAAAAGATGGTGGGCGTCGCGTTGCCGTCGCTGACTGGGCGCGGTCACCCGTTCGAGGCACAGCCCGGAGTTGTGCTGTGACCACCTGGACGACCGCCAGCGCTGCTGCAGAGCTGCTAGCTGCAGAGCGCGGGCGTCGCGATCGCGGCCCGCTGAGCGAGGAGTGGCCCGAGTTGGACGTAGCACTCGGCTACGCGATTCAAGACGAGGTGCTCCGCCACAAGCAGGAGGCGGGTGAGCGGGTGGTAGGGGTGAAACTTGGTCTGACGTCCCGCGCCAAGCAGCAACGGATGGGTATCAGCTCGCCGCTGACGGCCTGGTTGACGGATGCGATGCTGATGGCTCCGGGTACGCCGGTGCCGATGGACCAGTTGATCCACCCGCGAGCTGAACCTGAGATCGTCTTCGTACTAGGCCGACCGTTACACGGCCCGGGCGTCACGCCAGCGGTGGCGATGGCTGCGGTCGAGTCGGTGGTCGGCGGCATAGAGATCATCGACAGCCGCTATAAGGACTTCCGTTTCACCTTGCCGGACGTCATCGCCGACAATGCCTCGTCGGCGGCCTTCGCGGTCGGAGGGGTCGCAGTCTCACCGGTGGGTCTGGACCTCACACTCGAAGCCGCCCTGCTCCAAGTGGGAGGACGGGTGGTTGATACTGCGACCGGCGCCGAGGTGCAGGGTCACCCGGGCGCCGCGCTCGCGCTCGCGGCTAACTCTCTTGGCGAGCGCGGCCTTGGGCTCGAGGCAGGCTGGCTGGTGTTGACAGGCGGCATGACCGACGCAGTCTTCGTCGAGCGAGATGTAGGTATAGCTGCCCACTTCACCTCGCTGGGGTCGATCTGGCTACCGAGGAACTGACCGGCAGGACATGGTGTCAGAGCCTTACCGGCCACGACCGGCAGCCGTCGACGTCTTTCACGGTGGGGACACCGACAGCGATGTTATGGGCCGGGCCTGGAGCACGGGTGGCCATGACGAACTGCCGTGCAAGGGCCGTCGCCGTCAATCGGCGCCCTGGCGGCGTGCTCGCCTAGACAGAAGGCGTATGGCGACCGGCTCCGCCGGTTAGACAAGTTGGACCGAGGTTGAGGAGTGTGGCGTGACCACAATGATCGACATTCCCCACGTCATTGACGGCGAGGAGCGCGCAAGTCTCGACGGCGAGTGCTTCGAGTCCATCGACCCGGCGCGGCGCGAAGCATGGGCAGTTGTGGCTAGCGGCTCGGCGGAGGACGCGTCGCTTGCGGTCGCCGCCGCCCGGCGGGCGTTCGAGGATGGCCCCTGGCCACGGATGCCGCCGGCCGACCGTGCCATCGCACTGCACCGCCTGGCCGACCTCATCGACGCCAACCGCGACGAGCTCGCCGAGATCGACACCCGGGACATCGGCAAGCCGATCAGCCAATCGCGCGGCACCGACATTCCGCGATCGGCTGCGAACTTCCGGTTCTTCGCCGACTACGCCCGCTTCTGCGGGGACGAGACGCTACCTGGAACGCCCGGCCATCACATCTACACCACGCGCGAGCCGGTCGGTGTCGCCGCGGCAATCTCTCCATGGAACTTCCCTCTTATGCAGGGGACGTGGAAGGTCGCGCCGGCGCTTGCCTTCGGCAACACCGTGGTGCTCAAGCCGGCAGAGCAGTCTCCCGTGTCCTGCCACCGGCTCGGACTGCTGGCACTCGAGGCCGGGATCCCGCCGGGGGTCCTCAACGTCGTCCAAGGATTCGGCCCGGGAAAGGCCGGAGAAGCGTTGACCAGGCACGACGATGTGGACCTGGTGACGTTCACAGGAGAAACGGCGACTGGGAGGGCCATTCTGGGCGCTGGCGCATCCACGTTGAAGCGGGTTAGCTTTGAGCTTGGCGGGAAGGGCGCCAACCTCGTCTTTAACGACGCCAACCTAGAGAACGCCGTCGACTGGTCGCTGCGCGCGATCTACCTCAACGGAGGGCAGGTGTGCCTGTCGGGCTCTCGGCTCTACGTCCAGCGCGGCGTGTACGACGAGTTCGTCGAGCGGTTTACCGCTGGGGCCGAGGCGATGCGCGCTGGCGACCCCATGGACGAGGCCACCGAGATCGGGCCATTGTCCTCGGAGGAGCACTTTCGGAAAGTCGCGAAGTACCTCGACGTCGGGACGGCCGAAGGGGCGACACTTCTGACGGGCGGTGTCGGCGACGGCTGGTCGGTACGCCCGACTGTGTTCGTCGACGTGAAGCAGGACATGCGGATCTCGCGAGAGGAGATCTTCGGGCCAGTGGTGGTGATCCAGCCGTTTGACGACGAGGCGGAAGCCGTGCAACTCGCCAACGACACGCAATACGGGCTGAACGCCATGCTCTTCACCCGCAGCCTCGCCCGAGCGCACGGGGTAGCGGGGGCACTTCGGGCCGGGACAATCTGGGTCAACTGCTTCTACGTTCGGGACCTGCGCGCCCCATTCGGGGGATACAAGGATTCTGGCATCGGCCGCGAAGGCGGAGCCTACAGCCGTGACTTCTTCACAGAGGCCAAGGCTGTCGTCATGCAACTATAGCGGTCTCCCCGCCAACGTATTCCTTCCAACCCCCTGGAGGCGCCGTCATGTCTTTCGCCCTGTACCGCGACTTCGCCAGCATTGAGGAACTGAACGCGCAGTACAATCTAGATGACAACGTGCCGGACTTCCCGAAGTACATCGAGAGCTACATATCACGAAGCGCCATGGCCCGTGAGACTCTCGACTGCTCGCTCGACGTTCCATTTGGACCAACTGTAGAGGAACACTTAGACATATTCCGCGCGGAGACCCAAGGAGGACCGGCAATGGTCTTCATCCACGGAGGTTATTGGCGGATAACGAGCAGCAAAGAATGGAGTTTCCTCGCCGACGGACCAGTGACGGCTGGCTACTCCACCTTCGTCACCAACTACGCTCTTTGCCCGAAGGTGACTATCGGTGAGATTGTCCGGCAGCACCGGGCGGCTATCGCGTGGATCTACCGCAACGCCGAGGAGCTTGGCATCAACCGCCAGCGCATCATCGTGACCGGCCACTCCGCTGGGGGACACGCGGTGGCCGAAGTGCTGGCCACCGACTGGCAGGCGGACTACGGACTGCCTGCGGACGTCGTCAAAGCAGGCGTCGCCATCAGTGGCGTCTTCGACCTGCGACCATTGCCAAACACGTTCTTAGCACCCTGGCTACAACTGAATCAGACGGACGTTGCTCGCCTCAGTCCGCAGCTGAATATCCCCAGGTCCATTCCTCCGCTAGCAGTCATGTATGGCAGCCAGGAGACGCAGGAGTTCCGTCGGCAGAGCATCGACTATCATGACAGCTGCAAGGAGGCCGGGCTCGACGTCGAGCTGATGGCACTTCCGCGCCATCATTTTGACATCCTCGACGACCTCGCCGATAACCAGGGACCCATCTTCTGTGCCGTCGACAAGCTCGCGTCGTGAGGTGACCGGCCGGCGTTCCTACACTGATCCGTCGCTAGAGCACCACGCTCACCGGCCCCAAGATATGCGCAGTCATGAAAGCCGAGGACACTCATGAGCAAGACGAAAGTTGCCATCATCGGCTCCGGCAATATCGGCACCGACCTTATGATGAAGGTCGTGAGGTGGTCCAACACTTTAGATGTAGGGGCAATGGTCGGTATTGATCCCGGCTCCGACGGCTTGGCCCGAGCAAAGCGCCTGCAGGTGCCCACTACACACGATGGCGTCGACGGGCTGATGGCAATGCCGGGCTTCGGCGACATCCGCATCATCTTCGATGCGACGTCGGCGAAGGCGCACATCGCAAACGCGGGCAAGCTTGCGCCGCTGGGCAAGCAGCTGATCGACCTGACCCCGGCCGCGATCGGCCCGTACGTGGTGCCGCCAGTCAACCTAGGCGAGCACTTGGACGCGCCTAACGTAAACATGGTCACCTGCGGCGGTCAGGCCACTATCCCTATCGTCGCGGCCGTGGGCCGGGTCGCTGCGGTGCACTACGGCGAGATCGTCGCGTCAATCGCCTCGAAGTCCGCAGGACCCGGGACCCGAGCCAACATCGACGAGTTCACCGAGACCACTCGGGCGGCGATCGAGCAGGTCGGCGGCGCCACGCGCGGCAAAGCAATCATCGTGCTCAATCCGGCGGAACCACCGCTGATGATGCGGGACACAGTGCTGTGCCTGATCGACCGACTCGACGACGTCGCCCGAGCCAAGGTCGCCCTGTCCGTGGAGCAAATGGTCGCTGATGTCGCCGCTTACGTGCCCGGGTACCGGCTCAAGCAGCAGGTCCAGTTCAGCGACATCGGCCGGGCCGAGAACACCCACACGCTCAACCCTGGCCTGGAGCCAGGCGACCGCACCCAGGTCAGCGTCTTCCTCGAGGTCGAAGGTGCGGCTCACTACCTGCCGGCCTACGCCGGAAATCTCGACATCATGACTTCGGCTGCGCTACGAGTCGCCGAGAGCCTCGCTGATCAGGCATCTCGGACCGGTGCTCTGCCCGCGGAAGCCGCCGCATGAGCCAGCACGGGAATGCCGCCCCGAGTGCAGGCGGCTCTAGCGACAACGAGTCCCCCAGCGGCCCAAAGCTCTACATTCAGGACGTCACACTGCGCGACGGCATGCACGCCGTGCGGCACCAGTACACCCGCGAGCAGGTCACGACCATCGCAGCCGCGCTGGACGCGGCCGGCGTCGACGCCATCGAGATCGCCCACGGCGACGGCTTGGCCGGATCCAGCTTGACCTACGGACCCGCTGCACACAGCGACAGTGAATGGATCGGCGCGGTCGCCAAGGTCGTCTCGAACGCGCGGCTGACGACGTTGCTGCTGCCCGGCATCGGCACGATCGAGAACCTGGAGCGTGCGCACGATCTGGGCGTCCGCTCCGTGCGGGTAGCAACGCACTCGACCGAGGGCGACATTGCCGCTCAGCACATCACAAAGGCCCGCGACCTCGGGATGGACGTCTCCGGGTTTCTGATGATGAGCCACATGGCTTCCGCTGGCGAACTGGCACGTCAGGCGAAGCTGATGGAGTCCTACGGTGCGCACTGCGTGTACGTCACCGACTCCGGTGGCCGTCTGACGATGGATGGCGTGCGCGATCGGGTTCGCGCCTACCGGGACCTTCTCGATCCAGCAACCGAGCTCGGCATCCACGCCCATCAGAACCTCTCGCTCGCAGTCGCGAACTCCGTGACAGCTGTCGAGAACGGTGTTACCCGCGTCGACGCGTCGCTCGCCGGCATGGGCGCGGGAGCCGGCAACTGTCCGATCGAGCCACTCATTGCTGTTGCTAACCTTCAAGGCTGGCAGCACAACTGCGACCTCTTCGCCCTTCAGGACGCCGCCGACGACCTCGTCCGTCCGCTGCAAGACCGGCCCGTGCAGGTCGACCGCGAAACGTTGACCCTCGGCTACGCCGGCGTCTACTCCAGTTTCCTACGCCACGCGGAACGCGCCGCGGAACAGTACGGCATCGACACCCGCACGATCCTTGTCGAGCTCGGACGGCGCGGACTCGTGGGTGGCCAAGAAGACATGATTGTGGACGTAGCTCTCGATCTCGCCAACCAGGGCTCGTCCGGGAAAGCGAAGGAGCATGCGGTGAAGGTTCTGGTCTGACCTGGCCCGGAGGTTGTCCCGGGTCTCGTGGAAGTTGAGGTGGCGGTCCCCCGCCCGAGACCTGCCCTGAGGTAGGTGTTGGGCGTCCGCCAAGACACCGCTGTAGGAAGGGGACCGCCGTGAGCAAGAAGTATCAGACGACGTCGTTGAAGGACACCGCCGGGTTGGGGGTGTCGGTGCCGGCTGAGGTGACGGTTGCGTTGGAGCAGCTGACCGGCCAGATCCAGGAGGGGCTGCTGTCGCTGGCCGTGGCCACCGGGCTGCAGTGATGGGCCAGCTGATGGAAGGGGACGTGACTGCGGTCGCCGGGCCGAAGGGCAAGCGGACCGGACCGCGGTGCGGCACGGTACCGGAGCGGGGTCGGTGATGTTGGGCGGCCGGCGGGTGCCGGTCGGACGGCCGCGGGTCCGGGCTGCCGACGGCTCCGGCGAGCTGCCGGTGCCGGCCTATGAGCTGTTCTCCTCGACCGAGCTGCGGGGCCGGCTGGCGATGGAGAAGATGCTGGCCGGGCTGTCGACCCGACGCTACCCGGTCGGCTTGGAGCCGGTCGGTGAGCAGGTCGAGCAGGCCGCGAAGTCGACGTCGAAGTCGGCGGTGTCGCGCCGGTTCGTCGAGCGGACTGAGACCGCGCTGGCCGAGCTGCTCGCCATGGATCTGTCCGGCGTGGCGCTGGTCGCGTTGATGGTCGACGGGGTGCATTTCGCCGGTCATCTGTGCGTCGTCGCGCTCGGCGTCGACGCCGAGGGCGTGAAGCATCCGCTGGCCGTGGTCGAGGGCTCGACGGAGAACACCACCCTGGTCCGGGAGCTGCTGGTCGGGCTCCGCGAGCGCGGCCTGGACACGACCCGGCCGATCCTGGCCGTGCTGGACGGGGCGAAGGCGCTGGCCGCCGGGGTACGGGAGGTGTTCGACCGGCCGGTGATCGCCCGCTGCCAGCTCCACAAGATCCGGAACGTAACCGACAAGTTGCCCGAGAAGATGCGCTCCACGGTCGAGTCGAGGATGCGCCAGGCCTACACCGCCGGCTCCGAGCTCGAGGCCAAGGCGCAGCTCGAGGCGCTGATCCGGGAGCTGGACAAGACCCGGCCCGGCGCCGCCGCCAGCCTCCGCGAAGGCCTGGACGAGACGTTGACCGTGCTGCGGCTCGGTGTGCCACCCACGCTGGCCCGTACGCTCCGCTCGACCAACGCAATCGAGTCCATGATCGGCATCTGCCGGAACCACGCCCGCAACGTGAAGCGCTGGCGGGACGGGCAGATGGCGCTGCGCTGGTGCGCCGCCGGCATGGCTGAGGCCCGCGGCCAGTTCCGCCGCGTCAACGGCCACCTACACCTAGCGAAACTCGCCGCCGAACTCGAGCGCGTCACCGCCGAAACTGTCGGTGTCACCCCCGACAATGAAACCGTCCAAGCCGCCTAGATGATCATCGGGCCCGCCGCCGAAGTTCCACGAACTTCGGGACAACCTCCCGCACCCTGCGCCCCGCAGGATTGTCTGTAGCCGCCGATCCCTTTGCGGCACCGAGAGGGATAACCGGCTCTTCGTCATGAAGCGTGGTGGGCGTGATCGACACGTAGTTCGAGCCTGGGCCTGAGAAGGGGCCTGGGGCCTCAGGATCCGTGGTGTCTAGGACACGGAACAGGGAGGCCCCAGGTGGAGGA
>JAABUU010003445.1_pt1 | contig 20143 bp, 22 predicted proteins | sample 5559301 | NCBI WGS metagenome assembly JAABUU01 (sample SAMN10711884, study PRJNA513360) | rock metagenome | isolation source: Antarctica rocks | place: Antarctica: Victoria Land, Richard Nunatak white | reverse complement strand
GGCGGCCAGGTCGTCGGGTTGGGGCGTGCCGGGGTTGGCCGCGCGCCAGAGGAAGGCCAGCGTATCGGCGCGGCGCAGGCGGCGCGCGGGCAGGTCCGATGCCTTGAGCTGGGTGAGCGTGTCGTCCACGGCGGCGTCCAGGCCGCGCCGATCCACGGTCTCGGGGCCGCCGCGGCGGACACCCATCTGATCCCTGAACTCCTCGACGAGGCCGGCGAGCCCGCCCTTGCGCTCGGGGGCCGGGGCGACGACGGCGTAGCCGGAGAGATCGGGGACGTGCGTGCGCGCGACCTCCTCCCGGACCCAGGCCAGCGTATCGGCGGCGACGCCGGACAGTTCCGGGTCGGCGGTCGTGACCAGGGCGCGCATGCCGGCGATGGCGTCGTCCGGGGCGGTCGGGGTGCTCTCGATCACGGCCTGCAAGGGCTGGGCGTGGGCCAGGCCGTGGACGAGGGCCGCGAACTCGCGGCAGACGCGCTCCTGGTCGTAGGGGCCGAGCGCGGAGAGGTTGAGGAAGGCATCGACGCGCACGACGGCCAGGCACGTCCCGTCCGCGAAGACGAGGGTGCCGTCCGGCTCGACGGCGAACGCACCGGGGCCGGACGGCAGCGGGAGGGGCGTGCGCAAGCGGCTCGATCGCGCGGCTTTCGTGTCCTCTGTGGCCGCGCGCCGGCGCATGCCGTTGTTAGGCCCCGTGGCCGGCGTGTCGTCCGGGGAAGGCGGCGACGACGGCGTGGATGGCGGCGGCGACGCGGGCGCGGCCGGCGCGCGCACGGCGAACAGGCGAGCCAGTGGCGTGCGGGCGGCGGGCCGGGAAGGGGAGGGGGTCGGCGTGGGTGCCATGGATGGGCTCCTTGCGGTAGGTGTGGCGGCGAAAGCTGTAGGTCATGTGCTGGCGCACGGCGGGCTCGCGGGTCGGGTCGGCGGCGGCGTAGCATAGGACGGCCGCGATCCCGCCGACGAAGCCGGTCAGGATCATGCGGCCGGCGAGGACGCCGAACGACGCGGAGCCGGGCAGGTAGCCACTCACCCACCAGAGGGCGACGGCGACCACGAACGCGCAGAACAGCGCCACGATCTGCGGGATGGTGAGGTTGCCCGGCCCGCGCCAGGGCTGGTTGGGCACGCGCGGGCTGCGGCGATTGCGCTGGGTCTGCATCGAATCCATGGGCGATCTCCATAAGAAAAGCGGCGGCGGACGTCGGCCGCGTCGCGCAGCCGGGTCCACCGCCGCTGATGGCCGGGTGGCTCCTAGATGTGCGCGCCCGTCTTGCCGGCGAGCGCGGCAGCGAAGACGCGGATCACCAGGAGCAGGATCATGCCGATCCAGGCGCCGCGCGTGATATCGCCGCCATGCTTGTAGCCGATGACGCCGGCGGTCGTGCCCATGCCGGTCCCGATGATGCCGAGGCCCACGGCCCCGAGGACGAACTGCAAGCCGTAGTCGTTGATGAGCGTGATGAGTTGGTCCATGTCGTTATCCTTACTGGTGCGCTACTACTCGTGATGTGCAAGCCAGGTGGTCGTCCCAGTGGTCTTCGGAGAGGAGCAGGAGGCGCGCGCCGGTGCGCTCGACCGTGGCCTCGACGTGCCAGGCCCAGGCCGCCGACCATGTGCGGCGCATGTCGTCGACGACGTAGCCCTGGGTCGTGGCGATCCGGCCGGCCAGGGCGCGCGCGCCCGTCCCTCGTCCATCATGCGTGTGTGCGTGTCACCTCCCCTTTCCGAGCCTCCACTATGGGGGAGCGTCTAACGATCGTGTAGCGATCTTGCATACACCCCCTCGACCTGGTACGGTTACGGACAGATAAGCGCATCGGCCCGCCGCCCGCGATCGTCTATTATATTTTTTCTACGCATATAATAGACGCTTGATCCAGTGTATAGCATGGGTGCGGGAGTGTCAATGTATGCGTGTCGACGACGGCGCGACCATCGCGCCGCTTTTGTTTATTGTGGGCGGGGAGATGCCGCGCAGACGGAGAGAACCGGGGGACGAGGCGGCCGGCGCCCTGTTCGGTGAGCGCCTGAACAGCCTCTTCGCCACGCGCCCCGATCCGGCCACCGGCGAGCCCTACTCTCTGCGCGACGTGAGCGAGGGGACCAGCGGCGTCGTGTCGCGGGCCTACCTCTCGACGCTGCGCCGCGGCTTGGTGTCCATGCCCGGCCTGCACATCATCGAGGCGCTGGCGCGCTTCTTCGACGTGCCCACCGGCTACTTCCTCGGCCACGACACCGGCGACGTGCCGGGGGGGCGCGCGCCGTCCGACGACGCCGACGAGACCGACGAGGACGCCGCGCTGCGTCTGGCGCTAGCCGACCCGCTGGTGCGGGAAACCGCGCTCCGGGTCAAGGACTTCGGCCCCGAAGAATGGAAGCTCATGATCGGGATGGTCGAGAGCCAGATGGCGCTACGCCGGCTCGCGGAGGAACGGGCGCGCGCGGCAGGGGCGACGCCCCCACCCGATCCGCTACCACCGCCGTCGTCACCGCCCCCGCGCAACATTTCGACCGCACGCCGGCGCCGCCCAAGGACGGACGAGACAGGGGGGGACACCACCGAGCAAGGGTGAGCGTCGACCATTCTTTTCCAAGCAGGTGAGCGTCGCCGGCGAGCGGCTGGGGTATGAGGCGTGAACAGGCTAACCCCTTGGGCGCCGGCAGTGGCGCCGGCGTGGCTCGCTCGCTAGCCGCGCTCGCCGCGCCACCACGGCGCTGCGCTGGGCAAAAGCCCCGGATCGGCCGCGACCACCGCCACCAGCTCGCTGCGCTCGCTCGTGGCTTGTCCCCTCCGTGTGGGCGTACCCGGCGTGGCATCCTTGCTGCTTGGAAAAGAAGAAGGGTCGGTGCCTCGACGAGACCGAAGTGGGCGGGGTAGCGGTGGGGTTGTCTTTGGGGGTACGGGTGCTTTGCGCGGCTGCAAGCTACGACGCGGTGATCGTATCGTTGGTTAGTGCCGGCTGCTCGCGCAGCGAGCGGACGGGCGAGAACAGCACCCACAGCGGTGCCAGCAGCCCACTGATGACCGACACCGCCAGCGCAGGGCGCAGGCCGATCCACGCGCCGAGGAAACCACCGAGCAGCGTGCCGAGCGGGATCGTGCCCCACACGATGAAGCGGAACGACGCGTTCATGCGCCCCATCAAGTGATGCGGAGTTAGCCCCTGACGCAGGCTGAGTTGGTTGATGTCCCAGATAATCCCGGCGAAGCCCGCGAGCACCTCCGAGACCATCAGGATCGCGAGGGCTACGACCACCGGCCCGCTCGCTGCGAGGATGAGGAGCCTACTGATACTCAGCACGAAGGCGGCGATGACGATGGCCGGGCCGATGCCAAGGCGGCGCGTCACCGCGCCGCACACGACGGCGCCTGGAAGGGAACCCAGGCCGCCCGCCAGGTACACGAGGCCCACGAGCGCCGGCGACAAGCGCAGGTCGCGCGTCAGGTAGAGCACGAAGATGCTGGAGCCGATCGAGGAGCACAAGACGACCGTTGCTCCCGCCGCGACGGTGGCGCGCGTCAGCCGGTTGCCCAGGAGTACGCGCAGCCCCTGGCCGATGCCGCGCCAAACCCCCTCGTCCCGCGCGTGCGGCGCCGGTTCCGGCTCCGCTACATGGATTGTGCGCAAGGACAGCGCGGAGAACACGAACGACACGGCGTCGACGACGAGGGCCAGCGGGGGGCTGAACAGTTGCGCCAGTACCCCGCCCACGCCGGGACCCGCGAGCCCTACCGCCGAGGCGCTCCCCCCCAGCTTCGCGTTGCCCTCGGACAGGCGGTCGTGCGCCACCAGTGACGGGAGATAGGAGGTGTAGGCCACATCGAAGAACAGGGTCAGCGCCCCGGCAAGGAACGCGATCACATAGACCTGCTCGATGCGCAGGGCGTGGAGCAGGGCGAGCGTGGGGATGAGGGCGAGCAAGATAGCGCGCCCCACGTCCGCCGCGATCATGACCGGGCGCCGCCGACGCCGATCGATCCACACACCGGCGAACAACCCAATGAGGAGGAACGGCGCGAACTGGGCTGCGCCGAGGATGCCCATCTGCGCGGGAGTGGCCCTGAGCGTCAGCGCGGCGGTCAGCGGGAGGGCCAGGCTCGTGACTTGCGACCCGAATAGCGAGACCGTCTGCGCGGCCCATAGGCGCATGAAGTCGCGATGGCGCCAGAGCGACGTAGCCGTCGCGTCGTCCGCGACCGGCCCCTGTCCTCCCGTCGTCTCCGTGACGGACATCGTTCGTCCTTTCGACAAGCGTATCAAACCGTATAAAATGATTATACCATAATAACGGAACATTCGTCCATAGCGGGTCGTGCGGTATTATTTGGGAAAAGCTAGCGACGCCGACCATGGCGCGCCTTGAGGAGGATGACGGACGTGATGACACCATCGACGCACCCCGATTATGAGCTCACGGCGGCGCTCCAACTAACGGCCCCGGAGCAGTTCAAGGCGCTCGGGGACCCACTCCGCCAGAAAGTCCTTGGCTTACTCTCCGAGCGGGCGGCGACGACGGGTCAACTGGCCGACGCCTTGGCGTGTCCCACCAGCACGATGGCCCATCACCTCAACGTCCTGCTCAATGCCGGCCTGATCCGCGTCGTGCGGACGCGACAGGTGCGCGCGATAACGGAGCGATACTTTGGGCGGACGGCGCGCTCCTTCGTGAGCGTTTCGGGCGACACGGAGCCGTTCGACGCGCTGCGTCAGGCGATGGCGGAGATCGCGTCGTCCCCACTCCCGGCGGCGGACGATGTGCTGCCGCTTTACGCGCACAGCCACGCTCGTATCCCCGCGACTCAAGCCCGCGCGTTCGCCGACCGCATCCTCCAGTTGGCGCACGAGTTCAGCGATACGATGGTCCCAGGCGAACAGATGTACGGTTTCGTTGCGGCGGTCTATCCCACCGATTGGCCGGAATTGCCGTGCTCCGAGTCATAGTCGTGGCGCGGGCCTAGCGCGCCACCAGCCGATGCGCCGGATGTTGTCGTTCATCGTATCGCGGCGAGTCCAACGCTCGTGTCGACAGCGCAGGCGACACGCTCCAGTACATCCGAGTGTACATCAGGCAGAGGTGTGTCTACTTGGAAAAAGAATAGACCGGCTCCCCTCCCCAAGCGCCCCGGACACGCACGTTTCCGCGCCTCTGCCCCGACTGACGATTATTCGGCGCGCATCCCCGCAACGCCGGTGAGATCGCCGCTTTCAGGCGTGACGCTGCGGCGGCCGCGCAACCCCCCGCGCTGAAAACGGTTCGATTAATAGGGGTGTTGTCCGAATAGATATGTACCCGCTTTAGCCCTATTTTGGCCCCTTTTACCCTTGATATACAGTACATATGTACTGTATAATACAGGGGTAGGGAACAAAAAAGCGGGCTGCCCCCCTCCGGCAAGAGTTTGGGCAACCCGCGAGTGATACCCCCTACAAGGGAGTTCTATGTCATGGTAGCACAGGCCCAGGATACCCATACCCCGGCTATCCCCGCCCCCGGCGCGACACCCCCGCCCCGTGCGCTCACCCCCCAGGAGCGTGGGCGGCTGGGAGGGCAGGCGACCCTCGCCCGGTACGGGCGCGCGCACTACAGCCGCATCGGCGCGGTCGGGTTCGCCCGCGCTATCGAGGCGGGTTGGGGCGAATACCTGCTAAAGAAGCTGGGCCCCTCGTACCGCGCCAAGTTCGGGCGCGATCCGGTGTTGGGGCGCAACAAGGCGGGCGACCAAGCCCGCGCTCAGGCGCGCAAGGCGACGCCCACCCTTGGCCGCTGCGCGTGGCTCGGCTGCACGGCCCCGGCGACCGAGCGGCACCACGTCGACGGCTGGCAGGTCAGTGCCGATACGTGCGGCCTCTGCGACGCGCACCACACGGAGCTAGAGCGCCTGTGGCGGGACGCGCTCCGGCGCCACCGCCCGTTTGCCCGCACGCAGGAGCCGCCCACGAAGCGCGCTATCGCCCTCAGCGCCGGCGTCGGCCTGGACGACGCGATCCCCTTCTAACACCGACAACAGCCGTGGGCGGGGACGGTCGCCCCTCGCCCACGGCCTACCACCGAGAGGATGCACACCATGACCATCACCGCCATTGCCGCCCCCATCGCACCGCAGCCGCTCGCCTATCAGCACCGCGCCCGCCTGCTGTGCGCGCGCTGCTTCAACGGCCTGGACATGCGCCCCCGGCCCTACGGCGGCGCGGTTATCCCGATCCCCGCGACCGCCCGGCCCCCTGTCGCGCGCCGTGTGTGCGCCGGGTGCGGCGTCGATGTCCCCGTACCGGGCCTGTTCGGGCTCGGTGTACTCGCCGCCACTGTCGGCGCGCTGGACGCCTGCGCGGCGGGTCTGACCACGCCGCCGCACCTGTTCGCGCGCCATTGGACCGGCGATTGGGGCGACATCAGCGACGAGGACCACGGCCTGAATGAGGATGCGATCCGCGACGGCGCGCGCATCTTTAGTGTCTACCACCTGCAAGGCGGCGGGCGCGTCTGGATCATCACCGAGGCCGGGCGCCACGCGACCACGCTGCTGCTACCGAGCGAGTATTAGGCCCCAGGGCCGGCCCGCTCCCCACCGAGCGGGCCGGCCCACCCCACCGTAGAGGAGAGAGCACCCATGGGCATGAACCAGATGATTGTCTTGCAGGCAGGGCGGGACGCGCAGGACGCGCCCGAGGCACCGCAGGAGCCCCAACCCTTCCCATTCAACGCGGCCCCGACGACGCTGTTCGAGGTGATCGACCGGGCGGTGAGCGCGGTGCTCGCCCAGTTCGACCGCTGGTGCGACCGCGACGAGCGCGAGGGCGAGGACGAGGCGCACTTCGAGGACTACGTGCGCTGGCGCGTCGCCATCATCGACGACGCGGCGGCCCAGGCGCTGACCCTCATGGCCGGGGACGGCCTGGCCGACGAGGGGAGCCGCTGGCTCGACGCGCACGCGCGGGCCTAGCGCGACCGATAGACCGACGCCGGCCGGGGTGGACGCCCCGGCCGGCCAGCACACACAGGAGGATCGACCGATGATGAAACCGAACGCCGTTAGAGGGCGCGGCCACGCGGGTACTGTGCGCGACGGACCAGAGTTTTCCCGCCCCACGCGGTACGATAATAAGGCGAGTACCGCAAGAGGAAGGGGCAAGAAAAGCGTGCCGCTGGTCATTGACAGCATCACACATTACAGCACGGCCGAGGCTGCGGAGCGGTTGGGCCTCAAGCTATCGACGGTCAAGAACGCGATCACCACCGGCGCGCTCGCGTACCGGGAGATCGGCCCGCGCAAGAACATGGTGCCGGAGCCCGCGTTAGAGGAGTACCGACGCCTGCGCTTGGGGCGGCGCGGCCGCCCCAAAGGCGCGAAGAACAAGCCGAAGGCCACGCTACCGGCGGATGGGTCAGATGCTCACGCGCGCGGCGCGTGAGCGTGGCCGTGGGGCGAGTTGCGCCAGGCACGCGCGCGTGAGACGCTGGGGGAAGGGACAGAGGACAACAGACAATGGACGGAGGGTAGAGGACGATGACGCGAAGATTGGTGATGGGCGCCTATAGCTCTCCCCACGGCGCGGGGGAACGGCCGCGCAAGGATCGCCTCGGGGAGTTGCTCGCGCTCGCCGTGGGGCTCCTCGATTTTCACCGCTACCTGGAGGCCGTGGTGCGCGTGGACCCGACGCTCACGCGCCTGGACACGCCGACGCTGGAGGCTTTCCTGGTGTTCGATCCCGCGCATGTGCGCCTGTGGGAACTGCTGGACGGGCCGGACAGCGTGGCCCTGCGCTTCATCGCCCGTAACCTCCCCGACGCCTATCGCGCGCGGCAGGCCCCGGTGCTCGACGACCACGGGCGGCCGCTCTACGAGGTCGCGACCATCCGCGCGCTCCTACAGGAGTGGGCGCAACGGGCCGAGGAGGACATCGAGGCGTACACCGGCCGGCCGCTCCCGGTGTCGGCGCCGCCGACGGTCGAGGAGGCCGCGGAGGCGCGCGCGTTCACGGAGCGCGCGGAGGTGCGGGCGATGATCGAGGCCGTCGCGGCCGAGGAGCGGGCCGCCATGGTCGACGAGGTCGCGCGGCGCAAAGCGCGCGCCGCCGCGATCGCGCGCGCGGGGTTGACCGACACTTGACGGTGGGGCCATTGGGGAGCGGTGCCACCGTCCAGCGACCCGACGACCACGCTCCCTGCGTCTTCTTGGTCGCGCGGAGCGTGGACGCCCGCCCGCGCCCGACCTGGACGCGCGCCGGCCCGCTGGTGGTCTGCTGGAGGGGTCGGTCACCGTGTACGTTGTCACGAAGTTTGAGGCAGCGGCAGGCGTGGGAGCGGCCCTTTTGCCACGAGGTTGAGCCTCGTGTGCCACAAAGGTTGGGGCGGCGTGAACACTTCGCCATAAAGGTTGAGGCGGCGCGCGATTCCTGCGATAACAATAGGTGTGGAGCCCGAGCCCCGCGCCTCTTTCGTGCCTGGCGGCGGGCGGGGTCCGCGCCGATTCCTGTGATAAAGAGACATTCTCTACGGAGGGCAACGTGAGCGACAAGGACACCCTCTCTCTCCCCGATGCGCCCGCCATCGCCGGCCTCGTCTTCCGTCGCTTCCGTGGCCCCTCCGACTACGAGGCGATGGCCGCCGTGCATGAGGGGGCGCGGGAGCACGACCGGGTCGACCCCCGGTCCGCGCGGGAGGGCGTCCCCACGGCGGAGGACCTGGCGCGGCGGTACGTCGCCGTGTCGCCCGGCACGCCCGACGTGCTGCTCGCCGTGGTCGACGGCCGCGTGGTGGGCTACAACGACGTGCGGCAACGTTGGACGGAGGAAACGGGCACCCGCGTCTATCTGCACCTGGGCTACCTGTTGCCGTCCTGGCGCGGCCGCGGTATCGGGAGCGCCGGCCTGTCGCTAAGTTCCTGACGAAAACCTCCAACGTCCCAGATAACTAGGACGTGTTGCAGTGCTACCGATGCCTCGCCCATCCCTGGCGGCACGCTTGTAAAATAGGGGTGGGTCCGATGTAACGATAGTTATATAGCACCCTCGCCCTCTCATCAAACACGCATCAGCGTTAGGGCATCATTGCAGCCTTAGCCAGATGATGTGTCCCCAAACAGCGACATACCCGTGGCCAAATAGACGGACGGATACAGGCGGCACGCGATCGGGATGACGGACTGATGAAATGGGGAGCTGTACTTGCGGCGGCCTGACGCACTCGGATAGTTTGTATACAAGTATTCTGTATGCTATCATTCTCTTGCGGCATGGCGCCGCGAGGAGGGGGCATGGGGCGCATCGAGGACTGTTTCATCTTCCAGCTCGGCAAGGCCTACCAGCAGGTCAACCATGAGGCGAAGCGGCGGCTCGCCCCCTACGGGGTGACGCCGGTGCAATACGGGCTGCTCGAGGTGCTCTGGGAGGCGGATGGGCAGAGCGGGGCGGCGCTCGGCGAGCGCCTGCGCCTCGACGGGGCCACCGTCACCGGGCTGCTCGACCGCCTCGACCGTGCCGGCCTCGTCAAGCGCCGGCCGCATCCCACCGATCGGCGCGTCAACCACGTCTACCTCACGGATCAGGGGCGCGCCCTGCAGCGCGACCTCGACCGCGAGATTGACGCCCTCGCCGCCGACATCCTCGGGCGGCTCCCCCGCGCGGAGGCGGAGCGGCTCCAGGAGATCCTCGCGCGGATGGGGGGCGTCGACGTCGAGGCCGGGGCGCTCGCATGATGGTCGCGCGGGCGCGGGGCACCCATTACGCCTGGGTCACGCTGGCCTTGTGCTTCCTCGGCCTGCTCGCCGCGCAGGGCGTGCGCCTCTCCTTCGGCGCCTTCATGCTCCCCTGGGAGGCCACCTTCGGGGCCGATCGCGGCGCGGTCTCGCTCGTCTCGTTCCTGAGCTTCCTCGTCTACGGCCTGACGCAGCCGCTCGTCGGTCGGCTGGCCGACCGCTTCGGCGCCCGCGCGGTCCTCTCGGCCAGCGTGCTCCTGGTGGGCCTGAGCCTGTTCGCCCTCGCCGCCGCCCGCTCGCTGCCCCAGCTCGCGCTCCTCTACGGCGTCGTGGCCTCGCTCGGCTTCGGCGGCGCCTCGGGCGTAGCGGCTTCGGTTGCGGTGACGGCCTGGTTCGTGGAGCGGCGCGGCCTGGCCTTCGCCCTGATCGAGGCCGGCTTCGGCGCGGGCCAACTCCTGCTCGTCCCCGGCGCGCTCGTGGCCATCGATGCGCTGGGCTGGCGCTCCACGCTGGTCGCCCTCGGCCTCGCCCTGTGCCTCGTCGTGTTCCCCGTGCTCGCGCTCCTGTTGCGCTCCCGGCCGGCCGACGTGGGGCTGCGGCCCTACGGCGATCGGGGTGAGAATGCGCGGGGGACGGCGGCCGCCGCGACGGACGATGGCACCGTGGGCGATGATACGGCGCCGCGGGCGGGTGTGTTCGCCACGCGGGCCTTCTGGGGGTTGGTGGCACCGTTCTTCGTGTGCGGCTTCACCACGACGGGCATGATGGATACGCACCTGATCCCCTACGCGCACGACATGGGCTTCTCGCCCATGGCGACGGGCGCCGCCGTCGGCTTCCTGGCCGCGTTCAACATCCTGGGCATCCTGGCCTCGGGGCCGATCGCGGACCGCTGGGACAACCGCGTGCTGCTCGGCGGCCTCTACGGCGTCCGGGCCGTCTCGCTGGTGGTCCTGCTCGCGGCGCGCCGGCCCGACCAGCTCCTGGCCTTCGGCGCCCTGTTCGGCCTGGTCGATTTCGCCACGGTGGTCCCGACGCAGCTGCTCGCCTCGCGCTACTTCCGCGGGCGCGGGCTCGGCGTCGTCTTCGGCCTGCTCTCGCTGGGCCACCAGCTCGGCTCCGCGCTCGGTGCCTACCTGCCCGGCGTCGTCTACGACCGCACCGGCAGCTACGCGCCGGTCTTCGCGGCGGCCGTCGCCGTCCTCGCGGGGGCCGCGCTGGCCTGCGTCGCGTTGCCGCCCGCCCAACGCCAGCGGGGCCATCCCCTCGCACCGGCGGACGCGGCATGAGCGTCAGGCCGGCCGAAGCGTCAGGCCGGCCGACTGATGGCACGCCCGGATGGGGCGGCACGGACGCGTGGGGATGGCACGCGTAGAGCAAGCAGAGCAAATGGCAGTCGCAGAGGCAGAGGAGGACGATGTGACCTTCGAGACGAAAGTGGTGTTGCTGGTGCGCGACGACTTGCTGGCCTGGCAGGGGCTCAACGTCGCGGCCTTCCTGGCCACAGGCATCGCGGGCGCGGCGCCCGAGGCCATGGGCGAGCCCTACGAGGACGCCGCAGGCCGGCGCTACGCCTCCCTGCTGGGCCAGCCTATGATGATCTACGCCGCCTCGGGCGCCGACTTGCTCAAAGCGTGGCGGATCGCCCTGGAGCGGGGGCTGACGACGGCCGCGTATGTCGCCGCCATGTTCGCGACGGGCCACGACGCGGCGAACCGCGAGGTCTTTCATGCCGAGCCGGCCGACGCCCCCGACTTCGTCGGCCTGGCGTTGCGCGGGCCGCGGAAGGACGTGGACAAGGCGACCAAGGGGCTTAAGCTGCATCCGTAGGTATCCGTAGCGCCGCCATTGCCCGACATGGGCGCGGCGGTCCCGGATTCGGGAACAGGAACATGCCGGTACTGGTAGGGGGGAGCGCCATGGATGGAGCTGATGCCGCGCCGCACGCGCCCACGCCATGAGCCGACCGACGACTACGAGCAGTTGGCGTTGTGGGCCAATGGCCCGGAACACCGCGCGTTCGAGCTGATCCGCCCATGTGTGATCTTCGGGCAGCCACCGGCCGAGCGGGCGCGCGAGACCGGCGCGGCCGAGCGGACCATCCGGCGCAAGGCCGACCGCTTCGACGCCTACGGCATGGCCAGCCTCTTCGCCGACGACGAGCCGCGGCCGGTCGCGCGCGATCGCACCGACCGCCGTGCCCTACCGCCCGATGTCCGCCAGCTCATCGTCGACCGCAAGCGCGAGTACCCGCCACTCCGCCCCAAAGAGTTGGCCACCATCTGCTACCTCACGTGTGGCCGCAGGCCGGCGCCGCACACCATCCAGCGCGTGCTCGCCGAGGGGCCGCCCCCGTCGTACACGACGCGGCGTTACCCGCCCTACGACGAGATCGCGGACCCCGCCGAGGCGCGCCTGGCCGTCATCCGCCTGCATGCCGAGGGCTGGAGCGTCGGGCGCATCGCCGGCTATCTGGCCGTGTCGCGCAAGACCGTCTGGCGGACGTTGCGGCGGTGGGTCGAGGAAGGCGTCAAAGGCCTGGACGACAAGCCGCATACGCGCAAGCGCGTCGCCCTGAAAACGACGTTGCGCGCCGTGGCGACCGTCAAGCGCCTGCAACAGAACCCCGCACTCGGGGCCTGGCGCATCCACGCCGCCCTCAAGCGTCTGGGTATCGCGCTCAGCCCGCGCACCTGCGGCCGCATCCTCGCCCTGAACCGCCGGCTCTACGGTCTGTCCAGTCCCAAGGCGGAGCCGCACGAGAAGAAGGCGCTACCGTTCGCGGCCACGCGGCGCCATCAGGTGTGGGCCGTGGACGTGCGCTATCTCGAAGACGGGAAGATCCACCACCTGGGCGGCGGCAACGTCTACGTGATCACCGTGCTCGACTGCTACAGCCGGGCGATCCTGGCGAGCGCCATCTCGCGCACGCAGGACTTGACCGCGTATCTCATGGTCATGTTCGCCGCGATCCGCCAGCACGGCAGTCCCGAGCGGTTGGTCAGCGACAGTGGGAGCATCTTCAAGGCGAAACAAGCCCGCCGCATCTACGCGGCCTTGGACATCGAGAAGGTGCAGATTGACAAGAAACAAGCCTGGCAAAATCTGATCGATACGCAGTTCAATGTGATGAGACGGATGGCCGACTGGGACTACGGGCAGGCGCGGACGTGGGAAGAGTTGCAGAACGCCCACGACCAGTTCGTCGTCGCGTTCAACGTCCAGCCACACTGGGCGCACCGTGAGCGCCAGGACAACCGCCATGCGCCCGCCGAAGTCCTGGGGTGGGTCAGCGGGACGCTGCGCACACCCGAGGAACTGCACCGTATCTTCTACGCCACGCGCTTCGGCCGCGTCCTCGACAAGGCGGGGTATGTCCGGTTCCGCTGCTGGCGCCTCTACGGAGAGGCCGGCCTGGCGCGCCGCCCCGCTGCGGTGTGGCTGTATCGGGAGACGCTGACGGTGGAGTTCTCGGATCAGCCCATCGCGCAGTACGCCGTCGCGTACCAGCCCGACCACACGCGCCTGCTCGGCGTGACGGACCCGCGCCTATTCGAAACGCAATATCGCTCGCCCCAGCTCCCCTTATGGGAATGGGGCGATGGCGAGTGGCTCAAGATCCTCTGGCTCGGCCCCTACGCGCCGCGACGGCCGAAGCGCGCCGTCGTCGGGACTCAACTGGCCTTGTTCGAGCCCGACACGGGCACCTAAGTGCTCCATTTCAGTATTAGTCGTAGGGTTAGGGGCCAGTCGTTAGCCTCAATCGGACCCGACGAATGCTACCGGCATCCCTACAAGAGATTGCGAAACGGACCACTAAGCCATCGACTGGGTGCCGCGCCCACGGCGCCGAACCTGATCGGCAACGGGTTACGCTTCCCTTCCCTAACCGTATGGCCCATTAGCGCGTCCGTTGCCGGTCCCGGAACTCCTGCATGCGCGCCCGTGCTTGCTCGCGCTTGCGCTCCTCGCGGCAGAGATTGCAGTAGGCCGTGACCGGACCACGCTCGCCCCGGATGACCGTGTCGCGCTCCCCGCACGCCGCGCATTTAATACGCCGTTCTTTGATCACCATGCCTACACCCTTCGTTACGCTAGTTTTTAGCAGAAACTAGCGTAACGCATCCAGTGCCCAGCGTCAATCGTTATCAGTCGTCCTATTCGGCCACGGGTATGTCGCTGTTTGGGGACACATCATTTGGCCGAGACTCGTTTTGAGGCTAACGGATCGCACCGACGCCTCCGGCCTGACGCTTTGCGCCGGCGTCGATGGGTGGGCCGCGCCGTGCGCGCGGCGGGCGCACAGACCACTTCAGACCTATCCCGTGCCCTGAGACCATCCATCGCTGAGAACGGCAGCCAGCACGCGCCGAAAGCGCTTAATGGCATCAGAGCTGCGCTCCACCTTCATCCGTAGCAGCGCGCCGTGCCATCCCGACAGCAGGAATGCGGCAAGATCCTCGGCGTCGCGGTCGCATCGCACGTCGCCTTCGGCTTGCGCGGCGCGCACCGCGGACGCGAACGGCTCCGTGAGTCCTGCGAAGATCTCGACCAACCGTGCACGAATCAATTCGCTGTGCTCCGGCACTTCCAGCGCCATATTGGTCACCATGCATCCGTATCGCCAGCCTGACGACGCCAGTATGCCCTCGATCGTGTCGAAGTAGGCGTCCAGGCGATCAAGCGGCGGCCGCGCTTCGTCGAGCAACGTTGCTTCCATCGTCGATTGCAGCTCGGCGAAGTAACGATCGAGAACCTCGAGTGCGAACGCCTCCTTGGAACGAAAGTGATTCGTGAACGAGCCCAGCGGCACACCCGCCGCCTCGGAGATGTCGCGCACGCCGGACGCGTTGTAGCCCTGTTGGTAGAACTCGACAAGGCCTGCTTCGATGATTTTTTCGCGGAATGACGCTCTTCCCATAAAGGACAGCTTTCCTCCACCACGCACTTGCTATAAAATACGTACGATCGTATTATACATTATCCGCAGTCATTGCCGGATGACGGATCGACGCGGTCGACCGCGCCGAAACACCGGGAGAGGCCTGATGAAGCACCACCGGATCGATACGAATGGGATCACGTTGCACGTCGTTGAGGCCGGCTGCGGGCCGGCCGTGCTGTTTGCCCATGGCTTCCCCGACACGTGGCGCGGATGGCGGCGGCAGATGGAGGCGGTTGCGTCCGCGGGTTACCGCGCTGTCTCGCTCGACATGCGTGGCTATGGCGAGAGTTCAACGCCTCAGGACGCCGGTCTCTACACGGTCTTCTACTCCGTGGGTGATTTGGTCGGGGTGCTTGACGCGCTGCAGATCAAGAATGCAACCCTTGTCGGCCACGATTTCGGGGCGGCTATTTCATGGAATGCTGCCATGATGCGGCCCGATCGCTTCACTGCCGTGTTCGGGATGAGCGTCCCCCCGATGGCGCCTGGTGGGAAGAGTTTTCTGGAGCGACTCCACGACGCAGGGAAAGACACCTTCTACATGTTCCGGCAGATGCGCCCGGAAGCCGATGTGGAGTGGGCAGACGCGGCGCGCACCCTGCCGTCCGCTTTCTGGTGGACCTCGGCCTCACCGCCAGAGGAGCAGCGTTGGGATCCGCTCGATCCAGATCGCGGCCTACTTCGTCCCGCGCCGGTCGCCGTGCCTGCATGGGCCGACCCTGAGGATTTCAGAGCAGCCATCGCCGACTTTCAGCGGAACGGTTTCCATGGGCCGCTCAATTACTACCGCGCCATCCAGCCCTTCTATGACATGGCGGGCGCATTCGCGGGCGCCAAGGTCGAACGGCCCTCGTTCTTTCTGATAGGCAAAGCCGACGGTTTGGCAAGCTTCCGAAAGATTACGGAGGAAGATCTGCGCGCGCCCCTGCCGGCCTTGCGTGGATTCGTCGAACTCGATGATGTCGGCCACTGGCCGCAACTCGAGGCCACCGACGCAGTCAACAGCGCGCTACTCGGCTTTTTAACGCAATCGTATTGAGCGATGATCTTCGTGCCGCCCGCGGCGATGCGTTCGACCGCCGCCAGCACGTCCGCGACCGTCAGGCTCAGGTGGGAAAAGCCGCGCCCCGTGTACGGCATGTCGGACTCGGCGGGCTGCGCCGGCAGGTCGACGAACGGGAACAGCTCGATGCCTGTCGCTGGCCACGATATTTTGGCTCTGCGCCATTCTTGATCTTGCTGGTGAATTCTGGCAACCCTCCGCTTATTCGGATCAACACCGCTCAATCGCTATAAGCGACGGGGGCGGACGGCTGCTGAATCGCGCTAATTCAGGCACTTTGGCCGCTTCTGTGAATTAGCCAGCAAGATCATTCTTGATACTGATGGCGAAGTCGTTGGCGTCACGCAGCACGGGCATCGGCCATCAAGAGCGTGAAGGGCGATCGGCGCGTCTTCGTGTGCGGCACGTCAGCGAACCACTCGCCGGACTTCGGTAACGATAGGTCAGGCTTTACAGCCTTTCCCCCGTTCCAAACACAGCATGCGACTTTCACCGCACTGCGCTTTCCAGGTCGGCCCCGGTACTCACGAAGGGCAGACTCGCGGTTGCCCACGGGGAGGCGCACCAGTAGGACAAGCCTACCGTCATCTGCTTTCCTCCCTTCATCCGTTCACTCCGCTTTTCAAGGACGTCCCCTGGCGGACCTTCACCCTGTCCGCGCCATTACAGCGCGGCGTTTGGCTACGACGCCGCCTCCGCCCTCTCTCCCGCACGCTGGCATGCTCGCGTCCCCTCGCGGGGCGTAGCGGTATGAGAGTTCCCCCGTTCCAAACGAAGAAGTTCTAGCAACCCGTCGCTGCGTGCTCTCTGCCGGGCGGACGAAGGAGCAATCCCTGGGGGATGATGGCGCCCCCAGGACAGCCGCCGTACCATTTTGGTTCAGGTGTCTCAGCCGTTTCACCTGTCTTGATGTACGACATGATGCACGTTTCTGCTGCGCCGAAGCGCTTTTCGTTAGCATAGGTTGCAGGGGTAGCCCGTTGGCTCGTTCGGCTCGACCCAACGGATACATTGTCAGCGGGCTTCCCACCCCAGAGAGTGCCGCTCCCTGGCGCAGGCCGCTCACCCCTCGTGCCAGTGCTCATGCACGGTTCTTATGAACAACTCCTTCGCCCGTTAAAGGGCGCACCCATCAGTATCAAATGCGTGCCAGACCCCTTCTTTTCGACGGAGTTTTACTCTAAGCCAGGGTTGGCTTTGTGGACATGCGCGGATACCGCGGTACCGCCGATCGGCGCCCTCGGAGATCGTCGCATCGTCCAAGAAAGCATCCAGCGCCTTGCCTAGCCGTGTGGCATCGCGCGGCGCGACGTCCGCTGTCCCCAGGCGCGTGACCAACACGCGCGGCTGGGGTCGGGCCAGCGTGTCACCTTGCTCGCTTTCTGGCCCCTTATCTTGGGAGATCTACGGCCCGTTCGTCGCCTTCGAGTGGCCCGATTACCACGCTCTCTCGCACGACGTCGATGACGGCCTTGGTCACCCTCGGCATCGGATTGATGTGACGTGACGGCCATCACCTTTCGTGACGTGAACTCGTCGAGATCCGGGGCGACCCGGTCGCGCGCTACGCGCGGGGCCGAGTCGCCGCCCGCGTGACGGTGCGCGCGGTCCGCACGGCGCTGGCGACCGCGTCGTCGGGGGCGAGATGGCACAGGTCGGTGAGGGCGAACAGGGCTTCGGCGCTGACGATCACGGCGAGGTCGCGCTTGAGTTGGGCCAGCGCCTCGGGGTCGGCCGTCGCGGGCGCGCCGCCCGGCAGGGCGAGCGCCTCGTCGATGAGCCCGAACCGATGGCCGGGCCGGAGGGCGGCCAGGTCGGGCCGGGTGATGGACGCGGCGATCATGGCGCGCACCACGCCCTGGTAGGCGAGCACGCCGCGCAGCAGGACCTCGGCGGCGTAGGCGACGCGCTCGACGGGGTCGGCGGAGTGGGCGATCGGCGCGAGGGCGTCGGCCGGGCGCGGCCACGCGCCCGCGATGGCCTCGTACAGCAGCGAGGCGAGGTCGGGGAAGTAGCGGTAGGCGGTGGCCTCGGAGACCAGCGCCGCCGCCGCGACGGCGGGCATCGTGACCTCCCCGTCCCCGCGGATGAGGCCCCGCGCGGCGTCGACGATGGCCGCGCGCGTGCGCCCCTTCTGGTTCGCGCGGCCGCCCTGTACTTGTGTGACCATCGGCCCCTCCTCCGTGGGTCGGTCGCCGCCCGCGACGGCTAACCATCATCGTGATACCGCACTTGCATAAACGGCGCGCGGCGCGTATACTCGTTGGTGAGGGCGGGCTCTAAAGACAGCCCTCATCATGATACCGCACTCGCGCGAACGGCGCACGGTGCGTATACTCGCCGGCGAGAGCGGGCTCTCACGTATCCGGCCTGGCGGAGAGGGGGGGAGGACAGTATGGATGCGATCATCTTGGGGCCGGGGGCCGGGCGCGCCCTCGCGGTGGGGCCGGTGCAGGTGTCGGTGAAGGAGGATGGGGCGCACACGCGCGGGACGATGGCGGCCGCCGAGTTCGCGATCCCGCCGCGCGCCCCCAGCCCGCCGCCGCACGTGCACCACGCGCACGAGGAGGGGTTCTACATCCTGGAGGGCGAGATCGAGTTCGCGGTGGGCGGCGAGACGGTCCGGGTCGGGGCCGGGGGCTGGGTCCTCGCGCCGATCGGCGTGCCGCACACCTTCCGCAACCCGGGGGACGCGCCGGCGCGCTTCCTCAACACGTTCACCCCCGACCGCTACATCCGCTACTTCGACGAACTGGCCGCGCTGACCGACGCGTCCGGGCCGCCGACCCCGGTGCAAACGGCGGGGATCATGGCGCGCTACGACACCGAGGTCGTCGCCGACACGGCGCAACGCTAGGCTAGGCTAGGCGCCGGGTGCGCGCGGGCCGCGCGCCGCTACCCATCGCACCGAGGGGGCGCACCATGGCCACGACGCGGGCCACCACGCGCACCCCGACCGCCCCCGGTATCGGCCCGGTCGCCGTCACGCTCGACGAGCGCGGCGCGGGGCGCCCCGTCCTGCCGCTGCGCGGCGGCGCCGGGCCCCAATCGGTCGCCGGCTTCGCCGACCTGCTCGGCGCCGACGGCACCGTCGGCCACCCCGCCCCGGGGCGCGTGACGTATCGTATCGTCCCCGGGGGCGCCGGCGCCCCGCCGGCGCCCCCGGACCGTTCCGGGACAGCCACGAATAAGAATGAGGAAGAAGGAGCTACCTATCATGATTGCCATCACGGGGGCCACCGGCCATCTCGGGCGCCTCGCCATCGATGCCCTCCTCGCCCGGGGCGTCCCCGCCGGCGAGATCGTCGCCATCGCCCGCGACGCGGGGAAGGCCGCCGACCTCGCGGCGCGCGGCGTCCAGGCGCGCCAGGCCGACTACACCCAGCCGGACACCCTGAGGGCCGCCTTGCGCGGCGTGGACAAACTGCTGTTCGTCTCGAGCAGCGCGGCCGGGGGGCGCCTCGCGCAGCACCGCAACGTCGTGGACGCCGCGCGCGCGGCCGGCGTCGCCTTCCTCGCCTACACGAGCATCCTGAAGGCCGATACGAGCCCGCTGGCGCTCGCCGAGGAGCACAAGGCGACCGAGGGAATGATCCGCGCCGCGGGCCTGCTGTTCGCCTTCCTGCGCAACGGCTGGTACATGGAGAACTATACCGACAATCTCGCCCCGACGCTCCAGCACGGCGCGCTCCTCGGCAGCGCGGGCGCGGGGCGGTTCACCCCCGCGACGCGCGCCGATTATGCCGCCGCGGCCGCTGCCGTCCTGGCGGGGGCGGGCCACGAGGACGCCGTGTACGAATTGGGGGGCGACGAGCGCGTCAGCCTGGCCGACCTGGCCGCCGAGATCGGCGCGCAGAGCGGCACGCCCGTGACCTACCGGGATCTGCCCGCCGAGGAGCACGCGCGCGCGCTCGTCGCGGCCGGCCTCCCCGCCGCGGTCGCCGCCCTGTTGGTGGACGCCGACCGCGGCATCGTGCGGGGCGACCTGACGACCGAGAGCGGGGACCTGCGCCGCCTCATCGGCCGCCCCACGACCACCCTCGCGGACGCCGTGCGGACGGGCTTGGGCGCCGCCCCGGCCGCCCGAGGGGCGCGGATGCGCGACGCGAGTGGGGATGAGTAAGGAGTAAAAGTGTAAATTCTATCGGGCGATTGGCTCTGGCACACATTTGATACCGATGGCGAAGTCCGTAAGCCCTGTCGCCATTCGGAAGAACGGCTTGTTCAGGTGGCACATCACACCCAGAGTCGTGCTTCCCACCGACGATTGTTGGACCGTGTCGTCGGCTCTGTCGACTTCGCCATCGGTATCAGGTGTGTTTGTCAAGGTAAAACTCGGCCATTCGATACGCTAAAAGTCGGCCACGTCAACATGCGCTAGCCACGCGCCCATCGGTCGCGTGATGCGCCAATAGCGACCGCCATCTGTCCATCGTCC
>JAABUU010003444.1_pt1 | contig 20146 bp, 15 predicted proteins | sample 5559301 | NCBI WGS metagenome assembly JAABUU01 (sample SAMN10711884, study PRJNA513360) | rock metagenome | isolation source: Antarctica rocks | place: Antarctica: Victoria Land, Richard Nunatak white | reverse complement strand
ATTTATAGAAATAAGTGTTTAGTTGTGATTTTAACATCAAAATGCTGTTGTTTGAGCTTGATTTTGAAGAAGTTTCAAAAAAAAAGTTGCGTGAGTGCTGGAGCCAACTTTGTAGGATCCGCTGTACAGTACGAAAGGTACAGTCTTGCAATGTAAATACTTTAGGTATCAAGCAACACAACAAGACCGGTATGGCTCTTTATACAAAAGCCAAACCACGTGTTTTTGCCCGTTGATACTGAGCATGTCCATTCTCAGGCAATACCAACATACCATGCAGCGCAACTCTTTGAGGCGGGGAGTCCGTATACTTTAGACATTAACAGCCCGCTACCTATGCAATGCCATAACAAGGGCTCTCTAGTGTTGATCCCTTTGGCATACTCCAGAGGAAGCAGATGCTACTGCCCTAAAATCCAACTCTATGACTCAGACAACGCCTCCAACCAATGACAAGGATGCATCAGCAATAAATAGAAATCGAGATTTTGACCATACCTGATACCCTCAGTTCGCCCATCTTAGCTGGGTAATACCGTCTCTGGTATGTGATTTTGATATGATTAGGGATGGACTGCAGATTTCATCAAATATGAGACCAGTCTCGCAAGAGCAACTGCCTATACGTCTTCGTACTTCCATCATCCCGTAGCGGCAGTTTCCTTGACCGGCTGAGCAGCGGGACCTTGGGCATTGCCAGCCTCAGCAAGCTTTTGATTTTCCACCTCCTTCAGGGCCATGCTCTGGATATCATTTTTATCCTTTTCCCATTGGCTGTTTGGATCGTTGAACTCTTCTTTAATCTTTTTCATTCGCTCGGCGCGCTCCTTCTCCTCGTTCTCGCGAGCTTGTCGCTCCTGTTCCATCTCTTCCATATGCCGGATGTCATCGACGCTTGGTTCATACAGATGCCAGACTGTGTAATGCGGTAATCCAACCACGGAGAATTTCATTCTCTTCGCCATCTGCATTAATATGATTCAGAAGGAGATCTTCAAAGAATATAGCGGAGTGGAGGAAGGTACCTTTCCGAAGCCTTCAGTCTCTGCATGCTTTTCGAAACTGAAAGCAGGGAAGTGAACCCCAGATCGGAAGACTTTGGCCTTAGCAAGGATGCTGACCCCACCAACACCGTCAATCTCCATCTCCATGTCAGGATCGCCATATGGATCTCTCAAGTAGGCGAGATGCGGCCGCCATGTAGCATATTCCGCATATCCCTCGACAATGACGGCATCCTCGTCCAAGGTATCTGCCAATGCTAGAGCTGTCTCGGATTCCTGCCAGGAATTAAGGTCGTATGGTTGCTCGCCCCCAAGCCAGTCAGGTAAAGGTCTCCATACATCTACCCATCACATTAGCATTGGTTCGGTTTCTTTACAATACAAACACTCACTCGGAACAATGACGTCTTTGTTATGCCTCATCAAATCCTCCAAAATGGTGAATGGTGCGGTCTCCACATCGGCATCCCTCCAATAAACCCAGCTATGATACGGACGAAGCGCTGCACTCAAGAGCCAATTTCGTGCTTGTGCCATCAGCTTCCTCCTCCCAGCTTGGGCGGCGAAGCCGTGACGACTTTCGACGTCCTGATTCACCTTTTGGCCGAAATCTTTCTCAATGACGGATATCTCCCCGTACGGCTGCTTGGGATCGCGATCTTGCTGCAGCTCCTCCAACAGCTCGGAGAGTAGCGGAAGCGTCCGGTCTTTGGAGTCCGAGACGAGGAAGGCCAGATCTATCAGATGATGCGGGTACGTAAAGTTGCGAAGGTGGGAAAAGAACATTGGAAGATGAGACTCGGCGTCCCGTAACGGGGCGCAAAGGAGGACCCTCTCTTCTCTCTCCCACCCTCTCGCCGTGCCCTGCACAGTCGAAAGGTCATAATACCGAACGGTCTCAAGTTGAAACTCCTCGACCGCGGACAATAATCCAAGGGAGAGTGTTGGGATTATGACGGACCGGAAGGAAGGGAAAAAAAGGACGGCGAAGAGGATGGAGAAAAGTCCAACAAGGGCTAAGCGAATGAGAAGCTGCCTTCGTCGTCGCAATGCGGGTTGTGACCTTGGCTGAAACCTGCTTGTGAGGACGAAGTCAGTTTAAGTGATCACTAGGCCCGTGCTACAGTGTGATTGTAGCAGCCCATAACTCTGAACAGCCTACCTGTGGGGTGAGATGGAGAACGAGCCACTTCCTCCGATGGGATAGGCGGTGTGGCCATTAGAATAGGCGTGGTGCCTGTTCATTCTCCAAGCGCAAGCAATACATGTGTTGCCACGAATACCGCCAGGTAGCAGTGGAATCACTCAGAAGATCATCCACCGGACTCTGAGGAAGCCCCTGAGCCACCTGAGCCAGATACCAGCGCTGCTGCGTAACGAGACAAGAATGCCAAGTGCTGGGGGACTTTAGAGCCAGCGTTTGTTCGCATAAGAGGTTGGCTCAATTTCGTATATAACTGACGAGAAACAGGGTACCTTAGTAGGGTAAGGTTGACTATGTAAGGTAACTTTGCTCGTGATGGAGATCGGACGGTGTATCACGGCGACGAGAATGGCCTTCTTTAGTCATCATTCAAGGTTAAGGTAGGTACCTTACCTTAGGTACCTATACCTTACAAATACCGTACCGCTGTCTCAACACAACATTTTGATGTCAGACCGTAATGAAGATATACATAATCATGGCATATCACCTCAGTACGTGTTCCAGGTTTGGATTTTAATATCGTCTTTGGTGTCTTCCTTCTACTGACTATGCTCACCTTGCTTCCTGAATGAAAGGGGCTGATACTGTTCTTACAATTTCACTCATGTAGCGAGCTGGCAGTCTGAATATTATTGATGTATCTGCATGGTAATCGGCAATACCCCGTTTAAATTCAAACAAACACCACGGACAGTGGGGACGACAGCTACGAGTAGAATGGGCTATTGAGCTAGCCTGTAGCATATAGACTACCCAAGCCCCCACTATCTTCCCTGAGCGGCGACAAGAAACAATGCACGAAGTGCAAAATCGACCTAGTTCCTAACAGATGCATCAGCTAAAGCATTCGCTTGAAATCGAACTCCAAGTGGGTGATGTATCAGTTTCAGCGCTCAGAAAAGCCGGTTTACTCAAGCCAGTCTGCCGGCCTCTGGAGCTCCCCAACTCAAGACGAGCTGCTTCGCCCGAAGCTCTAAAGCCAGCATCACACGCGTGCCACTTCTCACCCCAGAAGCGGAGGAAGCACACCGCAGAACTCCACAACCTCTCATCCCAGGTCACTGAACCCAGTCCGGTGTGGGAGGGTGGCTCGGCAGAAGAGGACTTCGTGGAATGGATCGACATCTGTCATCTTTGCACAAGAACCGCCATGGGGGTAGAGAATCTCTCACCGGAAGCAGACCTCTCTTCCATCAGATCGGACCTGATGATTCCGTCCAGTTTTGACTGTGGCAAGCGTCAGCTACTGTCACATCCAATCTCTGTGACGGGATAGGAATTTCAGAAGGACAATCAGAAATATGGTAAGTTGGTATATAGATATCAACATTGTGCTTCAGTAGCAGAACTGATAATATATGTTTCATCACGAAAGAACCAATTGGGTTTCATGAAGAAGGAAACGAAAGGGACGACGTACCTAGAAGGAGCAGGACCGAGATATCTTCGTGGCGAGACTGTCGATCTGTCAGTGAAGGTAAGGTCAACTTCGCAGTCTTTGATGCAGTGTAAGAGTATCCACTTGTCAGATGGTAGTGCATGTTGTTCAAGGGCTCACGGAGAAATCTCCAGAACGTGTGTGATAGGTTTTCTTCATGAAATAAAACGAAAAGACGGGTGAGACAGTAGCTTTGAAGAACATACCAGGTTGGACTCAGCTCTAACATGAGGGAGAAGAATGATAGACGAAAAGGTTCATGGACGATATTGCTATTCCGTGCTATGGAATCCTAGGTAGGTAGATGAAGGTAAGGTACTGTAGGTGTGAAGAAAGAATTCTGATTTATGTACTTCGTACTTCGTAAGCTTCGGCGGACAGAGGATTTGCAGCTAGTGAAGCGAAAAAACAGGGATTTTGACCTTAGATACCTAAGTTACGAATCGTACCTATAACGTCTCCCAAACTCGGAATTGAACCTTTCCAACACCAGCTCTGCAATTGTTTCAGCGGCTTCACAGAAGATGTCTGACAGGCGACGAGTTATGGGTCCTTCTGGCGGCACCGCAGCACCGGTCTACCTGTACTCTGGGTCGCTATCTGAAGCCAGCAGGTCCGCAAACCGACAATCGCGCACAAGGCGACCGGACGAGTTGAGGAAGATGTGTAAGTACTAGGATACCCCCTCTCTTCAGACTGTCAGACAGGTCAATGGTGGAATGGGTGGCTGAAACGTCTTGAACCTAAGTCTTGAGGACCGGCTTGACCCCTTCGGCGTCTGGTTCGGCATACTTTGAGCTCGAGCCTTCCTCTACCAGTGCATCACATGCGCTCTCCCTTCAAGGTTCGCCGTCAACTATCAAGCTGACATGCACCGTTCATGGCCCGAGGCCCCTTCCACGCTCGGCACCTTTCACTCCACATGCTCTTGTATCGACACATGTCAAATTTGCACCCTTCGCAGCGAGACAACGCAGGGGCTACATCCGTGATGCCAATGAAAGAGACTTGTCCGTACACCTGGAGACCGCTTTGAGAGGAGTGATCATTAGCGATCGGTGGCCGAAAAGCGGCATCGAAGTCGTTGTTACCGTTCTGGAGAGCGATGAAGATAGCTGGTGGCCTGACGAAAACTCGAACGGGAACACAAGGCCGGCCGGTGCGGGGGGTTTTGGCATCATGAATGTCCTGGCTGGATGCATCACTGTTGCATCAGCGGCTATTGCCGATGCAGGGATAGACTGTGTAGACCTTGTGGCGGGGGGTGTTGCGGGCATTACGGGGCCATCAGGTCGCGGCGACTTCAATCACAAAGGGGAACCCGTACATCACGGCGGCACTGAGAAGAAATCTGCGCGGACATTGAGGGATCCGTGTCCCTGTGAACACCGGAATATGATGGCTGCGTGCGTTGTTGGATATCTCCAAAACCGCGACGAGCTCACTGAACTCTGGTTCAGGGGAAGCCTCCTGGGCTCTGCTTCCGGTACATCTGTTAGTGCACGAACCGAAGGGGCTCTCATGGATCAGGCAGTTGCCTCAGCTTTGGAAGCTCGTCTCGTACTCGAATCTGCTGTGAAGGAGGCTATGGAACGCCGGAGTCAACAAACTAACCGTGCCACTCCAGTGGGTACTAAGATTCAGGTGCAGGATATTGGAATGGATACCTAATGCCATCTGCCATTGAAGGCCTAGCAGGCTTTCCCTACATCGCATCTCGACTATTTTGGCATAACAGCGGCGTTATTGTAAGGCCAAAGTAACGCTTTATCTCTAACAAGAGTACACAGTGTCTTCAGGGAGTGTGCGACACCCAGCTTAGATCACTGACCGACCTTCATGGCTGAACCCACATCATCGTTATCATTCAAAACCCATCAAGGTTGTTTTTGTCCGGCCTCTGTTCTGAAGCCCGGTAACCACCTTGCATCAAGGTACCTAGCGGTCTATGTCTGGCGTCTTCAATACGTTCGGCAATGTGGAGCATGTTTGCTAGGTTGTCCGTGGCTGAAACGCTTGCTTTGTTCTTGCATTCAAAATACATCCTGTTGCTCGGTTCTAGGTTGTGTTAAAATACTTGCCCTCCCTAGCAGTTGCCTCGCCGATGGGACCTTTTTCGTACGCAAACAAATCACTTTTTCTCCGGAGATTTCGTCTCCACATCCAAGAGCACCCTAGCCGCCAGCAGAATGCCTTCGAAGATTCAACTAGATGAGAATCTTTGGTTTCTCTATATTTGCTTGCAAAAGTCGGACTACAAAGCTGTGGGTCCATGGGACAGTTCTTTGCCTGTTGATGGCTGACCCATATGGGAAGATTGACTTCAATGCCGTTGGGGATGCGACCAAGCTCAAGCCTCCAGCGGCTCGAATGCGCTACACGCGCCTTCGCCGCGCCATCGAGGGTGGGACTCTCATTGGAACACACGGAATGCCTTTCCAAAGCGGCACTGAAAAGGTCGTTGAGGTTCGAAAGAAGCGTAGGAGGCTTCTTCAGAGTGCTTATACGGAAGAGGTAGATGATCCAGAACCTTTGGTGATACACCGTGAAAGTCCCATCTTGAGGATGGAGAAGGTTGAAGATGGCTTGGCGGATCAGTACGATTCGGGGCTGTCAGCAAATGAAAAGAAGATCCCATCTACCAGGGGGAATGCTCGGGCTCTGAGGCGAAAGGTAGACGCCGACGAGGAAATGTCCGACTTAGAATCCGCTCTGCTTCGCTTAGAAGAACATATACCGGACTCCGGCCCCAACGCGCAGAGTCCTAGCCCCGAGAGTGATCACAAAGGCGATATGGATTTAAAGAACAGTGTGGCAGTGGAAGGCAAACGCCATATTAGGAACGGCAATAAAGAGCGAACAGGTTCTAGGAAGCATGAGCTGGCACCACCAGATGTTGAACAGCCCATTCAAGCGGCGTTCAAATCCTGGCCCGCAAAAGGGCTTACGTTAAATCATGAGACCGAGAAGACTGTCTCCACGGACATTACCACTACACAGACGAGGCTGATCTCAGAGGCGAAAGACGAGACACAAAGTAGTTGACAGGTGTCAGGATGAGAGAGAGCTTCTTCAGATCACGATGTTGTGATCCTCATCAAATAGCCACTGTAAAACTGCTTAAAGTTCTCTTATCGAGAGTTACAGCTGTCTGTAACATCTAGAATCCATGTTTAGAACAGATTGTGAATAGTTCAAAACCTAGTAGGAGCAAATGTTTTCGAAAATCTTTGTCATGATAATAGAAGGTGACAACTACCCGTAGACCACAATACTATAGTCATAGACCATAGTTTTACTAGTCATAGACCACCCCTAATCGGGTAGTAACTCACAGAATTTATTACGCGTTTTCGCGTTTTCATGTTTTCATGTCGAGGATCCTATGCCTGTGATGCACCTCGCTGTCGCCCCCAACAGTGTTTTCTTCCTCATCTTGCCCTAACACAAACCCTTAGTCATAATGGCCTTGCTTTCTAAGCAGGTCCCCCAAGCAAGGCCCCCAAGCAAGACCCCTGAGCGAGGCCTCAGTGCGAGGCACCTAAGCAAGGCCTCTAAGTAGAACAGCAAGATCATAGAGGGCAGGCACAAGTTGCAGAACATACTAATACAATTGTTTTTAAGTTTAAAACATAAGAAAGTGTGTAGAAACATGTTGTAAAGAGAGTAGAGAGAGTCTCATAGGAATTTGTGTGTAAGTTCTGAATAAAGATAATCTATAACTAGTAAAACTATAGTCTATAACTATAGTATTGTGATCTATAAATAGTTGTCACCTAATAGAAACACCTCAGAGGTTATCTTCTCTGAGACTGAAGCATTAGTCTAAAATATTAAAATATTAATAGATAAGTTAAGCAAATATGAAAATCAGTTTTTGTTGAGAAGCAGTGTTCTAGCTACTTCTATGAAGCAAGATAGAACTAGCATCAGAAGCTGAGTAAAGACTCTGTTTATGTTGACTGCAGTCAACATTCTTTCTACTTTTTCTGTAACTCTCTCAATCAAGACATGCTCATAGACAACATAGTTTAGAGATTTCACTAAACAGTATAATATAACATGAATATTTACTTTCTTTCAATAAATTATGAGCTTAAGTTAGCAAAAAGCTTCTCAGAGAAAGTGTATATTTTTAGTGTGATGACAGCTGAGTATATTAACTTTTAAGATTTATAATTAATTCAGCTTTAACAGTATTACTAATTATTGAGATTTGTGATAAATCTGACTTTAGCAAAATCAGCACACTGATGATAGCTATGTATATTAATTATTGAGATTTATAGTCAATTTAACTTTAGTAGTATCACTAACTATTGAGATTTATAATAAATTTAACTTTAGCAGAATCAGCATTCTGTGACAGTTGAGTATGTTTAACTCAGAAAATTTATGAAGAATTAGTTTTAATAAAAATCAACATTTACAATTGTTCAGAGAGCACTGTTCTGCAGTAGCTGAGTATATTTGATTTAGAAGATTCATAAAGAATCAGTCTCAGCAAAAATTAATATTTACAGTTATTCAGAGAGCACTGTTCTTTAACAGTTTAATATGAATCATTAAGATGAATAAACATTATTATTTTACAAAACAAGAGATATAAAAGCTTTCTATTTGTTTTATTTATATTATCTTTAATGTATACATTGTTATTTTACTTTATTCACTTCTTATACTATGTGTTGACTATCATCATCATAAACTTCAACAACTTCTTTATAAAGTAATGACTCATCTCAATTCTTATTTGCAAGAACTGCAATCAATAATTTACTTTTATGAGAAAATGACTGATAAAAGAAGATCTATAAAATGTTATTGAAGTCTTAGCAGTCAATATGCTGATTAGTGAATTTTTAAATTCATTTTTTCTCAGCAGTCTTGACTTCAAAAATCAGAAAATTGATATAAAAATCTTATATTAACTTATTATTTACATAAATACAGATGATCAAGAATATCTGATGAACAAAATCAGTACAAAGAATGTTTGAAATACATTAAAGTTTAAGTACAAAAAAAAGCTGTAGATGATCAGAAAACAATATTTGACAGAGTTTATTGAGTATAGAATGTCAGAGAATATATTTATTGAAGAAGTATAAATTTATTTAAGCAAACTTGATAAAAAGATTGCTGCAACTCAGTCTGACATGACTGAGTTGTACAAATTAAAATGATGATTTTAGATACTGCTTTAAGCATTATCAGTTAAATATATTGTAATTTGTAATGTCATTGACACTTAGAACAATTTAGACATCAAGAGAGATTTATAAAAGCTTTAAAAGAAAGAGATACAGCTTAAGATTAATAAGATTGTCATTGTCTTGTGAACAGATAAATAGAAGAAAGATTAATGTTTAATGAATTAGAATTGCAGTTTATTGAATTACTGCATAGCTGATATTAAGCAACATTATTGCAGATCATTCAGCTCAGACAGTAATTATTTTTCTTATTACTTTATTAAGTGCTTTCTTTGCAACAACTCTCACTTTATTAAAGATTGCAAATTTCTTTCTAATATTAAGCAAAATGCTTAAAAGAAGACAAGCAGATTAACTGTAATTAAGCTGTACAGATTAACTGCAGTTAAGTTATATTGAAAGTTAGTCTATAAAGAAAAAGAAAAGAGACACAGAGTCTTTGATGTAGAAATTAATGACAGTAATAATAATGATTTCTTTTCTGAATTTAAAGAGAAAAAGAAAATTAATGATGAAATTATTGCTCTATTTAAAAAAACTATCAATAAGATGCTTAAATCTAAATGAGTTACAGACTTTAAATTCTTCTCATACATAACTAATTAACTTTAACTCTTTAGTGACTTCCTCATATAAATGAGATGTTGACAAATTAAAGTTAAGAAAGAACATTTATACTCTCACTATTGTGAAGTAATCATTATATAAGTCAGATCAGAAAATTCTGTAAGACTGAGTTCAACACTTTATATATTTAGACTTGAGATCAATTTTCTGTTAAGAAAGTAAATGTATAAAATGAAACTGCATAAAAGCTTTAATCAACACTGTCTTTAAATGTATGATAAGCACAGCAAGATTATAATAGAAGTGTCAGAGTAAGATGAAATCTATATAATTAAGTATATCATAAAGAGTCTTAATGAATTTGCTCTGATATCTGTAGTGTATACATGTCATGATATCACTATGTGCTCATACCAAATCATAGTCAAACTTCTTATGCAATGATTGATAAGTAAAGTACTATATAGACAGTCTTTGCATACAGATCTTTTGAGTTTCTTAGTTATTAATCTTCATCAATACAAGACTTTAACATCAGAACTTCATTGAATAGCTGTTGTAATGTAGTGTCTCACATTGTCACATATCTTACTCATCAGCCTCTTATAGATAAGAGACTCATGAGTTCACAATACATTACATTTAGAGATCATCTTCTCTGCTATTGCTTTAAATGTAAGTCTGCATATTCAGACTCATAAACATAATCTTATGACTAACTTCTTAAACATTGATACTGCATCATTAAATATAAAGATTAAGGCTTACAGGCTTTGACATTGATGATTTGCTCATCTTGATTTTGTAAAGTTGCATGATCTTTATAAGATAACAATTCTTGAAAAGTCAATTCTCATTGTTGAGAACAACAAGAACATGTGTAAGATTTGTGCTTTAATTAAGTTTATTAACAAGTAAGATCACACTGTAAGCAAAAGAAAGATTAACATTCTTATTTTTATCTTTATTGATATATGTAACTCATTATTCTTATCATTTAATGAATATCAGTACTTTCTAAAGATAGTAGATAATCATTTCTGAAAGATATAAATGATATTGTTAAAGCAATGTGATAAGGCTCTACAGACACTGCAAGAATGATGATTAAAGATTGAACTTCAGATTGATGCAAAGATTTTTGCTGTATAAAGTGACAATAAAATGAAGTTAAAGTTCACTTTAAACAACTAATGTAAGTCTCTTAACATTACACTGCAATATACAGTGCTCTATATGTCAATTCAGAATAATGTTGCTAAAAGAGTCATTTAAATCACTGAAAACTCAGTATACATTATGATTAAAGAAATATAACTGTCAATAAAGTTCTGAGTGTAGACAGTATAAACAGATATTTATCTTTACAATTAAACAGCAATTGATCTCTTAATTAATGACAAGCAGATAACTTCTGAGAAAGTTTTCACTGATGTGAAGTTATTTATCAATTACATTTATATATAAGAATGCAAATGCTACAGCTACATTGATCTTAAGTTACTATCTGAAGACAGACATGACAAGTTCATGAATTAAGAATGAGTAAGAGTCTTTATAAGCTATATTGAGAAAATCATAAAGCAGTATCAGCTTTAAGCTTTAGATCTTAAGTGCATCATTAAGAATTACACTGTAAAGTTTGCTAAAAGCAAGAAGAAAGATACTGTTGATTTTAGACTGCAACAGTAAACATTAAATATTCTTTTAAATAGAAGATCTGTTAAATGTTTATGAAAGAAGTTAATCATTATGAAGATCACAGCTTCAGATCAGACACTTACAACTTAAAATAGTAAGATGCAGTCTGATTTAACTACAGTTAAGACTGACAAGTCTTAAAATAAATAATATGAGATTAAGTTGACTGCAATCAATCTAGATAAGTTGTTAAATGAGAAGATCAACACTGATTAAATTAAGATGATGACACTTAAAGAAATCAGAATCTTTCTGTGCATTAAGATCTCAAAATGAAAGAGAGACAATAACAATAATAATTAAGATGTAAATAAGTTCTTAATCAAAATATTAAGAATCATATTAATACTTACAGCATTCTCTGCAGACAAAGAAGACTCTATAATTAGATTTGACATTTTAATGTTTGTCATCTATGCTGAAGCAGTGAGAGACTCAATCTGAGAAGAAATGTGAAAGAATGTCATTTATATGAAGCTGATAGTCTTGACAGCAAATAAAATATGAAAAGAGACTGTGTCATTAAGAAAAGTCAACATTATAATCAGTAAATGAGTTTTTAAACTTAAGCTGAACATCAATGAATTCTTAAATAAGCTTAAGACAAGACTTGTAGCAAGAGACTTCTCATAGACATATAGTGTTGATTATAAAAATATTTTTATTCTCATTATTAAATTTAATACTCTACAAATCTTTCTGACTATCATTGCACTCAAGAATCTAGAATGTCATCAAGTAAATGTCAATAATATCTTCACAAAATTCTTTCTGAAGAAAACAATCTATATAACACTTTCTTCTAAAGTCAATGTTGCATCTAATTGTATTCTGCACATACTGTGCAGCCTTTATGATCTTAAATAAGTCACACAGAACTAACATGAACAATGTGTTACTGAACTACTTAAGTTAAATTTTCATTAAAGCAAGACTGATCTCTGTCTTCTTCTTTACAGCATTAAAAAAATTATGCTGCTTCTTTATATAAACAATATTATTATGACTTCAACAAATCTATTATACATTCTCTGATTTAAGCAAGCTCTTATGAGTGTGTTCAAAGTTAAGAACTTAAGAAAGACACAGAAAATCTTTAATATTTAAGTTATATATAATTATAAAATGAGAATTCTGCACCTAAATCAGACTCACTATGTGAACAAGATATTAAAGAATCTTCATATGTGATCTGATAAGCACAGAGTCATCAGCATTTCACTTAATAAATATAATGCTCTTTACTTTGTCAACTTAACTGATTAAAGAATAGATCAAAGACAATATTAATAGATAATTGAAAGCTTAATGTATGCAGTAATTTATATTTAATTAAACATCATTTTCACACTAAATTGACTAAGTCAATATCTCAGCAATTCTGCAGAACATCATAAATACACATTTAAGAAATTATTGTGATACATAAGATCAATCATCAATCTTAACATCATGTACAGCTTTAATGAAAGTCAAGTAATGCTTAAATACTCTGACTTCAACTATGCTTTGAACAAACAGAATTAAAAATTAATTTTAAAGTACATCTATATGCTTAAAGATGAATCAGTGTTGTGAGCAAGTTAAAAACAGAAGTTTGTTATTATCTTAATTATTGAGGCTGAGTACATGACTATATTAATGTGTGTGAAGACTGAGATCTGACTTGAACAAATGTTAAGAAATATAGATATAAGCAAATATCTTAAAGTCAATTTATACTGCATAAACATTCAAAAGAACAAAGCTCATTAAGTATCTTTATTCATTCAGCTCAGAAAAGATAATCAAATTGGTTTGATCTTAATTAAGAATGCATATATACATAAGTAATTAAAGCACATTGATGTCTTCTATTACAACATTCACAATCTGTATAAGCACAATCAAATTCAAGTAGACTTTGTGTTCAGTTAAGAGATGATTATTAATGAACTTATTAAGTCTCTGTTTAGACAGATCTTTAAGCAGTTCATTGAATTTATAAAATTCATTGTTGATGATTAGTTAAATTTTTAAATGATTTGTTGAACTCTTAACAATGCATTTAGTCATCTGATGTTTGCTGTCAGTAAGAGTTAATAGATGCAGTCTTATTAAGTGAAAGTGTTGAGAAATAATGTTCTAGCTGCTTCTATAAAGCAGAATAGAATTAATGTCAAAAGCTGAGTAAAGACTCTGTTCATATTAACTGCAGTCAACATTCTTTTTACTTCTTCTGTAACTCTCTTGATCAAGATATGCTCATAGACAACACAGTTTAGAGGTTTCACTAAACAGCATAGTATAGCATGAGTATTCATTTCTTTCAATAGTTTTTACATTTTATTTACATTTTGTATTGAGTCTAGTAGTTTTGTATTAAGTCTAGTTTCTGAGCTAGAACAAATGTAAAGATCAATTAAGTAAACAGTTTACTCAATAAGTGTCATGATATCACTATGCACTCATACTGAATCATAGCCAAACTCCTTACACAATGATTGATAAGTGAAGTACTATATAGATAGCCTTTGCATACAAACCTTTTAAGTTTCTTAGTTGTTAGTCTTTATCAATACAAGACTTTAACATCAGAACTTCATTGAATAGCTATTGTAATGTAGTGTCTCACATTGTTACATATCTTACTCATTAGCCTCTTATAGATAAGAGACTTGTGAGTTCACAATAAGTAATGTATGCTGCTGTTAGAATTTGTAAGTTCACTCTTGATTTGCAAGAGTTGAAATTCTCTTGCATAATTTTGCATAACTAGTACACTTAGCAAGCTAGCCTTCACAAAGAAATAAAAGTATACACTTTTATCTTTTATAAAGATTAACAATAATTCTACATACATATCAGACTTTACCTGATTCACTGTTACACAACTGTTAAGATCAGTCTTACAGTATTATTGCTTTAATTTATTGTACAGTAGTTACTCAGCTATGATTTTAAGATCAGAATGTTTCTTATAAAGATTAAATAAAATTATATAAAAGAAAAATATAAAGTTTAAAAAGAACTCTGTAATACAAGAGAAACTGAAGCTTTTAAAGAAGCTTAAAGTCTCTATAGATGATCTTTCTATAAATGTTTATAAATTGACTGCAAATAAACTCAGAAGTAAAAGAGACACTTTGTTATAGATGTTAATTAAAGATGAAATGAAAGAAATTTAAAAGATTTAAATACTTTTCTGTAAGGTTGAGAATCTGATTTGTAAGATTAAGAAGATGATTTGTGAAAGTAAATGATTTTTATAAAAAGAAAAAAAAATTCTTCATAAATTTAAAAATACTTTTTCAGAGTCTTTAAAGCTGACAATTATTCATAAATTAAAAGTTAAACTTCAGCTTACAGAGTAAAAAAATAAAAACTTAATACTTTATATATAAATAAAACATAACTGTTCTGTATCTGCAGATCTAGAGATTGATTACAAATTAAAGTAAATTTAATTTATTAAGATATTTTTGAGTGCTGATCTCTATAAAAGCACAAACTACAGTCATTACTGTGACTTCTGTTATTAAATAAATATAGACATAGAAGACATATTTAAGAGAACTTAATATTTAAAGATAATTCATTATTTACATTACTTGATCATAAACTGATGAAGAGCTCACTGTGAGAAGAAAGTATTTGCAGAAGTATGAAAGTCTTTAAAGAAATTTTTAAATAATTTATTAAAAAATAAAGCAAATTGAATTCACAACATCTAAATAAAATAATTATGAGCAAACAAGAGAAATAAAGAGTTTAATAAGAAGTATTTTTACTGTTATAATGAGCTTCAGTTTCAGATAGAAGACAAAGTAAATAAGATAGATAAGATTTAAGTTATGTTTTTTTATTGTAGATTAAATGAGTCAATATATAAAAAGATTTATGAGCAGTTTCAGCTATTAATCATTACTGAAGATATGATGACTCTTATAAAAAAGCTACATCTCAATTTATTTAATCATAAACACAAGATGATATCACTCTACTAAAAGAAATCTAAATTCTACAATAAAAACAACAATAAGTCTGTAATCAAATCAGATAAAAAGTCTGCACAGAGTGAACAGAATTAATTTATTAAGTAATTTAATTGTGATAAGACTGATCACATAGTGAAGAACTGCTATTCAGTTAAAAAAGAAAAATTCTTTATTAACATTGTAAATAAAAGAGGCTCACAGAGCTCTTATAAGATATATAACTTTGTTTAGAAGAATGAGTTTATTGATAAGAAGATAAAGAAAAAGTTTATAAAAAAGAACTTATTTAAGAAGAAAATCTTATAACTTGTAATGCATCTCACAAATTAAGAACTATAAGTTTATTTATTTATTTATTTATTCTTCATACATCACATACAGCCTATAAGACTATGACAATTGAAAACAGAAAATAGCACATAAAACTCTTAATATAAGAAATTTACATGCTGACATGCTTTTTAATCACTTCTTTGCAGTCAGACTGTTTTCTTAATTGTTAATTAACTTTTCTTTAACTTTTCTTTCAATTTAGTTAATTTCTTTCTTCATCTTCTCTTCTAACAATCACTTTCTGATTTCTACTCTTGTTTCTTTCAGAAACTGTAAAACAGATTAAATTTCTTCTTTTAAAATAAAAAGAGTTCTGATTTTTAATGATAGATCTTTTAGTTTTCTTCTTAAAATTAATTGTTCATTTTTAAAATAATAACAAGTAATTAAAAGATGTTCTGATGTCTGTCTTTAACAACATGACAGATAACATTTATCAGAATTATAGTTAGATAATCTATTTAAATAGAATTTAAAATAACTGTAATTTAGTTTCATCTGAATAAATGTGAAAAACTAAAGTCTATTAATGTTTTTAAGATTTTTATTCTGATTTCAGTGTGATTTAATCTTCATTTTAATGTAAATATATTCTTTTTTAACTAAAGTTCAGTAAGTTTTTCAGCTGACAAGTGCTTCAGTCTTTATAAGACATTTTATATAATTAATTAAGATAAATCTTTCAGAACAGATTTTAATCTTCTGTTCTACATTCTTTTGTACAGTTGTATCTATCTTTTTGTTGTCAATAATATCTTTGTGACTAGAAATTCAGTGAATGTAAATTGTAAAATCTTAAGATTTAAGTATATGCATTGTTAAATAACATTTAATCATTAAATGCTGTTTAAATTCTGATTTGATGTTCTGAAGTCTTTGAATTGCAGTTTAACTGTCAGAAAAAATTTAAATTTCTTTAATTTTTTTTAAATCAAAGCTTTGTGTTCATTTTAAAGCCTGAAATATAGCAAATAGCTCAGCATCAAAGACTTCTAGATTATTTTTAAAATTTCATGATTTTTCATTACTATTTCTTTCATATATATAAATTATTTCTGCATTTACATTGTCTTGAATCTTGAATTTATCTGTGTAAATCACTGTGTATTGTGAATTTCAGTTGTTTAAAAGAATTCTTTTAATCAAATTTAAATAAGTTTATGTTGTTTAGTCTTTATCTTTTTTGCTGATGTAAATGTTACATAACTTTTGATTAAAAGATGTTTCTTTCATGTCAGAATCTTTCATGTTGAAATCTCTCATATTAAATTTTCTCAAGCTAGTTTCTGAGCTATATTCTTTTAATTTTAAGATGTTTAATAACAATTTAAATAGAATGTGTAAAATTCTAATTAATTAAGTTGAATGTTTCTTTATAATTTGAATGTTAATTTCATTTTAGTTTAGAAATTTGTTTTTGTTTAAATTCAATTCAGTTTAATATTTCAGTAAGTAGATAATAAAAGTTCTTTGTCTTATAAAATGATTTTCAGTCATACAGACTATTCTGAATGCATATAGTCTGTATGTTTTCTAAAATCTCACTATAAAAGAACAAATAGTTGCTTCTATTTTCATTGCTGAGAAAAATAATGTTTTAAAGACTTTTAAAAGATTTCTGAATGCTGAATTTTGAAGTTTCTGAAAAAAATTCAGAAATTCTTTCTGATTATTGAATCACACTTGACATTCATAGTCACTAATAGATGTAATGCATGCAATATAAAGCTGTCTATTAGCAGTAACTGTTAAACTTCATTTTGAACTGAATAATCTGTGTAACAAATGTAAAGTTTTAGTTGTAAAGACTATTTTCTTTTTGACATAATCTTTAAAAGTGAGTTTTTAATTAAATCACACTCTTAGTCATTGTATAACTTCAGAAGATTTAATAATGATGTTATTTAAAAGTATGACAGTTAAAATAGCTATTTCTTTGTTTTTATTGAAGTGTATAAGCTCTGTTTTGCTGTCATTAAAGACAATTGCATTGTTTTTTGCTCATAAAAATAATGATTTAGCTACTTTTTCAAGCATTATACTATTTTCTTTTGCTGATTTGTCCTTAACTGTCACAGTCACATCATCAATATAGCTAAGTATTTTGATTTGTGAGTCTATATATTATTTTTTAACTTGAATAAACAGAAATCTGATATATATCAGAAACAGTATAGATGAAATTAATGAGCTCTAAACTGAGTGTAAAGTTAAGTTAAGTTTAAAAAGATCATCTATAACTCTATAAAAACCTGACTTAATCTGTAAGTCAGGTTATTACTAACTCTATGTGCACTAGGTTAAATTGAGACATTAGAGCATCATTTTTTAGAGATAAGTCATGTAATTATAAGTTACATAAAATTATAATATTAGCCCTAACTCTTACAAATAATACATTGCAAAACTGAACTTTGTAATCTATTTTTTGCATTTCTTTCATGAGCACTAATGTCATATATGAAATCTGAAACTCACACACTCAGCCTAATGAGCTCTATAATATTTTAGATTTAACTTTCTGATCAGAGTCTCTTTCTTCATCAAAGACAAGACTGACAGTTTGATCTGATAGAAATGATTGAACTCATTTTGTCAGAATGTATAGTAAATAAAGATTTTGCATAATTTTTAGCAGCTAATTCAGTGAAACATGATTAAATGCTTTCTTAACATTTAAAAGTAATGTCTAAAGAATTCTTTTATGATGATTTGTCCACTAAGTGTTATGTGTAAAATGTAATGCTGCATTCAAAGCAAATCTTTGTCTTCTATTATTCATTTAATCTTTATAAAGTAGATCAGACATCTCAGTCAGTTTAGAAAGTCTTAAAACTATTATTTTTTCAGATATTTTATTTAGACAATTTAACAACATGATGATTTGATATGTTTTGAGTACAGAATAGTCAGAATTTTTATCTTTTTTCAAAATAACATTAATTGTCTGATGTCAGTATGTTGAATGATAGTCATTATTCAGTAATTTTGCAAATATAACAAAACATAGTCTCAGAATAGTCTGAAATGCTTGTTGTAGAATTAAAAAAGAAATTTTATTTGATTTAATTGCTTTTCTGAGTGATGAGAACTTTATAGCTTGTTTAACTTCTTTAAAAGTAGTTAATTTTCATATTATTGTGTCTAAGTCATCAGATTTTAAAGCTGTGACTGTTAATTCTGAAGATGATAAAAATATAGTCTTTAAAAACATTTTAAATTTTTTCTAAAAAGTTATTTTAAGACTATTTTTATGCTGAATTGATGAAATTTTGACTATTTTTTAAAATTTAATGAAATAATATATTGTAAACACATCTTTTTCTGTGACTCCCTGAAGAAAAGTAGTTCATAAGACTTGTTTAACTGTTTAAATAGCATAAAAATATTTATTTTTAAAGAAAACAACTTCTTTTCAGTTACTTTCAGTTTTGTTAAATTTTCAGTTTCTTTTAACTAAACTTAATGACTTTCTTAATGCATTAAGATCATCATGTCATCATACTTTAGTTTTTATGAACAATTTTCTTTTTGAAATATATTAGTTTGAAGCATCAACAATCAGATTTCTGAAAGAAATGACTATATTTTTTAAATCTTTTAAACTTAAATTTAAATTCTTTATTAAATTCAAAATCTTTTCTGATTTCTATTGTAATTCTTTTGCAAATTTTGTTCAGTCTACTTTAATCATGTTATATAAAGAATTTAATGAACTTTTAATCATTTCAGCTTCTTTTATTGATATTATGAAGTGAATAACTTTATAATCTGAACTAATAGTCATTTCTTCATCAATTTGTCAGTTTTTAACAAAGATAAGCATTGCTGACATGATAAATATCAAGTCAATTATAGAGAAAGAATTTTCAGAGTAATGTGTTTATATAAATTCATTAAATATATTAAGAAATTCACAATTTTGACTTTTTAATCATTGAGTCAACACTGTAGCTTTAATTGAATGTTCAATTTCTGAATTTCATCATATGTAATGTGCATTGAAATTGCTGCAGATTATAGATTTTAAAAAAAGCTGAATATCTTTTAATTTTCTTTTAACTGTTCATATATCACTATCTTCTTTTTGTGATTTCTCATTGTAAATATTAAGAAGTAGCACAGTTTCTGAAGAGTTATTAATAAATATAGTGATAGCTTATAAATCTGAATTCATAAAGATATTTAATTTTAATGTACAGATAAAATTCTGTCTATTTTTGTTGATAAAGATCACTGTTTGTGACTTAACATCTAGATTTGATGAAGAAAGTAAAGTAGTAAATGCTGAGTATAAAATAGTTATTTTATTATCTTTAAAAATTCATGATTCTTGAATTAAGATTATGTCTTTATTTATAGCTGAATTTAGCAAAAAATGCATAACATTGACATTTTTAGCACAGTTGTGTTGTACAATCTGAATTTTAAATGTTGATGTTATGATGTTTATGAATAATATATGTGTATTACTCATTATAACTTCATGATTAAATGATCTGTTGTTAAGAAAATAAAAATAAACTGTAATGCTTTGAAAGTCATGCATTCTGAGCTATTTACTTTATACATTTTCTGACAATTGCTGCATTTCAACACAATATGAATGCAAGTAGTTTTCTTTTCTATTTAAAAACATAAAAAGCAATCATATTGTCTGATGTTATGATCTTAAGTACAAATTTGACATTTAACAGTATTTT
>JAABUU010003442.1_pt1 | contig 20154 bp, 19 predicted proteins | sample 5559301 | NCBI WGS metagenome assembly JAABUU01 (sample SAMN10711884, study PRJNA513360) | rock metagenome | isolation source: Antarctica rocks | place: Antarctica: Victoria Land, Richard Nunatak white | reverse complement strand
CTCGTCGTCCAGCAGACGGTCGACCCGCTGCAACTCCACCGGCAACCGGCGGACCTCGTCCGGGAGAACCGCCTCCCACAGGCTGACCTGCTCAGCATGAGTTCTCAGCATCCAACAACTCCCAGCCGCTCGACCCGATCCTTGGACCTATTCTCCCACGAGCAGGTCCCCAATCAGCGGACGTGAGTATCGAAACCCGCTGCGCCGCAACGACTCAGGCTCCACTTTTTCATGGGAAAGTAGCTAGATGCGCACGGCTTCGTGGTCGCCGGTCCCGACCTGTCCGCACAGGGCCGGCCATCGGGGTGGACACTGGATAGGACGCCCTATCACCTGGAAACAAGTGTTCCCGGGGTGTTCGTGGCCGGCGATGCCCGCGCCGAATCGGCGAAGCGGGTCGCGTCGGCCGTCGGAGAAGGAGCGATGGCCGTGATGTTCGTGCATCGCTATCTGCAGAAACTGTGACGGAGCAGCAAGTATGACAATTGTTTCGAAGCCGATCCCCTGCGACATCGCAGAGTTACGGACGTTGTTCCTGTTCGAAAAGCTCGACGACGAGCAACTCCAATGGCTCTGCGAACACGGACACACCATTCATGTCGAACCAGGGCAGGTCTACGCCGAAGGCGAACCCGCAACCTGCTTCTACGTCCTGCTCGAAGGCGGGTTGGTGATGTCGAAGCTGGTCGGCGGCGACGACGTCGAGATGACCAGGACGTCGCAGGTCGGCGCATACAGCGGCGCATGGCAGGCGTACATGGGCGACCGCGTTCCACAGATCTACAACAACACCATGCGGGTCCTCGAGTCGAGTCGACTGCTGGTGCTGGACGCGCAGGATCTGGCGCACATCATGCAGGAATGGTTCCCCATGGCGCTGCACCTGTTGGAAGGCATGTTCTGGGGAAATCAGAACATGCGCCAGGTCACCGATCAGCGGGAACGGCTGCTCGCCCTGGGTTCGTTGTCAGCCGGACTCACGCACGAGCTGAACAATCCGGCCGCCGCTGCGGTTCGGGCCACCTCGGCGCTGCGGGACAGGGTGGCGGGCATGCGTCACAAACTGGGTGCCATCGCGGCCGGACCCTGGGATCGCACCACGCTCGAGCAATTGATGAAGCTGCAGGAGAAGGCCGTCGAGCAGGTCGCCAAGGCCCCGACCCTGAGTCCGCTGGATGCCTCCGACCGGGAAGAAGCGCTCGGCGAGTGGTTCGAGGACCACAACATCGGCGGCGGTTGGGATCTGGCGCCGACGTTCGTCCAGGCCGGGCTCGCTGCCGACTGGCTCGACGAAGTGGATGCTGTTGTCGCCGACGGAGTCCTGGAGGGTGCCGTTCGGTGGATCAACTACAGCGTGGAGACCGAACTGTTGATGAACGAGATCGAAGACTCCGTCACTCGGATCTCCACCCTGGTCCAGTCCGCGAAACAGTATTCCCAATTGGATCGAGCGCCGTTCCAGGTCGTCGACGTCCACGAATTGCTCGACGCCACGCTATTGATGCTCAGCGCCAAAATCGGTAAGGGCATCACCGTGGTCAAGGATTACGACCGGACGCTGCCGCAGATCTCCGCCTACGCCTCGGAGCTCAACCAGGTGTGGACCAACACCATCGACAACGCCATCGGCGCGCTGGCCGGCACCGGAAGGTTGACCGTCCGGACTGCGCGCGACGGCGATTGGCTGCTGGTCGAGATCGGTGACACCGGACCGGGTATCCCGGACGAGATCAAGAATCGGATCTTCGAGCCGTTCTTCACCACCAAGCCCGTCGGCGAAGGCACCGGGCTCGGTCTCGACATCTCCTGGCGCATCGTTGTCAAGAAGCACCATGGTGATCTGAAACTGGTCTCCGAACCGGGTGACACCCGCTTCCAGATTCGATTGCCGCTGGCGGCTCCGACTCAATAGTCGTTCTCAGCCGACCAATTCGGCTGCTGTCCAAAACAATCCATGTGGACTCCAATTGAGGAGATCGATGACCCAGACCGCCGGTATCAACCCGGATGTCGCACCCAGCGGCTCCGGCTGCGTCGACTGCGATGCGGCCGCCGGCTGGTGGGTCCATCTGCGCCGATGCGCGCAGTGCGGGCACATCGGTTGCTGCGACAGCTCGCCGTCCCAGCACGCCACGGCTCACGCCGGCGCCACCGGGCATCCGATCATCCAGAGTTTCGAGCCAGGCGAGGACTGGTTCTACAACTATTCGACCGGAGAATCCGACGAAGGGCCGGCGCTGGCGGAGCCACCTCGCATCCGGCGGATCAGCCCACGCCCAGACCGGCCGGGCGCGTCCCATCCGACTGGATGAGCCACATCCACTGACAGCTACTGTTCGTGTTCCTGTCTTCGCGGCCGACACCGCCGGGTCAGACACCGCGAGTCAGACATCGCCTAGTCAGACACTGCCGAGTCAGGGGTGCAGCGTACGCCGGATCTCGTCCAGTTTGTCTTTCGCGGCTCGTTCCCTGATGGCACTTCGTGCTGCTGCGGTCTCGGTCGCCTGCTTCTGCTCCGTGGTCCGGCGTGCCACCTCGCGGTCGGCCGCAGCCTGAGCGAGTTCGGTGCTACCGAGAGCAGTGACGTACCGGCCCTCGATCCTGTCTCGCAGATAGTCCAGGCTCGGCACCCCCGCATCGGTGTAGTCGGTCGAAGGCAGCGGCGGCGCCGGTAACGGCGAAAGGGCGGCGGTTTCGACAATCTCGGCGTCGATCACATCGGCATCGTCATCCAGCGGGGACGGTGCGTGCTCGTCGCCGACAGCGCCGGCGTCGACCTCGTTCGACTTGGTGCCGTCAAATGGCGGTACCGCAGGTTGAACCATCAGCGCAGCTCCTATCGCCGGTTGTGCACCCGACGCTACAAGATACCGATCTCGCGGGTGACGCCAGCAGACGACGCCGGCGGCCCGGCGGCGACCCCTTGCCTAAGTTACCGGCCAGTAATAACCTGTTCCTACTCACCGGTAACTTAGCCGTCGACCGACTTGTTCTCGTGCGCCCCAACCGCCGACCGGTCGGACACCACCCCGTAGGGAGCAGTTCACATGAGCCACTACCGTTCCAACCTCCGTGATCTCGAGTTCAACCTGTTCGAGGTCTTCGGCGCTGGGGAGCGGATGGGTAAGGCCCCGTTCGACGAAATGGACGCGGAAACGGCTCGCGGAGTGCTGACCGAGTTGGAAAAGGTGGCCACCGGCCCGATCGCGGCGTCATTTGCCGACGCCGATCGCAACCCACCGGTGTACGACCCGCAGACCTTCTCGGTGACGATGCCGGAGTCGTTCAAGAAATCTTTCGCCGCGGTGATGGACGGTGACTGGTGGCGGCTGGAACTGCCGACGGCACTCGGCGGCTACGGCGCCCCGCCGTCCTTGCGATGGGCCGCTGCAGAGCTCATCCTCGGCGCGAATCCGGCCGTTTTCATGTATGGCGCCGGCCCGAACTTCGCGCAGGTGGTGCACAACCTCGGCACGCCGCAGCAGCGGAAGATCGCCGCGCTGATGATCGAACGGCTCTGGGGCTCCACCATGGTGCTGACAGAGCCCGATGCCGGATCCGACGTCGGTGCCGGCCGGACGAGGGCGATCCTGCAGCAGGATGGCAGCTGGCACCTCGAGGGCGTCAAGCGGTTCATCACCTCGGGCGATCAGGACATGACGGAGAACATCGTGCATCTGGTGCTGGCGCGTCCAGAAGGTCCCGGTGTCCAGACTCTGCCCGGAACGAAGGGTCTGAGTCTGTTCATCGTTCCGAAATTCAATTTCGACGTCGAGACCGGCGATCTCGCCGAGCGCAACGGAGCCTTCGTCACCGGAGTGGAACACAAGATGGGGCTGAAGGTCTCGTCGACGTGCGAATTGAGCTTCGGCCTGAACGGCATCCCTGCGGTCGGTTCGTTGGTCGGGGACGTTCACAACGGCATCGCGCAGATGTTCCACATCATCGAATACGCCCGGATGATGGTCGGCACCAAGGCGATCGCCACGCTCTCGACCGGTTATCTGAACGCTCTCGACTACGCCAAACAACGAGTGCAGGGCGCCGACCTGAGTCGCGCAGCAGACAAGGCCGCGCCTCGGGTCCCGATCATCCAGCACGCCGACGTCCGACGGATCCTGCTGAAGCAGAAGGCGTACGCCGAGGGCCTTCGCGCCACCTATCTCTACACCGGGAGCTGGCAGGACCGGATCGCCGCCGGAGTCACCGAGAACGAAATCGATCTCGGCCTGGCCAAGCGCGTCAACGATCTGCTGCTGCCGATCGTCAAAGGGGTCGGTTCCGAGCGGGCGTACGAGAACCTTGCGCTGTCGTTGCAGGTGTTCGGCGGCTCCGGCTACACCCAGGACTACCCCATCGAGCAATACATCCGCGACGCGAAGATCGACACCCTCTACGAGGGCACCACCGCCATCCAGGCGCAGGACTTCTTCTTCCGCAAGATCGTTCGGGATGACGGCGCCGCGCTGGGGGTGATCGCCGCCGAAATCAGTGAGTTCCTGAGCACGCAGGGCGTCCAGGGCAGCCGACACAAGGAGGAACTGGCGCTTCTGGGTTCGGCCCTGGCCGACTTCCAGGGCATGGTGGGCACCCTGGTGGGCTACGCCCTGGCCGCTGCCCAGGACAGGTCCAGCCTCTACAAGATCGGCGAGCACGCAGTATCGCTACTGATGAGCGCAGGGGATCTGTTGATCGGGTATCTGTTGATCAGGCAGGCAGTGGTCGCCCAAGCCGCCCTCGACAGTGGCGTCAGTGCCAGAGATGTTGCTTTCTACACCGGTAAATTGGCTGTGGCACATTGGTTCTCGCGCAATGTACTGCCGGAGTTGACCGCACGCAGGGCCATCGTCGAGACCGCCGACGAATCGTTGATGGAGGTTCCCGAGGCAGCGTTCTGAGCGAGCACCACGGGCCACCTTCGTCACCTCGCTGTCCACCCGATCAAGTGGTCCGAATCCCTGCGTGCGACACAGATAGCATGCTGGGGTGGCCTGAAATCGACGGTCACGCGGTCGAATGGCGGAAATGGTGAAGGTGTTCCAAGCAATCGTGCTGAGATGACCGGGCCGAACCCTGCGCAGGTACCGGCGGCGCGAGCCCGAACGCTCGGCGAGTTGGATCTGCTGGTCGCCGACTGCCGGGCCTGCCCGCGGCTGGTGACGTGGCGGGAGCTCGTCGCCGCCCAGAAGCGCGCGGCATTTCGGGACGAGACGTATTGGGGACGACCCGTTCCCAGCTTCGGGGATGACCGGGCCTGGTTGCTGGTCGTCGGGCTGGCGCCGGCGGCCCACGGCGGCAACCGTACCGGTCGGATGTTCACCGGTGATCGGAGCGGCGACGTGCTGTTCGCCGCGCTGCACCGCGCCGGCCTGGCGTCGCAGCCTCACTCGGTGGCGGCCGGTGACGGGATGCGGCTCATCGGTGCACGCCTGACCGCCCCGGTGCATTGCGCGCCGCCCGACAACAAGCCGACTCCGGGTGAACGCGACAACTGCGCGCCCTACCTGGGTCGCGAGCTGGAACTGCTGGCTCCCACCGTGCAGGTTGCCGTGGTTCTGGGTGCCTTCGGTTGGCAGGCACTTCTGGCCGGGCTGGACCGGCAGGGTTGGAGCCTGCCGAGACCGCGGCCGAAGTTCGGGCACGGCGTGGAAATTGCCGTATCAGGTCCTAACGGCGCCGCGCTGACCCTGCTGGGTTGCTACCACGTCAGCCAGCAGAACACGTTCACCGGCAGGCTGACGCCCGAGATGCTCGACACCGTACTCAGCCGTGCGAAGCAATTGCGTCGCCCGACTGATTCTCGGTGACGACTACCGGAAATGACCGATGCGAAGGAATGAGCACCATGGACTTCGACGAATACCAGCGCCAGGCCATCAGAACGAATCTGTCCAACGATGACCCACTCAAGGAACTCATGCAGCAGGTGCTGGGGATAGGAGACGAGGCCGGTGAGGTGCTGGCAATCTTCAAGAAATGGATCCGCGACCAGGACGCAGATGTCGCGGCCCTGGACAAGAACAATGTCGCCAAAGAGCTCGGGGATGTCCTTTGGTATGTCGCCGTCCTTGCGGACGACCTGGGTATCTCGCTGAACGCGATTGCTGAATCGAATATCACGAAACTCAGCAGCCGACAGCAGCGCGGCACGCTCACCGGCAGCGGCGACGACCGCTGACGTCCGCGGTGTTGATCGGAGCTGCGTACCCGACGGCGGACCGCATTCGGCGAATTGATCCCGTCAGGAACCGCCGGACTCGCCATCGATCCGACCCGGGCCACGCATCCGGCGACGCTGGTCCTGACTTGATCCGCGCGAGTTCGTCCTGCGCCCGGCTCGCCACGTCGATGCCGGGGTCCGTTTCCGGAAGGTCCTGCGCGTTGGCAACTCCTCGAACCCGCCGGCGGTCGGCGCCCCGACGGCGGCCGCCCGAGAGCGGGTCCAGCCCGGCGGGCCGGTCGGCGACCTCGTCGATCCGCGCTGCCAGCCGCACGAACAATCTACTGACCGAGCCGCCCATCACGGCTGCGGCCCGCCCGGTGCGGGCCAGCCCCCTGGTTGCGGTGGCACGATCGGCGGTAACGGCGGCAGACTGCCGCCAGGAGGCGGCCAGCCACCCGGCGTAGGGTACGTGGCGGTTCCAGACTGCCGGTCCTGGGTCGCCGAGTGCTGCGCAGTCGGCCCGGCCGGCGACTGCGGCGCGGTCGGCAACGGCGGCGCGGCCGGCGACTGCGGCCTGGCAGTGGGCGTTGACGTTGGCGTTGGCGTTGGCGACAGCGCAACGATGGTTGCCGGCATCGGCGGCGGCCGCGTCGGCTCCGACGCAGCGGCCGCCGGCCCGTCGTCGACACGGACACCGTGTTCACCGACCAGAGCGGACAAACCGGCAGCCCAACCCGCCGACACGTTGCGCAGCTTCCAGCCACCCGACCGACGATAGATCTCGACGAGCACCGCCGCCCGCTCCGTCGTCAAACCGGCGGCCTCTGCGGAGTGCCGCTCGCCCGCCGACACCGTCACGCCCAGACCGGGTATGGCGGCCAACGAGCCCGCCGCGGCGTTCTCGAGTGCCACGGCGATCACCAGCGTTTCGACGGAGGCGGGGACGGCTGCCAGATCAACGCTCACGCGGTCCGCCGCGACCAACCGGACGGCACCTTCCGGCGAGGCCGGTTGGTTGAAGAAGACGAGGTCGTCATCCGAGCGCACTTTTCGATCGGTGCCCACTTGGAAGACCAACAGGTCGACCGATCCCTGGAGAGCGCCGGCCACCGCGATATCGAGCGAATTGCCGGTGAGCGGCGTATTCGCGCCGCGGGAAAGAACCGTCATCTGGCCGACTTCCCTACGCCCGGGTGACCCGGTCGATCGCCCGCATCTTGTTGACCGCATCCAACGCGGCCACCTTGTACGACTCGGCGAGGGTCGGATAATTGAATACTGCGTCGACCAGGAAATCGACGGTACCGCCGCAACCCATCACCATCTGGCCGATGTGCACCAGCTCGGTCGCGTTGGTACCGAACACGTGCACCCCCAGCAGCTCGCGGGATTCAGGATGCACCAATAATTTCAAAATGCCGTAGGAATCGCCGAGAATGGCGCCGCGGGCGAGCTCGCGATATCGCGAAACGCCGACCTCGAACGGCACATTCTCGGCAGTGAGTTCGCTCTCGGTACGCCCGACATAAGAGATCTCGGGAATCGAGTAGATGCCGATCGGTTGCAGATCACCCAGTTTTCCGCCCACCGCCTCGCCGAAGGCGTGATAGGAAGCTCGGCGTCCCTGTTCCATCGACGTTGCTGCCAAGGCGGGAAAGCCGATGATGTCACCGACCGCATAGATGTGGTCCACCGAGGTCTGGAAGTTCTCGTTGACCTCCAGCCTGCCTCGGTCCGCGGGCTGGATGCCGGCTGCCAGCACGTTGACGGTGTCCGATGCGCCCTGCCTGCCGGCGGAATACAGCACGGTGTCGGCCGGGATCTTCTTGCCCGACTCAAGAATCGTCAGTGTGCCGCTGGCATGTCGCTCGACGGTATGCACGGATTCGGAGAACCGAAACGTCACAGCCAGATCGCGCAGTTGGTACTTGAGCGCTTCCACAATTTCGTCGTCGCAGAACTCGAGCATGGAAGCCCGCTTCTCCACCACCGTCACCTTCGTACCGAGGGCGGCGAACATCGATGCGTACTCGATGCCGATCACACCGGCGCCGACGACCACCATCGATGCGGGCACCTTCTTCATGTTCAGGATCTGATCGGAGTCCACCACCGTCTCGCCGTCGAACTCCACGGTCGAGGGTCGGGCGGGCCTGGTGCCGACCGCGATGACGAACTTCTCGGCAGATAGGTGCTGGGTGACGCCGGACTCGTTCTCGACTTCCACCGAGTGGGAATCGAGGAAGCGTGCGACACCGGGAATCAGCGCAACCCGGTTGCGGGAGAGCTGATTTCGAATGACGTCGATCTCGCGGTTGATGACGTGCTGGGTCCGGGCGGACAGATCCGCAACGGTGATGTCGTCCTTGACCCGGTAGGCCTGTCCGTACAGCTCACGTTGGCTCAACCCGGTCAGGTAGAGCACGGCTTCGCGGAGCGTCTTGGACGGGATCGTCCCGGTATTGATGCAGACGCCTCCCACCATGTTCCGGCGCTCGATGACAGCAGCGGACCTGCCGAGCTTCGCAGCCGCGATGGCGGCCTTCTGCCCTGCCGGCCCGGATCCGATGACGATCAGGTCGAAGTGATCCATGTCGGGCTCGTTTCGTCGGAACGCGGCGGAGGCGCCCACAGAGCGCTCCTGCCATCTTCGTCCATCCACGTTGCGGCCGTCCGACCTGGGGAGCTCTTTTCGCCGCCCAGGGCTGGCGGTTGGGCCTGACACACATCGCGACCGGGCGGGCGAACCTGCGCCCGCGCAGCTGCACGGAGATCGGCCCCACGGCGAGAGGGCGACGCGGTCCGCGCACCAGGCCGCACAGGTATCCGCGGCGTTACAGGTACAGACCCGAATCGTCCACGGCGGTCTGGCTCGCCACGGCCTGCAGGTCGCGCTCGCGCAGGACCAGGTACGTCTCGCCGCCGATCTCGACCTCGAACTGGTCGTCGGCGAAGAACAACACTCTGTCCGCCATTTTCACCGACCGCACGTGCTGGCCGACGCCATGCACGTCGCCCCAGGTCAGTCGCTTGGCAACCTCGGCGGTCGCTGGAATCAGGATTCCACCCCTCGAGGTGCGCTCGCCGCCGCTACCGCCGACTTTGACGAGGACCTTGTCGTGCAGCATGTGGATGGCTCGGGGATGGTTGGGCACCCGACGAGCCTAACCGCGTCGGCCGGACGAGCTGGATGCCGAGGCAGCAGCTACTGGTCGAGTCGGCTGTCCGGCGGCGGCGGTAGCAGTCGCTCGTTCGCCGCAGCGATACGGGCCAACACCCCCAGCGCGTAGGCATCGGGAACCGAGTCGGCCTCGATTTCTTCGTCGGTACGCGGCGGGAGCCTGATGGTCAGCACGAAACTCCCGCCGCCGGGAACACTTTCCCCGACGCGCAGACCGACGAAAGCGGCGCCCATCAACTCACGCAACTGGTCTTCGCGCGGCAGCCACAGCGCGTCCTCGATGCCGACCGAGTCGAGCGCCCACTCGGTCGTGCCGTTGAAGCCCAGCACCCTGGCGCCCGCCGGTCCCGCAGGTTCGATGGTCATGTCGCTGAGGGTGAAGATCTCTCCCTCGAAGGCCGGATCGATCAGACTGAACCGATCACCGGTCGCGGGGTTCCACCGCACCTCGGCATCGCGCAGCGCGACTGCGAGCTCTCTGGAGATCATCTGGGCCCTTCTGACGGTGCCCGGTCCACCGAGCGACGTAGTGCCACAGTATCCAGCGCCGCCGGCGGTCAGCGGAATGTGCGCGGCCGGGCCACCTGCGGCGGCAGCTCAGGGTTTGTGTCCGACCGCGAACACCCGGCGGAACGGAAAGATGGTGCCGAACGACCGGCCTGGGTAGGCCTGCCCGAGCATCTCTGCGTACTCCTGCTCGAAGTCCGCGTAGTCGGGCTCCGAGAGAACTGATCGGACCGGACCGAGAGTGGTGCCCCTCACCCACTCCAGGACCGCGTCGGGTCCGGGCAGGACGTGGACGTACGTCGTCTCCCAGGCATCGGCCGTCCATCCCGCAGCCAGCAGCAGAGCCGCATAGTCGGCCGGCGAACCGACCGGATCGTCGAACCGCAGTACGCCGGAAAGGCGCGACGCCCATTGCGGTGACGCAGCCAGTTGCTGCAACAGTTGATGAGAGGGGGCGTGAAAGTTGCCCGGCACCTGCCACGCCATCGTGGCGCCGGAGGGCAACGCATCCGCCCACGCCACCAGTAGTTGCCGATGCGCGGGAACCCAGTGCAGCGCCGCGTTGCTGAACACCAGGTCGACGTCCCCGTCGATCGTCCGGCTCTGGATCTCGGCCCTTTCGAACCGCAGGCGCGCCCCCGGCGTGCAGGCTCGGATCATCTCGGCCGAAGAATCGATGCCCACGACCTCTGCGGACGGCCACTGGGCGGCCAGCGCCGCGGTCAAGTCACCGGTACCGCAACCAAGATCGAGAATTCGTCGGGGCCGCTCCACCTGAACACGAGCCACCAGATCCCAGAACGGCCGGGCTCGTTCGCCGGAGAAGCGTTGGTACTGCGCGGGATTCCAGGTCACGGCCACGATCCCACAGTAGGGCGTCGTCACGGGCTGGGGCGGGTCCAACGCGGGCGGGTCCAACGCGGGCGGGTCCAACGCGGGCGGGTCCAACGCGGGCGGATCAAACGCGGGCGGATCAACCAGGCGGGTCAACCCGGGCGGATCACTCGAGCCGGCCAACAAGGGCCGGCCAACGAGGGCCGGCCAACGAGGCATTGGAGAACGCAGTTGACCCCGGTGGCTGCCAGGTCGGGGGTCCGGCAGCAACCGGGGTCAGAAGTCAATTCGCTCGGTGCTCGGGAAGCGTTACACGAACTGTGGAACTTTTTCTCGTGGTCAGGGTGACACCGAGCGGGGCGCGAAGTTCAGCGATTGAAGCCCTGACGCTGTGCCATCAGGATGATCTCGTCACGCATCGCGGGAGTCGAGGCGCGCTCGATGGCGCGGCCGATCTCGCGACGGTTGCGGGAAACCTGGCGGCTGCTGCGGATGGCTTGCGTGATGCGGTTCATGGTCGTCTCGTCCTTGCTGTTTCAGTACAGGTACTACGTGTACGTCCGGTGGTTCCGGTTCTTCCTTGACATCAGGTAAGACGCTCGGGAGGGCCGCTTCGTTACCCGATCCGCCGGTGAACCACATCACAGGCCGTTGAATCGCCGGTTCAATATCAAATCCGCACCCGAATGACCGGCTCACGGCGCTTCTCCGGCCATTGCACCTACAACATCTCCGCGGTTCCGGAACCCTCCGGCGGAAGTTCCGGGTCCGGCGCCGGCTCCGGCGCCGGCGCCGGACCGATGGCCGCCCCGAGAAGACCCGAATTGGGCATGCTGATCGGACCTTCCTCGGTGAGAATCGTCGTGTACATCAGCCCGGCTGCCACGATCACACCCTCGAACGGTCCGCCCATGGCCCCGGTTCGAACCTTGATCCGCTGCCCGGGCACGTACGGACGGGCGAACAGCAGCACCAGGCCGGCGAAGAAATTGCCCAGAGTCTGTTGCGCCGCGATTCCCACGACCACGCCGGTGACCGCACCGCCGACCAGGAGATTCCCGAAATTGACCTGCAACAGCGCCAGCAGGCCAAGGGCCACGGTCCCGTAGCCGACGATCACACAGATCAGCCGGATCGCCGACGCCGCCGATACGCCCGCCTTCTGCCTACTGACCCGGGCGAGTTCGCGCCCGATCGACCGGGTGGCGATCACTCCGGTCAGCACGAACACCAGCGCCACCACCACGACGATTCCGGTGAGGTACCCAGGCCGCACGACGACCTCACGGCCGAAGAAGTTGAATCGGCCGGCGGTTGCCCGGCCGATACCTCCAAGCCGTTCTCCCACGACGAAGCACACCAAAGTGATGACGACGGCTGGAATGGCCCGCTTGAGATCGGGTTTCACCCGCTGATCGATGGCGCGCAGGACAGTGAACGCGCCGTTCTGGCGGTCCGGGTTGTCCCGGTCCTGGCGGCCGGAATTGTCTGCAGTCATGTCCCCATGCTGGCAGGCGACTACCGGCCGGAGGAAATGCCGGCGTCACTTCCAGCGGAAGTGCACGAACACCCGCCCGAAGTTGTCGGAGTCCTTCTCCACGCGATGGTAGAGAGCGCGGACCTCCTTCTGGGCCAGGAATCGCAACACGTGCTTCTTCAGCGCACCACTTCCCTTACCGGGGATGATCTCGACCAGCGGTGCCTTCTTGGCCACGGCCTCGTCGATGATCGCCCGCAGCGCCCGGTCGATGTCCTGGCCCTTGTTGTAAATCTCGTGGAGGTCCAGTTTGAGCTTCACGGCAAACTCCACCCCCCGCTCAGAACACCAGGGACAGTGCGGGATCTGCGAGCAGCGCCCCGACGTCGGCCAGGAATTGCGAACCCTGCTGCCCGTCGATGACGCGATGATCGAACGACAACGAGAGCTGGCAGACCTTCCTGACCGCGAGCTGGCCGTCGACCACCCACGGCGCATCCTTGATCGACCCGAGCGCCAGGATCGCAGACTCACCCGGATTGATGATCGGCGTGCCGGTGTCAACGCCGAAAACGCCGACATTGGTGATGGTGAACGTTCCGCCGGTCATCTCGGCGGGAGCGGTCCTGCCCGCGCGGGCCTTCGCAGTCAGCTCTCCGAGCGCCACCGCAAGCCCGTGCAGGTTCAGCTGGTCCGCGTCGGCAATCACCGGAACGATGAGTCCGCGCGGCGTTGCTGCCGCGACACCGAGATTGACGTACTCCTTCACGACGATCTCGCCAGATTCTCCGTTCCACAGTGAATTGATCTCGGGCGTTCGCCGAGCAGCCAGGCACACCGCCGACGCCGCGAACGCCAGTGGGCTCAGTTTCACCTCCGCGAATTCCGGCCGCTTCCGCAACCGATCACGGAGCTCCGTCATCGCGGTGACATCGACGGTCAGGAACTCCGTGACGTGCGGCGCGGTGAAAGCACTGGCCACCATGGCCTGAGCGGTCATCTTGCGAATGCCCCTGATCGGCACCCGGTATTCACGCACGCCGAGCTCGGCCGGTCCGCCCGATTTCGGCGTCGGCGACGACGACGGCGAAAACGACGGCAAAAGCGACGGCGACGGCGACGGCGCGATGATCGAGGCGGCTGCTTCCACTTCGGCGCGTGAGATGACACCGTCCGACCGACTCGGCGTGACCGTCGCCAGATCGATCCCGAGGTCCTTCGCGAGCTTACGAACCTGAGGTGCGGCCCTCGGCGCGCGCATCGGCGGTTCTACTGGTGACGGCCAGACTTCGACGCTGGTGACGACTTCGGATTCCTCGACCGGTTGGCTCGTCCCACCTCTGCGGGCGCGGCGGACCGTGGAGGCACTGGCGGACACATATCCGACCAGCGTCGCGATTCGGCCGTCGGCCGTCATCTCGCCGATCTTCGCGCCGGTCTCGCCGTCGCCCACTGGGACGGCTGCCTCTGGGGCGGCTGTTCCCGGGACGGCTGTTCCTGGGGCGGCTGTTCCTGGGGCGAGAGCCTCTGGCACTCCGGCCTGATCGACCCGCAGCTCGTCAACTACCGGATCTTCCTCGCCCGCGTCCGGATCGGTGTCGATGCTGATGATCGGCGTGCCGACGTCGACCGTTACGCCGGGCTCGACCAGCAGCGCCTTGACCCGTCCGGCGAACGGCGACGGCAATTCGACTGCGGCCTTGGCCGTTTCGATCTCGACGATGATCTGGTTGACCGTCAAGACATCACCGACGGCCACGTGCCAGGTCAGGATCTCAGCCTCGGTCAACCCCTCCCCCACGTCCGGCATCGGAAAGGTCTGGATTCGGTTCATGTTCACTCCCGGCATTCTCAGTAGGCCAGCACGCGGTCGACCGCGTCGAGCACCTTGTCGAGGTCCGGCAGGTAGTGATCCTCCAGCTTGCTCGGCGGATACGGCACGTCCAGCCCCGCCACCCGAAGCACCGGCGCGGCCAGCGAGTAGAACGCCTCCTCGGTGACCCGAGCGGCGATGTCGCCGCTGATCGAGGACTCGCGTGGCGCCTCGGTGACGACGATCAGCCGTCCGGTCCGGCGAACCGAGTCGAGTACCGGATCAAGGTCCAGCGGCGACAACGTGCGCAGGTCGATCACTTCGAGCGAACGTCCCTCGGCTGCGGCCGCATCCGCCGCCGCATACAGAACCGGCATCGACGGTCCGTAGGACACGACCGTCACATCGGTACCCGGCCGACGGACGATCGCGGAGAAGGTGCTCTTCGGGCGGTCGGTCACATCCAGCGGTGCCTTTTCCCAATAGCGGCGTTTCGGTTCGAAGAATACGACCGGGTCGTCGCAGTCGATGGCCTCCTGAATCATGAAATACGCGTCAGCGGAATTCGAGCAGCTGACCACGCGAATTCCCGCGATATGACAGAAGAACGATTCCGGGGCTTCAGCGTGGTGCTCGACCGCGCCGATACCCCCGCCGAACGGAATACGCACCACCACCGGCATTTTCAAGATGCCCTGGCTACGGAATGTCAGCTTGGCGAGCTGCGAGATGATCTGATCGAAGCCCGGAAAAACGAAACCGTCGAATTGAATTTCGGTGACCGGCCGATAGCCCCGCATCGCGAGGCCGACTGCCGTCCCGATGATGCCTGATTCCGCGAGCGGTGTGTCGAGCACCCGGTGCGCACCGAAGTCCTTCTGCAGTCCGTCGGTCACCCGAAAGACGCCGCCGAGTTTGCCAACGTCCTCACCCATCACCAACACCTTCGGATCCTTCTCCATGCTGGCCCGCAGTCCCATGTTCAACGCCTTCGCCAACGTTGTCGGGGCGGCCGCGGCGGCGCGCCCGTTCGACGTCGACATCGCTGCGCTCATCGGGAGGCCGCCGGCTGGTCGGTGAAGCCTTCGAGGTAGGTCTGGAAGTCGGCTTGCTGTCGCTCCAGCTGTGCATTGGGCTCGGAGTAGACGTGATCGAACATCCGTTCCGGGGGCGGCACGGTCATCGCAATGCAGTGAGCCCGAAATCTCGCGGCCAGCTCGTCGGCTGCCGCGTCGATCCCGGCGAAGAAGTCCCCGTCGGCGAGGCCGTTGCGGGCCAGATGCACCCGCACCCGCTCGATCGGATCGAGCAACTTCCAGGCCTGCGCCTCATCGGCCTGCCGGTAGCGGGTCGGGTCGTCGGAGGTGGTGTGCGCGTCCATCCGGTAGGTGAAGGCCTCGATCAGCACAGGGCCGTTGCCGGTCCGACACTCCTCGAGCGCCCATCGGGTGACGGCGAGGCAGGCCAGGACGTCGTTGCCGTCGACCCGCACGCCGGGAAATCCGTATCCATGCGCTCGATTGAACAGCGGGACCCGTGATTGCCGCTCCACCGGCTCCGAGATCGCCCACTGGTTGTTCTGACAGTAGAAGACGACGGGGGCGTCATAGGCCGCTGCGAAGACCATGGCTTCGTGCACATCACCCTGGCTCGTCGCGCCATCGCCGAAGAAGGCGATCGACGCCTCCGCCGCACCGTCGAGCCGCTGGCCCATCGCGAAGCCGGTGGCGTTGAGCACCTGATTGCCGATGACGATGCAGTAGGGAGCGAAACCGGTCGTCCTCGGGTTCCAGCCGCTGTGGTCGGTACCGCGGAAGATACCCAGCAGCTCGGTCGGGTCCACGCCTCGGCACCAGGCGATGCCATGTTCGCGATACGACGGAAAGGCCATGTCGGTCGGCGCGAGCGCCCGACCGGCGCCGATCTGAGCAGCTTCCTGGCCCAGCAGCGGCACCCAGATCGACAACTGCCCCTGACGCTGCAGGGCGTTGCCTTCACGATCGAACCTGCGGACGAGAACCATGTCGCGATACAGGCCGCGCAAGAGGTCGGGGGAGAAGTCGAGCGGGTAGTCCGGGTGCGGGGTGAATTCGCCCTCCGGAGTGAGCATCTGTATCGAATCCTCGCCGCCGGTGGCTTTGAGGCCGGCGATGACCTGGGCCGGCGAGGGAATCGCCGCCGCGACCGGGGCGGCGCCCGCTCCGGCCACCCCTCGCTCCTTCGCTCCCCTGGCCGTGGCCAGGCTGTCGATCCACTGCTGATTGACCACCGGTGCATCTCCTCGTCGAATTGATCCCGCCCCAGGATCGCCGGGGCCGTGGGCGCCGATGAGAGGTCCGAATCGGCCCATGGGTGGGGCCGCCGAGCCGCTGCATCTACGTTGACGGTCAGCTTCAGCCCCGAACGGCGCTTCCGGTGCGAGGCGGCGGAGGGGACCTGTTCAGATACTGGCACGAATCAGCGGCCATCGTGATCGCGGCCACCTCCGACCGTCGGAGGACCGAAGGTCGCACCTCGGAGCACCGGGTGGCCGGCAGCCCTGCACACCAATACGATCAGCTGGGAAGACCGGGGCCCCCAGAAGGACCACCCCGGGCGTCGAGCGCGGAGGTACATGTGGAGCTGGAACACCGATTCGAGGTACCGGTCGGAATCGAGACCGCCTGGTCCACCTTCCTCGACATCGCGAAGGTCGGGCCATGTTTTCCTGGCGCAACGCTCGATTCGGTCGACGGAGACGAGTTCAGCGGATCCGCAGCGATCAAGTTCGGGCCGGTTCACCTGGTCTACCGCGGCTCGGCCAAGATCCTCGACAAAGACCCGGTTGCTCATCGCGCCCGGATCGAGGCCACGGGAAATGCGACCGGAGGGGACGCCAAGAGCGCTGCGTCGACTGCCGCGATGCTGGTGACGGCCACGGCAACCGCCCTGTCGCCGAGACGCACCGCCATCGACCTGGTGACCACGTTGTCCATCACCGGGCGCCCGGCGAAGTTCGGGCGTGGCGTTATGGTCGAGGTCGGCAACAAGCTGATCAGCCAGTTCGCGGATTCCGTATCCACCCTGCTTTCCGGGCGGCCCGCGGGCGGAGCCGAGCTACTCAACGAGGTGAATCCGGACGACGTCGCCGCGGAGGTCGCCGCTGCATCGAACACGGAGGCGGGCAGCACGCAGCCGTACCGATCGGTCGGCGCTCACCGCGTTCCCGGCGTTGCCGAGCCGATCAACCTGATCGGCGCTGCCGGAGCACCCGTCCTCAAACGGCTGGCTCCGTTGCTCCTCGGTGTCCTCGGCTGGTTGTTGCTGCGCCGAGTCGCGAGCCGTCGGACCGCCAGAGCGGTGCTGGCGGCGCGCGCTGCGCGCTGAGCTCTAGGCGTCGCTGCTGCCTGCTGGTTGCTGACGGCTGTCTGCTCGCTGACGGCTGTCTGCTGTCGCTGACGCCTGCCACTGATTGCTGCCGGCGCTGTGCCGCTGGCTACTGGCCGCTGCCGGCGCTGCGCCGCTGCCTACTGACCCTGCCGCCGCTGTGCTGCACTGCGGGCAGCCAGGACTCTGCGCGTTCAGCGATCTGTCGACCGCTGCTGGTTGCCCGCCGGCGCGGCGGGAACGAAAGGCCGGCGCCGGCGGCCGGTTGGCTCGAAGACCAAACCATCCCGCCGATTCCGTCCGCGGTCCTGCCCCGGAACTCCGCTCACGTTCGCAGAACTTTTCACTTACCCACAGTTTTCAACAAGCGTGTGTGCTATCACGTTCTCTGAATCGATCTCTTTCTCGATTCTGTGGTCCGGGCCTCACGCAAATCTCGCGATGTCACCGTTCTTTTCGTTAATGTAAGCGGAATCTTCTCCACGGCCGCTGGGACACCGAAGATTCCTACCCTCGCAGCCGTGCGTCAATGGTCGCGAATCAAACGAAAATCAACAGGAGATGGTGTCGATGACCGCCGTTGTCCACCCTTCCGCCGACGGGGCCCTCACTGCGCCGGGACACCGGACCGCTTCCCCCGCGCGCACCCGCCTGAATTCGTTGCCGCTCCAGGCATTCGGTGCCGATCAGGCCGATCAGGCCGATCAGGCCGATCAGGCCGATCAGGCCGATCAGGCCGATCGTATCGGCGCAGCTAACGAAGGCCTGCTCGCCTGGGTTTCGGAGGTAACAGAGCTGACTGGACCCGACCGGATCGTCTGGGTCGACGGGTCTGACGCGGAGTGGAAGGTACTGACCGATCAACTCGTCGACGCCGGCACTTTCGTTCGACTGACCGCGAAGCCGAACTCCTTTTACTGCGCATCGGACCCGACCGACGTGGCCAGGGTCGAGGACCGGACATTCATCTGTTCGGCGGCCGAGCACGACGCCGGCCCGACCAACAACTGGATGGCGCCGGCCGAGATGAAGGCCACCATGACGGAGCTGTACCGGGGCTGCATGCGCGGGCGCACGCTGTACGTCGTGCCGTTCTGCATGGGACCGTACGAAGGGGAGCCCCCTATGTTGGGAGTGGAAATCACCGACTCCGAATACGTGGTGACCTCGATGCGGGTGATGACGCGCGTCGGTACCGACGCGTTGAAATTGATCAACGCGGGTGGGATGTGGGTCAAGGCCCTCCATTCCGTCGGTGCGCCGCTGCAACCAGGGCAAGCCGATGTTGCGTGGCCCTGCAATGACACCAAATACATCACCCATTTCCCCCAGGAGCGGACCATTTGGTCCTTCGGGTCCGGCTACGGCGGAAATGCCCTACTGGGTAAGAAGTGCTACTCCTTGCGCATCGCCTCGGCAATCGCCAGGGAAGAGGGCTGGCTCGCCGAGCACATGCTCATCCTGAAACTCACTTCGCCGGCAAAGGCCGTCCACTACGTCGCTGCCGCGTTCCCCAGCGCGTGCGGCAAGACCAATCTCGCGATGCTGGAACCGACGATTCCGGGCTGGGATGTACAGACTCTCGGTGACGACATCGCCTGGATGCGATTCGGGGAAGACGGCCGTCTGTATGCAGTCAACCCGGAATTCGGCCTGTTCGGTGTCGCACCGGGCACCGGCTGGCACACGAATCCCAACGCCATGGAGACGATCACGCAGGGTAATTCTGTGTTCACCAATGTGGCGTTGACCGACGACGGTGATATCTGGTGGGAGGGAATGACGAAGGAGCCGCCCGCCCACCTGACAGATTGGAAGGGCCGGCCCTGGACACCCTCCGGCGTGGACGCCGAAGGAAAGGTCCTCGAATCGGCCGGTGAGCCTGCTGCGCATCCCAATTCGCGATTCTGCACCCCGATCACCCAATGCCCGATTCTCGCGCCCGAGTACGAGTCACCGACCGGCGTCCCCATTTCCGCAATCATCTTCGGCGGCCGCCGGGAGTCCACCATTCCGCTGGTTGTCCAGGCCCGGAACTGGAATCATGGCGTCTTTCTGGGGGCGACGCTATCTTCGGAGACCACCGCCGCTGCCACCGGAGCCGTCGGCGTGGTGCGCCGTGATCCGATGGCGATGCTGCCGTTCATCGGATACAACGCCGGCGACTACTTCGCCCACTGGGCCGGGCTGGGTGATCGGGACGACGCCGACAAACTACCGGGAATCTTTTACGTCAACTGGTTCCGTCGGGCGGCGGACGGTCGTTTCCTGTGGCCGGGATTCGGCGAGAACTCCCGCGTTCTGAAATGGATCGTCGATCGGCTTGAAGGCACGGCGGAGGCCGTCTCCACACCGGTGGGCCTGGTGCCCGCGCCCGGGTCGCTGGACGTGGACGGACTGGCCGTGAGCGAGGAGGATCTCGCTGCCGTCCTCACGGTGGATCCGCAGGAGTGGCGAGCCGAAATACCGTTGATCAAGGAGTGGTTCGATTTCATCGGCGATACCGTGCCGGCCTCGCTCCGAGACGAACTGGCTGCGCTCGAGCATCGGCTCGGTGTCGGCTGACCGGAAGCGCTGTCGGCTTGGGTCGGGCTGGGCTGGCGCGTGACCCACGAACAGAGCCACGCCTGGCCCGGGAAACCGAGACGCGCCTGGCCCAGCAGCAGAACCACGCCTGGCCCAGCAGCAGAGCCACGCCTGCCCAGGACCGGGCCGCGCGTGGCCCAGGAACAGAGGCGCGCGTGGCCGAGGAGCAGCCGCGCGCATCGATGACGATCAGCGCGGGTTGCAACCCGCGCGCCTGGCCCGCAGCG
>JAABUU010003439.1_pt1 | contig 20167 bp, 19 predicted proteins | sample 5559301 | NCBI WGS metagenome assembly JAABUU01 (sample SAMN10711884, study PRJNA513360) | rock metagenome | isolation source: Antarctica rocks | place: Antarctica: Victoria Land, Richard Nunatak white | reverse complement strand
TGGTTGGGATGGGGGGATGGGATGGGATGGGATAGATGGGAGGGGATGGGATGGGACTGGAGGGAATGGGGACTGGAGGGAATGGGGAGGGGATGGGGACTGGAGGGACTGGAGGAAATGGGATGGGATGGATGGGATGGGGAATGGGATGGGATGGGATGGGATGGGGATGGGATGGGATGGAATGGAATGGGATGGATGGGAAGGGGGATGGGATGGGATGGGACTGGAGGGAATGGGGACTGGGGATGGGGACTAGAGGAAATGGGATAGATGGAAAGAGAAGAAGTGATATTTTCCCGTACCGATAACCCTTACACTCTACTCCGCTCTCTACCGTATCTACTATATCTACCATATCCAGATGAAAATTCTCTCTTCAAGTTATCGCGCATGGACCAAAAAAAAAAAGAGAGGTTCGTTTTCTGGGATTTTTGCTTTTACTGTAGTTGGGCGGTGTGGCTTTGAGGGATGGGGGTTTGGGATTGGGTGTTGGTGTGGGGCTGTGGGTTGGGGCTGTGGGTGTTGGACAAAGGGAAGGAGAGGAGATGGGGAAGGGGATGGGGATGGGAAGGGTAGTGTATAAGAATTGGTGGTTGGGAATGGATAAGATATCATGGTCGATGATACTCGCGTCTGAGTTTGGCTGCATGAGTGATACGTATATATTGGACGTGAGATTGGGGGTAGATTGAAAAATTATCGGCTGTAGGTGATCAATCCCGTTCGAGATTGTCTGATCGGGTGTTCTGGCTAGTTATTTAGGGAAGCTATTGCTATAAACCAGCCATCTGATCTCTTACATACTCCGCTAAATTAGGGAATGCCACCAACAAACACGTACTTTATGGGTATCACCGCTCACATGCTCCACCAAAGGCTTGAAATGCAGCAAACGCGCCCGCAACGTGCACCCGTAATTGCATCATCATAATTTGCCATCCACCGCTTAAGCAGGCTTCCTGAGCGAGCCTATGCAGCTCCAGGACCGCTTCACCTTGTCCAAAGAGAGTCTGGATCCATTGGCTTTGGCAACAGACTTGGCTTTCTCGTCTTCATCCTCCGGTAGATCTATTCTATATCTTCTTACGCTCCCAGTATCAGCGTCCTTTTCATCCTCATAGAAGCTCAGCCGACGGTTCCTCTGGAAGAAACGGGGTGCGAAACGGCGCCACAGCCCTGGAATGCCTCGGCAGGTGTTTTCGATTTTGCGATACTCGCGGCGGCGGGTCGATGGGAGGGTCCAGTCGATTATGGTCGCTGGCACGTGGTTGGAGTATTGATGCGCATCTAAAGAGTTCTCTTCCTCATTTGCCAGCAGGCCTTGGGCTAAATCATCGGCTGGGGTTGTAGAAACGCGTGGGAGATATGGTAGGCTTGGTGTTGATGGTTCCTGGGAAAGCATGGCAGAATGGTCAAGGTAATCCCGTCCATGTAGGGGAGACTCGAACAGACTTTTACTGCGTTGGTATAGAAGGATCGGATCTTCAGCAGACCTGGCGTAGGTGGTGCTCATGCTCCGGTGACATATGGGCCGTCTTTTGCTGTACGTCGGAGCTCGTTGTGTCAGAAACGAAGAACGCCGGGACGAAGACTTTGAGGATCGATACGACCCTGGAGTCCTTGGTTTGGTTTGGCTTGAAGCGCGCTCGGGGGTGGTAGGCTCTGGGGATGTTGTGCCAGCAGAGCCAGCGGGAGGTTTGTTACGTTCCGACGGAGCGTACGCGGCAGATGGTTTAGACACAACCTTTTTCCGAGAGCGAGGCTGTTGCGGCCGTCCTGACCGAATTTTGCCTCTTTCCGTCACCATTATACTCGAAGCTCTCGATAAAGAACTATCAGGTGTAGCCGGGTTTTCTCCGAAGCCGCTGTCGGTTCGGTCCATTGCTATGGTATGGAAAGCGTTGGGCGTTTTGCTTGAGGCGTCTGTGCGAGGGGGCATGGTTATCGGAGACGATGTTGTGGATGAATCTGTGGAGCATCCAAGTGCTGGATGCATGGTTGGAAATGTGTCGATGATGACTGAAGGGTTCGAGGCCGAACGATGCTGTTATCGACATTACTATTGGACAATTAGCAAGCGAAACATCCTTGAGGACAGTCGACATTCGGAGGGACAATGAAGTAGTATATTAACCAAAAAACGTACATTGTTGGTAGCCCACGGAACAAAAGAACCTTCATGCCCACGCCAGCGCTGTCTTTGTTTCTAGCGAACGTAGCACACTCGGACAGTCGTGTAGTGAGTTGCCTATGTTAGGCATGGTTGGCCATATTCACGAGGTATTTCGTACAACGAGCGTATCGTGGGCGGGGTGAGGGTTTTGTTGAAGATCCAAAGGTGCACCAGTCACAATTCGAATCGACCGCTTCGATAAGGTATACGGTAATGTAGTAGTTCATGCAGGTTGAGTCGAAGATCAGTGAAGTGGACTAGAGGGAGCTTGGCAGAGAGAGATGCGTAAGTGCGGTCCACCATGCCGGCAGATACCCGACCTTGCTGTTTAATGGCAATCACCAAGGTCCGATAGAAATAGAATAAGGAGCGTAAGGTATGCAACCAATGATGAGTACTCTGTGAGTTAGATGTCGATAACATGTCCAATGTCTCCCTCCATGGCCTCGGAACATATTTCACATGCCAAGTTGCCCCCCTCCACACGGCCGTTTCAGCATCACCGCACCACCCACACACACAAACTTAGAACACATGAACACATGCAAACACCCCTACCTGGTTGGAATAGCCAGAATTCCAGATCTAGATCACGGCGTCAGTTCCTGCAGCGTCACATCCCCTAATGACAAAGCGCTAGGCCATCTACGGCCGTGGATGCTCAGAGTGGTTGTCACACCGCCGAATAGAATATACGCGCCCCGTCCGGCTTGGCGTCCCACGTCACGCGCTGCAAGCATACTACATACTAGTGTACGTTAGTGCATCAGAGAAGAACAAGTGAACACTGAACAGTTACTTCGTAGCAACAACGTTGAAAGGTCGGGGTCTGGGCCACACGGATCAACTAGAGCCATGAATAGCAGCAGCAGCAGCAGCACATCATGTGTCTGTATGCGCTCATGCGTTACGCCATCGCAGAAGGTGAAGTTTGAGGTGAAGTTGGAAGTTGTTGGATGTTGCCCGGTGTCATATGCAAGGACCCTGATTGGCTGTAGCGGGCGGAAGGAACGGCAAAGGCGTCGCAAGCGCCGCACCTTGATTGCAAATTCAAAATCCTTCGACTTCGACAGGCTGATAAGGGACAAGGGATGTCGGCTGTCGAAACTGGAGACTGTTGTTGCGTGTTATTATTCCAAACATTTCCACAGAATACTGGTGACAATATAGGAGTGGCGGTCGAAACGTGGTTGCACGTGGTTGCACGTGCAGACTAGGGCTGTTACGCGGGTTTACCCTAAACTCTCAGTGCTATGTAGGCGAGATTCGATATAATGTAAGGATTACCCTGCAACACCACCGCACATTGTTGCTAGTATCGAGTTGAGGCACCTATCAAAGGAGAAAATACTGTTGACTATACGGAGATTGAAGATTGATTGACGTATGGAAATACTTCGATTCGGCAAACAACAAACGTCGGGTTTTGGGTTGGAGCTTCGTCTGATATCTTTACCTGTTCGCCTCCCCGTAACTCCTGGGAGAGCCCGCTGCTGGTCCCTTCAACGGCCGCCGTTCTCCCCTCACAAAAGTAGTCGGTGCCCCATCAGGTGTAGCAAAGAAATCACAATGTAGCATTCGGCAATCAAGGCTGGGCAGGAGATGCGGAAACCGAGGGAACCCGTATTCACCAAGCGGCCGTTACACTCGCATCACCGAGACCCGAATGTGATCTGTTCGTCAAATAAATTGCCTATGGTACCGCTCCGCCCCAACTGTGCAGCAGGTATGGTGGAAAAGCGCGCAAAGTCCAACAACCTTCTAGAACACCAAAGCCGCACCCTTCGTCTTCTTGTCCCCACTGTAAGTCAACTGTTAGCCTCATCTCACCATGGCCGTTGCGTATGCTTCACATACCCCAACTCAAAGTGCTTGCATCGCTTCAGCGCCAGCTGTGCCTTTGTTTTGCAGTTTGTACACTCCAATCGCAGCACCACCTTCTTCGTCGTTTTTGCCTTTTTGTGGAAGACGGGCTTTGTTTGACCACCGTATCCGGATTGTTTGCGGTCATATCGACGTTTTCCTTGAGCGACCGAGGAGGCCTAAGGGAGAAGGAGTGTCAGTATCCTTGACTTCAGTGCTTCGACAACATTCCGTAGAAATAATAGACGAATTGCTTACGTACCTTGCCGGCTTTGTATTGCGTGACCTTGTGTTGAGTGTGCTTCTTGCAGTCCTTGCCCTTACAGTAGGTGCGACGCGTTTTCGGGACGTTAACCTGCAATCGCATCTTGTTAGCGAGGATTATCGATAGATCTGGGCTTCGCGATGGTATATTTGAAGGTGTTGGGTCCTGGCTATGTTGATGACGCCTTCAGTCACTGTCTGGCCTGAAAGGACTTCCTTCCCCATCGAGTCCCATAGCTTGCGGTAGCTGAGAAAGGCGTGGATCCCAGACATCGTGTGTGCTCCTTTGTTGCCGATGCTCAATAGCGTTATAGCGTTCCTGTTTCGTCTACCGTCTTCCGGTTCTGACCTTGGCGCTCACAGCCGCCCTTTTGCCGACAGATATACACAGATTTGGGGAAACGTTGAAAAGGAAGCAAATTGGAGAATGCTTACCATCTTGAAAGACTTCCGAGCGTTGGCTGTACCGCGATGTGGTCGATGGCAATACGTCTTTGTCCTGATGTTCAGATTTCGAATGTGGGATGCGATCTCGCTTAGTCGCTATTGGGGATAGCGTAGAAACTAGGCTCGCTAGGGTTAGACAGTGTCCAACTGTACCGTAGAAACTTCTCGGTCTCGAAAGTCTGGGAATACCTTCAAATTACACGAATACCAGCCTTTGTGTCGCATTTCAATTCGATGACACGAAACAGGAAAGGTGCTTAGTTAATCGGAAGGCCCCTGAAGCGTACACTGGTAACGCACGATATGTGGTAGCATACATTTGCAAGGTACTTTCTTTTTGGTGAAACCTCACCAGGTATATCATAGTAAAACATTGTTGGTTGTCATAATTCAATAAATCTGCTCTTTTATAGATTTTCGGAAGTAGTAGCTTGCGTCATGTTCATACACTTCGTTCAATCAACTTCAATGAAGCTAATGACAGGGAGATTCTACTATGATCTCTAGCTTTCGGCATGGCCTTCACGGAAAAGAAAGTACGTCGCAAATGTGCGCTCCCACATATTGTGCGTTACCCTGTGCGCTTCGAGGAGCTTCCGGTATGTAATACGCAGAGCTATACCTGAACTTCAGTGATGAGGGTCCGTTCAACGCTCCATAACGCAACATCATATCCAACCATACCGTCAACAAAGGAAGTACAGCAGGACTAGGGTTGAGGGTAGCATTTCTAAGACCGGGGTTTGATCCCAAAATCTAGCAATAGTATTCCTAGATATCGAGCTCTAAATCTACCGTTACCGAATGTACGGCGATGATAGGTTACTGCTGGGTATGAATGGTCACGGTAGATACATACGAAAAATGTGTAAACGCAAAGCAGAGTTGCCTCTATTCATCTTCGACTGGAAACCTGCTAACCAGAAATCTCTTATTGCCTTGGAGAAAGCTAAAAACCCTTCCCTAAGCGGACTTTCTCCCCACCACCATACCACAACCTTCCTTTTCGACACTCGAGCCCCCTCTCTTCGCCTACAATCCATTGCCCACCTTCTTTGATTTCGCGACCATTTGCAGGCCAGAAATTTTCTTGTAGCCATGTGTTAGTCTCCTCCAGCTTCTCTGTTAGCTTCTTCGTCTTTAAGGGGTCAGGAACACCTTCGGCCCTATCCTCTGAGATGTCCTTTTGGGTCACAAACCGTGCAATGGTAAGATGTGATGATGGAACAACGTATCGTGAGGCAATCTCCACGCCGGTACTGCTACATAAGTCGTAGAGGTCTCGACGCAGATGGTGATATGTGTAAGAGTCGGAATGATCCCCTGAACGCTTGCTCGGATCCTCTCCAGCGGCCGGCACGAAGCTAAGAGCAATTGCTGCGCTGTCATAGCTAAGCATTGGCTTGACAAGCCGCGATCGATGCGTGAAGGTGAAGTCCGTAATCTCTGGGATTTTTGGGTTCATAATTTGAACCAGATCTTCAATCTCGCTTGCAGTGAGGGAATGAGTGATCTCCAACGCAGTCATATGAAGACAGTCGAGCGGCATCAGCCAGAGGCCTGAACCGTTAGCGAAGCTTCTGTTGGTATCAACGGCTCACTTACTCGGAGCTACATTGACGAGCTTCTGCTGGACGATATCCACAAGCTTGCGAATCTTCTCAGGTGGACGTGCCCAGAAGACCAAGCAGTTCCTAGGATCCACATATTCTGGGGATTGTTTTTGATCGACGAGCTTTTGCAATACAGGGTCTAGGATTAGACCGGAGAACTCAGGTGAAAGAAATTTGAATTTTTGCTGCGAATTTCGTAATTCTCGGTGGGTTTTGTAGCGTAATTCAATCTGTACCTAAAAGATATCAGGCGTACTCAAAATTTACTACTCAGGTAAAACTCACTGGGTCATCTTCGCATATTTGAATGAGGGCATAATACGGATTCCCTGTGTGTGAACTCGATATGCCCGACAGGTCTTCGAAAATGTTGTTGTTGGCCATTCGAGAAACGGTACTGGCCATTGTGGTTGACTATGGAAAGGATCGATCTGAGAACTTATATATCCATACAGTGTCTTCTGTATCGCGCAATGGATATGTCGGGCACAGAGACCTTCTCATCAGTCTAATGCAGATCTAGTAGATTTGAAGAACCTCACTAAGTTAAAGTATCATATTCTAATGGTCAATATTGTTTAATGCATCATTCAAGTAATCTCAGCATAGTTCAGAAACATCTGTAGATTGGATGATTCAAATCGTAGTTAGGCTATTGTAGAGTATAATTATACCGCCGGCCCCAGTTGTAAGAAACCACTTAAGAGGTCAAATATAGTCTTGGAAGCAACCGGCAATCATTACTCTTACTCTTCGACAGTCCCACGGCCAATTCACTCTCCTGGCACCGGATTTGACTCCATCCCGCTGACTGCTGCAAGTCCTTTAACGGTAACGGTTCCTGCCAAAGGGATGGACCACTTCCAGCCAGAAGCAACTCTTCTATTCGACCAGTGAATTCGTACATCTTCAGGACTAAGCACACCTGGCACACTCCGTCAATACCGGAGAGGCGAAAGACATGTAGCTGCTCTTATTGCGTATCTGCAATTGGGGGAGCAGCCAACGTGGTCTTTCCTTGAGTGTCCTCGCAATGGCGCAAGGCAGGACTTCGATCCCGCTGCTCATCCTACCCCTTCGATTATCGCCTCGAAGCCTTCTGGTCTGTCAGGACACTTCTATGTCAGCCCTTGAACAACCTTCCTCGTTCGCCGTCATACCGAAGGAAGGCGAAAAGAGAACATGATCGGCAATCGGCATTACCTCAACGCCGAACGCCGATGCACTCATCTCGCCTATTTAGCTGCCGTTCATAGCGTGTTTCTTACTTCAACCCCCCACAAATCTTCCTGAATCTTCTTACACTTCTCAACGCGTGAGCAACTGTGCAGTCTCTGTTGGATATAGCATCCAATAACTGTAGTCCTGCCCTGCTCTGTTGCTCACGAGACCGCTGCACTTGCTGCAATCCGTGACATCTCTTGGGTATAGTAGAGCAAACATTCCGCCTGGTACGTTCACAATCCGATTCTCAAGTAAACAAGTTTGAAAGAGCAAAAAGCCCCAAAACTTTCTATGAACCCGAGAACAAAAACCTTTTCCGTGGGAAAATTTGCTGACACCACCACCACGTAGGTTAAAGCGGAAGATGCATCTTGTGCATTTGGGTCCAGTGCTTGCTGCCCCTCCCTCTGCCGGATTTTGTAAAAAAGTCCGGCAATGGTTCATCTCCTGTGCCTAGATGAAAGCTTGATAGATCTGACAGCAACCATGGCATCTCGCCAGAGACATAGGAAGCTGATTATGATTGTTGCATCCATAGTGAGGTATCTGGCTAGATGCAGAGCTTCAGCAATCCGCCTGCTACTGGATGCCTGATATATAAAGGATCAGTCCACTTGAGTCGTAGCAGCAGAATACATTGCCACGCAAGAGTAGGCTTGTCAGAAGTCTTCACTCTGGATCCTGGCGCTGATCACTAATATGGGAAATCTAAGACTCTCCGTCGTGGCCGGTGGGCAAATGACGGAGACAGTGTGCTCGCTCCAGTGTCTCCGAGAGTTCGAGTTGCTAATATCCCGTCCTTGCAGGGGATTCTAAATCCTCGTCAAGGCCTTTCTCAACGGATCTGTTGCTTGCGGTTGACGGGCTGGCGGAAGTAACTGGATGCTTCAGGTCGAAGGTTGGTCAGGTAATGCGATTTATGCTCAAGTCTGTGCTATCCACTTTTCTCTTTACTCTGTGCCTTGAGTTATAGCCTTTTCTCCGCGAGTTGCTTCTGCTGGATAATGTCAGCCGCTTCCAAATCATATCAGATCCATGCCTGGCCGTTGTGGGGGCGCTTGCAAGTTATGCGCGTATACCTTCTATAAACTCATTTGGCGGCGGTTTAGAAGATCCACTTTTGTATCTCGAAAAAGGTGGTTACAAAGTTTCTACATACTCGTGGCATACCGTTCTGCCCTTGCGCTGTGGCTGAAATGCCCTGTATCAATTTCCAGGGCTCGTGTCGATGCTGCTCTACGAATATTCTTGATGTTGGCACTCTAACGAATCTTTGATGTTCACATCGCTTGGCGCTAGCCTCCCCACAACCTCAAGACAATCTGCCTACTTCATACTCCTTCTGCACCCCCACTCCTCATCTCTTTCTGAACGATCACCTATCGAAGCTTCTGCACCGAAGCTTGGTAACTCCTTTCTTTCGCTATTCGCTCTACAGGCACATTCGCTTCACTCTTGTACAGTTGCTGGTGGTATGTGGATCAAACTTACCTATCCCTTTCCGTGCTGTGTAGCCCAGAGCTGATAGCCACCACGCAACTTGGTAACAGATTCAATAACTCCTTCAAGCTTATCCTACCAGCTGTGTCAGTGTTGCTTTGTGCAGCATCTGCTCAAATATCTACATACATTTGTGATCTTGAGCTCATACCTTTGATCGTTGTGTGTAAGACATAGCTCCTTCGCGGCCCTCCGGGGCCGCTAAGGACTTATTGCGCGTGGGATCACACAACAACCATCGAATTAATTTTTCCGCAGCAACTGACCATACTAGTTTCGTGCGTGCTTTGGCGAACTTGAGTCCAGGATTGTCTCGACAGACCAACCGGCAACAGACTACAATGTCTTCAAGTCCGGCCCCCAGAGGAGGCAACCCTACCAGCCAAGGTGATGCCCAGGTATCTACGGTGACCACTCGGACGACGCGTTCAGGGCAAAAAGCTAGTGCAACAGTCTCTAACTTTCTAGGGCCTACGACAAGTACCGACAAGGTAACGAAGAGCAAGAGACCGAAGCCTAGTACTGTTAGATCTAGGACCACACCATCCACGGGCGGAGCGCCTTGTAAACGAAAGCAACCAGCTTCAAAGCCCGGAAAGCAACAAGCTTCAAAGCCCGGAAAGCAAAAAGCTTCAAAGCCCGCTAAAGACCCAGTGTTAGGCTGGAAAGCCGACAAAGGTATCACCGGAGACCTACCGCCGATACATAACCTCAAAGATATCGTCACAGATATAACGAAAAAGTCGCTTAAGTATGAAGGTACTATGAAGATGATACAACACCTTAAGAACCGAGAGATTCGGGTAGCTACCATGTGCTCAGGCACCGAGAGCCCTTTACTAGCTTTGGAAATGATATTCGATGGTATGCATTGCTGCTCGAAAATGACCGTATGTTCGTATGTTGACAACATACAGCGATCAAGCGCCTTGATGGCACCACATTGAAATTTAAGCACCTTTTTAGTGCTGAGATAGTGCCTTTCAAACAGGCATATATTGAGAGAAACTTCAACCCACCGATTATATTCCGCGATATTCGAGAACTAGCTAGAGATGAAGATACGTGAGTTGCTAAGGAGAGTAGATATAGATGTACGCATCGTTTGCTAACGGCAATAGATCGACTGGATCAACGGCGTATGGAGGAGCCGAGGACATTCCGCCTGATGTGGATATCCTTATCGCCGGCTTTTCATGCGTGGATTTCTCTAATCTTAACAAATGGAACAAGACTTTACATGAAACGGGCGAGTCGGGTGACACTTTTCGTGCCATCTTGAACTATGCCAAGAAGTACCGCCCAGCCATCATTATTCTGGAAAACGTTATGGGCGCACCCTGGGATTTCATCCAATCGGTTTGGGAGAACGACCAAGAAGCGTTGGATGATATCTCGAAGAGATCTAAGACTCCATGGGCAAACGTTTGGGATGTCGGCGAACTTGCTTATGCCGCTCATTTCTTACCACTTGACACTAAAGCTTACTACCTCCCGCAGACACGGAATCGGAAGTACATGATCTGTATTGACCGGCAAAAGCTTTCCTCTGCCGAACAGCAAGTCCTAATCTGGGGTAAATTGATGAAGAAATTTAAGCGACCGGCAAGCAGCCCGGTAGAAGCATTTCTTCTCGACCCAGATGATCCCAGACTCCACCGTTCAAGAGACGAGCTCGCCAAGACTGGTCGAGGAGACCCCACCACGAGGAGGGAGGTGGACTGGACCGTTTGCCTAGGCCGTCATCAAGACTATCGACAAAAAACTCACGTGGGATTCGATAGGCCGGTGACAATGTGGGTGGATGGCGGTTCTTGCAAACCACCAGACTTTTGGTGGCAAGGGTGGGGGACTGTCCAAGTCGAGAGATTGTGGGATACGTTCGAGATCGCATTTTTGCGAAACGTGCGTCGTGGATACGACTCCCACTACAAAGCGTAAGATACCAATGATCTGTTGCAGATTTCAAGATGCTGACTAGTGTTAGACGAGTCTGGGAACTATCTCAGAATATCGACCGCGCCACGGACACAGCACCCTGGGGCGTCGTTACTTGTATTACGCCTACCGGGATGCCGTACCTGACGACACGGGGCGGGCCACTTGTGGGACTCGAAGTGTTAGCTCTGCAAGGCCTTCCTATCGACAAATTACTTCTTACTCGAGAAAATCAGAAGGAGTTACAGGACCTAGCAGGGAACGCCATGTCCGCAACCGTTGTAGGCGTTGCGCTTTTAAGCGCCTTAATTGCTGGCCACGAGGCCTTGATGGATAAATCTGACATAGATGGACTTGTTGATACACCCGAACCATCGGCTGTGTGTGAAATGAACGGTCAAGCTCTTCTGCCGTTTACTCCCATTGATTTTAAGGCCTCGGAATCTATTCTAGTCGACAATCTACGCCAAATGGCTAACAGCAGTGTTCGCTTGTGCTACTGCGAGGGTCAAACGCTGTTGTCAACATCCCTTATTCAGGAGTGCCAAGAATGCTTGCACACCACGTGTCAAAAGTGTGGTGGAAATCCACCTCACGTCTACGAAGTTGTGGATCCATCTCCAGTTCGCACTCTTCCTCATGAATTTGCTCGAAAGATTAGAAAAGCTCTACCTATGCGGCTCTGCGTCATGGGTTTAGACCGTCGTCGCTCAGAGTTCTTTCAAGCCGAAGCTAAGGGCTTATTGAATATGGAAGACTGGGACATTTTCCTAAGTGGGGTTGAGCAATGTTTTGGCGTGGAACTGCGCTTCCAAACGGTGAAACGCACTCACTGTTGGACCATCTACTATGAAGCACCGTCCTCGCGGTTGGAACTGGCATTCAAGAATGAAGTCGTTGTTTGGAGCCTATTTGCCAAGCCCAAGGCCAACGCGCATGTTAATAGCAGGGTCCGTGAACTCTTCAAGTACCCACTTGCACGAATGACGGTCTATCGGCAGGATATTCTCGGGGGCCAATGGCAACTTTGCATTCCACAAATCTCGGAATTCTCAATTCAAATCTCGGGTCAAGGGGATTTGATCCAGTCCTGGGAGTCACGTCTCGGAATACAGTCACCTCGAGAAGCTGACAAGCGAGTGTATCCTTCCCTAAACATATCCATGGATTCTACAGCCGGCGTACCCTTAGACGCAGAGATTTGCGGCGAATACAAACTCCTGCAAAACTGCGGGACAAGTTCCGGCAGCCTTCACAAGAGAATATCATCATTATCCGACGGCATTGAGCGTCCGATGTACCTATTCCTAGATCCTGAGCGTACAGGGAACCCAAAGGCCGATCGATTTGTATTCTCGGCTGACAAGCATCGTATCGGTTTCCAAGAAGTGCGTCAAATTGTGGCAAGCCTAGATCCAAACTGGCGGCCAAGTGAAAACCCATGCGCAACAGCGACTGGTACTGTGTACGGGAAATGGGTCAATTTCGAAGCCACTTTGCAGCCATATGAGAGCCCGGAACCCGCGGTTTTTGCAGTACCAGCCAAAATCAATTCCATAGGATTAGCTTCTGCTTTTTCGACAGTACATTCTAGCGACTACCGTTGCTCAAGTCAGCTGATTGCATTTCTGTCCTGCCAAGTGCCTTTGATGGACAAAGAGATTGGAAGCTGGCAGAAAGGGCCATGGTGTGTCGTGAATCAGGCAAGCGAGCGTCAAACATTTTCGTCATTCGCATGGTTAACAGAACGGGTTCGTTCACTCGGCGGCTTCAGCAACGTATGGAAATCATTGGAATTGCCCGAAAACTTCGAACGCTGCGTTGAATGTGCACCGGTCCAGCCAAGCATCGAATGGGAGCTGAAAAAAGCAGGGAAAACAAACAAGATATCTCCTTACGAAGACGGAAAACAGGCCGGCAACTTTGAACGTGCCATCAAAGCCCGACCACAAGCGTTTGCCACTCATGTACGAGTTGACGCAGATGATTGTGGTCATCTAACGATTGGTCTAAACATCCCGACACTTGCACATCGTGCTCGTGCTAAGTTTGAGGGGCTTACATCGAATACTGACGTGAGATTGTATTGGCGTTTGATTACGCAATATGAGTGTCAAGCACCGTTCTCGCTTCCCCCTTTCAAGTTAAGCAGTAACGAACGGGACCAGAAGGCTATTCATCAATTTGTGGGCAAAGCCGATAACAATGGGAATTCTCCGGTCATTGCGAACCTTCGCGATGACCAGAAAAGATCGTTACAATGGATGATCAATCAAGAAGCGGACAACGTCCCGCCCTTTCCAGAACAAGAGGTTGAAGAGGCTACGCTGCCGGAGCTTGGCTGGCGTGCCGAGGTTGGTGTGAGGAATTTTCGCACCGTTAAGGGCGGCGTACTCGCCGATGAAGTGGGTTATGGCAAGACGGCCACCATTCTTGCTCTTATTGACTATCAAATGAGCAAAGCGATTGCGTCGTCACAGATTCCCCGTGCCGGGAGCATCTCGGTCAAAGCTACGCTGGTCATAGTGCCTCCAACTCTGATCGGCCAGTGGCAAGGTCAAGTCATGAAATTTTTCGGTGACAAGTACATTGTCGTCACAATTAAAAGCATGATTACCTTGAATCCGATGCTAATTGAGAGAATTCTGAACGCCGACATAGTTATCGCGCCCTGGTCGTTATTCAAAGGGGAAAACTATCTGAACAAGCTGTCTCGAATGGCAGCACTTCCCGAGTGTCCGTCCACAAACGGACGTGCTTTTGAGGCCTGGCTTTCCATGGCATGTGAACGTCTTGCTGGCCACACAGAAGTTTTGAAGGGAGCTAACATACAAGAATTTGGTCAAACCCTCGAAGAGAAAACCAAGGCAGCTGAAAAAGACGAGAAGCTACTTCGCTCTGTACCCACCAAGAGATTAAGAGGCAGACAATACGTTAAGGACGCAGAACGGACCGCTGCTGCTCAGCAAACCGCTTCTACGGAAGCTGGTCCGGTAGAGACTGATCCGATGGACGTAGACGCCGATGAGACGGACGCCGATGAGACGGACGCCGATGAGACGGACGGACACCCGACCAAGGATAACCCGAACAAAGCTGACCCAATGGACGTTGACACTGATCCGACCGACGGACATCCGACTGATGATAATCCAACCAAAGCTGATCCGATCCACGTTGATGCTGATGCGGACCAAGCCGGTAAGAAGGAGAAGAAGGAGAAGAAGGAAAAGCCTTATAATGTAGATCCGTTTGGGATGAAGAAAGTAAAGTCGCTGGAGAAAGTCAAGTGTCCGCCATTGCAGATGTTTCACTTTGCCCGTATTGTGGTAGACGAATACACCTATGTCAAAGGCAATGACTATCCTCTGGTGGCTTCTCTCAAAGCTAACAATCGCTGGGTTCTATCGGGAACCCCACCGCTCGATGACTTTGCCGATGTAAAGACGCTTGCTGGCTTTTTGGGAATTCATTTAGGAATAGACGACGATGCCGCCGGCGTTCTCAAGCGACATCATATAAACGCAATTCGCAAGGATAGAACCAGTAAGTGGCTAATGTTTGGTGTTACTCGTCATCCAAGGTTAACAAGCAGCAGCCGCGGAGCAATTTCAAGCCTTTAATCAAGCGCACTCGCCGGCGTGGCACCTCAAACGGCAGAAGCACGCACAGGCCTTTCTCAACCAATTTGTCCGACAAGTAGGCTACGACCCCTCTAAGATGATATAATGGATATGCTAACCTGAACAGAACGTCCCTAATATCGACCATATTGCCCGTTGTGCAATTGTCCGAGCCTTCCAGCTACCTGCTGCAGAACGTGCCATCACTATGGAACTGCAGCAACAGCTCCATGCACAGGATATGAAGGTCTGCAGAGGCGGCAAGGCTCGCAAAGACAGCGATCGTGCCAATCGACTCCGTGACCTTATGAATAGCAGCAAGACAGCAGAGGAGGCGTTACTTAAGCGCTGCTCCTGGTTCACGCTTCCACAGCTATCAGGTTCAAAGAAGGCCAGAAACGGAGCATGCGAAGCATTCGTCAAAGAACGCGATCAGCAGCTTCAACAACTCGGCAACGAGCTTACGAATGCCCTAAGACACTCCACCTGGCTCGATAGGCAAATCGAGGCGTCGGCAATGGAGGATAACGGGGACGTTCATTATCATAATTGGAAAGGAATCGTAGCTTCCAAGACGTTTGGCGACGCTGGAGGCTCTCGCCAGCTCCTTGAATTTATTGGCGTCGCAGAAAACGACTATGTCCCGAGCCACGAGGAGCAATTCTATCGGGAACCTCAAACAACGCAAGAAGCAGCGGACGAGAAGAAAGAATACCTTGAAGAATTGAGGCAGCAGAAGATTAGGAGGGCCAATGCTAAGGAGCAACAGAGAATCGATAAAAAGCAAGCGAAAATCGATGCGCGAAATCTAAAGATAAAGGAAGCGAAGGAGAACGGGCCAAAAAAGCGAATCCCAAAGACCCTTCCTAGTATCGAAGACTCAAACTTCTCATTGGATATCGCTGATGAACTATGTGATGATTGCGGAGATGACAGTGACAGTGACAATGACAGTGACGAAAACATGGACGAGGATGAAGACTCCCAAGAAATTGGTCTGGATGGAGACGGACAACTGGATCCTTCAAAGGATCCTAATGATGATATCTACGTTCCTCCAAGAGACACCAGACCCTTCAAATTCGACCCTGAGGATAAATCGGGAATGGTGCAAGAACTGCGCGTACTCGCTGGTCACCTTTTGAGCCTCTCGTCAGAGTTCGTGACTCGTATTCGCGGTTTACGTTTCTTCGAAAATGTTCGTCTTCTCCAGGTTTGGCAATCCGGCCTTCACGACGAGGATGCTCCACCTCTTTGCAGTGGTTGTGGTAAAGCAGCTGTGGCATCATCGGACATCTTTCTTCTAGGCGTTTGTGGTCACCTGGCATGCAGAGCTTGCCTGGACATTGAGAACAGACCCAGTATATGCGTCGCAAAGCAGACCGATGGTTGTTATGCTGCTGCTCAATGCCATCACATACACTGCGCTATCGAGCTCGGAGTCGACGACGGTGTCAAAAGCAAGTACGGCCGCAAAGTCGACTCGATTATCACGTTGATCAAGGACGAGATTCCTAAGAACGACCAAGTCCTCCTCTTTGTTCAGTTCGATGACCTAATGGAACAGATCTCAGCGGCCCTGAAAGCAAATGGGATCAGCAATCATGCTCTTGTCGAGAGTAACAGCCAGGCCACCCGTAAGAACATGAACGATTTCCAGACGAACGGTGGGGAGAGCAGAAAGAAGGTCCTTATATTGAACTCTGCCAATGAGACTGCAGCTGGAGCGTAAGTATCGACTCTCTAAAACCGTTTTCATTTCCATCAACTCCATCAGCCCTGATTTCTTCCTGCGTCTTTAAACCATCCACCTCACCACTGCTTCTGAAATTTCGGTTGCTGACCCATGAACAGTAACCTGACGAACGCCAATCATATAATTTTCGTATCACCTCCATTTGCCAACACTCAGTCTACATTCAACGCGTCGCTTAAACAGTCCATTGGTCGTGCACTCCGTTTTGGCCAGGAAAAGACAGTGTATATCTACAATTTCTTGGCACTGAAGACAATAGATGTTGACATCACGCAACAGCGTACGGGCGAAAAATTGGTGCGTGTGACGGAAGACGAGTGGACGTTGAAGCCATACGAAGATGTGACGCCGGAGGAGCAGGAGGTAGAATGGGGAAGCGGGACTGTCAACGAGAATTATCTGCGAGGGGATGATTTGGTGGAGGTCGAGGGATGTAGATTCGAGGAGGATACGGGCAATGAGGACTTTCCAGAGTGAAAGCTGGGGACGTTAAGATTGTCATACACAAGGAGTGCGGCTTGTTCCTTGGGAAGTACGTAATCGGTTACTTACTTCTAGCCGCCGGAGTTATTGTTTTGGGGATATGCACAGGACACAAAATAATGAGACATCGCAAGGGCTACGGCCAACCCTTGGGGGGTATATTTACTCCTTGTGTCGGTCAATACTTATGGATGGACGAACGCATCATGCCAGCAGCTTTATGTCGGGTTTTCGCGAGATACACTGGGGACACTTCAGATCAACAGACGCAACGGAAGGTCATTCGGCTTACCTTGGGGTGGACTCGCTCAACTACTCCGTGCCGCCGGCTGATACTGCTACCTTGTCCCCAATCAATACTCGTGGATGATCGAAAATTTCTCTTTGTCAGCATCCTTCACATCGATTTTCCGCGAGATACGCTGGGGACACCGCAGATCAACAGACATAACGGAAGGTCATTCGGCTTACCTCGAGAAGGACTCGTACAAATACTCCGTGCCGCCGATCGATACTGCTACCTTTTCCCAGTCAACACTCGTTGATAGCCGGATTCCTTTTATTACAGCGTGCCTAATGGGGGGCTTGTTAGGGGATACGCAGGGGACACAACTCTTCTGGGAGTATATCTACTCCTCGTCTCCTGGTTGATAGTAATTGGTGGGTCGTTTTCCTTTTGTCATAGATAGCGTTGTATTACCAAAATAAATAAAAACAAGTAGGGTAGCTAGTAAATTTACTGGTTATCCGAAAAGACGTCCGCACTGATGATGTTAATTTGAAGATATGAGTAGAAGAGATGTAGAGAGGAAGATCTTCTTTTCCTAGAGGGTTCCATGACGTTCAAGAGTCGTAGGACTAGGGGGTTCTCTACAGAGCTCCAGGCGTGAACACAGGCTGGGATGCAAGCAGGCTGTGGATTACTTGTCAGATTCAGGGAGCAGGTGCCCGATATGCCTGTTTCCTTTTCTGCACCTTCCTGGTTCTTTCGCTTCTTCACTTTTTTTGGTCTTTCGCTTCTTCGCATCTTCTATTCGGGTTCTTCAACCCCCCCCCCCCCCCCCCCCCCCTCCCTTCTCTCCCTCTTGTTCTTCCTTTTTACCTATTCTTCTTCTTCCTACGGAATTCCTCACCACATTTTACATCAAGCTACGTATAATTGATTATTTGCGCACGAGATTTCGGCACGTTTAAATTCCGTGAACATTACCTACTCTAAGCATGTCCGACTCTTCTAAGCTGAATCGTTTTGATTTTGCTTACAGAATGCATGGCTGAATTCAGACAATTTGGAGTTTTTCTGGTGGAGACCATGAAATCACCTAGCTGTACCTACTTGTAGAGAACTGGTCAGTCTTCATATGCTCCCTGTTCATTCTGGTATGCAGACGAACCTCCCCCGATTTCTTCTTCCTGCAAATGCTTACCAGTCTCTAGCTCATTCACTCCATTCCTTCTCCTGCTTTTTCCATTGGAATCAAGCGAATACAGATCTACATTCGTTTTGACAACTTCTAGCGCTTCCACTACACCATGACACCCATGGCACCCATCACAACCCTCATCATCCCATCAAAACCTACCCCTAAACCTGCTGAAAGCTATCCAGTCAAGAAGTCGTCATACTGAGAAGAGGTGAATATGGTGGGAAGACAAGGGAAGATAAACAACCAGAAGAAAAGCATAGACAGAGAATTACTGGAGAGAGAGTTTTATAATTACAGCGAGTTTCTACGCTGGAAGAAGAAGTCGAGACATCAGCATGGCCTGTAGCACAAGGTATATGTGGACCAAAGAGTGAAAGCCTAAAACCGGAACAGAGAAGACTACCCTTTGGGGCTATACTTCCAACCACAGCAAAGCACATTTCCGGAACTATTAACGAAGCGCGTCCCTAAAGCCACCACAGAAAGGCGGACTTGGTTGTAATTTATGTCTGAGTTGGGAACACAGTATTTAGTGGAGGCCGACTGGGATTATGCTTTACGATTGTAATCTAAAGGGAGATTAAGTGGGGATGAATACGTTGGGGAGAGGTAAGAAGGCAGAACTTTCCTTGGGTTATGGATAATTTGATCGAGAACCAGGTACGCTACTACAGCGGTGATTTTTGCACTTCCTTCAGGTTATAGGATAACACTGGCCTTTATTCTAATAAAATGCCGAGCAAGAAAGGTCTGACCCATCACCATCTCTTTAATCACATCATGTTATAACTGCCTCCCTCCTCAAAGCCCTCCGATCTCCAACCCCACATCACCCCAAAATGCTCACCTCAGCAACGCCGCATTCCCTCTCCAAATTCCCTTCTCAAATTGTTCAATATACATCCTCCAACAACATTTGAAAATCCGCACAACCAACCACCAATTTTGCCGTTAGCATACTCCAACACCACCACCTTCTTCCTCCAACTGATCGAAAGCTGTACACCACTTACCATTACAAGAGCTGCACTCGTGTATTGAGACTGAGTCGGCGTGGCGAAATAAGGCAGCGGCAGGAAGAGGTGGAGGATGACAGATCTGAGATTGCGAGGATAGGGTGATCATGGGGAGCGGGTACGAGAGAGAGGGACTGAGAAGATGATCAGAGTAGCGAACCCAATTCTGCATAATAATGGGGGTCTACTGTAAGCGGACATCCAGGATGCTAGCACTAGGCACAAGTAGAGAATATTCACAATGCTTACCCTACATGAAGCGAGATGAGTTAGCGATTTCAATCATAGATACACGTACTACGACTTCGTTTTTAATACCGATCTCAGTATCTTATGAAGTGTCAGATTAAAATTGCCGAATAAGTATGTGCATGAAAAACCTAGTACATACGCCTTGGACAGTGGTGTACGCCTATTACTATCCTTACCTCCCGTATCCCAGAAAAACCACACCAACCAGCACGAATCCATCCCCCAAAAGAACCGCAAAATCTCCACAAAGCAATTTTCAAGTCCGCAAAGCAGCACCTCAATATACACGCTAGGGTAAGCACATCCCTCGAGTTGCCCCGAGAGCAACCAAAAATCGATTCTCCGCCCTGTGTTAGTCATGTCTCACTCTCTCCACTTCAAAAAAACCCAGCGAGGCCCCTTTTCCTTCCCTCGCTCCATCCCTTATCAACACCGCGGAGCCCTCTCACCGAACAAACAACCCCCCCCCCCCCCTTTTTTTTTTGGCTCCTTCGCCCCAACACAAACACTCCCGCAGCATCCCTGACCTCATAGCAAGCCCATCTCCTTCCTCTCCACCCGCGCAAAACATCCACATCTACCCCC
>JAABUU010003436.1_pt1 | contig 20179 bp, 24 predicted proteins | sample 5559301 | NCBI WGS metagenome assembly JAABUU01 (sample SAMN10711884, study PRJNA513360) | rock metagenome | isolation source: Antarctica rocks | place: Antarctica: Victoria Land, Richard Nunatak white | reverse complement strand
GCAAATGAATTAGCAAGAGTGTGCTTTGCTGAATGGCCAGATCTCTTTTAACAGTGTGTGTGTATGTGAGTGTTAAAGTTGGTGTACTCTGGGTCTTGCCACATGTCGCAGGGTGTGTAAAAGTTGATTGTCAAGTAACTATCAAACAGAAATCGAGCCTGTCAAAACTCCATCCTTAACTCTGTTGACAGGGTTTGCGAATAGGGGCAGGAATGTAAGGCACCCTTCACAGGACATCTATCTAAGCTGCCTATGACTTCTGAATGGGCAAGAAAAGCTTGAACTCAGGTGGCAGCTCCTCCTCTGAGTACAATCTGTCTGAGAAGTAGATCCGCCTGATGCGGCAGTTGGCGTGTATCTGCACTCTCAGTGTCTCAATGTAGTTGGTGCCTGTGGAAAGAAACCTCATGTTGTCAAATCTGTGCTTGTGAGGTTGGGATGAACAAGACAAGCTTTCCAGACTGTACCGTATGCTCTTCTTGTGAAGTCAGACAAGTTGAACTGGATCTGGTTCCAACCCTCGTCCAGCCTCATGGGCATTGTACAGATGAACGGCTTGACTCGCGTTGTTGACTGCAGTTGAGACACAAGCTGTTAGAGCTGCCAGCACAAAATAAGGTTGTGTCCAAGCTTGTAAACCAAGGTGTACCTGGTAGTTGGAGGCTCTGAAGCGTCTCCTAACATTCTTGTCATCCAGTACCTGTACTTCGAAGCTGAAGTACTTCTTCAAGTTTTTGATGATCATCACCAGGAAAGGCAGCTTGATGCCCAGGGTCTTGGTAGGGTCAGCTGGACAGGTGATGTATGTCGTGCTGACGTTGCTGCTCATAATCTCCAAGACGCTGGACTGGATATCGCTGTCTGTGATACGTTTGATGTGGCCATTGCGAACTGCAAACGAAAGCTTTCGTGTCTAGACTCTGTGAAACGACAATTTCTCCAGAAACAGCCACCCTAAGTGCCGGACATGTCGGGTCGCTTACCTTGCTTGTCCCAAATTTGGAGGGGCTTGCTGCCTATACTGTACAAGATTGACAGAAAACCTGACTGGAAGGTGTTCTTGAACATGATGGCCCCTTCTCAAGCCACGACCGCCTCGCCCAGTGGCGAGCTTGACCTGATGGTGCTTGCCCTATGACCAAAGATGTGTGCTCTCAGGGCTCACACGGCCAGACGGTTGGCTGTGGTATTCCTATATACCCTGTGTGTTGTCCAAGGGAAGAGCAATCATACGTTCACGGCGAGGCAAGGAGACTTGTCGTATGGCGAGACCTGCGCAGGATTCTGCTCCAGCTTTCCCCAACACTTTTCGGGGATCCTAGGGGATCCTAAATGTGCCGACAGATACTCCTCCTGACAAAAGAAACACAATACTTGAAAAGCAGATGCGCTATAGCAACGTGTCTCTTGCTGCGCGGACCGTGACGTTGAGTCTAATTGCTCTGTAGCTTATAGGTGCAAAACTTTGTCAGCTTGGGTCCTTTCTCTTTTGTCTGAGCCAGCCTAGGTCAGCGACTTTGAGCAATGTCAGAGTGGACAGAGGACCAAGACCCGTACGAAGTGCTGGGTCTCACACAAGGACACGAAAGCACCGAAGCACAGATAAAAAAGGTATGGTTTTTGGTACGTGCATGCCTCGGAACGAGTCTGCAGGCCAAAGCCTTGACTATTTTGGGTTGTTTTGACAGGCGTACAGGCTATTGGCTTTAAAGAAGCATCCTGATAAGCAGCCAAATAACCCCAATGCAGCCGCAGAGTTTCACCCTATTCAAAGAGCCTTCGACCTGCTCAGTGACGCCAAGGCGCGAGCTGCTCTTGATGACCTGTATAGGTATGACTACAAGGCAGAAACACTGCAAGGCAATCGTGTGCCAAGCTATTGAGACTGATACAGATCTGCTTGTGTGCAGGGCTAAGGCAGCTCGCAAAGCTCGTGAAGCTGGTCAGAGCGAGAAAAGACGCAAAATGCGTGAGGATCTGGAAAAGAGGGAAGGTGCATACCAGACAGCCCGCAATGATGAGCAAAGAGCTCGCAATAAGCTCAAGGTCAGCACAGCTACTGCTTTGGCTTTTACAGGCAGGCGTCTGTGAGTGCATGCCATGCAGCTCAATAGCTGGCTGCCTTTTGCAAGGTCGAGAGCTTACCAGTCATGCCTGAATGCATGCAGGAGGAGCTGAATCGCTTGCGTCAGAAAGAGGTTGAGAGACGAGCCAATCACGCTGCCGAAGCATCCTTGGCATTTGCTCAAGCAACAGCACAATCACATCAGCAGCAGCAATACCAAGCAGATGCTTCTGCGTCTGCTGCTGAGTATCAACCAGCAGCTCCTCCACAGATCACGCAGGAACTTCTCAGGACCCTCAAGGTCACATGGGACAAGCACAGCAGCAGCTACTCCGTGGATGAGCTGAAGCAGATTATGGGCAAACATGGGGCTGTAGAGGACATAGTATTGGTAGAGTCCAGGAAGAAGAGGAAAGGCAGCGCCCTGGTTGTAATGCAGTCACTGGAGGCAGCACAAGCTGCTGCTGAGGCTGTCAATGGCAATTTGAGGAACCCATTGCTGGTGGTGCCTCTTGCAAAAGCTGCTGCGCCATCGAATATTGACAGCAATGGCACGCAATCTCGCGCGTCGCCAGAGTCATACGCACCTGAACAACCCCAGCAACAGCCACAACCCACCCCTGCGTTCCCCCTTAGCCAGTCAGCTACCCCACCCACGCCACCCTCCTCCCCTATGAAAGCCATCCCAGTGCGCAATCCTTTTGGAGGCAGCTATGCTACTGATCAGACAGCAGCGGCACCAGCACCAGCTGCTGCAAGCTCCATGCAAACGCCAGCATTTGCTGCTGCTGTCCCAAAGCCTTTGTTTGCAGCGGCTGCCCCCAACCCTGTATTTGCTGCAGCACTGCCTCAGCCTCTGTTTGCTGTGGGAACAAGCATGAGCAGCGGTGCTGCTGGGCACATGCCAGCTGGACCTTTTGGGTTCAGTGCTGGCAGCTATAGCTCCTTCCCTGGTCCACCCAGTAGTGCTGCAGGTCACGCCCAAACCGGCTTTGGGCAAAACTCTTTTGCACATACTGTCCAAGCAGGCGTGAAAAGGTATATATAAGCTCTAAGGTCATGTATATGTTTTATCACTGCTCATCCGGCATTTGCTCAATGTTTTCTAGGCTGCATGTCTTGCAATACAGTGTTTCCAACTTTGGTCTTGCTCATGTGTATAGACTAGCATCCATCCAGCTTCTGAGCCTTTGCTACTTTTGCAGGGCATTTGAGGATGCAACATTGCTGAAGCTCAAGCAAGCTGCAGACCGAGCGCGCGCGATACAACAGCTTCAAACGGAGCAGCCAGACCAGTGACCTTGTCCTGCAATTGAATTGTCACAAGCTTGCTTGCAAGCAGTGCCCTACAGCTGATCCAAAGCACGCTCATGATGACCTTTCTTGCTCTTGTGATTTGGATGTGTGCTGCATTCTTGAAGCCCAACCATTTAGTGAAAGCAGATGAACCAATGTCGACCCTTTTGCATGTGCTGCTACATACAATGCAGCCATGCATGTTACCTGAAAGCTGGATGTGCCACATGTTTTTTTAAAGCTGTTGTCGTCAATCTATGGGGTCTTTAACAGCAAGCCTTGTTTTAAATTAAAAAAATGGTTGTTTTCAAGACTTGAGCTGCTGTGAGAGGTGGCAACTCGTTAACAATTACTCGCTCAATGCTACTAATAGCATTGTAAGTCGAATGATGCATGCAAGCGAATCAGAGTGCTAATAAGGTGAAAAGTCTTTACAAGCTCCATTTCGCATGCGGTCGATAGCATTGCCAGTTGGGTTGCATGGTGCTTTTCCCCGGGGGGCAGGACACAGATAAGGCAAGACCCATCTGACTTCAAAGTATGCGTTGACTTGTGCCCCGAACGCGACATGGAAGCACCGGCAACAAGCGGCAGGCCGCCTGCAGGCTTTATGACGTTGACATCGTGGCCGCTGTTGTATCACAGCACATCAGGCAGCACGTCTCAGGGCAGCCTTGCGCAAGCAAGTCATGTTGACTTCAGCTCACAACAACCGTCAGCACCGATACGGCTTCCAACAAGGGCCTGGCTGCCATCGTTCCGATTAGGAGGCTCGGGTAGCAATAAATGGGGCAACAAATCTCGCTTGCACAGGCCTTTCGCCCTAGGTGTTGGTGCAGGGACAGGAGGTTCTATGCTGGTCAGCTTGCACCAACAACCCTCATGCCATGCCACATTGTGCCCTGCTCGCACAATTCGAAGTAAAGTGATTCTGGTGCAATTGACTGCCTGCTATATTTGTGCAGTATGGCAGCGTTGGAGCAGCACAACTAGGTGGATTTTGGCCTTTCAAGAGCAAAGGTATCTAATCAAACCTCTTGACCAGACAGCTGTCCGTTGAATTCATGCAGTGCTCACGAATGCATCTCCATGTAGCCAAAAGCAAAGGCAAGGCAAAGAAACGTATACTTGTCTTGATGTCCGACACGGGCGGCGGACACCGAGCAAGTGCAGAGGCTATCAGAAGTGGATTTCAGATTCTGTATGGCAACCAGTATCATGTAAGTCACTTGGCAACATACTAGCACATGCTCTACGCCATCCTTGTTGTGTCTAATGCCAAATGGTATGGCTGCAATATTATGGCGATGATATGGAGATGAGCTACTCCTTCACCAACTCGATTGCTGGGTAATGCAGTTGGACATCGTTGACATCTGGAGTCAGCATACCCCTTGGCCAATGAATCAAATACCAAAGACCTACAGTTTCTTGGTCAAGAATGGATTTCTGTGGCGATTTGGCTACTACACTCAGCAGCCACGTTTCATGCATGTGCCCTTCCTCAAGATGACAGCCGTCACAGCGAGGCGGCATATAGCGGCTGTATTTGACCACTACAACCCAGACCTGATAGTGTCTGTGCACCCCTTGCTGCAGCTGGTCCCCCTCACCATCCTGCAGAACCGCATCAAGTGAGCAACGACCATGACACATCTGCTCCAGGGTCTGCTACACTTCTAGCCTCAAAAGCTTGACTCACACAATTTGCATTGTATGCAGATGCTGCAGACTGCCCTCACAAGCTGTAGCAAGTTTCTGTTTCATCACTGCATCTAATGCACGTGTGTTAAGCATCCAGAACATTGCTTGTGACTGGACATGTATAGTCAGCACAGCTGAGCATGTAACTGTTCTGGGTATGGGCAATGCTGTACGTGTGCACAATCAATTCAGGCTCATGGTCACCTGTATCAGCCTGCACTCAGTCAGCTTTTGTACTGTCAGGGCCGGCATCCAGAGGCCAATCAAGTTTGCCACGGTAGTCACAGATTTGACGACATGCCACAATACCTGGTTCCACAAGAATGTGGACCGCTGCTTCGTGGCAACAGAGGAGGCCAAACAGAGAGCACTGGCAATGGGTGTTGGGCAGCACAAGGTCACAGTGCATGGTCTGCCTATCAGGCCCTCATTCAGTCAGAAGCTGCCCTCCAAGCACCGCTTGCGCCAGCAGCTGGGAATGGACCTGCAGAAACCTGCTGTCCTGCTTGTAGGTATGGCAAGCAAAGCACCCAATTTCATGCCGCCGTAAATTAACTTTTCCTATGTGTGTGGAAGTACAGCTGTACACCTTTCCTGTATATTGTTTGCTGCCTGATTGTCTTATGCAGGCATGCCAGCGCAAGACAGACAGCAACACCTCTTTGTTGCACACTGCCTTGAATTTGCTTTGCTGAAGCCACATGCTTCATCAAGGGTATATGAACCCCTGAGATGTCCTGCAAGTAGCTCTGCATGCATAGTGCAGCATATGCATCTGCCTAACTCTGTGTCCCATCTATCATAGCTCTTCTGTGAATGTGTCAGGGTCACTGCATCTCTAGAATCAGCGCAACCAGTTTTCTCTGTGTCATCCACATGCTTGGCTGATGGCTGTTTGGCATCACAGGTGGCGGAGAGGGTATGGGAGCAATTGAGAAGATTGTGCAGGCTCTGGCAGAGCAGGTAGGTCCAGCCTGCCAGGTTGTGGCCATCTGTGGCCGCAACAGAGGCCTCATCAAACGCCTGGAAGCCAAACCGTATCCAGCTGGCATGCAGGTAACCTACACAAAGTAGCTTTGCAGCTGTCAACTGACTGACACCAAGTTTGGGTTGCATTCGCAATGCATGTTTGGTTTGTGGACTGCAAGGCATGCAGCATGGCAGCATCATGTTGAGTTGCAGTAGTAGAAGCCAAGGAACTGTTGGATTTAGATGGAGGCGCACATATAAAAGCAAAACGTTTCAAATGCATGGACGGCAAGTGAACATAGTGATAGCTGCAGATCACCATCAAAGGCTTTGTGGACAACATGCCTGAGTGGATGACAGCATGTGATATGATCATCAGCAAGGCAGGGCCAGGCACAATCGCAGAGTCCTTCATATGTGGCCTTCCTGTGCTGCTGAATGGCTTTGTGCCATGTCAGGAGGAAGGCAATGTGCCGTTTGTACTCAAGCACCAGGTAAGCTGCATCCATTTACAACCTTTGTGGTCCCACCAATCACGTACGCATATCTGCCTACTATTGATACATATGTAGTATCATTTGGCAGATTGGCAACGCAGTCCACTCGTCAACAGAGCATCAGTCTCACAGCAGATTCGCCTGCTGTGAGTACAACTTGCTGAATTTGTTAGCCATCGCAGCGTATGCAAGCAGACTGTATATGCTGGATCTACATGATTTAAGCAAGCCTTGAAATTTGGGATTGCAGGTTGGTGCATATGAGGACAAACCTGCAAAGATAGCTCAGGTCATTCATGGCTGGGTACATGAGAAGCGAGGAGAGTTGGCTGCAATGGCTGCACGAGCAAAAAAGATGGGTCAACCACAAGCTGTCTTTCGAATAGTTGAGGATCTAGCAACCATGTGCGCCTGATGAGCCAACATGCGTCTTATGGCTGCCCTTTTGCAAGAAACTGCAAAGAAAGCTTAGGGCAGTAATGTGTCAGAGTGATGGTGCCAGGAAGAGGCGCTGAACAGGGCTCCCTCTTCAGAGTTTGCTTTACTCGTGCGTCGTGATTCAACACAGCATGTGTTGCACATGGGTCATCCCTTACCAAAGAAATCGTTATTCAAAAAAAATCCGCCACTTCCGCAGCTAGAAATTTAGCATGTTTTGACTCCTTTTGCTTGGTTCCGGCACTTTTCATAGGTTCCGAGATGCTGCTGTTGACTATCTCAGCATCTCTGAATCAGGAAATTGCCAGCAATAAGGCTTGCCGATCCAGTGCTGCTGGCGACGTGAGTGCTGCTGCTGCATAACTTGAGTAGCAGTTCGATCTCACATGGCCAGTCAAGTAGGGCTTCACGCCCCTGCGCACTCCGGCGCAGAGACTGCGTTGTCAGGAGCTAGTGCCGTCATTCAGGACGATGGGGTGGCCGTCGATTCGCCATTATCTCCTGTGGCCGCAGGCAGTCAGGCTTCTGTAGGCCCTGCGGGAGAGCCACATCTCACGCAAGCGGCAGCGTCAGCGGTCTATGCAAATTCGACGTTGATGGCCAACGACAGCGCGTTGTCTGTTGCAGATGGTTCAGGTTGGAACACTAAGAACAGCGACACCAATGCTGCCTCAACTCTGAAGTTGGTGAATGCCCTTTGACACTCAGACGCTTGCTGCAGGCAACAAGCTGACGGTCGCAGGAGCGGAACGAAAAGGCGGAAAGAGTAATATACGATCGCATTCATCATCTCCAGATACACAGGCTGCGAGCTTTGTAACACAAACGGCGTCTGATCTGGCAAACCAGCAGCAGGTCCTCCTGCCAGCTTTGCAACAGGTGAGACACAATGCAGCTCAGCAGTTCATGAGTGTGCGCTCGTTCTGTGCCCTAATGATGTCATCCAAACAACAACTGCAGGAGGCCTTTGTGACATCAGCTGCTGCCTCCGCACCAGGGCAGATGCCTCAGAGTCCATACCCCCACTGCACTCTTGCATCTGTTCAGCGTGGTGCATCAGCAGCAGCTTCTGTGGAAGCTGTACAGCAAGGAGGGGAAGATGAGGATGTTCAAGGTGGGGTGGCAACCGCAAGCACTCAGGCTGCAGGTGATGCAACCTCACTGCCAGCTGCAACACACTCTAGACGCCAGCGATTGTATCATGACATCAGGCTGCCAATTGCTCCAAGCTTGAGACAGCAGTCGCCAGCATCTAACAAAGCCACAAGCGCTTTTCCCATCGAACGTGGGCACTCAGTGGTGTATGACAGCGAGTATCGACTGGCAACACAGTCGCCAGTTTCTCAACAGCAGTTTGGGCTGTCAGCTGCAGCAAGTGGCCGTAAGCGTCAAAGGATAGAGAACGACATTGCTGGGCCATCACATGCTGCCCACATGCTGCTTTCCCCAGAGTGCAGTGAGGCCTCACAGGGCCATCCACATACAGCACAGCATACTGAGGCATGTCAAGCAGCACCTGAAAACACACAGCAGGCCACTATCCAAGAGGTGAGCTGATCTGGCTGGATACAGCATGCTTGCTTGGCCAAAGCCTGACATGTTGTTGTGACCCTGCAACACACGCCTCGTTTGCAACGTCCTGCAGCAGAACTTATGCATATATGTTCATGAAAAGTTTATGCCCACATTCCAACATGTTCACACCCTGACTTTCACGTCCTGCAATAAGGGGTGTCAAGCTTTTTTTTGCCTGCACCTAATCAGTGTTTCCTCGACCTACAGGCGATGTCTGGTCAACAGTTTGATGAGGAGGCTCAGCAGTCTGCCTATAAGTCTGTTTCAGCAAGTCAGGGCCATGCTGACACCAGCCCCAGCACATCACTTGGCATTGGGACTGCCAGCCTTGACCTGATGGCATCAGTTGTTGCAGAGCCAATTCATGCAGCTGCTGCTGCTGCTGCACATCCGTCAACTTCTGCAGATACATCTGCTGCTGGCCTGCCTCAGGATGTACAGCAGCAGACCACAGCGTCTAACGATGCCTTAGCTGCTGGTGGTTTATATGACATGCAACAGCATGCTGCTGCTTCTGTGCATGCTACAGTGTCAGAGGAGGACTGCCCTGCTTCTGATGCTGAAACTGACTTGTCTTCGGTTGGATTGCTCTCTGGCAGGCAACAGCGTGACAAAGGTGACCACTGACCTTGATGGAATGATTCAGTCTGCAAGCTCTGCAGCAAGTTTGCTCAGAATCACAAAATCTGCATCTGCACTTGAGTCAGTGTAAGACTGCTGTCTGATGTAGAACTCCGTGTATGCAATCAAGGGCGAGCTTTATGACATTGCAGATGCAGCCGCCCTCAGAGTGTTTGTGAACTACAGCAATGACACACATGTGACTCTGCTGTGTCAAGATGCTGAGTGATGAGCGCTCTGTAACAGTTTGTGTATTGTAGGCAGGCAGCGTCTGCCAGACTCTGCTGGCTCGCCAGCACCTGATGTGCTGATACAGCCCACCAGTGGTGCGCTTAGGTATGCACAGTACTCCCTATACCGGTGCCTTGCAATTGACTGAGGATCTTTGTCATATACTATTCACTTGTGTTCAACTGGATATCAGGTAGCAGGCTATCAATAAAACTGTTATGCCTACGTAGTATACTTTAAGTTTTCTGTTAAAATGTGTGCAATGCAGGGCTCATGCAGGAAACAGTCAGGCAACATCTCAGCGTCAACTGTACTAGTACAACTCCGGTGAGCAAGCGTCACCTCGTCCAATAAAACTGATCATGGTGCGTGAGTTATGAGTGCATCTGCAGGCTAAAAAGATCAGACTGTCATGGACAATGGCTTGTAGTACAAGGATTGCATGTTACTGGCCATCCTGTGACTTGCCTGATCAAGATCGAAGTATCGTTGGGATCGATCCCAGAACATAACGCGGCAATATTGATTCTGGTGGTTAGAAACTTGCAGGTTCCCTCACAGGATTTGCGCTGCCATGCCCATGACTGCCTACATTGTAAAGCCTTGACACATGACGCACAAAAGCATAGCACGAGCAAACTAGTCCGACGCACGTGTGAGTAGTAAATCCATTGTGGTCCGACTTGGCCTTCGTGCGTGCGACTGACAGACGTTTTGTCTGTCACAGGTCGTAAAGAAGGGGATTGCCCTTCCTCGCCACAGTGCACGTGGAACGTCACGTGAGTGCAAAGCGATGAAACGGTTTGACCAGGCGGCAAGCGACCCTTTGACTGCAAAATCGTTTTGCTTAGCCGTCAGTGCGCACAGTCAACCAGCCGCAGTACACTGCTCTGTGCTACTGTAGCTGATCCGCTCATTGCCTTCGGTTCCTTGCAACCAGTCTAGCCGCTGCAACCGTGAGCGCTAGCTCCCGACACAGGTATGGGTACTAGTCGGCTGTTTGACTGATCATGGCTTGTCTTTCTCACAGACATACTTGAATGCTGTTCGTGGGCCTTTCCAGCTTGACCATTGTATTATCCATACGTGGGCCTCCTGCGCAAAGTACGTGTATGCAATCGCGGCTGTATGCTTCTCACGCGCACTGTTTGACTTTACAGGGTACTCTCGGTTTGGCTCGTATGGCAACTCCCAGCCTGCGCTGCATGCAAAGCAGCGATGTGATGTTCAAGGGGTCAATAGGTCAAACAGAGCCTGGTGTAGATTATCCGAGCGCCGCTGGCCCGTGTTCCGACTTGATCTCTTCTCATAAGGTAAGCGACGGCTCGTTTCGTTTCGTGTGCACAAGTATACTCCTGCCTTGCTATGCTGCCGTCACACTGCTTGACATTGCCGCACACCGACGCAAAACCTACTACAGCGATCACGTATTGTCGCCTGTCGAGCATCCAGTAAGCCGGACCCAGTCTCACGAACAACCCCCCAACGCTGTTGCGCTGCTGCAGAGCGGAAACCTATCTGAAGGGCCTCATATGAACAACACTGGCGCATTTGACCTTAGCAAGCTGACTGCAGTCAGCTTTGCTGCCATGCGACTGGAGATAGGCACTTGGCAGGTACAACCTCGAACTGCATATTGTGTGTTTCAGTTGTTGCTGTATATGCCCTGCACCAAAGTCAGTGCATCACACCAACATCCAGCTCACATGCTTCTGGTTTGCAGTTCATTGCAAAGACTAAGGAGGCTATTTCTGCCACCTGCTGCTGCACCCAACGTCAGCTGACCTGGGAGGTGACAGAGTCTGGTCAAAGGAACAAGATTGAGTTGAAGTGGGATGACATCACAAGTCTCAGAGTCACACCCATGGTAAGCATCTGCTCCATACACAATCTGACTGCTTTCTATCACACTTGCTGCAACAGTCTGCTTCAAGAAGGTGTCTTGCTCAGTCTATTAGATTGTAAGCCAATGGCAGAATCAGACAAACACCTTGCACCAGATGTAGATGCTGACCAGGGTTATTGCTGCTACAGGGACCAGCAACTGAGCTATTGGAAGTTGATGTTCAACAGGCGCCAGCCCTGTATCAAGAAACTAGTCCTTCTGTTTGGCAGCAATGCCATGATTTCACTGGTGGAGAAGCCTCTTGCCTCAGGTGTGCAAACCTGACATCTTCCCTGCATCTCTGCAGGCGTCAGCAACTTCCTGCACTAATGCCGCAGCACCTGTGCACATGGCAATGTGGTACTCTCTGAGGTTCTGCACTGATCTGCCTGCGTATGATGACTGGTTTGGCTATGCATGTGTGCCTGTTTGGCATGCAGTTTCTGCAAGCTCAATTGTGTCCACAGAGCCCTGTGCTGCAGTACATTAACTGTCTCATGATCTGCAGGACACAAAAGGTGCTGTTCCCTTCCAACACAGTAATGAGCCTACTGCAAGATCTGGTTCTGCGCGAGCCACGCCTTGCTGCACTTACTACAAATTATCTTCCTGCTACTACAGCTGCGCCAGGTCAGTCCTCTTTCCCCTGTCACTGCCATTCACATTCCCTGTGTCCTTCCACGTTTCTATGCCTTGTGTACAAGCCTCATTCATGCCTTCAGTTTGTGGTTGTCATGTCATTGATTGTCAGTACGTGAACCTGCACTGGTGAACCTGCACTGATGTCTATTTTGTGACTTGCAGGTTCAACCATCTTTCCAGGAGCTGTCATTCAGGGCACCAACTTCAGCAGCCTGCCTTTCCCACCTGTGTCATCAGCATCTTTGCAGTCCCTTCAGTCCTCAGCAGCAACCATTGGTATGCTGCCCTCGTACCTCGGCCAATCCTCGGCACCACTAGCACAGCTGCCACTGTTCTCCAACATGTATAACACTGCACCCAGTACATTCAACAGCCTCAACGACCAGACAGAGGGCTTCAGCAGGGGTTCCAGCATGATGAGCAACCTCAGTTGTGCCACAGCGGCACAACCTCAGCTGTCTAACGAGTGCCTCTCCTCCAATAACAGTGAGGACTCCTTACTAGGTGGCTTGACCTCTTCACCATGCTATCAGAGCTCCTACTCAGGGGGTTATGTCAACCCCTTCCAGGTTCCTAACTCCCCCTCAAGATTACCCGTCTCACCCTGCCTGGGTAACTCTGCCCTGCTAGAGCAGACGGCTGCCATGATGAAGGTGGCCACTGCTGCCCTGCACAGCCTGCAGTCCCCACCACACCTGTACCACAGCCCCCAGAGGCAGCAGCCAACTCAGGCCTTCACTTCTACCCCACCCAACCAGCACTGCTATGCACCTCCTCGGGTATCTTCCCTCCCTGCTATGCCTGCTGCGCCTTCCCGGGCTTTCCTGCCAGTCCAAACTGCTCCCTGCGTGGCCTCCATTGGCATGCAAGCCCTTGAGGAGCTGATGATGAGCGACAGCAGCCAGGACAGTTCACCCTTCACAGCTGGCACCACACTGCAAAGTGTACAGTCAGCACCTGCCTCCTTGTACGCTCAAGTGCAGGCCAGCCAGCCCTGGGCTCCTTCCCTGTTGCCTCCCTCCTCTCTCGCCCTTCCCACCCAAACGCAACTCCAGCAGGAAGCCACAGCAAACCACAGTGTGAGCCAGCTGTTTGACAGCATCACTCAGCATGATGCCACCCACACCCCTACCCCAGCTCCAAAGCTTCGCACACTCAAGCGCTCAGTCAGCGACATCCCAGTCTTCGACTGCAAAGCTGCTGCTGCTGCCATGGCAGCAAGGGAAGCCGCCAGAGCAGTCCAGGAAGCTGCTTCTGAAGCTGCTCCAGCAGCTCAGCAGGAGCCTGACTTTGCTGACCTGGACCTGCCTCTCATAGATGACTGCTTCCTGGCAGACATGGGCAGCAGTGACCTGGATAGTGACATCACCAGTGGCCTCTGCTTTGAAGGCTTTGCTGACTTCCCTTGCCCTGGGCTTGACAGGAGTGACAGCTCCAGCAATTTGTTGGCAGAGCAGGCCTTGCAGTGTGCCTCTGAAGAGGCTGCACCTGCCCCCAAGCGCAAAGGGAAGCAGTCCAAGAAGCTGAAGGCTCGTGGTGGAGTTGCAAAGGCCTCTGCATAGGTGTGTGCTTTTGTCCTATTACATTCTATGCTAGAAGATGCAAAGCCCGTCAATTTGGCACAATGTATACAACAGTTTCCTGTGTTTGCAATGCCAAGGCTTGCAGTTGGTTGTATCGGCTCTGGCGCTGCCTGGCTGCATACTCATGGTGCAGCCTTTGCCATAGCTGCACCAGTCACTGCCTGCCATGAATTGTCCTCTTGCTTGAGGCTTCCATGCTGACATTCCCTTGCCCTTGTGCAGGTCCACATGATCAGAACCTAGAGCATCATGGCTTGTCAATGGACACATAACGCTTCAGAAACCACGCACATTGGTGGGTTTCCGTCATTTGACAATCAGATAGTCTGTCTACTGGTGCAGAGGATCAGCAAATCTCAGGCTGTTGTTCCTGCTGGTCCAGGATGTATACAGATAGCGTAACATCAGCATCTACTTCGGCAATCTGACCTGTACTTCTTATTACTGAAATTGCAAGCTATATACATCATGTATTTTTTGGGACAGGCACATGCTAGGCGTTGTGTACTCAGCATATGTACTGATTGATTTTTCTTTCAACAATATATCAAGACAATAGTGACAGGCAACAGCAGTTTTGCTGAGTGCATTTCCGTTGGGCATAGAACAGTTAGGCCCTCCATCCCCCCTTCATGCTTTTAGGCAGTAGACATTCAGAAGACTATTATTAATTATAATTTTTGGACCGATACAATGCAGAGTCGTCTTCAAGGCCAGTCAAGAGTTATCACTAGCAGGTAGCCATATATATTGTACTGCACAAGTACAATCAACAGTTGGTTATTTCTATTTGACTTGCCTTTCCATTCTTTGTTGCTTTCTACCTGGGCTGCTGACTCAGTGTGTCTGTACTGAACAAGTACAGGAGTTGTAAACCATATACCACAGTTCCTTAAGCCGTGCTCGTGCATTGCATCAGCGCAAACAGTAACAGTGATTGTATCAGGCACTGTTGATTGGCGGAAGTCTGTGAGCCACTGCTGCTCAACTGTTTTGCCTGTGATCGTGGGTGCAGAGGATGTGAAATGCTGCATACACTAATGCCACAAGGCATGTGTAACAGGGTGGATAATACGCACCCTGACACGCTAGCACGACCTTATTGCCTTCGCCCCGTTACAGCATGACCTCCAATACAGCTGGGATAAATTGTTGGCCAGAGGTCGCCTCAGGCATGCATGTAGCAAATTGACAGCTTGAGCAATATCATGTTCAACTGACTGCTAGTCGCCGGTCTGATGCAATTTGTGTGATGACGTCACTCAGTCATCACAGCGGTGTCAAGCCATGCACCCCAAGCTAGTGCACAACTGCAATTAAAGAACAAAAGTAACAGATAAATGTTCAGCGGCGCAATGCAATGGCGTTGTGGGTACAATTTGCAGTAGCCATAATGTTCGATATATGTCTGCCATGAACTTCGAGGGCCGTACATGGAAATTGATTGCAGAGCATGTGAGCATTTGCATCTGACAAACACTGGCAATAGAGCGACTAGCTGACGGCCAGGCCAGATAGCCTTTGAGACAACTGCTGTAATGCATTCCCATACTGACTGCCTTGCCAGTACACCTGCCCACACTTCTTGCACACCCAGAACTCCCTGTGCAGCTCCCTGATGTGATCAGCAACTTCACTGGCATTTGATGGCAGCTCTCCTGCTGGAATTGGTCTGCACACACGTCAATCACCCTTCAGAGCTTGGACGCTACCTTGCGCAACATTCAAGCCTTCTGGTTTGCCAGGAGAACTAAGAGATTGCTCAAGACCAGATTCAAGCTGCAACAAGATGAGACATTTGTGTTCCTTGTTGCTGTCACTCTGACACTGGCAGGGTTTGTCAAGAAGGTCTGCAGTGTAGCTGAGCATGGACGAGATGTTTGAAATGCCATGATGTTGATTGAGGATGCAGGGCACCTCAGATCCTACAATCCTGCTCAGCAGCAGCTCTCATGCTTTGCCACATACAACTCACAGTCTGTGATGCACACCCTGTCACTTTTCCAAATACATGCTGGAGGCCCACCTGGGATCGCACTGTCGCACCCCAGATGTAGCTCCATGGCCTCCATGACATGCACATGCACGTGCAGTCATCATGCAGTAGACAACAGTGCCAGCCCACCTGGGGTAGAAGGTGCCGTTGCACTTTGCGCAGCGAGACAGCAGGCTGTCCTCTTTGATGGTGATGTCAAAGTGCGCCAGAACCTCCTTTACTTGCTCCTGCTTGTTGGTGGTGCGCACATAGAAGGCTTGATCGGAGTAGCCCATCCTGATGAAGGTTCTGTCACAAGTCAGGATGACTCGCTCCTCTGCTTGTGCCACATCTACCATCTGCCTGCAGCCACGCACACACACATCTGCTCCTGGAACCACACACTTGCAAATCGCAGAAGTCCTCATTCAAAAGTAAGGCAGTAAAACAGGAGCTGTAGTGTGCAACATGCATTACAAGCCTGCCTGGGGGCAAGGCCTTGGATCCAAAGATGCCTCTCAACCAAGTTTGGACGGGGTGTGTGCAGGAAGGTAAACTGCAGGAGACTGCACATCAGGAAGCTGCCCTTGCAGGAAAGCATGCATGATGCTCCTGGTTGCATGCTCAAATCACCCAGGGCGGACAGCATGATAAGCACGGCAAGACATTGACTGCAAAGCATAAGTCTGCAATGCAGGTATGTACTGTGTGTGACCTGCAAGGTAACGTCACAGGTTTTAGCTGGGGAGTCGGTCAGGGAGACATGAGCCTGCAACAGCTGACTGCATCTGTGTGACATGCCATGCAGCCATACAAATGTACAATCAAGAATGACATTTGCCATGTGAACGAGGAGTATGGGGCCAACCGATAGACAAGATGGCGAGAACCTTTGCCTTTGGTCTGCACTGCTGCAGCATCCACACCGTACAGCCTCAGCTGCTTCGCCAGGCCCTCCGTCATGACATCACAGATGAAGCGCGGCTCACCAGGGTGGTCCTTCCAGGGCACATACACAGGAGCCCCTGCCACACATCCCCATGAGCATCAACCAGATAGGATCCAATGCCATGCCAAACTCTGCTTCAATAAGTCAATGCAGAACAGCTGAAGCATACTTGCCGGAATCATTGTGTACAGGAGCACCCGTTACACAACCCCATATGCAGCAACCAGATAGGATCGAATGCCCTGCCTAAGATGAAGAGAAAAAGTATTCCATCCAAAAGAGTGGTGTGGCGTTTTTGGGAGACCCAAAAAGGCCTCCCGCTGACCATAGTTGGGCATGCCAAACTCTGCTCATAAGTCAATGCACAAAGGATGAAGCATAATGGGACATCATTGCCAGATTGTGTACAAGACATACACAGGAACAACTATGACAGGAGCTGTGCTCATGTGCCAGGTGGCGTTGAAACCTGGTGATGCAGATGCCAAAGTTTGAGTTCATGCAAGTGTGTGCAGCTCCATACAATGAGAATTTGGCAATGCAGGTGGCCGCTTACATGGAGTGTTGATAACAAGATCCTGTGCAGATGTGTGTAGCCTCTGCAGGCCCAGGGATACTTGTCCTGCTGACCCCAATCAGCACACACCAGAAAATTTGAATATTTGCATACACATCCTGCCAAGCAAGTGGACAGCTGATGCTCACCTGCAACATCATCTATTTGGTTCTGCTGCTCAACAGCATGCCTGATGTGAGCACGCTGCCGTCCGGAGAGGTGCCTTTTAGCCTTTGGCTTGGCTGCCTTTCCAGCGGGTGTCATCTCCAATCGGCAGGCCCAGTGCTGAACAGCCTGCTGAATGGCAGCTCCATGAGACGTCTGCAAATCTGCTGACTTCTCATCTCTTGTCTGATCTGGTGATGACCCTGATGCAGGTCCAGAGCTGTCTGCAGCTGCTGCTGCCTCCTTAGTGCTACCCGGGCTCTGCTTGGATGCATCTGGAGCTTTGTGAATTATGCTGTCTCTCATGTCAATTGTGCTTAGATGGGCCTGTGCACATCTGCTTGACATGCTGGCTGTGTGCAGCGCATCGTGAGATGATTCGGGTACGTTACATGCATCAGTCTGCTGTTGGCGAGGTGCAGCAGGTTGGCCTGATGCTGCGCCATCAAGTGATGACAGCTTGTGATGTAACTTGCTGGGCAGAGCAGCATCAACAGAGGCCTGCTGGTTGTCACTTTCTGAGGGCTGAGCAGTACTGGTCTCTGCCAAAGATGGTGCTTTATGTGTGCTATGCTGAGGAGGGGCACATGCAATCATGTTGTCTAGAAGCATCAGCAGGCACAGAGCATCCAAAGCTGCGTACTCCACCTGCCAACATGTTGCACAGCATGTCAGCAAGAGTACATCCAATATTTGCGTATGTAAGCTGGCTAGGCAAGCGCCAAGCCATGCCTGAACAAGGTGTGATAACAAAAGCCATTGACAGTGAGTGTCTGCATTGTATGATGCAGTGAATGTAAATGGGAAGTGTATGGGAAGCACAGAGGCTCTCACTCATGTAGCATATGCACACAACGGTATTCAACAAGAATGCAGGCTATCATCTGACACTTGTCATGGGCCGCTTGTCAGGTAACGTGAGCACAAGGGTGGGTGAGTACCTGTGGTCGGGTGAGGGGTCGCAAACCCCAAGTACTGCATTGCAGGCTCTTGTCCAGGGGCATGAACAACTGGGCCTCGGTCAGAGCAGACAGCCCCTTGCCCACTACCTGCAGCACAGACAGCGTCTAAACACGTCATGCAGGCACAAACACGCATGCGCAGATGACAGCTGATGCCACAGCTAGGCGGACAGACACACAGCGCCTGGCAATGCTTAGAGCTGATGACATGATTCTGGCAACAACAGGACTTGCTTTACTGCAGGCATGGCTGATCTTGATGTGCAACAGATTGGCCTGGCAATGAGCCCCAAATGGGATGAGGGCATGTTGTGCATCAACTCTTGAAAAGAGAACACAATCACAATCTACTTTTGGACTGTCTGATATGATCAGATACAGTTGAACCTTTTCTTCTTTGCTAGTTGTTGACTTTATCATTTCTGCTTTTTTAGTGGAAAGCCTACTCAGGAAAGTTGCCTACCTTGGCAATGCCTGGCACATGTGCCTTGTGCAGCTGTCGGTGCAGTGTCCCCACATCCAGTTGTGGCTCCACCACAGCCACACACCCAAGCCCCTCATCGCCTAGGGCTGCGGCTATAGCCCAAAGATCATGCACCAGTCCATAACCCACCTGCAAGGCGAGCATTGCTGACGTCGGTTGCTTCGACAGTGATCAAAATCAGTCTGTGCAATGCTGTGACTTGCTATATGAGCAGGACTTGGCAGGCAACATGTAGGCACTAACGGGTCAATGGATTGCAGGCGTTGAGAGGCACCTTCAGGACTTTAGCATTGCGCAGCAGGCTTTGCAGAAAGTCCTTGACTGCTGGTTGTGGTAAGGAAAGCAAATCCTGCGTAGGCACGAGGTCTTTGGGCTACAGCTCTGTATATAGATGCTGCTCACTGTGGGTCAGCTGCACACAAACTCTGCCCGTATAGTGCAGCTTACCAGTAACAAAACAAAGCTGCCTGGTTGGTGAGGGCTGACTGTGGTGAATGCCAGTTGCAGCAGGGTGGCTGTTGCAGTCGACAGACCTGGCTCCCACTCTGCATCTATGCCGCAGACATATGCTGACTCTACAAGAGAACTGTACCACAGGTTGAGTTGCCCAGTTGGACCTGGTCTCTGTTTGAAGCAGATAAAATGTGAGAAACTAACCTGCTGGTCACCAAGTCGTCTTGTGACTCGACTAAGATGACTCGAGTGGCCTTTGGTAGTTGCAAAAATGTGTCGTTTAAGTCTGTACAGTCTGATACGCTTGTCGTCATACACTGCCTCCTACAAATCGTATAAATGCCCTTGCTCACGGCGGGTGAAGGTGCTAAAGAAAAAGCAGCAATGTGCAAGTCTAGGCGCATGCAAGCAGCGCAACTTTGAGCTACAGACGCAGATCAGTAGTGGCTTTCGCAACACAGTTGACCTGTTCTGACGTTCAGATTCCAGGGACTGCTCCTTCAGTACGTTTTTACACCTACTGTATATACACATACGAACTACTCGTGATGACAGACTATCAACCAACAGTCACGTTTGCAGCGATGGAAATGGGATCACAGCATTTTGAATGGGACCATTGCTACTCCATACAGCTGCTCAATATAACAAGGCAAACCATGCTCTAAGTTACTAAAAGCTGTGTGTCCTCAACAATGCAGGAACGCCTGTGTCATAATGCCCTAACACATGGCACAGCTTGTGAGGTGTTGTTGTTACCATAAAAGCAGACAGCCTGTTCCCACATCATCACAAGACACAATTGCATTACACTAATCAAGGTCAAATGTCTTGCTGTTTTTCAGTGACAGGCATGCTCGATGCAAAGTAATGCAAAATCTGGTCAAACCCTGAAGTGAAGCAGCCGCTTGCAGAGAGGCAAACAAATTTCTGTGCCTCTAGAGATGATCGAGCACATGAGAAACCTTGCCCTGCAAGACTTGGCCCTGTGCCTCCAAAAGATGGGCAAGAGAGGTTTGCAGCAGTGTCAACAGATGCTTCAACCTGAGTTGCGTGGGGCTAACGCGTCACAGCTGGAAGAAGCATAAAGGTGCTTCAGTAAGACTGCTTTGCTGATTGAGCCAGAGGA
>JAABUU010003435.1_pt1 | contig 20180 bp, 27 predicted proteins | sample 5559301 | NCBI WGS metagenome assembly JAABUU01 (sample SAMN10711884, study PRJNA513360) | rock metagenome | isolation source: Antarctica rocks | place: Antarctica: Victoria Land, Richard Nunatak white | reverse complement strand
CTATCAGTGATAGGCCAGATGTGATGATAGGCAACGATCAACAATTCAAAGGCACAAGCAATAAGTCAATGGGATTGTTCAGGCATACTGCTGAGTATGGGACGCGGGAGAACCTGGTTTTCCTGGTCCAGTGCCAGGCTGTGAGCAGACGAGCGCCTGTCTCGGCGGGAAAGAAAATTGAGACCTCACTAGTGATGCTGCGCGCTCATCAATCTGTATGGAGCAGCCGGCGGTGGAGGTTGTTTGGGTACCATGTATCGGCGTCGCTGGATCATTGATCACCTGACAGGTAAAACGATCTATCTGTGTGCCAGCGTCTGCAACACGTCCGTGTGTGGAACAGTGTAAATTTTCGTCAAAGTCAGCTTGTCAACAGCAGATGGACTCTGTCTGAATCGCTATATGGCCACACCCGAGCTGCTGCTGCTGCATGCTGTTTGATACACAATATTGATGATAGCCTACCAATTTCAGGTCTGATTATCATACTGACATTATTATCTAGGCTGCATAATGCATCAGCACTAAGGCACATTGATTCAGATTCAGATGGCACCAGATCTGCGATTCAAGCAACAAACCAATGTCTTTTTTCTTAAGATATGAATACAAGTTCCGGGATTGAAAAGAGTACATGTGTTTGTACATTCAGCACAATGCTGATTGCTTTCACAGTGACTTTAGGCATGCCAAAAGAGTGCATAATTTGAATTCAATCAGAATTGAGGAATAGAACCAGCAGCCATTGCCTTGTCTTCTTCGGGCGTGTTGCTTCTGCCCAGAATCTTGTTCCTATGGGGGTACCTGCCCCACATGTCAATCACCTCTTTGTGTCCCTCTGTGAAGCCCATGACCACTTGCAGGTAGGCCTGCAGCTCATGTGCCCCTTGAAGAGCCTGTGCCTCCTTGATCATTTGCTTCACCAGGCTAACAGATGTCTGCACAATCAGAGAAGTTGCTGCAGCAGCTGACTGGCTTTTGCTGCCAAGACAGGCACTGCAGCAAGGAAGACTGATCCAGATGACGGTTTCTTCAGCAGTTTGGATCCTCGACGCCAGAAAGTTATAGGGAGGTCAGCTAAAAAGACTTTTACGCAGTGCAAGCACCACTACAAAGACAAAAATTTGCTTTGATGCCCTAAGTGTTGGGTCAAGGCTCAAAACTCTGCACTGCAGTCTCCAATGGTTGCAAAGCTTTCCGACACAAACATACTATGTAATGTCACGTCATGTAGGCATACACGTTCACATTTGGTCAGCAGGGAAGCGTAGGGGATGCAATGCTTCAGCTTTGTGAGCAACTTTATAGCTGCATATTTACACCTGCAGGCCTGGCTGCGCTGGAGGTGTGCACAGCTGACATCATGTAACTCAGCAGAATGACATACCTCATGGTCATGGGGATCTTCTGAGTGGACAAAGGGGTACAGTAGCCAGAGTCTGTGAATCAGTGGGAAACTGACAACAGCATTGCTGTCCTGCGCTACAGCATGATTATGAGGCAATTAACTTGAAGCAACGCCTTGGTGCAGTGTAGAGTGCCAAATGACCACAGCAGCTCAGGCCTGGCAGCACATGAGCAATCCCCTGAGACTACTGTGGTAAAGAACAGCATTGCAACATTTGGCTAAGATGTGATTGCAGAATGTGACACACAAACAACATGGCATCCAAATGCAGCAGTGTTGTGGCAGTACCAACAGACGCTTACAAGCAAGCTCCTTGCCCGTTTTTGAGCTACAATGTCTAGGTCATACATTGTAGATGTGCCTCGGTAAATGTTCCTGCATATTTTGCATGTCCCGTGTCAACGTACTGATGAATGCCATCATTTGACGATTTGTAACCTGCCAACAAACAACATCCTTAGATGTATGCTGATGTGCCATAGATCACATGTAGTGGCAGAAAAAGTTCTGCACATAACCCAAATTTAGAATTCTTAGTAGTGCCTCTACTAAGGATACTGTGTGGTCACGAACTTCGTGCACATAGTCTGACAGGAAAATGACCTGCTTCAACCCCTAAACGAATCTGGAGGCCCCATCTTGACCCTGAATGGGCCCACGGTGTCAAACATAATTTTTATCCAGGCTTCCATGCGCAGAGTTTGGTGACTACAACAGCTCTTCTGGCAGGTGCATGTGGTTGTGCTGATGCATCACTTGGAGACTTCTTCAAAGCAGAACTGTGTTGCGGTCTTGACTTCATCAGCAACAGTAAGTAGTCAACTGAATGAGCAGAGCTCACCTGGAAAACTGATCAAAGACTAAGACTGCTGCCAGGGCGTTATACCCCTGAGTCCAGTCAGGCAAACCTGAGTCTGCTGCTTGCTTCATTAAGCTGCCGAATTTGTCTGTCATCTCCTGCAATGCCCAAATTGCATGATGTTGAGCAGCCAAACTAACTGCAGCACAGTAGCACTATCAAGCAGAGTGCAACAGTGTATGTACCCAATGCATATGTAGCTTTACCTTGTCAATTGAAGCGCCACCTCCAAACCAAATTTTCTTCTTTTCCAGAGGCAAGCTGTATGGCTTTGCCTTAAGAAAGTCATCGCCAAGCCTGCACCCCTGGTGGATCTGGTGAATCTGATAACGAAGCTTCTTGTGTATGCACTTGCACCTGTTGAAGCTGCATCTACCTTGTTGTAGCCTTACCAAAATTGCAGTACCTCCCTGGCCTGTGGGTATATGTCTAAATCTGCACTGTGATCATCACTCGTGGCTGCTAGACGCACAGGCAGACTGCCAATGTGCAGTGCGCGGCCTTGAGAATAACAAGGCCAGCTCTGCTGTCTGAACGGAAGAGAAGAGGCCGCGTAGCGTTGTAAAAAGCCAAATGATCTGGAACTGGCAAAACACAAGGCCTGGCCGGAGCAGACCATGAGAAGACCTTGCAATGGCTTGCGGAATGGTCTAAGAGTGCCTAAACGAGCTGAGCCTGGATTGCGAAAGTGCTTCCTCAACTTGAAACAGCACGACTTGTTCTGGTCGATATATTGAACGTTGTAGCAACCAGCACAAGGTCGACATATGCTAGATCCCCAAGAGCAAGTCACTGACTTGAACCAAGGTCTATGTGCTTCACCTTGACATCTGACTTTGCAGGACAAAGAGTGCGGGAGCATGCTCCTCCCGACACTGCAGGGCCACTTTCGCATTTACCATGGCGATTAAATGTGTGCTTTCAGCAACAAAGGCCTGGTGCAATACGCACAGTATTATGCAAGCTTTGAAGTCAATGCTGTGCCTGTGTGGGCAGTGAACAAGGCATGATGTACAATACAGTACGAGTGTGCAAGCCATATCATCAACAACTTTCACACCTCTGCACTCAGCCCATGCACCAGCATAAGCTAATAGTACTATACAATACTGAATCTGATCATTGTCGCCCTTCCTGCTGTCTGACATCAAATGAGCACATCAAATGGGAACATGCCCTAGTACAGATGGCAACAATCCACACGAGGCAACATCAGTAGCATTCAGAAGGTTGACATAGACTTTCGCAACACAAGCTGTGACCCCAAACGCAGCAATGTCAGATCATAGGGGTGCTTGATGCATTTGTCAGTAAACGTAAACAGACAAAAGAGCAAAAGCAGAACAGAAAAAAAAAGTGCTGGTGGGCATTTATGCAGCCAAGGTCATTGACAGCAGAGAGCCCTGAATTTGTAAACACTGTGTTGATTCCAAGCACATCTTACTTTCATGCAGCATTCAATGGTCCCATCCTTCACCTCCATGTGTTACTGCCATTGGTCTTCTTGACCGCATTGGTGTACTGTATCAAGCGGTCTTGCCTTCCCTTGCCCCACAATATGCCTTGCACAAGGTCATGCTTGTACTTGTCCCACCGCAGTTGTTGCCGAGCCGACCTGCAAGCAGCATGCACCACACTCATTCGTAAATTGTACACACACTGAGTGTGAATGTATAAGTTGGCGACAAGTCAAAGTGACTGCAGCTCAGCTGTGTTCTCAGCTTGTACCAGGTTCTGTCTGAGCATGCAAGTTGGCAGTAACCCATTAATGCAGCCATCCCCATTCTAAGAGATGTGCACCCCATACTCACAGAAGTGCACAGGCCTGCAACAGGGGCTGCTCTAATACCCATTTGGAGATTGCATGACACTCAACAGACACACTGCTAGTGCTGCATCACCTCAACAGGTCTTCATCTGGAGTGCGCTGATTGATCATCTCCTCCAGCCTCTCCCTAGCTGCCAGACTGATGTTACTCAACAGATCGTGCTTAGTCAGCACCAGCAGCTCAGTGTACATGTTAGTGATGATGCTGGCTCCCCTTGTGCCTTCCTGCAGTGCTGCGGACTCCCCAAATGACTCATACTGCCCGTAAGTCATCACTTCCAGCCAGACTTCCTCTGGCCGAGCATTCAGAGCTGTGTTGCTGCTGAGGCCTGTAGCAGTTGCTGCAGCAGCTGCTGCTAGCGAGTTGCTGGTGACAGGCGTGCTTGGGGTTGTCCTGCTGGCAGGCACTTGGACAAAGGGAGCCAGCTGGTAGCTGCAGGCACACCACCATCAGCCTTTGGCATCAGCTGGCGGCCATCGTGCACACCACTTCACTGCTGTATCCAAGCTTGGCGCCATTCTGACACAGAAATAGGGGAATGACAAGCATGCACTGTGGTATGAGCTAGCTGTACAGACCTGCTGCTGAATTCGCTAATAACAATAATACTGTGTAAGTTTTCTGGCTCATGATGAGCTAGCTATGTCCACAGAATCCATTCAACTTAGCATTTTCATGCCAGTTGTGAAAAAGTGTCAAAAGCTGACTTTGGTGTTTATTGTCAGAGACTTGCAGTCAAGCGTTTGTGAGCAGGACTGACCTTCGGCTGACATTTGAGGCAGGGGCATATTGGGGCGCCAGGAGGGGGTCCTTATGCAGGGCCGCCCAGAAGGGGTGTTGGGTGTCCATGCGCCTGACCACTCTCACCTCCCCTGTCTTGATGAAGTAGGTGCACTCTGCATCAGTGCCCTGCTCCACCACCACTGTGTTGTAAGGCAGGCGCTGCAGCTGTACCATCCCTGCCAAGTGATGCAGCTGCCCTGTTGTCCAGCCCCTGTACACATTTCAGCACCTTGTTGCTGCATGAGCTTCTTAACACATCATGCTTTCTTGGCATCATGCACCTTCAGTTACAACAGCGCACTTCACCATTCTGTATTGCACCAGGTTCACGCGATTGGTCAATTACTTGCCACAGCAACATGGCTGCTGGCCAACAGCCATGGCATTTGTAGCTGTTACTGTGTTCATGTGGCCAAACAACATGCCCAAGAGCCCCTGGCAAGTGCTGTCAAAGTTGTTACCATCATGACTGCTGCCACCATTGCCACCGTAATCGCTGCTAGTTATCATGTCTCCAGGACCACCAATTGCATAGAGTGCTGTTGTGACCAACACCACTGCTACAGCAATGACTGTTGCAAAGCATGACCTGAATAAGGGCGCGCGTCTCAGCACGTCCACTTTAGCCTTGAGCTCCTCCCTCTGCAGCTGAGCCAGCAGCAGCTGGTACTGCTTGCCATCAATGGTCAGAAACTCTGAGGCCATGCTGGTTACCACACTGGCAGCCCTGCGCCCCCCTGTCTTCAGCAGGGCCAGCTCCCCAAAGGCTTGCCCGGCGTCTAGGGTTCGCACCACCTTCACTGTGTCCTTGCTGGCCACCTTGATTGCCACACAGCCTGCAACCAGATGAAGACTCCACTCACCTGAACATGCTTGCTTTGCTGACTCCTTGCTTGCCACCAACATTGCTACACGTCTTTGCAAGGAGAGAAGCGGTGAGACAAGCAAGCAAGGGCACAGTATAGCCGCCTTGGCCAGGTTGTTTCACAGGCTGCAAGAAGAGGAACAGTCAGAACAGCAAGCAGCAGCATCACCATGTTCTGGTCTTTTGTTTGTACTGCCACAGCCGCATGCCATCACCTGACAGGATGATGTAGAAGAGTGCTCCAGGGTCGCCTTGCTTCACCACTGTATGGTCTGCATCTGGGTAGGACTCATACCTCACAAAGCGGGCTAGCTCACGCAGCACAGTGGATTCCAAGGCAGCTGTGAACTCCACCTTCTGCAGCACCCTCAGCACAGGCCCCAGCTCTGCATCCTGCCTTGCTTCTGGTGCTTTAGCCAACACCTACACACTCATATTGCTTCTGTCTACAACTTCCAGATTTAAGGTCTTTGACTGAAGACAAGAAAGTGCAAGAAGTGTTGAGGTGTAATGATCAGTGTGAAAGCACTTGCTATCGACACAGGTCCAGCAGACCAGTGGGCTCACAATCTGATGAGGCTGCTTTTCCCATTTGGAAGACAGGCCAGTTTTGTCTGCAGCAACTGTGCATGATCTACCAATCATGCGTATGATGAGTCCATGCCTGACTTTGCCATTGAGACAGGCATGCACAATGCTGACCAGCACGTCGGGGGTGCACATGGGTCTCAAAAAGCCGTTTGGCAGATGTTGTTGCACATGTATGGCAGGATCACCTTGCGCAGAGCCCGCCTGTCAGAAAGAGCCACAATGGACTCATACTTCTCAGCATCACCTGGGTCTGGTGTGGTGGACCCCATCATGGCAGACGTGGCTGTGCTGGTCTGCAGCACAGGCTGTGCTGCTGCTGGGGCAGTCTCCTGCTGACCAGTCCTGCCTGAAGCCAGGAATGCATCACCTGGCTTCTTCTTCTCAGCCTTGCAAGAAAGACAATTTGTTGCTTTGTTGCGTGCAAAATGTATGTGTTGAGTGTCTGTGAGCTGAAGGGTCAGCACGTTCCCAGCTGATGATGGCTCTGCATGATGCACCTGCTAGCGACGGTTACATGGCACGATGTTATGCAGCTTTGAGCATGGGGAGTGGTGTGCGCAATGCTGAGCAGCCCCATCCAGTGACACTGAGCAGTAAGTTTCAGTGCAGCTCAGTGCAAGGATGCTATCAAGATGTACACACTGGGATTGAAGCCTCATGATGCAAGGTGTCTTTAGCATGGGAGTTGCCAGCACAATGCTGGTCCATCAAAGCTTTGGTTATATGGGTTTGAGAACACTGAGACAAGGTTTGGAACATACAAAGGTCTTGACAATCCAGTGGAGCGTGAGCTTCTGCATGGCTGCCTCCAATTCCTGAGCATGCTGTCCAGCTGCAGCCTCAGCAGGCTTGGCCTTGCGCTCAACAGCAAACTTGTAGTCATTGAGAACATCCTCAATCTTGACTGTGTTAGCAGTGTGCAGGGTTGCAGACGAGCGTTTTCTGTGGATGCCTCTGGGAGAGTCCATGCTGTGTTTGCTGGTGAGAGCGTGTGGTGTTTTGGGAGGGGTGCGATCGCCTGGAACAGACAGCTGCAGCTTTGCAAAGGGCTGACCCTTTAATGGTGTTGTGCTCCTCAGCCTGACACTGCTGGACTGCCTGGCTATGCTTGACTGTTTGATAACGCTAGGCTGCTTTGCTATGCTTGACTGCTTCACTACGCTGGATTGTTTTACTATGCTTGGCTGTTTGATAACGCTGGGCTGCTTAGTGACACTGGGCTGGCGCAACATTGACGGCTGCACTGGGCTGGCAGCCATGCTGTCTACAATGCCAGGGGCAAATGTAGCACGTCTGCTGAGCTTGCCACTCTTGGCTGCACTGTGCATATCTGACTGCTCATGCTCTGAGGTTGATGGGGAGGCGCTTTCGTGCCCATCTCGAAGGGTGACTCTTGGCAAGCGAAACTCTTCGCTTGTGTTACCAGGGCTGAACATAAGCATTGGCTCTGCTGAGCTCGACATGGCAATGAATAAGCAGCTTTGGGCAAGCCTCTCAGCTACACGGTGTGTGTAAGGCCTGTAGACTAACAGCGCGTCACGGCAAAGTGCTTGCGGCTATTTTATTCGAACGACGTTTGAATAAGCTTGCTGAAGGCAGCCCTTGGACTGGGGGAATTGAAGGCGCTCGCACCTAGGGAATACGCATGCGGTCTTGCCGATGCATGCCTGTCCGTGCGCAACAACTTAGCAACTGATCTAGTCCAAGACACGGTCACATTTGACTCAGCGTGAACAAGTATGCGCGTCTCGCACAAGTCTATCTGTCATAAGCGTGAACAAGTATGCGTCTCGCACAAGATGTAACGCTCATTATGCCAGTGCACTCGGACCCACTGCTCAAAAACTAGCTGTGGGAATCGTGCTATTGGCATGCACATCTGGCATGCTGTATGGGGTATGGCTGGAGTCAATAGCATGCCTGCAAGATTCTACAACCAGCTCAGTAGTATGTATTCAGGTCATGCAGCTGCGCATCATTGGCTGTGAGGTACAGTAGGAGGACCCCATCGATCATCAAGTGATCCCTTGACATGTCGTGTACACAAACTGCAGGCAAGCATTCTGTGCGCAGCACGTTGCTTCTCATTGCATGCTCCAGCTTCATCGCGATATATATCAGCCAATTGACTTGTTGCAACATCAGGGCTGTATCCTTTGCATAAATTAAGAACTCAGCTCACTGATGCTTGCTATACATGTATCCTGCTAGCAACAACGCTGTTGCTGATCAGACATTGCAATCTTGAACTGATCAGTCATGACTGAAGGCAGAAATACCTCAACGTGGAGTACTGGTGGCACCTGTCGCAAAAATGCAAGTGGTAAACGCACAACATTGTGACGATGTTACCAAACCTCTTTGGACCAGGTAGCAGGGAAGATGGTATGCCATTGGTAGGTATGATGCCATGCATATGCAGCTTGCTTTTGTTCTGACTGTCCTGTTGCAAGGCTCAAAGATTTGCTTTCCGCAGCATCAAGCGAGGTCAATTGCTGCTTCATTCGCCAGTCAGCAAACGCATAATGGTGCTTCAGAGGACTCGGATGAGAGCTGAGGTGTTGAGATCTGGTGAAACCCAAGCTGGCGTTATGAAAAATCATTTGGCGCCACTGGTGAAGGTTCTGAACCGGAGACGCCCGCATCTGCGGCTCCGTACTGAGCGTTCTGCCACTTTCACTGCTCATTTCTGTATTTCAGCGACTTCCCTTGTGACTTCTGGTGCTACTCAACATAATGGAAGTCGATGCGTTGCATCGTTAACGCAAAGCACCGAATCCTAAAAGTGACAATGGTGGAGTTCCAGTCCTCGTTGAGCAAGAGCCGAGATCTGCCTCGCACTGTTTCACATGTAGGTGATTTTTAGTTGGCAGTGATTTGACAGCAAAGAGCGGACCTGCTAGTGGAGTCATTGTGCTGACCATGCTTGCATCACCACCTGCAGGCTGGTCATGTCAAATCAGACAGCACACAAATGTCTCACACCACAAGAGGCAAGGAGCACACCGCTAAGGTGCGCACTGAAGCTTTCAGCTGTGGCTGTTTGTTGCTTCTTGACCAGTCTGCACCCTAGTGCTGCTTGCTGTGTTGTGGTATACTCTGCAGTGACAAATCAAAGATTCTATCCTGCTGCAGCCTGTAAGTCACGATCAGCATGCCAGCCTGCAGTCACATACACTGAAAGACTTCAAGCTGGACAGGGTTTTGGGGACTGGAAGCTTTGGAAGAGTGTCATTGGCAAGACATATTGCCACTGGACGCATATGTGCCATCAAAGCTCTTTCCAAAGCAAATGTTGTGAAGAATCAGCAGGTCTGGTGTTTTCACATCTACTGTCCTGCCAAGAGCTCTGCACATGTTGTTCTGGGATGCATCAATCCTTTAAGTCAGCTTCAAAACAAAGCAGCTGTTTGATGCTCAACAGTTCACTTGACTGCAGACTGAGCATTTGAGAGCAGAGAGAGATGTGTTGAGGCTGATGAACTTTCCTTTTGTAGTCCAACTCCTGACCTCCTTTCAAGATGAGGAGTGTGTATACTTTGTCATGGAATTCAGCTGTGGTGGCGAGTTCTTCAGACACCTCAAAGCCAGGGGCAGGTGTGCACCACATGCGCAGTGTTCTTTTTGCATGTGCTTTTGCCACAACACTCATGCACTCATTGGCCCAGCATTTGTAGCTCACAACTCTTCCTAACAGCAATTTGATTGTCAAAGATGAACAGCAATTCTGAGACTTGAGCTGCAGGCTCCCTGAGGACAGTGCTAGATTCTATGCAGCAGAGGTCTTGCTAACAATTGAGTACCTGCACAAGCAAAATATCATCTATAGAGATCTCAAGGTACGCATTCATGCTGCCAGCTCTATTGGCGGTCAGATGAGGACTCTAGTCAGACTTGGCAGGTGCTTGCACTAAAGGTGCCTTTTCCAGCAAACTCATTTTATGCTGTCTGCTGCAGCCAGAGAATCTGTTGTTGGATGGCAAAGGCTTCATCAAGATGACAGACTTTGGGTTTGCCAAGGTGGTCACAAACAAGCGCACTTACACCTTGTGCGGCACACCAGACTATCTAGCACCAGAGATCATTCTCAATAAGGTGCTGTGCATGTAGCAATGCTCAACATGTTCAGGCAATGTGCACGAACGCTGATACCCTGCCTCTTGGCTGCTGTACAAGTCATTGCAGTCTTCAGCCTCGTCAGGTGTCTCGTTGACCAACATCACTAAACCTCGTCAGGTGTCTCATTGCCCAACATCATCAAACCTGTACAAAGTCAACAAAACCAAGTTTCACATGCCTGCTGAGCGCAATGGACCTTTGGCAACAAGCTCTTCCTGTGCGCTTCAAGCTGACATCATCCATGCATCATGAAAAGTTATGCAAGCTGGTGCAGGGCCACAGCAAGCCAGTAGACTGGTGGGCGTTTGGCGTGTTGGTATTCGAGATGATAGCAGGGTAGGTTGCATCATCCCTTGACAGCTTCACCTGCCCAACCTGCAGTGCAGTGAACGTGATAAAGGATGACATAGTGCTCTGCAGCCCAGGTCCTCTTGGTCACCATGCACAGGCAGTTTGTGCTTGACGCTGTGCAAGCTTTCTGAACAGCACAAGGCTGGAATGTGGTCAAAACATGCACTGTGCAGGTACCCACCCTTCTTTGATGAAGATGTCACAAACACATACAAGAAGATTGTGAAGGGCGTCTTTGCCTTTCCATCATACTTCCCAGTGACTGCCCGAGATCTGGTCAGAAAGTTGTTGCAGGTGAGCTGCATTGGGCTGTATAAGCAGCGCAACAACGGCTATCTTTATTGGTGTGACACGGCATTTCAGCTCTAGTGGGCAAGAAATCACAATCAAGCTGTGGGACTGATGTCACAATAGCGTTGCATTGCCCACTTGAACATTTTTTGTAAAAGACCTTTCGCCTCATCTTGCAGTGTAACATTGACCACTTTGTGTAGTGCCTTTTGATAGCATGATCCAACAGGCTCTGCACATGCACAGGCTGACTTGAGCAAGAGATTTGGGAATCTGAGTGGGGGAGTGGCAGACATCAAAACGCATCCTTGGTTCAGGACGCTGGACTGGGATGCATGCTTGGCTAGGAAAGCTTCAGCACCCATCAAGTATGCAACATTCAAGCTGGCAATGCAACCCCTTGTCTGTAGCACACAACCAGCAATCTGGATTGCTTGGCCATCTTGTTTGCCATTGTGTGGCGCTTATCAAACCAACATGTTACATGCATACTTTAGTTTGTGAGTGCAGCAGTATGTTGGTGCAGGCCAGTGGTGAAGGCCTTGGATGATGCCAGCAACTTTGATGACTACACATCCCTGCCCCCCATGCACCATGACAAGGCACTGTCTGCAGCTGAGAAGCAGCTGTTTGCAGATTTCTGAAGATGACATGTGTCTTCCCTGGCTACTTGCCTGATGGCTGTATTGCTTGTGTTCTTGCTGAAGTCTAGTGGTGTTACTAATTTGCTTGTGGTACCAGGCAGACCATAAAGGTAGACCCCTCCAAAAGCTTTTACCCGCAAAGTGTTGATCACTTGGTAGTTGAAAGTCAATTGACTCAGACTTGCTATGCGTTGCAGCATGACTGCGAAGCCATGAGAGACAAGCACTTGACTTTGACCCCTCACAAAGCCTCATCTAGCTCCAGAGATCTCATGGCAAATCAGGTGTCTTTACTGCCCTACAGTATACAACAAAGTCTGAATCATGTTCGTTCATTCATTTATTCACTCATGTAATATACATCTTTTACGTGTTTGACTAACTTTCAAGGACCAGTGGGGCCAACTATGACCATTTGACCAACACGATTGCAACGTACAAGTCAGTCCTTGTCTAATGCACCCACACTCACACATCTAAACTAACTTTGTGCCATTTTCCAGACTGAGAGATGCGTCACGATCACGTGTCCTTCTCCAAAGCACTTCCTTCTTCTTCTCGCAGCAGTTCAGACAAATCGGAGCGAACTTGCAAAGCAACCTTGCCAAGGCTTGGGGTTCGCAGCTTTCAAAGGCATCAAAGGACAGGTGCAAAGGAGTGATCATCAAAGCCACTGCTCCTCCGTTGAGGAGCCGCCAAATTCGAATTTGAGTCCTTGAGTACTAGCGATCACTCGAGTCAAGCTCAGGCCGCAGTACACAGGGTGCCTTGTGGATGGAACCCACCCAGGCGCCCTCCAGCGCCAAGAAACGAAAGCTGCCTTCTTTCATGGCCGTCACGCGTGTCAAGTGTGCTGACCGTGCTTATCAATTCCTGCTGTTTAACCTAGCGCGATATCATATATTTCAGTTGTCCAGGCTGGAGCAACTCGAGAGACCAGATATCGCAGACTCAGCTCCAAATGGCGCCTCTCCTGCTAGACCCAAAATACCTAAAAAGGAGCCAAGACAGAGCAAGCTGCCTCTGAAGAAGCCGTTGCCACGAACAACGGCAAAGCTGCAAAGACTTGAGCAGGCTGCAGCCTCGTCAAGCTGCTTGTACGTGCCGTATCTGCCAAATTTTGCCTACTGCTTAGCCGTCTGATGTCTCACATACTTGCTTAGCAGAATGCTATTCATTGGAGTCTTAGTTTTGAAGTTTTTTGCAGGAGCAGCATGCAGCATGCAGTCTTATCTATTTCTGATGCAGCGCTGGTCAAAGAGTGTCAGGACATTTTGGACAAGTCAGCGGCGACAAGCACAGCACCTCACAGTATAAGTCACCCACTCATTGAGACAGAAAGCAGCAAAACCTCAAACCAATCGGCAGATCACAGGCAGGAGATGCCATGCCCAGAGGCAGATGCACCAATGCAGCCTGCAGCTGCAGCTGTCAACGTCATGGATATGAAGACACAGCTGCTAGCGGTTGAGCCACATCCTATGTCAGAAGCTACGCAGACGTTGCATTTTGTGCCAGCAGCTGGCAGGGCAGATGATCAGGCTGAAAAGGACAGTCAAGAGACACAAGCCAGCAACCCCCCTTTGCAAAGGCTGGATTCCAATGGCAACTCACAGAATGTGATGTCCACAGAATTCCCGCTGCCAAAGACAGACTCAGCAACATGGCAACGACAGCAGAGTGTGACAGCAGCAGCCACTGACCTGGAGCTTCCTGGCAAAATGCCAGCTGCTGTGCAAGCATCCCTTTGTGATGCAGCTGCAACACCACCAGCGTCAGCACCAGCACCAGCACCCCACAAAAGCGCTAGCAATATGGATTCCCTGCTGGAGGCCATGCTAGCTGGAGACTTGTAACCGATATAATACACCCCAGTGTCATGGTCAATTGGCAGCATCAACATTTAGTGCTGAACCCTGGAAAAACCAATTCAGAGGATGCAACTGCTTCACAATTTGTCAGACTGTTCTCAATGCACTGTCATACGAGGTATGAATTGCCCAGCGTGGCCGTTTTGCTCTGTCTTGTGCATCTGGCATTTGTTTGTCCGATGCCACGCAGTACTAGATGTTGATTGGCTGTTTGACGCAGATGGTGTGGCATCCGCCTGGTCTGACAAGCACACCTTTGGGAACTCAGCTGCAGCGTTTGCATGGATGCAAGCAATTTCAAGGCTCAGGCACAGCTTGTTCTGAACGTGAGAGTCCAGAAATCTTGTTCCCTGACCTGGGTTGCAAGTCTGTCTGCACAAGTCAACTCATGCAACACATTCTTACTGCATAGGCGATTGATGTACTGTTTTACCGCAGCTTTGTGCGTTGACATCTCTTGCAGTCTGCAGTTAAATAATTGCAGTGACTCGCAGAGCCCCATGTGGCCAGTACCCCGAGCATGAGGCGTCTGGGTCGAAAGTCAATGATTCGTCCAGTTGTTGCGACAGTTGTCTAGTCTGCAATCGTAGTACACACTGTCTTCTGTCAGACATGCACTCGGCATGCACATTGCCACATGCAACTTGTTGATTACATCAAATTTTGTGGCAGCAAGCTACATTCATAATTCGCGTTGCAAACTACACAGCATAGTTTCCATCGTGCGGGTGCGGCGCACCTGCCGCACCGGGTACGCGCACCCACACACCTGGTATTTGGCAAGTCCTCAGTGTGGGTGCGGCGTCCGGCAATAAATGGCATTTAGGTGGTTTACACAGCCGCAAAAAGCATGTATACAGCACGTTCGTTGGCAAGTTGATGCCGCGACCGCTGTGTGTTCAAGTGCCGACTGCATTTGCGGTGCTTGTTACGACTTTACATGTGTTACAGAGAGACCGTTATGTGCTTGTTACGGTTGACTAATGGCGCTAGCACCGCACCAAGGGTTCGCGCACCGCCGCACCCAACTTCAAAAATTGCCGCACCGTGGAAACTATGCTACAGAACGTGCAAGTAATTTTGCTCCAAGGTTTGCACAACAAGACAGCATGACACTGTCGAATGCGCAGCGGCAAAATGGACTGCAATGACAAGGCAAGGGGCTGATCGCACGTAGTATCGTGATGACTAATTAGCTGCTGACCTGGTTGCCACACTTCCGGCAGCAATCGATATCGGTCGACGCAAGGATGTGTGGCGAGGGCCGCGGGGCAAGCTAGAACCTGTTGTATTGCTGCTTTTAGGCTTGACCTGACATCATGAAAGTCGAAGGTACGGCAGCACTGATCACAGGAGCAGGCTCTGGTATCGGTCGGCATCTCGCCTTGGAGCTAGCGAAGCAAGGATGCAGCAAGCTCACGGTCAGCATTCACCAACCTCACCAGATCTTCTGCGTTGCCACGCACCAGGCCGGAAACGTGTTTCAGCATGACTGCGGTCAGGTTCTGCTTCTGACACACCTCTCACGTCGCAGGTGGTCGATCTGGACATAGGTGGGGCGCGGCAAACGGTGATGACCTTTGCATTTTTCATCTCCCCAGCTGGCGAGTCTTGCTGGCGATGCACTCTGCTGTGTTGGTCTCTTGAGCAGTAAAGGCTTTTGCAGGTGAAAGAGCTGAATCAAATAGGTTGCAGTGCTCAAGCTGTCCAATGCGATGTTTCAGACGAGCAACAGCAGCAAGAGGTATTTCACAGGCACCTGGAAGAATTTGGCAGATTGGACATTGCTATTCTAAATGCTGGCATTGGCGACCAAGGTATTCAGCAGTGCCTTTGAACATAGTATAGGGCAAGTTTACCCAGCGTCAGCACATCTTTCATGCGCGCTGTGGTTTCAGGCGACATCTTCAACGCGCAGCACCACAAGTGGCAGAAAACTCTGGACGTTGACCTTACAGCTGTGATGGTGGGAACGCGACTGGCTGTGCAGTGTATGCAAGCCAAGAAAAACCCTGGTGAGCACTGTGGCTTTCAAAATCTCAGCTCATGTCACTGTATGATTGAACTTGAGACTTTTAGGTCTGCCATCATACAGCAAGCTTGATGCAGAACAGCCATGTCAACTTGCAGGCCTGATCATCACTGTGGCATCTGCTGCTGGCATCTTCCCTGTAGCCATGGCCCCTGTTTACGCCACTGCCAAAAGCGGCGTTGTCCACTTCACACGCTCTGTGGCTCCTCGGCTTCGCAAGCGCAACATCCGCATATGTGCCTTGTGTCCACAGCAAGTTGACACTCCCATGGTGAGCTCTACCTATCACTTGATGGTTTGCTTGTTCATCAATCAGGTTTGCGCTGGTCAAGCTTGAAAACACAATTTTGGGTTTGATCTTTTACATGCTTCGACAGATGTGGTGTAGCTAGCATTGCCAGCATGCATCGTGATGTATGTCATATGTCTCAACACATCAAATATTGGGTCACACCTCAGACTTTATCTCAAAGACGCCAAATCAGCATGAACACGACAAAAGCCAGCTGCCTTTGTCTTGCTTTAAAGTTAATTGGGTATGGCACCTACAGACAAGGCAACCAGAGGGCGCAGAGATGTTGAAGTGGATGATAGAGCAATCAGGTGGTGGCGTTCTCACAACTCAGCAGGTCAGCCACCAGCCGTCACACTACTGCTCACCTACAACACTGTTACACCATGCATCTGCTCCTGGCTGTGCGTGACTCTTACTGATGCTGTTATCTCTTGAGTGCTGGCAGTTACCTGTCAGCTCCTGCAGCAAATTGGTTCTTCTACTGCATTGCCTGCTAGTCAGGACCTTGCCAAAATGCACACTATACTGAATGTGCTTGTCATCAAAAACATTCGCAGGTGGTAGATGCTGCCAACGTGCTGATTCAAGATGATGAGCGTGTGGGCACCATCCTGTTGGTCATGGCCAAGCATGGGATGATGGAATGGGTGCCAGCCAAGCAGAACTTGCGCCCAGTCTCCCTTGCTGCAGGTGGACTCTTCTGTCATATCTTCTCACGGACACTTTGCTGCATGTCAAATGGGAACAGTTATGCCAATCAGTTTTCGATGTTTGACAGAAAGTGCATTTGATATTGTGTGCATACAGCTGCACCAGTCAGCATAGCGTGAGCCAGTGAACTGTGTGGTCATACTGATTTAGCAGCAAAATCTTACCACCTAAAAAGTTGGTTTGTGGGTCAGCAGTGCTTTGCATACATCCATTCCTGTTTGATCTCTGAAACAATGCAACCTGTAAGCATGACGTCAACCGCAAAGGTGTACCATACGCTTTGTTTCATTTGGCAGTACAATGATGTTGATGACCAGAGGGAATTGCTAGCTGTTGCACAGACTCCTGTTACATCTTTGATGGGGTGTGACCAGCCAGATGCAGCATGGTCAAGCCTGTATGGGTGCGTAATGCAGGAAGTGCAAAGGCCGACCCCAACAGGCAAGCTTTGGTTCAGTGGGCGTCTGGCAGCTTGCCCAGCCACAGCAAGAAGGTCCAAGTCCACAAGTAAGCCATCCACCTTCTGCAGGCCCATTCATGCAGTTTGGCGCACCTGCATATGCCCTGGTCAATCAACCATACAGCTTGAACAATGTACAAAGCTGGCACATGCCCGGTCATGCACCATTCTGGTGTTTTGCTGGTTGCTGCAGAGCTGTTCACCTCTGTACACAGTTCAGTAGATGCGTTAATGTGTCTTGGCTGGAATGCATGCAGGCTGTCCAATGACTTCCGAGAGGCTACGAGGGTTGTGTCACAGGCTCTGCCATCCAGCATTCCTGCTGGGCATGTGCTGCTCAGATTGGCCTTTGCAGGCATCAACGCCTCAGATGTCAACTTCTCAGCCGGCAGGTATCATGCCACCACTGAGCAGGCACAGGCCAGCCTGCCCTTTGATGCTGGCTTTGAGGCTGTGGGAGCTGTTGCCGCTGTTGGCCCACAAGTCTCAGGTACATCTGGCCCACTGCCTGAAACACGCCTTTCTTTTGCATCATTCACTGTTGACGCAAGCTCCATGCAAGGCATCATTGTTGACCAAGGTGTGTCTCTTTGGTAGCAGCAGCAGGAAGAGGTGCACAAGTTCCCCAGTGGCATGCTGTCTTATACAAGACATGCTTTGCACACTCTGACGGGGTGTAGAGCTATGCAGCAATGTGTGAGCTGGAGAACTGCTTGCCTCTTCAGGGCCCAATCGGTCCCTGCCACACTGCAAATTTTGCAAATAGCTCTGCTATCAGACCCAGACGTCTCTGGGTTTAGGTTTCCATATGAATGACAATTTTATAAAGTAGTGGTGTGTCTGCATTGTTGGGGCGAGGGGGTGGGGTGAAGTAACATTAAATATCTGTCCCTCTAACTCGGGCAGCCCGGTATACTACTTGGCTCCTCGTTAAATTGACGCCGAAAGGTGTAGTCTTTTCTTTTTTATTTCTTTCTGTGTCTACATCCCCAGGAGCACAAAGATGTCCCTAAAGTAGAAACGCCTGTTACTAATTCCCAGGCATTTCTGAGTTCATAATTCCAGCATGACAATGTTCTTCTAACAAACAATGGTTTCGATATGTGCAAGAGCTACATATTCCATCTACTGACAGCAATCTGGATGAATGAATTATCACTGCAAGCCCAGACAAATGATTTGTATTCACCTGTGCTTTCAAGCCAGGATGTCTGATGAGTCACAACTGGCTCCACATCCCAGACTGTGTAGCACTAAGTGAAATTGCATTGAATCATCATGCACAGACGATATCCTATGAGTCATGGTGACAAGCAGCAATGTGGATAATGCTATGCAGGATTGGAGGTGGGTCAGGCGGTGGCCACCTTATCTGGAGGCTGCTTTGCTGACTACATAGTTGTGCCTGCCAAGTTGTGCCTGCCTGCCGGCATCATGCAGAAGGAGGTGGTGGCTCTGCTCACCTCAGGCCTCACAGCATCCATAGGTCACTCACTCATACCTCATCACTCATCACCATGTCACCAGTCTGCCATTTTGTGAGTCCCCAAAGCACCATCTCATGACAGCTCATTTGTGTAGCATCTGCCAGCTGCCTGTCATTGCTGCAGGCAAAACTTGTTCGTACTGTCCTCATGTGACAAAGATGCGTGCATGCATGCTCCCATGTGTAGCACCTGATGATGTGGCAATGCAACAGACAGTGAGTCAGCAGTGCATGGTGCATGGCGTTTTGCATCTTTCACACAAGTCTCAACAGTGTTGTGTTGTGATGCTGGCAGGGCTGGAGCAGGCAGGCAGCATGCGAAGTGGGGAAACGGTGCTGGTGACAGCGGCAGCTGGGGGCACTGGCCAGTTTGCTGTGCAGCTGGCCAAGATGGCTGGCAACCAAGTGGTGGCCACCTGCGGCAGTGATGACAAGGCTCACCTGCTCACTGACTTGGGCTGTGATCGAGTCATTAACTACAATAAGGAGCAGCCAAAGGTAGTTCGTCACAAGTCAACCCGTAGCAAAACTTCAAACAAAGCTGTGTGTGTGCTTGTCAGGATATTACAGTACTGAAGACCTGGTGCAGATCCCACAGCCACGTAGTAATAACAACAATCAATAATTTTAACGCTTTCCGGCTCATGATGAGCTAGGTACGTGCAGGACAAGTCTTGTCTCTCCAGAGCAGCCTGTATTGTGCATCCCTGTAAGGCCTAGTAATACGACAGTGTTGACAGTCACGTAATGCAACATCATTGATCTAGGGTAGCCAGGTGGACGCCACCTAGTGTTGCTCATATTCGCGGCAGAGTGTTGCACACTGCTTTTGTCCCATGCCAGAGCGGTGCTACATTGCAAGGATGATTGCGTAACACTTGATTCTGAAGGTCTAATTCTACTTGATCATGACCAAACTTGCACTTTCTTGTACAAGTGACATGAGGTACGTTGGGGAGCTGTCCTGAACACAAGACGTGAGAGGCAGTGCTTGCTTGCAGTCTACTCTTGGACTATGCTGACACCGATGTGTTGCAAGAATTGTAGGCAGTGCTAAAGAAGGAGTACCCCAATGGCATCAACATCATCTATGAAAGTGTGGGAGGGGAGATGTTCAAGACCTGCCTGGGTGCCTTGGGCCGACAAGGCAGGCTGGTGGTCATTGGCATGATGTCACAGTATGGAGCGGGCTGGCCCCAGACTGCCCTCAAGGGTGTTCCAGAGATGCTGTTGTACAGATCAGCATCTCTCAATGGCTTCTTTTTGATACATTATGCGCATCTGTTCAAGAAGCACTTGCGGCGGCTGACAAGTTCAATGATGCAAGGGCAGCTGAAGGTCAACATGGATTCTGCAGTATTCAGGTAGGCACCACAAGCACATTTGAAACTGGTTGGACAGCTTTGCAGGACAGCACTTGATGTCGGACTTGGCTGCCAAGTGGAAAAGCCTGCAGCAATAGTCCTGCAGAGGCATTACTACGCAATCCAAGGCTTTGTTTTGCGCCATGCAGGGGGGTAGATGCTGTACAAGATGCCGTCGAGCACTTGCAGTCAGGACGCAGCATTGGCAAAGTATACGCCCA
>JAABUU010003429.1_pt1 | contig 20214 bp, 18 predicted proteins | sample 5559301 | NCBI WGS metagenome assembly JAABUU01 (sample SAMN10711884, study PRJNA513360) | rock metagenome | isolation source: Antarctica rocks | place: Antarctica: Victoria Land, Richard Nunatak white | reverse complement strand
GTAGACTATTCACCTAATAGGTGAAGATGGCAGCAGCAAGGTAAGCTGTAGTCAGGTGATAATTCTGACAAGAATCTTTAAACACTTCATTACAGTGATGCTACAGAAGCTTAACAAAGAAGATTATCAGCAGTTTAAGATATACTGATTAGTAATACTTTTAAACATTATGAACAAGACTTTAAAGTTCATAATGATACATAGAATAAGCTACATGATAGAGATTTATTAATTGCTACTTAAAATACTGCTGAAAAGTCAGAAAATTATGTTCATAAAGTAGGCAATTTACATACTGCTGAAGCAGATTCATAAAGTATGAAAATTAAGCATGTTAATTACATTACTATTAATGCTGAATGTATCAGAAGCCTTTAATAATGTCTTTTACAAAAGATTACTTTACAATCTTTAAAAACATCATCTATCACTGAAGATAGTGAACTGAATAGAAGACTTTTTAAGAAAAAGAACATTAACAATAAAGTTGTTAAAATATGAGTCAGAGAGCTTTGTTATTTATATAGATATATCTTAAAGTTTATCATTATTACTCATTCTATATCTATTCTACAATGCTGACATGCTGAATCTAGTTAATGACTTATAGCTTTGAGTCACAGCAGCAAGTTGAATTAATAATGTAGACATTATGATGACAGAAAAGTTAGCAGAAGAGAACTGTATTATTTTGTACACAGTGCACAGTTACACAAAGCAATAAGCTTAAAGATATGTCTTTGTCTTTATCTTAATTAAGTATGAATTTATTTACTTTACAAATCATCTTATAAGATATAACACAACAGCAGAGCTGATTTTAGATACATATACAGTATAGACATCATTAATGTACAGAGTGCTGAGAGTCATCTTAAATTTACATTTAAAATGATATGTATACATACAACACATTTAGACTTAAGTCACAACAAATCTCAGAAATTTAGCAGTGCTGACAGACTTTACATAAGATTTTAAACTTAAAAATTTACAGAAACTCTATGTAACAATAATGCTGCTGCAGATTCTGTACTGCTGCTCAGTCTGATACAGCTTAGACAGTGAGCACAAAACAATTATATAATAAAAATGAACTCTTTAAAAACTGATAATTATACAGTAATGAGCAGAAATCATCATAATGAAAATCTTTTACATAACAGTGAGTTCAGCACTGAATATAAAACTCTTTCTTCTCTTAATGAAACAGCAGCTAAAGAAGACACTAAAAAAGTTTATGCTTTATATTATCACTATATTAATTTACACTTTAATGAAGAAAATCAGATCTGACTTTACAAAGAAGCTTTACTAAAAGAGCTTACTGAAATGTCTGTAGCTTTGCTATAAGATGCAGATATAACTTTCATTAAAAGTTAACTTAAAATTCAGAGCACTTTACATTGTATTATTATGATAAAATAGCTTAACTATTCACATAAACAACAATGCAGATGAAGTTGTCTGCAGATACAATATCAACAAACTTTGTCAAGACTGAGAGATGTTGAATATCTATATAGATAACAGTGACATTAAGAGTCAGATAAATGTGATAATAGTGACATTAGAAAGAGATCTGAGATACATAATGTATATAAGCATAGATAAGACATTCACAGTGTATATAATGAAGCTACAGAATCTAATCATGACAATGAGCATAATAAATATAGTGAAAATGATGAATCTAAAGCTTTAAGTAGTGAACATATATACAGATAATTAAGTAGCAATTTGATCAGTCATTAAATTAGATACATAATTAGATCAATATTTACTGCAGTGCATAATGAAGAAAATAGATAATCTATGAAGTCAAAAGATTTAGATATGGATCTGATGAATATTGATGCATATAGAGATATCAGAAAATGAAGAGATAAATAGAATGATTAAGATAGTAGCTCAGATCAGAGATTTATATACTGAGAAAGAATAAATTACAGAGATTTAACATTTAATTGCTATCTGTAAGATAAGACTTCATTAGCAGATAGCAGAAGAATGAGTTAATGACTGAAAGAATGAAATAGCAGAATGAGTTACATTTAGTATGAAGTAATAGTTAGATAGAAGAGTGTTAAATAAGCATATAGAACTTTATTGATTTATAAGCTTTCTGATTATTTAGTTATGTACAGAAAAGATTGACATAATTTATTATCTTTATGTCATAAACTGAGTAGACTCTTCACAATGCTTATACAATCTGAGCATTTAGACTGTTCATTATGTGCTGATGAAATGCTTACAAATTTAAGATCTAAAAAAGAAATTATTAAAATAAGTTAATGACATAAAGAAGATTTTATGAGACTCAGCATTAGTTAAAATGATCATTATATTTATGCTACAGAGCAATATTCTGAGACAATTTCAGATTATAAAAGAGACATCAGAAGATCTGATATTCTCAGATGTAGCCTGAAATAGAAAATTCAATAATTACACACTTCAGACTGCAGAAAAGACAATTAATTGTTTATAGAAACATTTATTTTCTATTGATGACAGTGAAAGAGAGACATTAGCATTAGATTACAAGAAAAGAAGATTAGTAAGCATCAGAATCAAGAAAAATGTGAAGAGCTACAGAGAGCAAAGTCAGAATTTGTATTAGTTAGCTAGATTATGAGGTGACAGTGATGATGACAGCAAGATGATAATGGGGGTGAGATCAGTATGCACTAGTCACTTGTAGTTATGCAGTGTATGGCAGCCTAGGCAGCCTCAGTCACCTATGAATCAATCAATCAATCAATCAATCATCAATCTCTATTGGCATTCATTTACGACCTAGAACTATAGAACTATAAGTCGACTTTGGTTTCAAAGCAACCCTGCCAACTCGCGAACTTCATTTGGATCAGCATGGTATATACCCACCATACTTCTTGGATGACATGGCAGCGCTCATCCGGTATTCAAAGCCATATACAATCTCCCAAGAACTTCGATTCGGCGCTGTATAAGGGATTAGATAGCTCTTAGGGGACGATATTAGTTAAGTGATCCATCTTTACATAGCCTTATGCCTTATCCTCAATGAATAACAATAGCATGACCATATAATATTCTCTTGAGACTATCTCAGCCGGTTTGAGTTACACTCAGTACGCGGTGAGCATCTCTCCCTTTGTGGGCAGATGGTTACCGTGAAATCCGAACCCAACCGCTTTCTCAAGACTCGCTCTTCCCATCTCCTTCATCGTCTTCGGATCCAGACAGAGTAAATAGCTTTTGCCTCGGTTCCCATCCAGCACAACACTGAGCAGCACGCCGTCAAATTCTCCCTTCCCATTCGGATCAGGTACGAAGATAGCCTCGCCTGGTGTTTGTGCGTGCTCTCGCCAGATCAGCTCTTGACGACGTTCCATATCAACCCGAACGAGGCCGTCGAAAAACGTAGATTGGCCGCTGTCCGTGACGCCGTAGACGTAACGATGGGGATGGGTGAAGGTCTTCGGGTTGCAGGTTGGAAGCTCGGGAGAATATGTTTTGGGGGCTTCCCACTCGCAGATGGCCTCACGAGGCGCTTCGTTCGAGGCGAGGACGTCACGTAGACGCCAACGAGCCAGCCGTGGACGGGAGGTATCTCCCTTTGTACCGATGTAGTCACGAGAACCGGGAGCGGTGCCTTTCATGTTCTCGTAATAGAAGCGCTTGATGATGTCGAGGTTGTCGTACATGGTCATGTCGCCGACGATATCTGTTCTGCCGTCTTGACCGCTGGGGCGCTCTTCCCATGCGTTGACGGTGTGGAAGCAGAAGAAGGCGTCGCTGGTATATGTCGCGACCACGCCCATGTCGTTTTTCCGATCGATGACATACCACTTCGGCCGTACGTTCGGATCAAGCGGTGAGATGGCGTCAAGGAGATTGCGTGTGTAAAGCATCTTCATCCCTCCCGCGGCGATGTGACTGTTCCACACGCACAAGATGACATAGTTCTCGGTGAGGAACAGCGAGTGGATATAGGCCGCTTCGGCATCCGTGATCTTTGCGAGAATGGTCGTCTTCCCGGTCGAGGCGGAGACGCAGAACACCCGATACGCCACCTTGTTTCCGAAGTTCAGGTTGTAGTTGAAGACGTCGCCAGTCACCGGGTCGGTCTTCGCATGCGCGGCAGCCAGGGGCCCACTCAAGCTTGGATGAAGGTCCTTCTGACCAGCAACTCCGATTGACTCCAGGGTCTCGGGATCGATCTCTTTGAGAACCTCGTTGTCCGACTTGAGCCACAGGGACCTGAGCTCTGGGTTTCGACGTTGATCTTTCGGCCGAGAGGATTTCAGACCAGGGAAGTTGGGCGAGACGGTGACGCCCGTGTTGGGCAGGCTTTTGTCTTTCGAGTCCATCCCTAGCGAAGAAGTGACAGCGGGGACGAACAGAGAAGTCATCTTTTTGAAGTAACTCTCACACGGGTCTCGTTTCTGTCCGAAACAGAATCCGTTCAGATCTCCGGTCCGTCGGATCTGCTCGATGAACGCGTCCACGTTGGTCTTGGAGTTGTAAAGAACCCGGACGGCAGATGGAGATTCTGGTGGAACGATGATCTGGAAGCGGTGGACTTGAGTGAACCCATCAAACCAATGAGAGGCAGAAAAGGTATCGCCTCTGAGGGTCTCGACTTCATAACTTCCCGGCCCGGTGCGGTATAGGGTTCCAGCCGCATAGGCTGGAATGGTGCCTGTTACCTGAAGATCCGTCGGAGTAATGGTATCGGGGTCACCATCAAACTATGTCCGTCATTCTCTGTCTAGGACGTAGATAGGGCACGCAACTCACCCCTTTATCATTGGCCCACCCATTGTATGACTCCGAAAGTACCCTTTTGCCGGCCATATTCGAACTCTGGATTGTGTTCGTGCTTTGTAACCGACGAAGGAATGGGTTGATCGAAACAATGTCGAATGCTTCGGCCTTTAGGGTCGAAGCACAACACGGAAAGGAGTGGGCTGCGAGACTGACAAGACTGAAGAGAAAGAGGAAAGAGGACGAAGCATCGGCCGAAGGGCCATGTAATATGTGGTGTATGCCCCGGAGAGGCCAGAGAGTTGGGATGGGGGGGCGCCAGACGTGCCAACGATCAAGTCACACGCGAGATAATAGTACAAGAGGTAGGTAGACTCTTCCCAGAGTACCTGGTAAGGTACTGTATGTGTACAATGCCGCAGAACACATCTTATGTATCAATTGAGACTTATTACCTTGTACTCGTGAGGTACAGTACATCGACTCTTGCAAGGGGGAACATAGCTGGTACGCCAAAGCAAGATAACAGGAAACGAAACACCAGGGCACGCATTCCAGGTTGCCAACCTTCATTGATCTAAGGTAGCAGTGGTGCTGGCGACCCGAGTGCCCCGAGTGCTAAAGAATGAATAGTTACAGTATAACCAGACCCTGCGGAAGGCTTAACCACTGCTAACCCTACAAGGATATCTTTAGCTTTGGGGGGCGTCGATGACTGTACATTTAGCGAAAGTCTGAGTGCTTACCTAATCCTGCTTTGACCACTTACCTTAGGTACCTTATACATTACCAGGTAGTAGCTAAAACCCCTCCTACCTGACCTTAAAGATGAACGTCTTTTGGTTCATTTGAACGGCATTCAATTCCCGCCACTGAGGTCCGACATCGAAGATGCCTTAACTACCAGGTACTTAAGGTAGTATCACCTCGATTGACTGCTCCTCGTACTACGTCGAACCTGCGCCTTAGATTTCACGGCGTCATGAGATGCCCTGGCCGATACGAGGGTGAATCAACCGGTACCAGTACCTACCTACCAGGTACTGTACCTACTGCACAGTCCGGCCTGCTTGCCCTTGATTCTTTAGATCTACCTAGGTAAGAAGCTTCTTCGCGCGTTTGCAGCTACAGCTAAGGGCCTGGCTTTGACCGGCTTTACCCGTCTTTTGTTCTTGTTCTTTGGAGGGCACCGCGGCGTACAGTAAACATCTGGGCCTCTTCTGAGCCAGAACGATTCGATTTCTCCCTACCATTGATTTACAAGCTTCTTCATCTTTTCTCATCATGTACGCCTGGCTAGAGTTTCTCTAAGCCCAACTGCTTGTCAATCCAGCCCCCTCCCACCAAGAGCTATCACGGCCAGACTGTCATCGTGACTGGAGCCAACGGCGGCCTTGGACTGGAGACGGCGCGTCACCCGGTGGCACTCGGCGCGCAAAAAGTCATTCTCGCCGTGCGTTCTCTAGATAAAGGAAAAGCCGCCAAAGCCTCCATCGTCGAGTCGACGGACCGTGCGGACGCTGCATCGGTGATCGAGGTCTGGCAGTTGGATCTGAGTAACTACGATTCCGTCATACGATTCTCGGAGCGTGCCAAGACTCTTCCACGCGTCGATGTGATCATTGAGAATGCTGCGATAGTGACCCTCACTTTTCGCATGGCAGGGGGGGATGAGAGCACCATCACGACGAATGTGATAAGCACCTTCCTCCTGGCACTGCTGATGCTCCCGAAGCTTTGGGAGACGGCAACGAGATATGGTGTTTAAACACATCTCGTGGTTGTCTCTTCTGATGCTCACAAATTTGTCACCTTCCCCGAACGCAAAAGCGACCGAATTTTCGATAAGCTGAACGACCGGCCGAGCGCTCGAATGGATAGCAGGTAGGGGAACCAGTTCGATTGATATTGAATCAGGGTTTAACCCGAACTGTTGCGCTCTGGTCAACGATACGCTGCCATGGTCTTGCTCATCTACATATGCTTATGACTTATCCCTTTAGATACGGCGTCTCGAAACTGCTCAAAGTGCTCCTCGTCCGTAAACTGGGGTCAGTGACGCATCCGGTTGGCAAGCCGCTCAAAGTCATCATCAACACACTGAACCCTGGCATGTGTGACACCGGGATCGCGCACGAGCTGGAAGGGTTCAAGGATGTCTTCTGGCAGCTCCTTCTCAAGATTTTGCTCGAACGCCGGAAGTAGGAAGTAGGACTCTCATGGCCGCGGTCGAGGTGGGTGAAGAGAGCCATGGACAGTATATGGATGACGGAGAGATTCACCGGTAAGTAATCGTTTGGGAATTCCGATCGAATGACTCGATGTGAAGCACATGAACTGATCAGTCACAAGGGCTTCGCCGTTCGTTCGAAGCGCTGAAGGTGCCGAAGTAGGAGAGAAAGTATGGAAGGAGCTCTCCCAAAAGCTGGAGCACATCCGACTGGGTATCATGGCTAACGTGTATGATGAGGATGACGGAGGGGCGTTATTCAGGAAGCAGTAACATTATTCGGAGAGAGATTCTATCAACAGTAACCTAACAATAGCGAGAGTGTTCTTTCAATGAAATAATATCAATATGCGCAAATCAACCAACAACAACAACAACAACAACAACCCTTGCCTACCACTTCGAGTCTTTGCTTTGCTTCTCTTCCACGTTCACCACGGAGCAGTCAGCTCCCACCTTCTCAACCACGATCCTGAGTCTCTTGGCTTCGTTTCCGGCACAGCATCCCTTCTTCCTGCCGCAAGAATTCTCACATTCTCCACGATCCTCATTTCGTCCTGCACAACGTCGCTGCTTCCTTCCGCAGCGTCCCGACTGCTTCGCACCACCCCCAGACTGTGGTGGTTGGTCGCATGCAGTGCGTCTGCGGCGACAGCAACTTTTCCCATGGCATTCGGCCCGTTCCATGCAACCAGAAAGTGGCTTTCCAGCGCAACTCTCCTCTGCACCACAATCCTTGGCAGCCTTCTTGCCCGAGTCGGGCACCTCCACCCTGACCTTGACCCCGATCTCCCTCCACTTTCCGTTCCACGTCTTCAGCACCTCGCCCACACCCATGCCATCCTCGCCATCCAATCCCTTCCTGATATTGCGGACCGTATAGGCATGCCACACCCACCTCGCGACCAGGCTCGCGGTCCAGGGTTCCCAGATGACCCCGGCGGTGCCGACGCCACCGAGCACGGCAAGCGTCTTCTGACCGGCCGTCGGTGCGGCCGCACGTTGCAGGTCTTGGGTGAACAGTGCCCAATCGGCTTCGGAGATGTTGAAGTCTGTTTCTAGCGAGGGTTGAGCGGGGAAGGCGACCGGGGGCAGGGCGCGGGTCGCGTGGATGGTGAGTGATTGCGGTCGTGCTTCTGCATTGATATTGCTGATGGTTGGTGTGTAGGCTGGGGGTGGAGGGGCCAGCTGGTGATTGGATGGGTGGGTGGTGCTGTAGGCCGGAGGGGCTTTGGTGGGGAAGTCGATGGGGAAGGGTTGGGGTTGGTATATGGCTAGTTCCATTTCGAGTAAGGTGAGGGTAGAATTGCAAGTGTGGTGAAAGGTAGGTAACGTAAGTTAACGTTCTGTTAGGGCGGATGCTGCTTGATGTGGAGGGATCGTGGCTTGCTTGGTTGATTCGAGCTTGTATTGATGCGAGGAGTGGAAGTCGACGATGGAGATGATGGAGACATGATGAGGACGCGATATCACCACTCTTATATACAATCTTGGTCTGTCTATCATATGAAGCCCTGACGCGTGAAGCCTCCTTAAGGTACCTAAGTGATCATGTAGGTAGGTTACGTTTGTTGCGCCGTGCGATCCGTCCCTGCTCCATCGAGCTTTCATCTACCTTACGGACGTCCCAGTCGGGCCATCGTGTTGTACCGAAAGCTTAGCTAGCTTAGTCAGCCACGCGGCTGCAGGGTAACCCAGCTTACGTACGCGAGTTAGTGAGCTTTAGCGTCCGCCTTAATGCTTAGTCAGCGATCCGAGCTGCGGGCTAACTGCTTACGTACGTGGAGTTGCTGAACACCTGCACCTAAGGTATCTGTAGTGTAGATGTCTATCTTAGGTAGAGTTTCATTTACCTCACGAACCTAATTCCTCATTACATTTTGCTATTGTAAATACCTTACCTATAACTATTCAAGGCAATGGGACCGAATTATAGTTGACCGTTGATGCCTCCGCCTGGGGCCATTTTTACCCGATCGCGCCTTAATGTAACGTTCGTTGGTCGCGCTGGAGCTAGCCCTTCCCTGGTACATTTACACGTGTAAACTCATGGCACAGATGGCCGCCCTGTAGGTAGTACAGGAATCCGCCGGTGAGATACATACCAGGTAGCTCCGACTTTCTCTATTCGAAGCTAGCCAAGTCATTCATCAAGCCATGAAGCCAAGGGAGGTCTCGCTACTATTGATCCGAGACCTGATATATAGAAACAGTGCATCCTTACCCTAAGACCCTTCATCAACAAGACTCTCATCCACGTCTATCTTCAGTCCGAGCTCACACAGCTTCTCGTCTTCTTGATCATCATCTCATCTTTACTATCTCACGTCGTCCAAACATGTCACTGACAAAGTTCAACCCTTCCAAAGACATCCCAAACCTGGCCGGTCAAGTCTATCTGATCACTGGAGGTTCGTCTTCACCCTTCACTGAGCTCTCCAACCCATACTGACCGCGATCCCAACAGGAACTGCCGGTCTCGGGAAAGGCACAATCCTCTCCCTCGCTCCTCACAACCCCTCGCACATCTTCTTCACCGGCCGCTCCACCACCTCCGCCGAGAGCGTAATCTCTAACGTGCACGACATCGCCCCTCATGTCGGCATCACCTTCATCCCTTGCGACCAATCCTCCCTCAGCTCCGTCCAGTCCGCCTGCCGGACCCTGCTCGCCAAGACAAGCACTCTCACCACCGTGATCCTCAACGCCGGAATCATAGCCGTACCCCCGAGCCTCACCACCGAAGGCTACGAGAAACACTTCGGTGTCAACCACGTCTCGCACGCGCTGTTCATCAAACTCCTCCTTCCCACCCTCCAGAAGTCTCCCTCCCCGCGGATAGTCACCCTGACGTCTATCGCGTCCCGCACCCACCCCTCCACCGGAATCGCCTTCCCTACCCTCCACACCACCCAGAACAACCTCGGCGGTCCCGGAGCCACGTGGACGCGCTACGGACAATCAAAACTCGCCAACCTGCTCTACGCCCGCGAGCTCTCCCGCCAGTACCCTGCCGTCCTCTCGCTCGCGGTACACCCGGGAGTCATCGCCACCGGTCTCGTGACCGGCATGTCCTTCTTCAATCGCTTGCTGTTGTACAGTAGGTTCGTCGGGAGGATGACGACCCAGGAGGAAGGGATCTGCAACACGCTTTGGGCGACTTGTGTGGGGAGGGAGAAGGTGAAGAATGGGGCATTTTACGAACCGGTGGGCGTTGAGGGGAAGTTGGACAAGCAGATGGCCGACGATAATTTGGCAAGGGAGTTGTGGGACTGGACGCAGAAGGAGCTGGAGCCGTTCTCATTGTGACTCGGAGCCTGGTGATCGGACAGAGAATATAATTTGACTTTTCGGTGTTTTCTCTTTTGGTGTTGGCCTTAAATACCTGCTTGGTCTTGCTTGGTAGGAATCCGGATCATCGACATAACTATAATGATTACACAGTTCTCTAGACCACTCACGTATATACCTACACTTGCTCATGAAGCCAGATTACTACGTTCATAATACTCGATAAGACCACGATTCACAGGGTCTGAAATCTTGAACGGAAAAGCAGCCGCAGATTCATGGGTGAATCAACCTCAATAACTGTCACAGAATAGAACAGCGTTGACCACCTGTATATTTTTGACAAGTTGCGGTTTCTGTATGATTGTTCATATAGATACGTTGCCCCTATTCGCTGATGTGTCATGCTCGCTGCATTGTTACAAAGGAGTTGCAGCGCAGACTAAGTCATATTCTTATAAGGCAAAGAACAGCTGAGGCTTCTTGAGAGGTCATCATTGGTGCTCAAAGCTCAACCATGTTGCAATTGTCAGTTGTTCTTTGCGGTCTCCTTAAGTCCACCAGAAATTGATTACATAAGCAAACTCTCAAAGCACCTCAAGGTATCACCAGTCCACGCCGTATGCGAAAAGCATCAAAGTTCAACACTTAAGCACTGGTGATGGGGACAAACCTGTTAGAAGCATAGTCCGATAAGATGCCGCCTTCCAAAAAACGTAAAGTTGCAGCGAAGGTCGACGACGAACCAGCACAAATGCCCCAAGTCGAAACAGAGCAAGGTGGACCGTCTCAGGACACTTCCAATACAACCCAGGAGCGTCGGGAACGCTTCAAGGCTTTACAGGCACGAGCGGTAACGAACAGTTCCCCTATCCACGTCTTCCTAGCTAACTTACCAAAAGAAGAAATCAGCGGAGCGGAATATGAAAGATGCTGCGGCAGAATCGCAACGACTGGCCACCGATCCGAATCTTCTCTCCTCCCTCGCTCGAAAGCAGGCTTTCGCGTCGCACAACCTCCTGAAAGCCGACACGGCCGCAGCCGGGGAAGACTTTGAGCGGAAAAGGGCTTGGGACTGGACGATCGAGGAGTCGGAGAAGTGGGACAAGCGCATGGAGAAGAAGGGGAGGCACCGGGACGACGTGGCCTTCCAGGACTATCGGCAGGACTCGCGCAAGGTTTATAAGCGACAGTTGCGAGAGCTGAAGCCGGACTTGGAGGGCTACGAGAAAGAGAAGGCTGCCGCTGTACAGAAGGCTGCGATGAGTGGTGGATTGGAGATTGTGGAGACCGATGATGGTGAATTGGTGGCGGTCGATAAGGACGGCACTTTCTATTCGACGGCTGACAGTACGGATTTTGTGGCGAATAAGCCCGATCGCGCCGCCGTGGATAGGCTGGTCACGGATCTGAGGAAGGCAGAGGAGACGCGGTTGAGGAAGAGGAGAGATAGGGGCAAAGGCGACGATGAAGGCGACGTTACATACATCAACGATGCCAACCAGCGTTTCAATAAGAAGCTGGCCAGATTCTACAACAAAGTAAGTGCTAAGCTACGAGTGTCCATGAGGCCAACTGACAATATAATAGTACACCGCGGAGATTCGGGATAGCTTTGAAAGAGGGACTATGATCTGAGGACCAATGTGCGAAGCGAACTACATCGTTGTTTCTTGACCTAGCAGCATATGAAGGGATTACCACAAAGCTCACTCAATGCAATTGCTCTTACGACGCCAGACTCCCTGGTAGGAATTATCTACACACTTCGCTCACAACATCCCACGCCTCCATGCCTTGTTCGCCAGCTCTTCGATCCGGCTGGTACCGACAACACCACTGATACCCTCGTCCGCAATCGCCTCTACTACAGCCTCAGCTACCAGATCCGCCTTCAACGGCTTCTCCACAGCAGCGCCAGCCAACCACGTCAACCTTCCTCCTATTGCTGAATTCACCATATTCCCAGCGCTCCCGAAGAAAGCTATGGGAAGGGTGAAACGTCGAGAGTTATCGTATAAGAACCCAGGTCGAACAGATATACTCCGCAGCGTCGGGAAAGACGCTGCTATGGTAGACTCAGCCTCCCTCTTTGTGGTTATGTATCGGTTGGGTAACATTGGCGCTCCGGCTGCCGCGGAGATATACACAAATGAGGGCACTTTCTGCAGCGAGGATTCTTGAGCGAGAGTTATGGCTATGCGGGTTTGGGTCAGCTGAGTTGTTGTACGTCACCAATTTAAACACACCTGAGTCTCTGTTCATCAACTCGTAAGTCAATTGCCCATCTTTCTCTTGTGGGCGTAGGTCCTCGCCCTCCTGTCTTTCCAGTGGGTTCTGGCTTCCCCCTTTCGTCGCACTGAAGGCTCGCTGCAGTCCGCCCCATATAGACTCCTTCCCTTGTAGCACACCCTTGTAGTCCGCCTCTAGCAGTATGCCCATCGTATGTATGACGGCATCCGCATCTTTGAGCAGTGGCTTGTATGTCGAAGGCTTTAGGATATCCGCCTTCTCCCATGACACCGACGACGACCATGGAGGCGGGTTAGGAGAGGAAGTTACGGAGCTCCAAGTCGGTTCGCCGGAGCGGCTGCGCATGGTGTCAACCTTGCCAGATTACATGACTCTCGTTGTAGTACCTTATCGATGTTACATCCCAACCTCTTGCAACCGCTGATTTGCATATCCTCGTACCTGGTGTAGAGGTTAGCACTGACTAGCATCGTAGGAGGAGGTCCCCTACCTAAGAAGCCATTTCCTCCACAAACTACAATCTTTCTCTTTGCCATCATGATAGCTCACTTCTGGTCTGTAACCAGTCTACAATCGCAACGTCCTTTTCACCGAAGAGGTGTGTACAAGGTGGACGAATAGCTGTCGGAATTGGAGACCGCGGTATTTAAGATCCAAGAGTATTGACATCATAGAAGCACGGGCCATGCAAGACCCTGGACAAATCTTGCAGAAGATCGACCGCTAAGATCGCAGCACCGTGTTGACAGCTTCACTTGCCGCTCTCTCTTCTTTCCACACCTTTGAGATAGTACATGTAGCTGAATTCGATTACGCACGATACTTGAGCGATGCCGGCACTGGCGGGCACGAAACGTGTCAAGGTACGCTATTCTTCGCTACTCGCCATCGCAGCGATACTGACACTCCGAACAGGGCGTATCTGTTTTCAGACCGTTCGGTAAGGCTGCCACGTCCTACGAGATGCATGCAGTTCTTCACAACATTTGCTGACTGAAAGGGCTGATTACAGTATTTGGAAGTATTGCTCGGCCGATAGACCCGAACAAGAAGCCATCAGATCTGCCTGCCGAACATACTCATCAGTGGACTGTGTGGGTCAAAGGCGTGGACGACGAGGACATCTCGTACTGGCTGAAGAAGGTTCAATTCAAGCTGCATGAAACATACGCCAATTCTCTTCGCACGGTAGAGGGCCCGCCCTTTGAAGTCACCGAAACTGGCTGGGGCGAATTCGAGATTCAGATCAAGCTTTACTTCGTGCCAGAGTCGACCGAGAAACCTCAGACCATATGGCATGGGCTGAAGCTTCACCCATACGGGCCAGACGCGGAACAACAGCGAGAAAGAAGGGAACCTATCATCTCGCAGAACTACGAAGAGGTTATATTCAACGAACCGGTCGAGCAATTCTACGAGATCTTGACTGGCGCGACGGTACAACCCACCACCAAAGGAAAAGGGTCCAAGGGGTCGAAGCTGTCGGCTTATGGAAAGGGCAACGATGGTGGCAGGACCGCTGAGATTCCGTATGCCGAAAGTCCCGGGAATCCGTATAGCCAGAAAACGGAAGGGAAGGAGCTAGATCGCATGGGCGAGGCGATAAAGACTGTGGAGCAGATGGTGAAGGAGGAACGGGTATTGCTGGCTGAACGGGAAGTCAAGCTAGAAACTTTGAGGAAGACAGAGGGTGTACCGACCAAGAAGAAGTGATCAGATTTCGCTCAACCACGCCCTCCTGGCCCAAGGGTCGGAAGCTACATTCTCGATCGGATTTGTCACTGGTATCTGGAGTCTGTTCTCCTATTTCTTGCGTCACCACATGTCCTGGCGGAAGACCCTTTGAATGCTGAGTCTGAGGACCTTCCACAAGTGTCGCACGCTTACTTCAAGATGCTCTCGATACTGTCAGGCGGATATATACGTGCCAAACTGTTGCCTGCTACCCTTTCTCGGGCTTTGAAGTGGGTGAACATCGCGCTACGCGGTCTGCCTCGGATATGACGCACATCAGCCAGATCACGCCACTCAAAGTTCCGCAGGACCTCAGAAGCATAAGACCAACTTCATCACCTTCCCATCGATCTTTATTCTAAGCCGCAAAACGTTCCAACCCTCTGACAATCGCCAATCCTGGAAGCGTTCGTCTCTCTGTCCCTTCGAAATCTGCACCTCAACAGAATTTAATCCCGTTTGAGCATTTCCTACTCGTACTTCCGGAAGATGTCCTCTCCATATCCCTCTCGCCAAAAGATATCAGAGATTATCGGCAGCTTGGCCCAAGGCAAACATGCCGACTTCTTCGCCCACGTCGCCAACGACGTCGACTGGATCATCTTGGGCCACCACCCGCTCGCTGGGCGATATCACGGCATCACGGAGTTTCAAGAACAAATCTTGGGGCGCCTGAATGCAATCATGAAGAATCCGTTGCAATTGAAGGTCCGGAGCGTGATTGGTGGCGGAGATGAGGAATGGGCGGTTGTCGAGTTGATTTTCGACTCTACTTGCAAGAACGGTGAGGAGGAGTGCTTCTTCACTGCCAATGGTGGTTAATAATTTTAATGGAATGCTGATTGTAAGTTTCTGGCAGGGCTCGAGTTTGATTACAGTACTGCGTGGGTCTGTCGATGGGACAAGGATGGCAAGATAGTGCAGGTCAGGTCGTACCCGGACTCTGCGCTCATCAAACAGGCGATTGAGGAGAACGAAAAGTCATGATGGATTGGCTAGGATGGAGTTGGGCACTCCATGGCTATGGGCGAGGTTTTTGTATTGGTGTGATGGGAAGGGAGCGCTGAGTTTCGAGGGAATTTTGGAGTAAATATCAGGCCATTGGAGTTGATTCCTGAATTGATCAGTTCATCCCGCTGCTCAGTGTCAAAGCTCAAAGCTCATAAGGTACCTAAGGTACGGTATTCGCATTTGTACATTATGTAATCAATGTTGGAGATGACAAGGCGCTTGCGTTCTCGGCCCGCGCAAATTTCCGTGAATGTTCAAAGGAAAGTGCACAGGAAACGCCCACTGTTATTCCGCCGTTAACGAACCGACTCGTACAAGTTGTGTACCTACACTTATAAAGAGCCGAAGCTTTCATGGCAATATCAGTGGTTCTTCGTCCGCCAGCAACCTCCCAGTCCTCTCCGACCTCTTTCGTACCCCCTTCGTTGGAATGGCTGTCAGGCACATGGCACGTAACCCACTCGACGCTGCCGATGTGGAAGTCAAAGAAGAACGTCCGCATCACATACTCACCCCTTCCAGCGGCCACCAGCGGCGTCTACCGTCTCGACGATCTAGTCACTTACCAGGCACTGAACTCTGACAAGGTCAAGACCGTACACGGCGTGGATACAGCGAGCGCGAAGGATTCGAGAGCCTGGGACTGGCGTGGTAAAGGCCTCCTGGCAATCGCTTCGTCACATTGGGAGATACTGGGTTACGGAGAGATCGGTGGGGAGCGGTGGGTCGTCACGTACTTTGCAAAGACTCTGTTCACCCCGGCCGGGATTGATGTTTATTCGTGGTCTGAGAATGGACTCTCGGAAGAACTTGTGGCTGGTATCACATCCGCCCTGAATGCGTTGCAGGATCGGGTTATGAAGATGCTTGTGCAGGAGATATCTGAGATTAAGAGGGACCATACTCGCCAGTGATGGGGGTAGATGCCTTGCTCGCTCTTCGTTCTTGGGGACCAGGTACAGGATGCATGCTAGTATTGGTGAAGTGGCAACAGTGAGGGCTGATCATGGATGATCGCATGGGCATTTGGTATAAAGCCTTTCAAGTAATGCAAGGAAGGATCATCTTCGAAAGAACCCAACTGCATCGGCGGGATAGTGGATCGACTACTGCATCGTGCTTTAGCATACAGAACCCGGTCGGTGAGCATCACATCCCATCGTGCAGATACGAAATTCCTACTCATCTAAGGTGCTTTGCAGGTACTGGAGAATGTCGTGATATAAAGTAGCATGATCTCCATCAACACTCCTCCAGCATTACTCCTCCGTCGTTTCCTCTATCAGCCTTCGTTCCATTGGTCCGTTTGGCAAAGCCTTTAAGAGAGACCTTTTACGAGAGCTGGTGTTCTATATTGTTGTTCGATCTGACCTCCTTGCCATTTCACCGACGGCTTCGAACAGATTCCTGAACTTCATCTAGTCTCGTTCGCTGCGGCCATTTCATTTGCTGGTCGCTCCCGATGTGGGGTCAGGATGCTTTCAGGAGATGATTCATCCAGGTACTGGGATATAAAAGCTCAGCACATGCTGAAGGCTACACTGATACAGGTAACGTCGGATATATCTGGTCGCTCGTTCCCTTTGTGCACGAAGCGTCTATAACGAGCTCGCCAATAGCACGTTCGGGTCTGCATACACTCTTCATAATCCGTTGCAAACATCGGAAGCTCCCCGGAAAGCAGCCTCTCAAACTTGACCGACGAGTCCAAAGCTAAGAGCTCTGGCGAGCGATCCGTTTCACACCCGGATACCGTGCCCCATTGGACTGGGAGTGGAGGGCCCGTTTATCGGGAATCTTTGCGAATTTGCCAAAGAGTCTCCTGTTTGTCGGGTCCCTATTCAGTGCCGCGCAACGTATGCTGCCTAACTTTCGTTAAGGCTCACGTTACTCTACGATGTACATAACATATGGCAACTCATTCGCCCTATTCTGCTGGATCTCTTTTCACCGGACCGACGTATACCATGGTAGGGCGCATTAGCAAGAAAGGTGGGGAGATATGCAGAAACGCTGTGAGGGAACCGGGGCCGGCCGCCCCTCGACTCGAAATGGACTGCAGTGGTCCAGTAGCGACTCTGCTCGGCCCTTGTTTTGCGATCCCTGCCAACATGAGTTATCGTGGATGCTGGAGATTTTTCTGCGTTGGGGACTCGTGGAGTGAGCCGACTGGAGCAGAGCAGGGTTGGACTCTGAAAGCAACACTGCATGATCGTTCACCTCCTTGTTTCTTGATCAATGAATCAGCCAGCCGATTGAACCATCGCTTAAGATTAATCACCAGCCACGAGTTTATGGGTGGCCAAGCGGGTTTGCGCCTTGAGCTTCGTTGGGTTACGTGTATGCAAACCATGATACTCGGGGTCAGGGTATGCCCTTCGTATCGGCACCGTAACGGCCTCTTAGATGTCGTGAAGAGTATATGCGGTTGTGGTCACCTTAGCTTCGAACTAGATGTGACTCAGGGTCGTTCCCTAGCCACAGCCGGTCAATGCTTCAAGCCGCTGGCTGGTCCATGATGGGGTTGTTGTGCATGACTGTGACAGTTGCGACAGCTGGACCCCCAATAGAGATCCTGACCTCGAACACACGGAAGCCAACGACTTGCCACTTCAGCTTCGACAGGGTTCATTCTCAATTATGTGCCATCAACTTTCTGGAAATCATACTCCACAGGTTCAGAAAGGCGTACCATTATCTGCAGGAGAGGTAAGCACTTTGCAGTTGGTTTACCGGTGAATATTGATTAAGTCGCAGCACCATCAACCAGTACAGTTGGTCCAAGCCTCTGTGACTCTGCATATGAATGATTCTTGGGGATTTTCTTTTTCTAATTATTCTCCTGCGGGGTATGCATTTTCCTTTATCTCAATTCGTGGCTGCTATACTTCGTACATAACTGGATACCCCTAAGTCTTCGATCTCCAATAGGGTTGCTACAAGTTCACATGCGTCTGCCAGGGTAGCTCTCTCGGCCACTGCGCGCTTGACTTGCACCGCGATAAGCCTCAATGGCGACTTGGACTTCTGATGCAACTCACCGGTTTCGAGAGTAACATCAGCAACAAAGCGGCTCTCCAGAGTGATGCATCAATCGTCTTACGGACCTAGACTCGTCAAAGGATCAAAGCAGCCCTCCACCGCTCAAAGTCAAACGATGTTGCGTTTCTCACAGGCACCCGTGTTGCCATGGCAACTCTATCAACGGCGTGCTGTTCGATTGCGCCATTGGGTTCACCTTTACGAGAGAACCTGCCGACTTTGGCATGCAGCTATGACCCGCGACTGATAGGCGCAACTATAACCAGAAGGAACCGCGAGACTCGCTACTTCGTGACCCTTAGCATCACGAGACGCTATACCACCTATACCACTACCATTCAATTAGAGAATGTTGCAACGGCCACCACAACAACAGTGCCAGTGGATAATACCGTCACAAGTGGCGGTGGTGGCTTATCGGCTACCGCTATTGGACTGCTTGTGGGAGGCCTACTTTTAGGTTTCACGTTACTGTTAGCTCTTTGCTTCTATCGAAATCCACCGCAGAAGCGACGCCACTATGCTCGAGATGGACCGCAGGGACCTCCTGGCCCGCCTGGCCTGCCCGGACTGCCTGGGCCCAACGGTCTACAAGGAGAACCTGGCCCACCTGGCCCGCGTGGACCACCTGGGCTCAACGGTCGACAAGGAGAACCTGGCTCGCCTGGAGCTCGAGGGATCGCTGGACCGCCGGGACGAGCAGGTGCAATGGGGCCAGCAGGTATTGAAGGACAACCGGGTGCGCCTGGAGCCCGAGGTTATGCTGGCCCGCCTGGAGCTCAAGGTTATGCGGGACCGCCTGGACCAGCAGGGGTTGCCGGCGCAGCCGGGCGAGTGGGGGCGCCAGGAGCTCCAGGCGCTCCAGGAGCTCACGGATATCCAGGGCCACCTGGACCACAAGGAGTACCGGGACTTGTCGGACCAAGCGGGCGTCCGGGAGCAGATGGAATACCAGGGCGAAATGTTTCACCTGGTCAAGAAGGCTTGCAAAGAGTACGTGGGGCACGCGGTGTGCAAGTGGTGCAAATCGTGCAAGGCGTGGAAGATCTATAGGGCCTATCTGGAAACCGGATAGCTTTTCTCAACTTTTGCTGGTCGGCAGGTTCGGATGTTTATGGCAACGTGGGAAGGAAGCCAGGCTAGAGCCTTTGATGACGATTCGGGCGCTGGAAGGTCCTTGGAATCCCTATAATACTTTGACTCGAATGCTCACAGTTAAGGACTGGAAAGTCGGAACAGTACTCAGTAGTACAATCTGTATGTCCGTTCCAGCACTATGCGTTCTACGATAGGAGACTTGGAAGGAAAGCTGAGTCTCGAGTGAGGTGGGCGGGTCGGTTCCTTTGTCAATAACTCAATCTGGAGCAGGAACTGGATAAGGTATGCTCAACGAGGTGACCCCTTTTCCAGGATAAGGAAGAGCCGCTTCATTAGGGAGGTGTGAGGAAAGGTAGATGCTAAAGATAGAAGTGCAGCCTCATACCTCATGCCTAAGCGAAACCCGAAGTGGCGACATGGCGACCCCACACTCCTCCCCACAACAGTGACGCCAGTAACATATCTCAAATCCACTGAGTCGGGCCTCACTTGCCTTGCATTGATTTGATACTTCGTAAAGATGGTTGAAAAGGAGAAGAAGGAGCACCGGTCGCACTTGCAGTGGTGGACTACAGTGCCGGTGGTAATTCTGGGCCACGCAGAACGCTCACAAAAAAAGAAAAAGACCACTTTTTTTTGAAAGCTCAAAATCCTTAAAACACATAAATACTGTAATTACTTCACAATCACAGTGTATACAGACATTCTGAGTATGCAGAATGATAAATTATATAAATCTCTAATATTTGTGAAGGTTCTGAGTCAATTAATACATAAATGATGTTATTATTGCAGTA
>JAABUU010003426.1_pt1 | contig 20217 bp, 18 predicted proteins | sample 5559301 | NCBI WGS metagenome assembly JAABUU01 (sample SAMN10711884, study PRJNA513360) | rock metagenome | isolation source: Antarctica rocks | place: Antarctica: Victoria Land, Richard Nunatak white | reverse complement strand
CGGACCCGCTGGGCCGCCCTCGGCTACGAACGCGGACCACTGGGCTACCCCACCAGCGACGAAACCCCCGTCCCCGGCGGGCTGCGCAGCACCTTCCAACACGGCAGCATCACCTGGAACCAAACCACCAACCAGCTCACCGTCCAGACACGCCCATGACGAGCGATCCGGCTCGCAGCCACGCCGCTGGACTGGTACTACGCGGGGCCGTCGCCTGCGCAGCGTCGTCCCCATGAACAGCGCAGCCCCCTCCACCACCCGCCAACCCGCCGCGCCCGTCCCTCGACGCCGGCCCGGTCCTGCGGCCGACGATCCGGTGCCATAAGCCGAACGTCAGGCGAAGCAACGCCGGCAGCGGGAACGCTGTCAGGTGGCCTGCGGTGCCGTGCCGGTGGCGAAAACTCGGCGCAAGGAGTCCCAGGTGTCAAGGGAGCGCCGTCCCTCTGCCTGCAAGGACCGCAGGGCAGGGTCACCGCTGTCCGGCGCCGCGACGGCCTCCTCCCACATCGCCCTCTCGGCCTTCCGCCAGTCGGGTCGGTCCTGCACCTCGACGTCGACGAACCCGGCCGCCGGCAGGTCCCGGTGCAGGTCCACAGCGCGAACGCGCGCGGGGATTCTCGGGTCTGACGGGTCGGTGGCCTCCCAGGTGCTCAGGACCAGTCGGCGCCCGGGCGCCAGGAGCCGACGGAACTCAGTCAGCGCGGCCAGTGGGGGCTCGGCGAATTGCACCGCGTCCACACACATCACCCCGTCCCCGGTCCCCGTAGGCGGACCGGGGGAAAGCAGCGTCCCGACCCGGAACTCGGCCCGCCCGACGGGCAGCACCCTGGTGGCGGCTGTTCGGGCCTGCTGCAGGGCGACACCCGAAAAGTCGATGCCGAGCAGGCGTGCCCCGGTCCGCCGGGCGACCTCGATCCCGTAGCCGCCCCGCCCGCATGCGACGTCGACCAGCAGACCGTCGGGGGGCAGTCGCAGCTGCTCGGTGACCTCGGCGATGCCCGCCCACGACAGTAAGCTCGTGGACTGCACCTCGGGGGGTAGTCCCAGCGTGCGGTTGACGATCGCGTCGCGGGTTGTTGATGTGGACATGTCCGCGTACCACTGGTCGAAGTACGCGGCGTCGCGAAGCGGCGGAACGGCGCTCTCCTGGGAGTTCACGGCCCCAGTCTCCCGCAGGAGGCTGAGCTGCAGGGCGACGCCACCGTCGTGCTGGCCGTGAGCGGCCGCAGACCCGAAGTGGTGACGCCACCCGACCGAGCTGCCGGTAGCCAGTGAGGATGCCCGCCGACCGTATGGTCATCGCCGAAGGCTTTCGACTCCTTCCCCGGCTGGTGCGGCCCCACCTGTCGGATCTGCGGCATGGCGTGTGGCTGCTGCCGACCTCGGACTTCCGGTCGACAGCGTTCGCGCGGCGCGGTGGAGCAGACGCCTTCTGGACGCGCACGACTGATCCCGCTCAGGCCCTGGCCAACCGGCTGGAACGAGACCGGCTGATCACCGACGAGCTCACCGATCAGACGCAGCACACCGGCGTCCACGCGTTCCACGTCGACGGCACGTAGACCATCGATCAGACGTCGACAAACTTGCGCAACGGTTCGGGCTCCACACTGAACCCGAATAGGGATGGTCGTACGGTGCAAGTCCTGTCAGCGGCCGGATGTCGGGAGGTACTGATGCCTGACGCTGTCGTGGTCCCGCCAGGCGGCGGCGAGCAGCTGACCGCGCGGGGGAGCAGCCTGCTCTTTCCGGCGGTGGCCGCTAGCACCGGTGGCGCGTTCTCGCTGCACGAGCGGCGGGTACCGGTGGGTGGACGCCGACCACCGCCGCACCGTCATCCGGACCGGATTGAAGCGTTCTGGGTTCTCGACGGCGAGGCGGAGTTCGAGCTCGACGGCCAGGTCACCCGCGGTGGGGTCGGCACCTTCGTGCTCGTGCCCGGCGGCGTCGCCCATACCTTCGGCGCGACGCCGACCACCGACGCACAGCTGCTGGTGCTGCACGCTCCAGCGCTCGACGGCTACTTCCGGGAACTGCAGACCCTGTGGTCGGGCGACGAACCACCCGCACGTGACGACGAGCTCGCCCTCATGCGACGACATGGCATGGAACCGGCGTAGCCGTCCCCGAGGCCGCAGCCACCCAGCAACATCACAGGATCATGCTGGCCAGCCGAGGACCTCTCAGCGATCTTCACAAGCGGATCGGCTTGCGGTACTGGGTCAATGGTTCACCGTCCAGGTCAGGTCCTCCAGCAGATCAGCGGGGTCTTCGAGTCCGATGCTGAGCCTGACGAAGCCGGGGTGGACCTTGTCGCCGCCCCAGCGGGCGCGGCGCTCGGCGGTGCTGTGGACGCCGCCGAAACTCGTGGCCGGTGTCACTACGCGCAGCGCGTCGAGCAGCGCGTCGGCTGCTGCCTGGTCGGTCAGGGTGAGGCCGACGACCGGGCCGTACATCGACATCTGTGCCCGAGCGAGAACGTGCGCCGGGTCCAGCGGCAGGCCGGGGTAGCGGCAGGCCAGGACCTCCGGCTGGACGGCGAGCGCGCTGGCGATGGTCAGTGCCGTCGCGCACTGCCTGCGGAGCCGGACGTCGAGGGTCGCCAGAGAGCGGTGCGCCAGCCAGGTCTCCATCGGACCAGCGATCGCGCCGACCTGAGTGCGCCAGGTGAGAAGTGACGGCAGCAACTCGGGGTCGCGCACGGCGACGTGTCCGAGCAGCAGGTCTGAGTGTCCGGTCATGGCCTTGGTGTCGCTGCTGATGGAGAAGTCGGCGCCCAGCGCCAGCGGCTGCTGCGCCAGGACGGTGGCGGTGGTGTTGTCCACCGCCACCAGCGCACCCGCGGTCCGTGCGGCTCGGGCCAGACCCCGCAGGTCGCACACGTCCAGCCCGGGGTTGGTCGGGGACTCCAGCCACAGCAGCCGGGCGCCCTCCACGACGTCCTGCTGCGCCGACCCGCTCGGCGCCCACCGCACGTGCACGCCCATCGCGGCCAGGTAGCCCTCCGCGAACTCCCGGACGGTGTAGTAACCGTCCGCGGGCAGGACGACGACGTCACCGGGCCGCAGGACCGAGCAGAGCACCGCGGCTATCGCCGCCATCCCGGAGGCGAACACCACCGCCGGGCCGCCCTCAAGCTCCGCCAGTGCCGCCTCGTACGCCGACCAGGTCGGGTTGGAGTACCTCCCGTAGGTGTACGGCGCGCCAGTCGGGTCCCCGACGTGGCGGTAGGTGCCAGCGAACACCGGACCGCTCACAAGCGCCTCACCCTGACTCAGCTGGTCGCGACCGGCCCGCAGCAGCCTGGTAGCGGTACGCAACCCGTCGTCGTTCACCGCACGCCTCCTCAGATCCCTGACTCCAGTCGGGCAAGCATGGCTTCCTCCCGCAAGGCGGAGCATCCCGGGGGACGCCCGCGGTCCCCCCGGGGCGGCTCGCGTGCCGCAAGAGGAACATCGGCTACCGGACAAGATTCTCCCGGCGCCTGATGCAGCGAGTGCCACCACATAACGCTGCCAGAACCGCGCCAACTACCGCTGCAAGTCACACTCCCCCGCGACGCATCTCTCTGGCACTGTGCCACTAACGAGGGGAATGGGAACACTGAGTCGCCGAGTTGCCTAATCGTGCTTGGCGCAACGATTCGGCCCGCACTAAGATGCTCGAGGCTCGCGGCTAGAACGCCTCCTCTTGTGTCGGGGATGCGTCTCTAGCCGCTCCTTAGGGGCCAGCTACCTCAGCTCGCTTGACACCAGCTTGAACAAGTCCGCAAGGATCGTCTCCTGCTTGCGGAGACGGTACAGGAGCGCCTTCCTCCACCTCAAGGAGCTCGGCGATCAGGTCCCCCTGCGCCATTGCCTGCTGATTGCCGCGGCGGTCTGCTCTGCTTGCTGTGCAAGCAGCGCGACCTGCTTGGAGTTGCAGATCCATAGGGGGCGCGGCCTACCGCCACTGTCCCATTGCCTGGAGACGAGCAGAGCCGGTTGATCAGCCTCTTCGAGCATCATCTCGCCGTCATCGTTCATGGACGCCCAGACCAGGGATCGGGAGGTGACCACGACCGGCAAGCAGATCAGTGCGAGCTGGTGGTTGGGCAGAGGCTGGCTGTTGATGACCTGCGCCCAGGCCGCGGCAGCCGCCTGACGAGTTGCGTTGTAGGGGGAAGCCGCCTTCCTGTTCACCGGCGGTCCAGTCGGCTCTTCGGGACCTGCTTCCACGACCTGGTAGCCGTACCGCCGGTCTGGAGCCAACAGCGGCGCGTCGTGCAGGTCAGGTAGGCAGGCGCTGATGTCCCGGCCTGTGTGCGGGCAGATCTTGAGGAACTGAGTTGTCTGCGCCCTGTAGGTCGTGTCCTCAGGGCGATGCAGGATCAACCATGGACTTGCCTCGTCCGTGGCGCCCTTGCACTCAGCAACAAGGCGGAACAGGACCTCTTGCCGTTGAAAGTCTGGGCCTACTTGTACGGCAAGGTCGGCTACTACATCGAGTTCGCGCGTGACCTCATCAACAGGATCTCTGTAGAAGTCCGCGTGCGTTACACGGGCCCGGTGACGCATGAATGCCTGAGCGACGCGGAGTTCAAGGGGCAGTCCACTCCTAGCCCCGACGTTTCAATAGGCGCTTGAGACGGTCTTGGTGATCTTGGACTTTGGCGGTCCTGGGAGTGCGCAGCCGAGTGCGCCGGCGCGGGGTCCGGGGTCTCCATGATCATCGTGGGGCTGCGGGGCGGTGGGGCTGGCGTCAGGCCGGGAGCGGGATGAGCCGCAGGCGGGTGAATGCTTTGGCCAGGGCAAGAGCCCAGGGCCAGTGCTCGGCCAGGCGCAGGAAAACCTTGCGTTGGCCGCGGGTGATCCGGGCGGCGATGTGTAGGAGCCGGTAGCGCAGCGTCTTGGGTTCGGCCCGGTGCAGCTCGGGCTCGCTGGTGAGCAGCATCGACTGCGTGAGGGCGAGCAGATCCGCTGCGATCAGGGCGAGCTCGAGCCAGACCTGGTTGATGTGGTTGTGCCGGGACGGCAGGTGCCCGAGGCCGATGTCCTTCCCGGTCCGGATGCGGTCCTCGACTCGGGCGTGCGCACGATGGCGGGCTTCGAGGAAGGCGAGCTGGCCGCGGGGCGTGTTGGTGGTGAAGGCCTGGTAGCGGTAGCCGTCGCGGATCTCGAAGGCGTCCAGGGTCGCGCCGGGGTGCGGCAGCTCGCGGCGGACGATCACCCGCATCCCGGGGCAGCTCTTGGTCCAGCGGGAAAGCTCCAGCAGCTGCGTGACCTCGATGACGTCGGCGTGTTCCCGCAGCCTGCCGTCAGCGTTGTTCGCGGCCTGCCAGGCCCACTTCGGGACCAGCCGGATCGCGTCGCGGACCGCTTCGGTGACGGGGTAGCCGACCGAGAACTCCAGCTGCTGCTCGGATAGCGCGGTGATCAGGGCGTGGGAGTAGCCCGCGCCATCAGCCCGGATCAGGACCTTCCTGCTGCGCCACCGGTCCGGGATCTGCGTGAGTGCCTGGTCGAGCACGGTCAGGTGATCGGCGGCGGTGTTGCTGCCGGCGTTGCCGGGCCGCAGCACCATCGCCAGGGCTTCGTTGGAGTTGTCCAGCCACGCCCCCAGAGGGTGATGACCAAACCCGCCCTTGAAGTTCCCACGGGCGTCCTCCTTGTCTGAGTGCGCCGTGACCAGCGTGGCGTCCAGGTCGATCACGACCCCGCTGATCGTCTTGCCGCCAGCCCGCGAGCCCGGCAGCTCGGTGCCGGTGAGTTCTCCGCGGGCGGTCCAGGCACGGTCCCGCGCTTCGGCCCTGGCCTGCCGGATCCGGCCCAGCATCGCGGTGTCGATGCCGGCCAGCACCCGCCAGATCGTGGACGTCGACGCGACCGACCCTGCCGGGCCGTGCAGACCTTCCTGATCAGCCAAGGCCTGGACGTCGGTGATGGTGACGGCCCCGTCGGCGATCGCGACCGCCACATCAACCAACACCCGGCCCGGGTCGTGCCCGCCGCGACGTTCCCGCAGCCCATCGGTGGCCTCGCCCAGCAGGGCTGTCAGCCCGATCCTGTCCGCCAGCTCGGACAGCAGCACCGTCCCAGCGTGCGATACGACCCCCCTGCCGTCACAGGTGACGACCGGCGGTGTCCTCGTTGTAAGTAGCACCTGCGAAGTGCCTCTCCGTCGCGGAATCCTTGTCCATCAGCAAGACAAGAATCCCAGCAACGACCGGCACTTTCGCGCTGTCCGGGCCGTGTCGGACGAGCAAGAGCAGCCGACTACTGCAACCGCGGGGCTAGTGATGAGTCCGCGCGCCTTCTTGATCGCCGGTGTTTCAGGCACTACCTCTCGAGGTTCGCCCATGACGACAGCGTTGCACGTCACCGAGCAACGAGGCTCGCCCTCAGGCCCCTACACCTACAACTCCTCGATCCCAGTTCAACAAGGACGATTGCGAGACGTCCTTGTGGCGGCCCGCGTCCCCACCCGTAAATTATCCCGTGCCAGCCCGCAGGTCCTGTCAGTTGCCCTCACGCATCAATGCACTCGGCTGGTCCGGCAAGGTGGTCAGGGAAGCTCAACAGGCCGGCCGGCGCAGTAGTGGGCGCATCGAGCTTGCGAGCACCCGCTGCACCTCGTGAGTTGGCCGCCCGGCGTGCAACGCGCTGAGCCCAAATCGCTGCGCTACCGCTGTTGCTGATTCCAGCCACCATCACCCGCGGCCCACTTCACCCCGCCGGGGTGCACGGCCTGGAGCATTCTTGAGCTGTGGTCGACGGACGCGTCGGCCACATGAACCACCCGCCGTGCAAATGGCCGTCCGCACCCTGGCCTGACGGGCAGTTCTAGCGATCCAAGCCTCGCCGTCGACGCTCCGCCTCCGCATCCTCCCGACGAGCGTGCGACCCGTACCTCTCAGCGAGTCGCCGATAGATGGCGGCCATCCGGGGCCAGCGCGTCACAAGGTGTTTGGCTCGCTGGAGATAGTCCTTAGCGAGGTCCCACTCGAGGCCCCCGCCCGCGTCGAGAGAACGCGTTGTGACGCCCCGATTGTTCGTCAGACGGATCTCCAGCCCGCGATCGATCTGATCGTTCTGCAGCTCCTCAAGGAGATCTCGCACCGGTTCACAGGGCCAAGTGCCGTCTTCGTCTGCCGGCCCGGCGGCCAAGGCCTCGCCAATCTGCTCATCGCCGATGTCTGTCCGAGAGCTCGCCGCGAGGATGCGACGAGCCTGCGAGACCCACTCGCGCAGCCTGTCGAGGTGGACCTGCCCTGATTCGTCGGCCCCGGGGCAAACCGACCACGACGAGAGGAGGCGGTAGGCGTTTTCGGCCGCCGACTTCTCCTGCTCCGTCGCCACATCGACCCCGGCCGCGCCCTCCGACAACTTCGGCCGGTAGATCATCGACAACACGTCGGCGAAGAAGCTCGGGTCTTCAGCCAGAGTGTGATGCAGCGTGCGGGCTTCCGGACTGTATCCAAGTAGCGGCAGGAAGTACCACTCGATGCGCACGGCCCTCTCCAAGCCGATCTCGCGTCGAAAATGCGCCAGAATCTTGAGAAGGGAGTCGACATCGAAGCGGCTGAGGCTCGAAAGCTCGGGGCCTTCAGGGTGCTCAATTAACGCCTCGAACGCCTGCGCAATGGCTTCGGCGTACTTGATCGTCGTCCCCTGCTGGCGGGCATAGAGAGCGAGAAGGTCGAGTGACGCGGCGCAACGACCAACCCCGACTAGACGTTGACTCATTGCGAGCACGTTTTGGAAGTCAAGCCCCAGGCCGATATAGCCGACGTCCCGCCAGTAGTCGGTCGCGACGTCGCCTCCGAGCGAGTCAGCCCGCTCGCCGGCGGCAGATGGATCCCACGAAGCCCGAAGCAGCCGCGATAGTACGGGCGAAGACTGTGAGCTGTTCGCAGAGAGCACGTGGTCGAGCCACGGCCACCCCTCAGTGCGGAAGCGTTGGCTGAAGTAGCCGAAAGCGACGTCGACTTCCGAGCGCTCCTCTGATCCGAGAAGTGGAAGAAGGTCGACCTCGTACAGCCCGCCGAAACCTCCAGCAAGAGCTGCCCCCACTTGGCCAGGGACGGCGCACCCCGCCGCAAAGTGCAGCAGCGACTCGATGCCCTCCTCATTCAAGATGTCAGCAACTGCATCTGCCCGGCGCGCCGCAACCGCCGCTTCGTAGGCCTCGAAGTCGTCTCGTCGCTGGACGTCGCCGAGAGTGACCATTCCTTCTGCGAAGAGCCAACCGTGCCGATCGCGTGGCGACGACGGAGCCAAGTGAGCGGCGATGGCGTCCAGCCGGTCGACTTCCTCGGGTGGAAGGGCCCACTGTGCGTCGCTGTACTCACGGTGATAGGAGACGAAGCCTCGCAACGCCTTCCAGACGACCTCCTCTCCGTCACCGAAGGCAGACTCGGACGTTAGCTTCGAGAGGCGCTGGATTGCCTTCTCGTGCGCCGTTGGGGGCAGATCGTTGAGTTCTTTGATCAGCGTGGTCCATCTCCCGGCGTCTTGTCCGGCATCCTGGATGAGTGCTTCGGCCGCCAAGTGCACGACCAGGGCGTACTCACCACGTGTCACGGCCGGTTCGGACATCTTCCAATCCCTGTAGTCCGGTCCCCGGTGGACCATCTGAATCCCGTGAGCGTTAGGGAGCATCGACACAAGAACATCCCAGGAAACGGCCGGGAGCTGACGGCGGAGTCGCTCGAGCGTTGCGGCGCGCTGCTCGACTGGCGCCGACGTGTTGGGATGCCAGGGACGGAATACGTTCGCAAGGCTTGAGCTCGGACGGTTCGACCATTGTCCGCCAGGATCTAACTCAGCGAGACGGGCAAGCAGCGAGATCGCTGCGTCGAAGTACTCGGGGGACCAGACGAGCGTCTCGAGTGCCCAGAGCACGTGGGTATGTGACGAAGGAGGCGGTGAACCGAACCTTCCGGATTCCTTGTCGGCGAAGACGGCGACGGAGAACGCGGACTCTGCGCTCAACGCCTCCCGAAGAGCAGCGATGACGACTCCTGGCGCGGCCTCCGCCAGCAGGGGAAGATGTGGCGCAAGCCTGAGCCAGGTGGCTGATGTCGCGTCCTGGTTGGCGGCTTCGAGTAGCTCCCAAACGATGGAGCCGGCGACGGCTCCGCCCGTTTGCCCCTGCCGGACCTGAACGATGTCGTCCACAGTGCCAAGGAGGGCGAGACTCTTCGCTACGCCTCGCGTTAGCTCGGAGGAGAAGCGTCTCGTGGCCCCCTCCATCGACGCGCGGAACCGTTCCCCCTCGGAGAGCCCTTGTGTCGGATCCGGTTCAAGTAATACCGAAAGCGCGAGCGTTCTTAGGCCCTCTAGGTCAGAGGTCGACACCTGTGGGCCAAGCAGCAGCCACGCATCCATCGGTGAGACGACATGCCAACGTTCGTCGATGACTGCGACCATGGGGTCGTCCGAGACGGTGGACAGGGCAACGACCGCGTCCTCGATCGCTTGGTAGGGCTGGCCGACGAGTTGCTCGACCGCCGCGCGATCTCCGCTCCTAGTCTGGTTCCACGCGTTGGCTACTAGCACCCGTCGGCGCACGGTGTCGGCTCCGGGAGCGGCCCAGCTGGGCTGGTGTAGAAGTGGGTGAACCGCCAGCCGGCGCCGGAGCGCGAGCAAGCTCCGACGCGCTAGCGCTCCGAAGTCGTGCGCGTCGCGATACTCGACCCCTTCGGTCTGAAGGGCTTCGGTGACAAGTAGCGACGACACCGGAGGCAGGACGATGTCTGCGCGGTCGCTGCCCAGCACTGGCACGATGACGTGGTGGCCCGGAGTCACGTGAACGTCGTTGAGGAAGCTCGGGCTGGGGACAACTGCGACGAGCTCCCCCGGGCGTGTCATCAGCCTCTTGGCGTCGCTCGTGTCGCTGAGGATGACAACAGACGGGTTCACGAGGTCGACTCCGGATGATGCGTCCGTAAGCGCCGCCGCCACGAACGCGTGCACCTCCTCCAGACGAACGTCCCCGCCGATCGTCGTCTTGCCCTCGGTCCGAGTCCGGTCGGAGAGCTGCTTCGCTTGGTCGTTGCGGCCTGCTAGCACGAAGTTCGAACCGAGCGGCGGCCGAGTCGACGCAAGCCAGTCTTCCCACCACTGATCAAGTCCTCGGATCCCAACGATCGGGCGCCCAAGCTTCTCTGCGAGCCAGATCGTTGTGCCAGGTGCGTGTTCGAGCCAGGTCTCGATGTCCTCGACGTTGTAGGCGCGCACATCCTTCCACCGGGCTTCTGCCCGGTGAATTGACGCAAAAGAAGCAGCGTTCACCCACGGCCGGCAAATGACCTGGACGTAAGTTACATCCTTGGTTGCAACGGATTCCGGCCCGCTTCTACGCTTCTCGTAGTCCTCTTCCGCTTTCGGACTGGATTGCTTCTTTGTCGACAGTTCCCAGGCCGATAGGCCTTCGGGTACATAGGCGTCTCCAACGGCTGACGCGACGACGCCGTCCCAATCTCCAGTCGATGCGCCGACACCAGCCGGGAAGTGAACTCGCTCGAGCCCTTGGCCCGTCTCCCACACCAAGCGGCGCACCAACCCTGGGAAGTCGTGACCGGTGCCTGCGTCCACCCATTGCAGAAGGTCGTTTCGTGTGATCCGCAGGTGATCGGGCACCTTTGCAAGGGTACGGCGCGACCGGCTCCTTAACGCCTCGTCGAAGGCGATCAGGTCGGCGATCGTCTCCGGGGTCTCGAAGCTGAGCACCCCCGATCCGCGGAACGCGGCCGCGACTCGTCCAAGGTCGCGGAGGACGCCGGCGCTGCGCGGTGAGCGGCGGACCAGCTCTACAAGGTCTTGCGAAGCGGAAGTCGCCTCGCGAAGAGCCGCCACACTTTCTCGTTCGTGTTGGAGGAGTGAGCGGACCGCCTGCTGCCCGGTCCGCTCGAGAGCAGCGGGGATTGGCGAAGGCAGTCGATCTTGTTGAGCGTCATTCGCAAGTCTCCGTAGCCAGGTCCTAACGAAGTCCCAGGCAGCTGGATCCTCCCCTTTGATTTCTCGCATCGCGGCAGCACCCGCGAGCTGGTGTCGCTCGGCGCGGCCGTCGGGGTCCGTTTCGGCTTCGAGCTCTTGCGACCAGCGAAAGGCAAAGGCCGCCAGTGTCTCGTCCGCTGGGACGTCATTCGAGGACGTGGTCATCGGCATCTCCGTGTGCGAGATCGTCGGTCGGGGAGCCTGCCTATGTCTGGTGTTTCGTTGGCCGTCATTGTTCAAGCTCCGGGTAGGGCTGGACAACTTCAGCTGGGACTTCAAAGCCAAGGGCGACGAGGACCTCGACAGCGACCACGAGGCAGGACTGGAGGGGCTCGTAGTGGCCGCTCTTGTTCGTCAGCACGAGAACGATCCGGGTTGTCCCCGCAACGAGTATGTCCAGCTCCCCCGCTGCCAGCACGGGGGCACCGCCCGCAAGCACAGGGTGGCGGATCTCAAAGCCTCGCTCGAGTTGAGGGGCGACTATGAGAGTTCGTCCGGTCGTGACCACGAACACCAGCCGATCACCCCGTGCCGCGAGCTGGTCGAACTCGTCGCCGGGGCAGATGACCCCGCCAACGCGGGCTCCCCGGGCAGCATCGAACTCCTCGTCGTAGGACCCTGTGAGTCGGTTCTCATACTGCTCGTCGTCAGCCAACCTCCCAAGCTCCGATGTTGCAGTAGCGCCTTGACCTTGCGGTCCAACACGGCGGGAGCAGCGCGAAAGTGCCTGCTCGTTAGCAGGAACCTCGGGCTTACGACGCTAAGGTAGCCAGACGGAGCGTCACTTCGCAGGTGCAACCTGCAACGAGCAGAAGCGTGCCGGTCATCACGAGGGACGGCAGCGAGGTGGTGTCGCACGCCGAGACGGTCCTGCCGGCGGAGCTCGCCGACCCGATCGGGCGAACTGCGGCGTTCGACAGGTCTGACGCTTCTCCGAAGCGGTCCTTACCTGGACGGCTCGACCTGCGCTACGCCGGTGCCCGGTTCGAGCCCCGGCTGCGTCGCGTCCCATCCCTCCCCGGTGCGCGCCTCCAGCATTAGGTCGGTGGCCGCATCTAGGGTGCGCTGGTGACTGCCGCCGTGGACTCGCCTGCGCGGCGGAAGGCGCGGGGGGCGTTCTTCACACCGCCGGAGCTGTCGCGGTATGTGGCTGAGTGGGCCGTGCGCGGCCAGGACGATCTGGTGCTGGAGCCCTCCTGTGGGGAGGCATCCTTCCTGCTGGCGGCAGGCCAGCGCCTGACCGCGCTGCGGGGCAGCGCTCCTGATCACGGCCAGCTCGCTGGCGTGGAGCTGCACGAACGCAGCGCCGAGCAGGCGCTGGCGCTCCTACGCGAGGCGGACCTGCCGGCTGCCGTCACCACCGGTGACTTCTTCCACTTCCCCCCGCGGGCTTGCTACGACGCCGTGATCGGCAACCCGCCGTACGTGCGCTACCAAAACTTCTCCGGCATCGCTCGGGCAGTGAGCCGGGAGGCAGCGCTAGCCCAGGGCGTGCGGCTGACCGGGCTGGCGTCTTCGTGGGCGGCCTTCACGGTGCACGCCGCGTTGTTCCTGCGGCCCGGCGGACGCCTGGGCCTGGTCCTGCCGGCTGAACTCCTCAGCGTCAACTACGCGGATGAGGTGCGCTCGTTCTTGATGCGCCGCTTCGGCCGAGTGCGGTTGGTGCTGTTCAAGGACAGAGTCTTCCCCGAGGTGCAGGAGGAGGTCGTCCTGCTGCTGGCGGAGGGGCAGGGACCGACCAGTTGTTGCGAGCTCCTGCAGCTCGATGACGCTGCGGCCTTGGCCGACCTGGAGCACGTCTCCTACTCGTGGGCGCCACCGGCCGGCGGCGGCAAGTGGACCCCGGCGCTTTTGAGCACCGAGTCGTTGGAGGTGTACCGCCACGTCCAGGGAGCCGGGGACTTCACCCGCCTGACTGACTGGGGGCGGGTCACCCTGGGCGCTGTCACCGGGAACAACAACTTCTTTGCGCTGACCCGGGCCCGCGCGCAGGAGTTACGCCTACCCGATCATGAACTCCTCCCCCTGTCTCCTCCCGGGTCGCGGCACCTGCGGGCGGCCACGCTGTCGCAGCCGGGGTGGCAGCGCCTGGCCGACGACGGTCGGCCCACACTGCTGTTCCGGCCGCCGGAGCGGCCGAGCAGGGCCGCCCGCGCCTACATCGCGGCTGGCGAGACAACTGGGGTACATGAGGCCTACAAGTGCCGGGTGCGGGATCCGTGGTGGCGGGTGCCGCTGAGCCCGGTCGCGGACCTGCTACTGACGTACATGAACGCCGGGGCCGTTCAGCTCGCGACGAACCGCGCCGGCCTGCGTCACCTGAACTCCGTCCACGGCGTCGTGCTGCACCCAGCGCAGCGCCGGCTCGGCCGGGACCTGCTGGCCCTGGCCGCGTTGAACTCGATGACGTTGCTCGGCGCGGAGGTAGTGGGCCGGGGCTACGGCGGCGGGATGCTGAAGTTGGAGCCCCGTGAAGCCGGCCTGCTGCCGGTGCCCGGCCCGGACCTGCTCAACAGCCCAGCCGGAGACCAACTGCGCGACCTGCGGCCCGCGCTGACCAGGCTTCTGCGTACCGGCCGGCTGGTGCAGGCCATCGAGGTGATCGACGGGGTCGTGCTGACCGGCGGGCTGGGCCTGTCGCACCAGCAGCTCACGCACCTGCAGGCTGGTCGCCTAACCCTCGCGGCGCGGCGCGCCGCCCGCGGCCGCTCCTCCCAGGCGGCGCGGTAGCGGTGCCGAGCGCGTTCGACTTCGCCCCCTTCCGCGAACTGCTGGACGCGGTCCCGCTGGAGGGCATTGACACCTTCGCGGCGTTGGAGCCCCGGTTCGTGCAGGCCATGAGCGCGTTCGACACTCTGCAGGCCGCCGGACAGCTCAGCAGCGGACAGAACCAGAACAAGGGCTTGTTCTTCAACGAGCTGATGGGTCGACTCTTAGAGCGCTGCGCGGGCGTCGGGGTGGCTAAGCGCGGCAAACGCCGAGGGGTCTTGCTGGAGAAGGTCGACGTGGACCTGTGCTTCCCCCTGTCCGGGCCGCCGGTGGTGATCGCGGAGACGAAGATGGCCGGTACCTGCCAGCACCCCGGTAACAGTAGGACCACGCCGGTGGAGGGTCGCCGGGCCAGCGCTGACACCGCCAAGCGAGTCCGGGAAATCGCGCTCAACGTCATCGACCTCAAGCTCGCCGACGCCGCCGGTGGGGCCGCGCCGATCGGTGACATCTCCACCTGGATCCAGCAGCAACGACCGGCGGTGTTCGCCATGTTCGGGTTCCGGCTGACCGGTGCCGCCGACCAGGCGCTGGCGGTCCGCGACGCCCAGCAACTCGCGAACTCCTACGCCAACGGCGTGGGCCTGGCCCTGTACCAGGCCCGTGACACCACGACGGTCGCTGGCCGCACGGACTACGTCGCAGTCAAACCACCCGGCGGCATGAGCATCGACAACGTCCTGCAGCGGCTGTGCCGGCAGGTTCGCGCCGCCGCACCCTGACACTGCCCCACTGGACCTGCCCGACCGGATCCGTCCGGCCGGGCGGGCCGGACACGGCTCCATCCGTTAACCCCAGCTACTCCGGGTAGCCCGTGCTGGGCAGCATGACATTCCAACGGCCTGCGCCGTAGCCGTAGTCGGTGCCTGTCTCAACCCGCGCCAGCAGCTCCGTAGTCGGACCGTCAGGCACCTCAGCTAGGAGGTGACCGTCCACCGGCGTCGCCGCCAAGACCTCCCGCAGGGTCGGCAGCGGAAGCGGGCGAGGCGCGACCACCACATCGAGAACTTGAGCTGGTTCGACCGTGAGAAGCACCGCGCTTGCCGTGGCCCGGAAGCTCACGACAGCGGAGACCTGGTCAATGCCCCAAGCAACCAGGATCGGCTGATCCACCAACGCTGGGGGCGACTCCCGCAGGTCGGCGACTAACACCCGGCCCATTGCCTGGCAGTAGGACGTCACATGTTCCTCGGCTGCCGACGGGCTACCCGGCTCACTGCAGGCTGCGACACCCAGAGCCCCGAGACGAACCACGATGGGCTCGGGGTCGACGTCGACCACATGGACGATGACGTCGGAACCGCCGAGGGCTCGGTTGAGCATGTTGGACACCGTCAGGTCCGTCAGCGGCAGGGAGTACCCGACCAGGGACACGTGCGACGCCGCCTCAAGCGCCTCACCAGCCTGGATCCACAGCTCCCGAACCAGCCGGTTCTGGTAGTACGAGGACTTCGTCGCCGACGGCGGCACCACGAACGGCACCCGCGCCGGCAGCTGGCGGCGGCGATCAGCTTCGGTGTAGGGCTGTGGCGCGTTGAACGTCCCCGGCAGCTGCCGGCGCGCCACACTCAGACCAGTCACATCGCCGGGAGTCCAGAACCAGTTCAGTGACCCGTGCAGCTTCAGGAGCCGGAACGTCTCGACCGGCGACACGCCCAGTCGAGTCGCGCCCGCCGGCCACCCGGGGACGTTCCCGGTCACCTCAGTCCATCCGACCGGCTCGGGCAAGCCCGGCAGCCAGATGCCTCGGTAGTCAACGGCGCACTCGACGAGGGTGTCGTAGTTGAACGTGATCACCGTCGCGCGGCGCACGTGTGCGGCGGTGACGAACTTGACGTGCCAGGTCGGTGGTGGCCCGCTGAGCACCTCGTGCACGCGCAGCCCGAGCACCTTCCCGATCGCATCGCTGAACTTCACGAACAGGACCTGATTCTCCAGGTTGCTCGGCTCAGGCAGATACGGTTGAGGTTCCGCGATGGAGGACAGCCACGTCTCGAAGCGGCCGCCGGTGAACTGGGCTGGGACACCGTGCGCGCCCTGCAGCTGGTTGAGGGCGAGGCAGGCGTTGCCGAGCTCGTCCGTCAACGGCATCCGGGCTGACAGCGCGCGGGAAAACCCGGCGCCGAGAATGAACACCTCAGGGTGCGGAGACAAGTCGTCGAACACGAACGCAGTGTGCCTGGCAGCCCTGACAGCACCACCCTGACCGTGCTCGCCGGCCTGGCCAAGAGGCTGACCTGGACTTACAGGCCGCGGTGCTCGCCGACTGTCGGTCGGGTGCAACCTGCGGACCTCAGTTCCGACCAAGCCCTGGTGCGCGAGCCGGCAGAGCTATGGCGGCACCCCAACGCGTTGCGGACCAACGTCGTGCACCGTGCCAGCGAACTGACCCGCGTCGCCGCGCATCTTGCCCTGCGTTGCAGTCGTTCAGGTCGATTTTATCGGTGACCCCGTCGAGGGCGAACAGAATCGTCCAGTCGGCGTCATCCCCGTCTATGCCGTCCTCGAGCAGGGTGATGGTCCGTTGCGCCACGTCTACGCTCCGCCTCATGCCGGCTTTTCGCTTCTCACAAGAGCGTGCGGCCTGCGATGTCCCTGCACTCAGGGCGGTCGAGGAGGAGGCGATGGTCGGGTGGATCCGGAGCCACTTCCCGGACCACCGGTCTATGCAACAACGCATCACTGCCGGGCGCCGCCGCGGCGCGGTCATGGTCGGCGTTGGCAGCTTCGTTATCACCGTTACTCTGGGGACTTTGCAGCCGGCCGGGCAACGGCGGTGGGCAACGGGGCAACCAGACAGGCTCCATACGCTCGCAGTGACGCTCCTGATCTTGGGGATCGTTGTTGTCGTTGCCGCTGTCGGCTACGCCTGGACCTCCGGCCGAGGGCGAGCGGACCGCCGTTCACCGCTGTTGGCTCTGACGAACCGCCAGCGACGTCAGGTAAGACGGCAGGCCCTGGGTCAGCAGCCCTCGCAACCAGCCGACATGACGTTCCTGCGGATACTGGCCACCCGCTGGAGCAAGCCCGATCATCTCACTGCCCTTGCTCTCGGTCCGGTTGCGCTGTTCAGCGGCCTGGCCATCCTGAGCACGCAGCCACTACGTACTCTGACCAGCTTCGTGGCGGCCCAGCAGGCAATTGCCGTGGTCGTTCTCCTGCGGCGAACCACGCTCGCGAAGACCTTCCTCAAGGACCACCCACCGCACGTCGAGCACGCCGGCCGCTAACCCAGGCCGCCCGGCGGCCACGCACGAGTACAAGGAAGCGAGTCGTTCGCCGCTTGGCCGTAGGCATAGGTCAAGCAGGTCCCGACCTGGACGGTCACGGAGGGCGCTCCCCCGCGGTGCGGTCGCCGGCGACCGCCGGCGCTGCAGGCCCGCATGGCGCCCCCGAGCAGGCCCCAGGCCCAGGCGCCGAGCGGCACGGCGACGAGACGACGCGCCCCCGGGGCGCAGCCCGGGCCGGACGGTGCTGTCACCGCGGTGCGGGTCTTACCCGGTGGTGCTGGTGTGGTGCTCATCGGCGCCTGACGGTCCCGCCGACCGCGCAGGGTCCCACGAGCAAGAAGGTGCGCCTAGGTTGCGTCTCGCGGAGCCCGACCGGTGGCGCCGTCAGCGTGAGTTGGAGCAAGGGACCGGTCCGGCGGCGCCTGCCCGCGGAGCCGGCGGACCACGTGCACCCGGCCGGACTGCACGGGAACACGTGTTCGAGATTGGTGTCATGCTGGGCTGATGGCAGGAGGCATGTCGCGGGGCCACAGCTCGACCCTGGCCGAGCGCAGCGCGGTCGGAACGGCCGGAGAGGTCGGCGCCGACTCGGAGCTTGTTGCCCTGCAGGACCGGCCGCGTCCGGTCCTGCCGCGGCACTGCTGGGTCACTGGTCTGCCGGAGTCTCCTGGTCGCTTGGCCGGGTTGCTGGCCGAGTGGCGCCAGGACCGGGCGGGCGGCGGCTGGCAGGGCCGCGTGGTGTACGCCGTCGACGACGGTGCGGCGACGGTCCTCGTCGAGGCGTGGGTACCCGCCTGCCACCTGCAGCCGGCCGGTTAGCCGGCCGCGCCCCAGCGATGTCTGCGACGAATTGCCTCGCGGCTGCGGCGGCGGCGGTGAGTTCGTCGACGCGGGCTCAGCGCTTACTGAACCACTCGGGGTGCTCCTGTGCCGCTCGGCGTCGCCCTCGCGCTGCTTACGGCGGCCACGCCCGCAGCCTCAGTCTGAGTGTCGGCGCGTTCGCTCAGCTGGTCGGACGGCTGCACGCTGCGGTCATGCCGGGCTCTGCTGGTGCAGGTCAGCCGGAGGGCACCTGGGCCCGGCTCGGCGCCGGGCCCAGGTGCCAGGCTTAGGCGGTGTCAGCCAGGTCGTCAGACCCGGTCACGGTGTTGGCGTTGCAGCGTTCGAGGATCGTGCGGGCGGCCTTGGTGACGGCCTCGGCGGACTGCCGGACTCGGGTGAGGTCTGGTCCGGCCCAGCCGGCGACGTAGGCGAAGGTGTAGCCGCTGGCGTCCAGGCCGTGCGCGGCCGCCACCACGTACGCGACGCTCTCGGCCTCGACCTCACACCGGCCCCGGCAGGTCAGGTAGGTCGGCAAGTCCTTGACGTGCCCGCACTCCAGATGCCCGAGCTCGTGGGCAAGGACCTTCACGGCCTGAGCCTCGTCGACGTCACCGCGGACCCGCACCACCCGGCGGGCCGGGTCGGTGTAGCCGTTGGCGCCGGCGCAGTCGCCGCGCTCCAGGGTGTAGCCATATCCGGTCACCTGGCTGGCGAGGTCGTCCCACAGCCCGGCCGGGGCCTGCCCGGTCAGCAGAGCCGGCGCGACCTCGGGCAGCGGCTCGCCCTCGGTCTGCGCGACGTCGAACACGTGCACCACCCGAAAACCCCGGACCTGCCGCCCGCCGGCGTCGGGCGCCGCTCCCCCGCTGAGGGTGGCCGGCTCCTGCCCGGCCGGTCCGGCCGGCTCGGCCCGATCAGCCGCCTTCGGGCGGTAGGTGCACGGCGCCAGAATCGCGATGCCCCGCTCCCCCTTACGTACCTGCCGGCCCAGGCCCTGCCAGCTGCGGAACCCGGCGACCCGGGTGGCCTGCGGCGCCTGCAGCGCTATCAGCAGCAGATTTCCCAGGAACTGCGGCGAATTGCATCGGGTGCATGATTCGGGGAGTTTGCACTTGCTGCTGAGGCGGGGATTCCCGCTATCACGACCCACCGCGCACGCGCAGCGTAGCGTCTGAGAATCCTCTGTGGTGCAGGCGATCCAGCTGCCTGGCTTGCATCGGATGAATGATACTGTCACCACACTGTTGGCGATGTGGGACGGAGCTGGATGCAACCCGAGCGGTTGGCACGGATCGCGATGCTGGGGTCCGCGGAGTCGGTGTTGGCGTCCGGGGTGTCGTTCCTCGCCCCTGAGGAGGCGGTGCTCGAGGCGATGCTCGCCGGCTGGGTGACGCAGCAGCGCTCGCGGTTGCTGGCCGCCACAACGATCGAGCAGCGAGTCCTGCTGGTGCGACGGCTGGTGGCTTTCAGCAACGACTACCCGTGGCGCTGGACACCGAGCGATGTCGAGGAGTGGACCACCGCGCTGGTCGGCCGGGGTCTGGCGCACTCGACGCTGCGGAACTACCAGATGGCCGTGCAGCTGTTCTGCGACTACCTGACCGATCAGCGCTACGGCTGGGATGAGGTCTGCGAGCAGCGGTTCGGGACCCATCCGGTGCAGGTCTTCCACGAGTGGAACACCAGTGCCCACCGCGACGTGACCGAGGGGCGACCGGGCAACCGGCCGTTGAGCCGCGAGGAGCTGCAGCGGTTCTTCGACTACTGCGACGAGCGGGTCTCCACGGTGGCCCGGACCGGCCGCAAGGGCTGGCTCGCGGCGTTCCGCGACGCGGTGCTGTTCAAGACCGTCTACGCCTTCGGGCTGCGCCGGCAGGAGGCCGCGATGCTGGACCTGGCTGATCTGTCGGCGAACCCGCACGCAGCCGAGTTCGGCCGTTACGGCGCAGTGTCGGTCCGCTACGGGAAGGCGAAGAAGGGCAGCCCACCGCGGCGTCGCACGGTGCTGACCACGATGAGCTGGTCGGCGCAGACCCTCGCCGAGTGGGTTGAGGAGATCCGCCCCGGCTACGGCACCGCAGGCACGTCGTTGTGGCCGACCGAGCGCGGCGCAGCGATCTCCACCGATCACCTGAACACCCGGTTCGCCGAGTACCGGCAGGCCTGCGGGTTGCCCAATGAGCTCGGGCCGCACTGCCTGCGGCACTCCTACATCTCGCACCTGATCGAGGACGGCTTTGATCATCTGTTCGTGCAGCAACAGGCTGGTCACTCGTGGGGATCGTCGACCGCGATCTACACCACGGTCGGCAGCGACTACAAAAACGATGCGTTGCGCCGGGCACTGAACCGGGCGTTCACCGACACCGACCCCGACGCCGTCGTCGACTGAGGACAGGAGCACCGTCATGGCACGC
>JAABUU010003425.1_pt1 | contig 20231 bp, 24 predicted proteins | sample 5559301 | NCBI WGS metagenome assembly JAABUU01 (sample SAMN10711884, study PRJNA513360) | rock metagenome | isolation source: Antarctica rocks | place: Antarctica: Victoria Land, Richard Nunatak white | reverse complement strand
GACGCATATCCTAATGTTAATGTTAGCGAGCAAAGACCCGGGAGCTCCAGCCTTCGCTGATCGTAGAATGCAGCTACAGAATTTACCAGGAAGCTTTACAGATGCCAAAATCGCGTTGGACACGTTGTCACGCACTTGAGCAGACAACTCGGTCTGCTTTCGACTCACAGAGACTTGAAGGACTAGATCCAGCGCCAAGTTCCTGCATGCGGAAACGTCAGACCTGATGTATGTTAGGGATGTGCTAAGGATACTGTGAATGCTGTTGTCCGGGCTTACAGATGGCTTGTTGCACTTTCTGCAATGGGAAGCTGAGTCCACGACATCATCCCTGCGGCCTGCAAGACCGCGGATTGCGCAGATCACAAGCAACTTGCGTACGGGGCCAAAACCGACAGGCCACACACTATGTGCTGTCGAGAACGCGTCCGGGAGCGAAATAAGTGTGCTGTCGGAAATTACCCGAGCCCTTGATAAAATCATATTGGTAATTTGCAGGACATACGGCGTACACGTTGGGGTATCATGTACTGACCGTCGCCGAAACAAAGCAAAGCACCTCGAATGTCCTTCGGCGCGTCCTTGTGAACGAGACGCACTCATATACTCAGACGATTGCACACAGTTCAGTCAACTTGGTGCGAGCTGCAAATTGGCTCAGCAAAGTGCTCGAGCGGGGTTGCCTTACATCGGCCTGATCAGTGTTATAGTAAAAACAGGCGTTAGATATGAAGGCACTGTTTATAAGGCGCTCTTGCTAGCAGCGTCATTCCATTGGGTACAAACACGCTGGAGTCTTGACAAGTACGTTTCTTAGGTTTAAAGCCGGGTCCCGAGGCTGAAGGAGGTCAACCACCTTGCATGACACTTCTGCAGTAAGAATTCGCCAATTCGAGGCGGCCGGATCCATCATAGGCATAGGCGAAGCTCATACTGCGTAGTCTCTGGCAACGAAAACTTGAAACTTGAAGCAGCACTGTTCGTGCATGCCACATTACAATTTGGTTGTAATTTACAGCCAAGGGGCAGAACCTAGATAAAACTACTTTGCAAATTGACATGCCCGGACAACGACACAGACCCAGTCCATCAAGAGTTTGTGTCACTCAAAAGGAGTTTTGCTGTAAAAGACAGTACCTACCCATCACATCTGCTGGCCAAGCAGCTTCTCATGACATGGGACCTCTGCATGTTCCAGCAATTGCAATGAATCACCCATAGCACAACTCAGAGAATCGGAAAAAAGGTAACAGAGCAACATGAATCCCTGTGAAGAAAGACAAATAGATACCAAGAGTGCAGCACAGCGTGATCAGTATGGAATAAAACACAGAAATTTTAGTCAAGAGCAAGCTCCCTTTTTGGAACAATACAAAAGGCAAATCCTGCCTTTGGGAAAGGCAGATTTTGACTGTAAGCGGGGGAAAGACCTCTCAGAATATGACCGGAGGTTACTTCCTCAGCTATCCTTCAGACCCACAGTGTATGCAATGAATTACTTCTAATGACCAGCACTGCTCTGACTGTGCCTTCCTTTCAGACTGGAAACAAAGGCCTTCTTAGGAATTTACTGAAGTTTGTAATGGGATTTGTGAATGACTCTGTTGTCATGCAGCCAAATCATCTTGACCATGCTGGTCGGAATCATGTAATTGATACCTGTATTGGTGATCCCTGATCTGAAAGGCACCTTCTGGCAGCTCATGCGCAGAGGGCAGAATCTGCCTTCCGTCCCATCAGTATCTGCCTGTTGAAACTCTGCACTTCAGTAATTGGGCTGGACTGCTGATCTGGACAGACTTGGGACCGTATGCTGAGCAGCATTCTTGGCTTGTGTTTGTTGCGGAACAGCAACCATGCCGAACCTTCTGTACTGCATCAAAAACACCTGCACAGACATGATGACCTCAGCACTGGGTGCTAAATGCTGAGCACCCTTGCAAGATACACGAGCAAAGCAGAATGGCAGCCAAATCAAGTTTGTAGGCTTGTTTGTCTGTAGTATGCACATGTCAATGATCTTGCGTACACCCCTGCATTGAAATGCTAGCACTCTGCAGCAACAGCAAATGATAGCATGGCCTTGGCAGCATTACACTGGATGCAGCATGATGCATATGGTGCTTATGCATATGGTGGTGATGCGTATGCTGGGTGCAGCATGATGCATACCACATGCCAGCTCACAGACATGTGTTTACGACTAACGCAGACACACAGGCAACTCCGACTGTGTAGAAAGGCTTGCGTCGCACATGTCTGTTGCATTTGTGACTGTCATGACAGTAAACGGTAACTCGCCCTGTCAGCACACACTAACTTAAGCGCAATGCAGTGTCTAATGTTAGTAGATGTCAGCACACAGACCTCAGTTATACCCAGTAGCTACGCAGCCAACAAGCGGCTATCACATCTGCAACTATTATGGTCATAACGACAGTGAAAGCCAAGTAAGACCACGTGACAAATGCAATGAAGACAAGCATTGCTTTGTCCAGTATCAAGGCGCAGCACAGCTTCTGATGTACCTGATCTTTGTGCCACACGCGACCTGTTCTGTAGTCCAGAAAGTACTGTGCCTCAACAGCATCACGCACCCAAACCTGCAAGGAGGCATGTGCACTCAGCCAGGCAACACATATGCAATCTCCTAGATGTCGACAAGAAAGGAAAAGAGTTTGCTGTTTGTCAAATTGTTGTCAGAATGCGCCCAATCATGTGAGGTGTGACAGACTTACTTGTGCTCCTATGTGACATGGGATACATTGATGCATTGCTGCATTTACAATCACCTGCATGCTGGGGGGCAACACATTGGACAGCTGACAGCTGTGACATAAAAGCGCTTTAGAGCTGCTTCAGCACATCTTTGAATGCGCTGTCAGTTTCTGACAAAAAAACAGAAATTAGAATCAGAATCAAGAGCAGAGAACCAGACCAAACATGTGATGCACGGACTGTTCAGTTGCAGCAGAGTGCTGTTTATCTGAAAGCTAGCCATTGACTGCAACTAGCCTAGCATATACTGTCACCATTGCAGCCTCTGTTTCTTTCAGCAAATTGAGCTTTTACAATTAAGTGCCAAGGCACTCTGTGCTCAGCGCTGTCCAGTCTCACAGCAATGTTTCCCTGGGCCCTTTTTGCCCCAGAACAGTCTGTCCCTGGGCCATTGCCATCCCAAAGCAGTTTATCCCTGAGCCATTGCACTCACAAAGCAATCTATCCCTGGGCCGTTGCGATCCCACAGTAATCTATCCCTGGACCAGTTCCATCCCAAAGCCATCTATGCAAATGACAGACTTGAACTGCTGCGGCCAAACTCACCTCCAAAGCACGCGAGTAAAGCTGCTTGCTGTCCAGGCAGAGGTGCTTCACGCTTCCATTCTCTGCCACTGTCGACACCACCATGCAGCCAGTCAATGAGATGCTGGGCCTGATCAGGAACGTGCCCTGCACCAATGCACAGTCAGCATACAGCAAAGAAGAGATGTGCCTCTTGTTCACAACATGGGCCATGCACAGACCAAGGAGGAGTGAGAGCACAAAGCTGCGTTGATGATGTCCTTGCAAAGCTAAAGAGACAGAGACATCTGAAACAGATGTTTGTCTGATCAGGAGCTTGCTGTGCAGACGAAGCAGGCACAGGCATCTCAAGAGGGGCAACTCCTGTCAGCTACACAAGCAGAATTGCCCTCATGTAACCTAATGTCTGGACATATGCACAGTGAAACAAACAACTGTCTAGGTACTCATAAACCTGAAGGCGTGACATCTGTGTGTTTTTGTGTATTCATGTTTTTATCTATATGATGTGTGTGTATGAGTATGTGCTGCCTATGAGGGCATCTTGAGTGCTGTTTAGTGTAGCTTCAACAAAATTTGTCGCCCAGCATGCAGATTTGCCCTCAATCACGCGATGCACATTTGCATTGCATTATGTGAAGACGCAATGATGCTTCAGTGCCACCGAGCCAACAGCACAGAGCCAGGTCGACTTACAGGCATCTGACCGACCAGCAGGTGTTCACACTGCACTCGGTCGACTTCAAAGCTGCAAAGCACCACTGGATCCTGCCTGTCCCACATGGTCTGATGACGTCGCAGCAGCCCCAGCTGGCTGCATACAAGCAGAGAGTCCCAAGTCAGCCAGGAACAGTTTGATTGCCAAAGCATGTAGCAGCATCAGAAGGGCATGACACAAGCAGCATGTTCCCCCAGGTGCCTGACACCTTTACTGACTCAAAAGGGCAGGCCAGGGCAAGGCAGGGCAGGGCAGGACTACACCCAATGCAATGCACAGTTTCAAGTCAACACGAGTATTTGTGTGTATTACGCATGTTCAGCCTCTTGCGTGTCTGAAGCAGCAGGCTGACATCCCTATGATGCTCACAGATGCACATCTGGGATTGCATGCTGACATGTGCCAACACAAATGCTTACCTGATGAACCAATCCCCAAAGTCTATCCACTGATGTGCTGACAGGCACTCTGTGTCAAGCAGAATAGGGTCGCTATGAAACCCTGCTACTTGACCCAACACCCATACATCCTGCATGGTCAGCGGCCTGGCCAGGTTACAAGACTTGTACAACCTGCACAGCAGAACATGGGTTTGGGCCTCACACGCACATCCAGGCAGCATTTGCGATATCAGGAGAATGTGTGTCAAAACAGTGGCATGCATGCATGCTGGCACAGCCTGCACATGAGAATGGCCCTGCCCAATTGTGAAACACAGTCAGCATGCCTGAACCACTCACTGTGGATCCACCCTGCATAGGATTTAAGCAATGCTGGAAAGGTGTGTGCCCATGCATAAGCTCAGAGATATACATGCAGATGCTCATACACATGCACAAGCTTAAGAGATGCACATGTGTCCTGTAGATCAGTGCACATGCCTGCACTTTGTGCGCCTCTCTCACACAGAAACAAGCAAGCACGCTGTCGAACAGGAAGGAAAATGTCAAAACATCACGTTGAGCGTAAACATGCTCTTGGGAACAAGTGTGCAAGGAGCAGCATTGAGTTCTAACAGGCATCAGAGGCCTCACAAAGGAAGCGGTACACGTCAAGACTGTGTTTCAGAGACTACAGATCAGTATACTTACTGCACAAGCACAATTTGCCATCGTTGTATGTTGTACGGACCGCATCTAGGCCAACTCAACGTCTCATTCTTCACGGTCCTCAAAGCTGAGCTATGTATCTTGCGTTTTGAGCCCTGAGCCTTCAGTCTTGGGTCAAGGTGAGACTGAGATGCTGACTGGACATACATAGGCTGACTCAGTGGCGATGCGAGTACTGGGTGATGAGGCACGAGCGCTGAGTGTTGAGGAGGAGCCTGATGTTGAGCTGCTGCTGCTGCTATAGCCTCTCTCAACATGGCTAGATCTGAGTCATGCATTCCAAAGCTGGACTCTGAACTCTGGTTGGACTGATCAGCTGTGCTGGTGGGCCAAGCGGTACTCAAGTATGAGTCACGAGGCTCTTGCAGTGAGTCTTGAGCGCAATGCATGGAGACTGGCTGACTCAAAGCTTTTGCCCCACAGCTTTGGTGACTCAGCTGTGAGTCAGGACTCAAGTACATCTCAGAAGGAAGACCAATGCCTGGACTGCAGCTGAGTGATCTCTTATCATCAACGGGAAGAAGAAGAGACGCAAACAGGTCAGAGTGACTTGGGCTTGCGGGCTCTAAGTCATGCTGCATGGGCAATGGGTCCAGCCCTCCATCTGACAGCAATGCAGACATCATGTCAGATTGACAACGGCTCATCTGATTGAAGCCCTGCTGAGCAGACCATGTATCTTCTTCAGGTTGTGCATGCTGAGCAAGCTGAGGCATGACTCTGGGTCCTGGGGCCTGACTCACACCCTGTGAGCCCTGAGTCGTTTGCTGTGGGCTCTGAGTCATGCTCTGTGAACTCTGAGCACGGCTTGGCAATGCGGCACTTCTCATAGCCTGAATTGCACTTACAGAGTCTGAATGGTACACCAGATGCCTGGCTGGCTCAGCCATGCTCTGCTGGCAGACAGACCTGTTGACTTGGCTCGACACTCTGAGTCCTGAGCTGTGAGTCCTGAGTCGTGAGGGAGTACGGGGAGAGGCTGGCTGACTTCTGGCTGCCAAGCTGTGAGCTGACTGAGGCGAGGCATTTGAAAGGCTGAGCTGTGAGCGCTGAGTGGGAGATGAAACAGTCACCGGCTGAGGTGGCTGTGGCGGAGCTATCACGTCGGTGTTTACCAGTCTGCTGTCCTCAACATCTAGGCTTCTGCTCCTCTTCTTGGAAGGTAGCTGGCCCTTCAGGATAGCTTCAGCCTGTAGCACAGAAGAGCAATTTGTTGTTGTTTTGGTTGCTATACTCAGCTGTACTGTCAGTCTCAACGTTCAACCCCTTAAGACTTATGAGATGCAAACATACTGCTACAGCTGTACAATAGGCCTGGGATGTGGACCAGAATGCCCAAGAGGCTGAGTTGCATTCAGTGTCCTGCAAACAGCATCAGACTGCTTTACAAGAGGCAAACCGGAAGCATGTCTCAGTGGAAGTGGGGTATGCTGAGGTGTCACAATATGTCTTTGTAGGAGGTAGCAGACCCTTGGGAAAGCATGAAAGGCAGACTGCACCATGAAAGGCAGACTGCCCCATGAAAGGCAGACTGCCCCATGAAAGGCAGACTGCACCATGAAAGGCAGACTGCATCATGAAAGGCAGATTGGTTGCTCTTTGCTGCTGCCAAGGAAGGGTTAACCGCAGCAGAAGCTAGTACAAGATGCAGCATGGAGGGCCTGTCACAATAATCTTGCAGATCTTGGGCAGACCACGAATGTGAGCTATCCTATTCTGCCTTACTGGTACTGAGCAGGAAAAAAAAATCAGACAAGCTGAGAATGATCTGACGTATGCATCACGCCGTACCTTTTCAAACTGGTCACACGCGCGTGACATGATGATGGTAGGAACCTTGTAATGCACAAACAGGATGTTCTCATTTGGCAGCGTCAGAGCCAAGACCAGCCACCTTGGACGCATGCGTGAAGATGTGGCAAACTTCATATCTGCGTGACAAAGTGAGTTTCAGGTCACAGGTATGGGAGGCAGGCAGAGACCTAGCCAAATACTGGCCATGTTGGATGCAGGCATGATGATATTGCTACCTGTTTGCCTGCATCACAAAGACAAGACAGGGTTGAAAATCACTTATGCTACTGTGGTTGAAAGACCTCCTTTCTAGCAGTTAGTGGTTTTCTCGTCCAGCATCAAAATTGTTGTGGTGTTGTGTGACATCACCTGCAATTCAGGACACCACAGTTCCCTTTGTTAAAATTGGATTAAAAAGGAGCCACAGCTTGCAAACAATGGTAGCTGTTGATGGTTGTTGGTGTCTGAAATGCATATTGAACACCAAAACAATAGCACACAATGATTGATGCATGCATGTCTTGGTATGAGGAATGCTGAATCCAAGAGCAATCTAGGTCAATAAGTGTATTGTGCATGGAGCCATGCCACAGCAGGACTCCCCATTTTGAGACACACATGCAGTTGAGACATGGGCTTGCTTGCTGAAAATACAGCGCAAGACAGATGATGCATGCTATGTCAGCATGTACACTGTGTGCAACGCATGTTCCAACACCCATTTATTTGAATGTCCACAGAAAAGCCAATACCCCACCCTCATGCTGTTCCTCAAAGCAATGCCAGAAGGCGCAGTCCTGTCTTTTCCCTTGTGTTTCTTTGATAGCAAGCAGAGTGTAGTGTGCCTTTACGGTGCTATGTTACACAACACAATGAAACATGACAACGCTAAGGTCAATCCACTGTGTCTTACCTCTGAATGTCAAAACCGAGCTCCCCTTGAAAGAGTACATGCCATCAGACTCACCCACATCCTTATCATTGCACACGATAGTCGCTGCTGACACACCGCCAACTATGTCCTCTGTGAGTACATGTGCAGCTGGATCCCACTGCTGCAGCTTCAAGACTTGGTCTGATGTCAACAGATATGCTACCAATCTGGCATGAAATTTGATTGGCACCACTGTGCAGACCTCAACTTTGGCCTGCAGCAGCAGCACAATGGGTGAAGATTGAGGAAAGTTCTATTATGTCCTGCAGGGCGACTGCAATACAAGTGTTATACAACTGGTGTTTAACAGTATGACCTGCAGTCATACACACCATACGTGACTCCTGGGAGTTAGTGCTCCATGCCGAAAGCATGAGTGTGTGGGCATTGTGTATCTTTTGTAGCAGTAGCAGTTCTCTGCAAAGCTACACATGCATGATGACCAACATGCATGAGGATTGCTGTCAGCGCTTGCCAGTTAACTGAGGCTAGAGGTACTTCAGCTGATTTGCACACAGTCAGGCATGTGAGGAGTGGATATTCCCTGGTTGCCGACTGCTGCAGAAAGCCAGAAAGCAAGTTTTAAAGTTGACATGACCTGTGTCACTGCTGCCCTACAGGACAGACTTCATGATATGCAAATGCTTACACTTGACAGGGGTTGAAGAAAGCACCTGAAACGGAGGCGAAATGGCTTTATTAATACCAATGGGCTGCGCAAACATGGCGGGAGCGGAAATGATCTCAAGCCTGATCTCCATCAGCACAGTGCTGCTGTCATTAACTAGCTTGATGGCACTACAAGAAGCAGCAGAGGCGCACGGCTGCTCAGGCAGTGAAAGACTTGGTGAGGTCTGAAAGGACAGGGTGTCTGAAGCGAAGGATGGCGCAGAGTCTAGCCTGAGTGAATTGAGATCCTGAGGCGTGGGGAAGACAGGAGTGCTGGCATGTTTGCTGATGGAAGATGGCTGCTGGTTCCAGTAATGCTCTCTGCTGACTGTGCTGCTCAGCAAGGATGTCTCAGGATACTGTACACCAGTGCTGTCATTCAAGCTGGTTGTGAGGCTGTGTGTGCAGAGGTCCAAGGCCAAGGAGGCTGAAGGTGGTTCATTTAGGGCGACGTAATTTGAGCAAAGAGACTCTGGCGATACGTCGCTGTCGGTCATGGCTTGAAAGGGCGACGGCAGTTTCGGACACTGCTGAGCTGTTATGTGCCTGAAAGACTGCTCTGCAGGTGGAAACGCGTTCTCGTGCAGCCTGGTGTGGGCTCGCCAGCTGTTGGAGGGCTTGCTGCTGTTGCTTAAAGCATACCTGCAGTAGGTTTGTTGGTGCTGCAGCACACCTGCGTCCTCTTGGCCCTGCGGACGCAAATAGACATGCAGCTGTGTTAGGTCAAGGCGGAAGCTGCAGCCAGCTCTATCTCGCATGACAGGTCCAACTTGCCTCGTGTTTTTCCAACGTGAGCTGAGCAAGGGTCCATCACGCACGCTCATGATGGCACGGAAAGCAAGACAGCTCGCTAGGGCATGTGCATGACGCACTCTGTCTGGCTTGAATTCCACCATGTTTACGCTTAAATCCCGAGCAGATAAAGCCTGCAGATCTCGCATGATGGCCAGAGACGTCTCTACGGTTTGCGACCGTCCTTTTGAAGAAGCATCTGGTACCGGAGTCGAGCAGCTTTCCATAGGTTTGTTTTCGTCACTGCACAGCCCACCTTTAGGCCGGCGTGGGTCAGGTAAGCTCGCGCAGTTCAAGACTGCGCGAGTCAACACTGCCTAACGACTTGCTGGCCGGCGTGGACGGCAGGACCTGCTGGTTGCCGGATTCTGCCCTTTTGCACTTCAAAACGGGTGCTTATGGGAAGCAGAGACGCAAAGACTACCACACGGCAACAGAAGGCCTGAATTGGTGATCGTGTCCGCTTTACGCGCAAGCAGTTCACAGCCACGCATCAACGTTTGAGATGTGCGCTTCGGACGAGCAAAGCATCTGCTGCCTCAAGAGCTCCTGGACCAATTATCGGATTTGATGAACGTCATTCAACGTTGGGATTGTACGAAGTTCCAGCATTACAGTAGTAAGTTTATGACAAATTTTGGACAGCTGTACCTGGATTTAGTCTTTAACGGTACTCATGACAGCAGTTACACAAGGTCGTCGTGGGCTAGTCAGCTTAAAGCGGCGGAGAATTACCGCATGGCGAAGCCGCACGCCTGTAGCTTCCTCGTCTCGCTTGCATGTGCTGACACACGCGAACTGTATGTCCGACGGACAGGCCCGGCAACTGCGAACCCAGGTTCAGGTTGCGCCCCAAGTTGATGCGTAACGGGTCATTCATGACGAGAATTACCCTTCTCACAGGATGAGCGCTTTGGTAAGTGCTGTCGCTGACTCGATTACTCAAAGAGCAAAGTATGGCATATCACCTTGACTTGCAGGCCAATTGGCCACGCCCACGAGGGTGTTGTCACCAGGCTCATTACAGCCAGGTAACTTTGAGCCCTACGTTGCATCGACCTTGCCTAGCTAGTGTTCCATCTAGTATGTATATATTTGCACACATCGCATCATTTCCTCCCCTGATCACTTGTAATGAGCGTTTTGTGATAAGGATTGCCACTTTGTGGATCTGCATTGCTTTCGATACTGTGAAGACAAAACATTGCTGCTCCTGTTTGCAACCTAAATATATTTCTACATCGGTAATGTCAACTCACAGTACTGCCATGAGTACTAGCCACTGCTCTGAGGTCAATCTTTGCAGCATTGTACTGCTGATGTGCACCAAGTCAAGCACAGCTGCGTGAAGAATGGTATACAATCGATGGCATTCACCACAAATTTTGTTTGCAAGTATCATGTGTTCACTATCACTGACATATCATTGTCCAGAAATCAATTGTCTCAACTTGTCGGCTTGCATCTGAACAGAAACAGTACCTTTCTTCTGGTCAGAAAACACACGGATGGTGTCGTCGATGTACATGACTGAAAACAATCCAGTCCCTGAAATTGGTAGGGGAAATTTGCGACCCCATGCAGTTATCTGGCCCCCACTAATGTTTGCCTTCACTAATTTAGGCAAATTGGTACTGCTATCCTGCATTCACAGCAACAAGCGCCTTAGTGTATACATACATATTTGCCTAACAGACCACTTACTTTAAGGGCAACAGCAGGCGGCTGGTGATTGCACTTACACCCTCCAGCTTGTCAGAGGGGTGGAATGATGTCAAACACAGCACACGGTCCATGTAATATGAACACTGCCGCAACAATGGCTACAGGCATTGCTTGTGATCATGCCAGCACAGTAAATCAGGTCTGCAGCTTAATGGTTGACTGGTGAGTGACAAGACCATACAGCATACATGCAGCTTGCTCAGGAGTGTACCTACCTGACCCTACGAGAATACCCGGGTTGAATGAATGAATGAATGAACGAACAAACGAATGAACGTACGAATGAACGGACGAGCGAACGAACGAACGAACGAACGAATGCATGCATGAGTGTGTGAATGATTGCATAAATGAATACAGGCAGGAATGTATGCACAAATGAGTGAAAATAGATCACACCTGAGGTTCGTATGTGCCTTGAGCTGTGACTGTCACTTGGCTGCCCAACAGCTCTCCTTTGTTGAGTACAGAGCGATCAGAGGGGCTGAAGTCTTGCCCGGCCTGAGCATGTCGCGCTAGCGTCAAGAAAGTACAAACAAGCAAAACAACCAAATAGAGACAAAACAAACAACAAACAAGCATATGTCAAGTGAGTCCTGCTGTCTCACAGACAGGGCATGGTGCTGTGTCCGATCCAAAGGCACGACACATGGGGCTCTGAATATCCCATGATGATGATGATGGCCATGCTATCCACTACAATGTGGTTTCAGAGCAATTTGAGGGTTCATAGTCCTGTCCAATTTGGCCACTTCACAAGAAACAGTCAAGCCAGCAAAGCCCATCGTCGGCAAAGTGGTGAAACCGCTTTTGTAAGTGCCCATGGCAAAATTGGCAAACGACACAATCTGCTTTCTCTATTTTGTGCGATCAATGCTTGCAGGCAGGAGTCAACGCTGTGATCACAGCAGCATAGGTCAACAACAAACAGATGCATTGGGGTAATGAACATGCAGCACAATGGGATGTAGACCTAAGTCTCCTTCTGAAGGTATGTCCGTGCATCTGTAGCTTGCCATGGACATGTAAGACTGGCCTGCGCCAGGCCTACCTAGCCTTTCTGGCACAAATCCAAAGTATGCTGTTATCTTACACAGTGTACCTTTGATCATAGTACACCTCTGTTCTATCGTGGTGTACACAATGTATATTGCACCTCCCTGGCCTTTCTGGCACAAACTTGCAGTATGCTATTATCTATCACAGTGTAATTTTGATCACGGTGTAACTCTCACCTACCATAGTGTTTTAATGTATACATACCATACATAGTATACACAATATGCAACATACATGATATACATAATGTCAAATACCTTGCGCTTGGACTTGTATGACAGGCGCCCTGTTGACCTGACCTGGCCAGGAGATGTGAGCTGCTGCCATAACAGTGCCCCTCTGGTATACACAACCTGCAGACAATACACAAGCATATGGCATGAGCACACACAAGGCATCAAAACGCTGCTGGGCAAGGATTTCACGTTGCCTCAGCAGCGACGCTTCTTCTTCGCCTGTAGGCGACAGGAAGCTGCACAGATGAGATGTGAGGGAGAAAGAACAAGCGGAGCCGCGATGCAGGAAAGCGATGAAGGCAGATTGTTTGCACAAGAGCGCCGCTCTGATATACATGTCCTGTAAGGAGCATGAACAACCGAAGAACAAGTGGAAAGACAATGAGCTGCAAGGAGAAGAAGAGTAGAGGAGGCATCCCTGGTGGTGTAGACGCCTGCAGATGCCACTTATGCAAAAGAAAGAGGAAAGGTAGAGAAGATATGTTTTACGGAATAGGCTACTCAAGCACAAAGAAGAAGAAGGGGATAGACATGGCATCCCTTGCGGTGTAGGCCACCTGCAGATACCACTCATGCACAAAGAAGAGTAATGGGGGAGTCAAGGGTCCTGAACAAATGTATCAAGTCTGTCGGGCTGCTGTTGCAGGCAAGCCCCTTTGATACATGCTAGTATCTGCTGAAGCCAGAGACTGAGACATGGGGCTTGGGGTGTTGCAGGGTTGTTACAGGTCGTTACGTGGTTGTTACAGGGTTGTTGCAGGGGTGTTACAGGGTTGTTACAGGGTTTGCTGTGAGTTCACAAAGCAAGCAATGCATTGCTGAATGTGCCTGCATTGCAGCATGCGTGACAAATGCAGTGCTATATGTGTGCACAGGATCTGTCAGTGACAGCATTGTAACAAATGCGGCAATTCCACAGGAAGGGCCTCGAAATGCAAACCTGATCATCCAGGAATGCTGTAGAACATCAACAGAGAGGACCGACCTGCCACTCTCCATCGCCCAGAGATGCCTCTTTGAAGGGAAGTTCAGAGTCTATCAGGATGTCAACAAGCTGACCAAAGCGCTCCGCATCATCACTGCCTTCCTGAATCATTGACTGCATCTGTTGGCTGGCAGACTTGTACGGTGACCTGCATGCTCAAGTAACGTACATTGCATTGCTGTCTGAATGCTGCATTTACCAGACACAAAGGGACATTGTTATACACACCCTCGTGAGAAGATCTGCTGCAGTTGCTGTATGGGAGATGCCGCCACTGGCTTCACGTTTGACTTCTTTGTAGAGCACCCCCATGACCGCCTGCCATGGTCGTGCTGCATCTTTCCAGAAAGCTGCCAATGTTTTGGTAAATTGCTTTCTGTGGACTTGGCACCCCTGCACAATTCGCCTGAAATCTTAGCAACTGGACAAAGGTCTGGTGTGGCAGGCTCGGTCAGCAAGAAGGCGGAAAATGTAAAAAAGTGCCTGCCTTGTTGTTCTCATGGGGACGCCGATTGCTGGAATGTCATGACAGCAAACCACCGGCGGGGGTGCAGGCAGCGCTGAATACATCGCTGATCACGTCCTACTTCGACGGACAGGGCCGCCCACATCTGTGCACATTTTTAATCTTACTGAATCTTTAGGAAGAAGATTTGGCACTGGGGAAGAGCGATCTGCGCCGTGCAACTGCGACCGACACATTGACTATCGAGACTCTGCTTTAGTCATGCGGACTGTGTCATGCGAGCGTTTCATTGTCTGTGGCAGAGTGAGCACTTTGTCGACGTGAAACCTGACACAACTTCTGCCACACTTTTGCATGCTTTCGACTTTCGTCACTGCGCACGCAAGCGCAACGCTTACACGTCGCCTAAATGCTGCACATTGAACGCCCTTCTGTCAACAGCTTGCTTGCTCCAAGGCAGAGTTTCACGACAAGCTTAGGCCGTTGCGAAAGCCCTTCTATCCCCCCGCTGATTCGGCCCAGAGCGGCTTGCGATTATCTGCAAATAGCTGCAAGGTCGGTTCGCGTACGGTCCGATATCTGGTTTTGGCTGGGATCAACGTCCTCACCTTACTTGGTTGCTTGACGCAGACCCAGCCCGAGAAGGTCTACCTGCATGCAATCGACAGCAGGAAAGGCGGATGTATTGATACAAAGCAACAGCACGCAACGTAGAAGCTTATCTTACACGGCGTACGAAGGGAACAGCTGGGAAGTCACTTTTGACCAGTCAGGTTTGTCAGGATCTGCAGCTTTAGTACCAGCCTTGTTTCCGGATCAGTGCCATGCAGATCCTACACACCTCAATCTGTGCAGGTGTGACGGTCCTGGTCGACCCTTGGCTAGAGGGGGACCTTGTCTTTGCAAATCAGACATGGCTATACAGAGGGCAAAAAGGGGCGTTGAAAGACGTCAAGCTAGATATTGATGTGATTGGGGCCCATGCAGATGTCATCCTTTTGTCACAGGTACGCAATGTTGCCATGTGCTCCAGTGTAATTGACTGTGGTACGACTAGTTTCCCTGTACTTTGAACAAGTGCTTCAGTCTCAGCATGAATGCACAGCACAACTGCATGTAACCAGCATACCTCAAACATGCTGGGTGGAGACTCATTTATTCATACATTCATTAGGTTTCAACACTAACAGAATAGGAATGCCGCATGTTGATGGGTTGTGCTGTTTTTGATTTATGCAATCACTTTGTTGGGTACTTTGCACAGGGCTTGGATGACCACTCGCACAAACCTACACTCGAGCGTCTGCCTAAAGACAAGCTGGTGGTTGGGTCCCCAGCTGCAGCAGCTGTATGTCAAAGCCTAGGCTTCACAAATGTCTTTGGCCTGGATCATGGCAAGACAAAGACTGTTTGTAATGGCAGGCTGCAGATTACTGCCACTGCAGGTGAACACGCTGTGGCAACCAGTGGTTGTCACTATTCCAGTATAAGCATGGGCAAGCCTTGGGCAGCATACATGCCAATGTCTGTTTGCTGTGATGTCAAGGCTTCAGCATGTACCTCAGTACATCTATCATGATGGCTCAGCAAAACACAATTTGCAAGCTGTTTGGCAAGATTTTTAGCTGCGTTTCATGGGCACCTGAGTGATCATTGTTCACTGTGTGGTTGAAGGCACCATTGAATCTCAGCTACTTCAGGTGTTATTGCCTTACTAGCCGCGAGGTGCATAACACAGTTGAGTTGACATACCTGACTGTGACCTGTACGTGACCTGTGACCTTCAAGTCCATAAAACATTAAACTGTAGAGGGCAGGCTGTTTCTGTTGCCAAATAATACAAACTCTAAAGCACAAACCTCAAACCTCAAGATTGTGATGTTATATGACAGTGTTGACCTGATAGTTGCCGTGCAACCGAGGGCTGGTTGGTTTTCAGGTGCATTAGTAGGGCCTCCCTGGTCAAAGCGAGAGAATGGATTTGTGCTGTCAGAGACACAGGCTGACGGCATCAAGCTGTACTACGAGCCTCACTGTGACTATGATGAGGCCGCTGTTGCCAAAATAGGCAAGGTGGATGCAGTCGTGACCCCTGCCAATTCACAAGTGCTGATCAACTTCCCATTGGTGAGGTCCCAACGCTCATGTTTGGCAAGAACATTGTGCATGCAAGGGTTTTTTGACCTGTGCAATGTTGTACGCAAGGGTTTTGTCATGGATGTTGCCTCTGGAAGGTACAGTGTCAAAATCCTGCTGAGAAGGTTCAATGTCAAACTCTTGCCGAGGAGCTTGACTGCGACGGGTTGCAACATTGCGTGCGTGTGTGAAGACAAACATAGCAAGGATGTATGCAAAAGAGGTTGCCTGGGAGGCTTCCTCCAGGTGCACCCTACAAATAATGCAGTCTGCAATGTTACAACATGCATTGTGGTAGCTGCAGAACTGTGCACAACTGGGGCATTTGCAGGATACCTTTCCTTGCTTGCATGCTGATGTCACGAGTGACAACATTTTTTTATGTTTGCAGACAGAGGCTGTGAAAACCATGAGCCTATAGTGTCTGTGATGCCGTGCTTACAGACAAGTACGGTCACTTGTGCTGCACTTCAAGTGGCAGCTCAGAATGTGCTGTGTCACACGGTCTGCATGAAATGCAGGTCAAGGGTAAACAGAATGCACTCAAGCTCATTCAGAGCCTCCAGCCATCGGTGGTGATTCCCCTCATCAATGCCCAATTTCACCAATCTGGGCCCCTTTCCAAGCTAATTCATGCTGAGGGCTCTCCTGAAGATCTGCAAGGGCTATTGCAGCATAATGGCCTGCAGCATGTGAGAGTCAGAATGCCAGCACCACCTGGCAAATGCTTTGCCGTCACGCTGTGACCAGCAGCCATGAGGCTTCACTCTCATATTCTTCTGGGTTTGTCAAATGCACAGCTACGTGTGGTTGGCAGTGTGCTGTCACAAGGTGATGGCGCCCGTATGCATAGTGTGTCACAACCTATGGACAACCCAAGAACGGTCGTCGTGAAGCCAATGTCTGCATTGAACTCTTCCTCAATGAGCTGACAAAATCGGCTTACAGAAGCAACAGTTGCCCAGAATAGTTTCCACGTTTCTTTCAGCAAATCGTGTAGGCTTGAGGTGTAGTAGCAGATTGTGTGTTATACTACGTAGGTGGCCACTTAGAGACACCTGCGCTTTCAATTACTGTCAGAAATCTGCAATGGTTGTAATCAGCCAGCAACTTCTGGTTGGAGTCGGTCCTGTTGGTTTGACACACGTCACAGAGCAGTATGTGATGTGCTGAAGCACAATTTCACCTTCTTGTTGTAGGTCCTGTTAGATTGCTAATCACTAATAGTGAGTGTTTAATGCAAGAGTCCAGAGCTGAATTTATGACTCAAGCTGTCAATGCTGTTGTCCTATCTGCTGCTGTTTTCCATTTGCCACTCCTAACTTCAGCCTATGTTCAGGCTGAACCAAGGTGGTTAATAAGCACCTGGACAGGCTGGCATTAGACCTTCAGCTCCCGCCCGGTACATTTGAATGAATTCATGCAGCACATGTGTACAATCATCATCAGCGACCATACATGGTATGCATATATATATGCATGTCTGCTAATGTTGTTTATAGTGTATACAGTTATTTGCAAACCTGACGCATACACTCGTAAGTTTATTGAACAAAACCCAAAAAGCTTTCTGAAGACATTTGTTCTTGTTCAAAGAATGATGTAAAAGGCAAACCCTTCTCTACAAAAATACAGACCGTTTGAACAAGACAAACCATTGGCGTCCAGACCTAAGCAATGTCTACCAAATACAAGACGACAAAAGCTGAAAAGTACTTGTAGTACTTGTACATTCATGCTGCAAGCACAGCCAGCATGACGGACAACGCAGCATAGCAGCAGACTGAGTTGTGCAGCAAAACAGGTCGCACACAGTTTCACTTGACAACTCTGTTGTGCATGTGTCAAGCATGCCATATGTGCAGCCAGGCTTCTGCCAGCAATAGTACACGGTTTCAAAAGCTGTGAACATTGGGTGCTACACACGACTGTAAGTGTGACAGCTGCAGCATGATGAAGCCATGTGACGTATACTTTGTGTTGACACAACTGCCTAAAGGTTCATGTGCTCGGGGGCCCCTGTCCTCATGCATTCCACTGGCAGACATTCATTGTCGAGGAAACGCTTCAACATTGGAGCTATTGGATGAGCTGCAATCAGCTCAGAGTCTACTTCCTCATCCTCATTTCAGGATCTGCAAAATCTCTGGTAGCCATGTCACTCTCGTGTCCAAGGTCAATACGCTGGCGTTTAGTCATCGGCAACTCCATGTCTGAGATGCCCTGCTGGCATACACACATGTTTTGTTGTGCTGTCCAACACAATGCAGAAGAGGCAAGCTCGCAACATCTCAGTGATATGTAACTTTCACCAAAAAGTTGTCGACAATGTTACCAATGGAGGGTAAGTACGTACCTGGACTGGCTGGACTTCAGAAATTGCAGTGACCTGCTCTTGATGCAAGCAGCCTTTAATGACCCCTAGGGCCATGCCTGGGCCATCAACAATGTGGTAGAAATTGGTGTGGTCATCCAGCCAGTAGAAGCAGTAGTGCTCGTTCAAATCTGTGACAATCACAATGGGCTTAAGGCGGCCTGAGAGCTGATTGGACAGCAGGAGCATGATCAAAGCTTGGTAATGGTCTTCCCGACTGGCTTTCTTCTTCAGCTCAAACACAATGCGCAGACCATTGGCTGGCTGATGAATGCGAGCTGCCTGCTTGAGGACAATGGCCACATCTATTGTGCCTGAAAACTCATATCCTAGCCGCTTAGCAAGACTTTTGACGCTGAACATTGTGGGATGGTGGTTGGCAACATCCACAGGCTGGTAATCCTGTGTATTCATGGGCAAATACTTTCCCATATGTAGCATGTACCGGTCTGCCTGAGTTCTTCCTAAACAATCATCCCAGACAACTCGAGGTGGCTTTTCTAGCTCAGTGGCAATAACATGTCCACTGTATGGAACAACAGTCAACCTGGCGTTTTCTTGAATTTCATTTCAGACCGCAGACCCCACTTTTGAGAGACTGACATAATTTTCTTGACCTGCTGTTCCACAAAGCCAAAGACTGTGTCAAGGTGTAACTGCTGTTCCTCAGACAGAGCAGATGCGCCTGCAACATTCAATACCAGTTCTCAGCATATAGTGTTGTGTTTGATATCTTGTGCCAAAAACAAGACTATGAACAACAGACTGCTTTGTGTTGCCAGAAGGTACAGCCCAAATCCAGTCTTCTGGTGATCCTGAACACACAGCATGTCGCCTCAGCAAAGCTATACATTTATACACATGATACACTTGCTGCAAAGGGTTGGGCAGCGGTTCTGTGACTTGTCAGCCCACCTGTCGTTCCCCCAGCAGCACGCCAGATGACCTTGGCACTTCCAATGGGCAGATTACAAGATTTGCTCAATTCCTGAGGGCTGCCAACTGCTAGAACCCAGCACGTGTACAATAGCCCTGATCCTTCAGCAGCTTGGCACAGCCGACAGGGTCGCCAAGATCAACAGCAACTGACTGCAGAAGATCGTCCAGCTGGTCCATCTGATGCTGCACAGCACAGAAGAGTAGAGCAAAACATGCTCCAGCTCAAGGCATGCAATCCTCAAAACTGTGAGGCATCATTGCATATTGACCAACTGCAAAAAGGTAGCCCAGCAAGGAAGTAGACACAGCATGTCTCAAGCAAAGAAATGCGAAGATGAGACTTACTTAAATGTCACATAGGAAGAGTCGGCATGCAGCTCAGAGCACTGTGAGGGAGACAGCACAGCCATATGGAAGAGGCAACTGTTGCAGCCTTTCCTGCAGCCAACGGCCTACAGATGCACACAGCCTTTTAAACATTTGGGTTGAACAAAAAACTGCAAACTTTTGCAAAAGTTTGTACGTTGCAGCAGGCATAAGGCTAAGGCCAAGCTTGGCAGCAAATATACAGTTACACAATCAAGGCGTGTCAAAAAGGTTCTGGTCACTTCACGGCTGGTCACTTCACGGCTGAAGGCCGTTTCTGTCCTTGTGAAGGTACAAAGCACAAAAGCACCAAGGACTCTTGCCTGTGTCTTATCAAACATAACCGGTACCAGTCGGCACAGTTCTAGCAACTAGACTCAGCTGACACCGCAGCTTCCAGACCAGTTATGACAGCGAGCCTCCAACGTCATGCAGCTCAGCCGTGATTGTACAGAGCGAAAGCTCACATCGTCAAGGCTGAGCTTGTAAAGCCAAGGGCATTTGCATTCAATTCGATTCGATATGTTTAATGTCCTGGGGGGGCAACTAAGACCCAACAGACAAAAAGTTCAGTTCAGTGAATCAAGAAAGGTACTTGTGATGTCTGATACAGCTCATAGCATGCA
>JAABUU010003424.1_pt1 | contig 20235 bp, 25 predicted proteins | sample 5559301 | NCBI WGS metagenome assembly JAABUU01 (sample SAMN10711884, study PRJNA513360) | rock metagenome | isolation source: Antarctica rocks | place: Antarctica: Victoria Land, Richard Nunatak white | reverse complement strand
TTGTCTCCACAACAAGCATCTCCCCCCACCACCCAAAACGCCGGGTGGCGTGTTGCCACAAATCAGGGGGTCAGTTTTGGACGCCGATCACCCTCTCAGGGGGTCAATCTTCCACGCCGATCTACACGCCCGGGCCATACATCGTGATGTGAGGAGGCGAGAAGAGCCGGAGCCTAACATCCGTAGCGGTCAGGTTCCCGGCGTTGTGCATGGTCAGCCGCAGCGCAGCCGTGCCCTCGACGAGCACGGCCCAGCGATGCTGATCAGTCAGGAACTGCTCCGCGATCGCTAGGTGCGGCCGGAACTGCGGATTGTGGATGGTGTCGTAGCGAAGCCCCTGAACAAGTCCAGGATGGCGTCGACTCGCACGCTCGGCTTGCTGTTCCCGGTAGGCAGCCTCTGCAGCATCCAGGCCGCAGCGTACATAGTCCTCAACATGCCCATGGCCCCGCTGCCGCCGGACCAAGCAGGGCTGGACAGGGGACACCTTCAGGATGGGCAGCCGGTTGCGCAAGGCCCTGAGCTCCCGCTCCAGCCCGTCGGCGCGCGCCTTCTCCGGGTCAGGCTCGGAGGCGAGACGAAGCCCATCATTCAGAATGAGAACCGGGATGCCGTGGTCCTCCAGCTTCATCTCAAGGCCGCCGTCGGCCGTGGCGACGAAGACCTGCCTCTCCCCGTCTCGGAGGGTCACCGCATGGGCGACGATCAGGTCGTCGCTGACCTCCTTGTCCAGGCCGAGCTGTTCGACCAGGGCCCGCGGCTCCTTCGCCTCGCGGTACAGGAAGACCCCGGGGCGGATCGGTTGGTCGATGCTGGAGAGGCACCCCCGGAGCCACGCCTCACGCTCCCCGGCCCGCTTCCGGATGCGCTTGTTCGGGTGCATGTCCTTCGCCTTCGATAGCTCCTTCCGGAGCAGGGGGTAGACGACCAGGAACACGCGCCGCACCCCGGTGAGCGCGGGCCAGTCGATTTGGCTCGGCGGCTGGAAATGCAGCAGGATGTTGGCGTCCAGGAGGACGTAGGCAGCGTCGGTCATGACCGTCGGGTAGGGGCAGCGCCGGTGGCGGCCAGGACCGCGTTGGAGATCCTATGCCCTCCGAACGGATCATCGACCGGACCGTGCTTCCTGCGCGATGCCGCGAGCACGCCGGCGATGTCCGTGAACGAGCCAGCGCGTGGCTCCTTGCCACCGGCCCGTCCGATGGCCAGGAGGACCTTGGGCACGACCTGCGTGGGGTCGCGGTCGATGGCGATGACGACGGAGCGGCAGCCGGACTCGCGTCTCCGGAGCTCGACCTCCACCCAATGCACCGTCCGCCCCCCCGCGACGATCCGCACCACGAGCGCCGTCCGCGCGCGGTAGATGTGCGGGATCAGGTTGCACCAGCGCAGCGCCGCCCCCGTGTCGCTGTCTCTGGGCGGGAACGGCCAGACCGGTAGCCCGTCCCTCCATGGGCTCTGCGCTTCGCCGGGGGCGACCGCCTCCCAGGACTCGATGCCCCCATCCACGGATGGCCTTCCCGACGCCTCGGCGAGCGCCGCAGCGAGCGCCGCAAACCGCGACGGGCCCGCGTCGGCGCCCGGCTCGCCCTCAACGTGGCGCAGTATCGCCACCCCGGCCGATCCGGGCTGCGGCGTGCCGGAGGACACGTGAGGCACGGGCTCGATGGCCCGGATGCGCCTGGCGCGCCGGGGCAGGGCGCCCGCCTCGAGAGGCATCCGGGACACCGGGGGGCCACCCTCGATCGCGGCTGCCGGGACTTCGAGGAACGTCGTTTCCGAGCCGATCCCAGGAGGCTCGGTGGCTGTCTCCTCCAGATCACCATCAGGCGCCGCCATCGGCCTCCCGCGGACCCCCGCCAATGCCGGCAGATCCGGCGGCGGTCCATCGGGCTGCTCGGCGTTGTTGTTGTCGAGCCTGAAATGCACGTGGGGCGGCATGCCTGCCGGGGGCACGGGCCAGGCGACGCCCACGATCACCAGCCCCAGGAACTTGTCGAGGACCCCGCCGGCACGGAGGTCCGGATAGAGCTGCAGGCCGCGCACCTGGATCCTCATGCGCGTCCATGCGTATGGGATGCCGGCCTCGATCCTGCCGGAGCCACCCGGGTCGTGCATCGTGTCCGGGTCTGGCCTCAGGAGGCGGGATAGCCTGTTCGCCGCGGCGCGCCCGCCGTTCGCGAGGTTCGCCAGCGAGGCCGCGGAGCGGCCGGTGAGGCCCGACCTCAGGCCGACCTGGTGCGACCCGTCGCCCCGCGGCCCGGTCCACTCCGGGTTGAGAAGCCTGCCCTCCACGAGGTCGAAGGGGCCGCTCAGGAGGGCGTTGGCCGCCAGGGACTCAGGCGCGAAAAAGAACCGGAACGTCTCGGAGCACGGCAGCACCAGCTGCCGCGCGCCATCGTGGACCACCACGCACCGTCCATTCTCGTAGCCGCCCAGGGGGTACGCGCTTGCCGGGAGGACGGTCCAAGGCACCCCGTCAGACCAGAACGCCGGGCGCGCCGCCGGGCTTTCCGACAGGCAGGCCGCCGGATCGGACGCCTGGCCCGCGTCGAAGCAGAAGGTGCGCTCCTCGAGCCTCAGCCAGCCCACGCGCTTGCCGTCGCGAACCAGCAGGCCCGGCGACAGCGCGGGCAGGTCGCCCGGATGGACCTGCACGACCGCGTCGGCTTCCTTGCCGCCGGCTCGGAGCGCTTCGCCGGCCGTCGGCAGCCTGCTTGGGTCGGACCCTTCCGGCAGGGGTGACAGGAGGACATGGACGAACGGGGTCCCGGTTCCTCCGCCATCTGTCTTGACCTGGTCGATCCAACGCACCCACCAGAGCCGGCCGTCCTGAGGATAGCCCAGGTGCCTCGCGCCGATGGAGATCGGGCGCGGTCCGCCTGCAGTACCGCGCGGGCCGTGCCGGGACGGGTCAGTCATCCGATGCGGTCATATGCCGGCCGCTGCTTCAAGGGTTCGGGGCCGCTCTCGACATTCGCACCGGGGATCGCCATCCCGGAACACTACTCCAGGATTTCGATGTGGAGTCCAGGCAATCGGTAGAATTAACAGATACGCGCCTCCGCCATGCGGTCGTGGCGCACGGTGTTGTCGCTGGCGATGTCCTGCGGGCGGATCACGCCGCTGACCTGCAGCTCGCGCAACTCGCTGTTCACCCGCACCTCCTGCCGGGCGGCGACGGCCAGGTTGCCGTTGGGCAGCACCTGGGTGATGACGCCGGCCAGGCGGAGAGTGACGCTCTCCGCCCGGGTGATGGCGCCGGTGCCCGTGGAGTTGCCGGCGCTGTTCGCCGACACCAGGGTGCTGAGGTTGGCGGCGCGGGCCAGGATGCGCGGCGCGCTGGCCTCCAGCCCGAACAGGTTGGGCAGGCCCATCGTCTCGCTGCCGGTGCGGCCTTCGTTGCTTTTGTTCGTGAGCGCCGCGCTGTCGGTGATGCTGACCAGGACGGTCACGATGTCGCCGACCTGCGCTGCGCGCTGATCCTTGAAGAAGGCGCGGCTGCCGGTGCGCCACAGGCTGTTGGCCTCGGCCGGCGCTGTTTGGGTGCGGGGCATTGGCATGCTAATCGGGCGGTAGGAGGGGTCCGCGGTGGGATCGCTGCTGGGCGTCATGCTGGGCGGCCGGCCGATCTCGGACAGCCGGGTCAGGGTGCCGCAGCCGGGCAGGAGGAGCACGGCCGCCAGGCCGCCGTGCAGGGCGGAACGGCGGAGCGTCTTCTGCCAGCTTGTGGGCTGGCTTTTGGCGGATGGCGCTGCGCTGATCCGCCCTACGGGTTGAGGGTGCTGCATGGGGCCGCTCATCGTGCGGCCAGCCGCGGCAGGGCGAGGTTTCCGGCCGGCACCGGCTGCGAGCCCGGCAGCACACGGGCCTTGCCGGGTCCAGTCACTTCGGCCTCGACCATGACTCGGGTTACCGGGTTTATTACCCGGACGCGCTCGCCGAGGCCGGCAGGCTCGGTTGCGACCCCTGTGGCCGTCAGTTGGATGCCGGGACCGTCCAGCGCCAGCAGCATCGGCGTCCCCTTCGCTACCAGCACCGGCCGGCCGAGGTCGGCGATCAGCAGCGGCTGGCCCGGCTGCACCGGGCGGCGCAGGGCCTGGCCGACTGCCTCGGCCGACGTGCGGACGACCTCGCCGCGGGCCAGGACGGCGTTCATGCGGGTCCATTGCAGGTCGGACGCCAGCACCACGTCGCCGGGCAGCATGCGCCGGCGCGGAACCGGCAGCTCCACCATTTCCTGCACGCGGCCGGACAGGCGGATTTGGGCCGCGGGCACGCCGTCCGCCGAGATGGAGAGGAGTGCGATGAAGCGGCCGGTGCCGGCGTCGTATTCGAGTTGGGTGACGTCCAGCGACGGCTTGGCGTCCAGCGGCACCATCGGGGTGGTGAACCCCGGCAGCTCCAGGTCGGCGTCGTGCGGCGCCCCGTTGCCGGCCAGCGCGGCACGCAGCGGCGCCAGCACGTCGTCCCGCCCCAGGCTGCGTCCGGGGCGGTCCAGCACGGCGCGGTCGGCCGGGCTGGCGGGCTGCCAGTCCACGCCGAACTGCCGGGCGATGGCGGCGAGCTGCGCGGCCTCCACGGTGATCCGGCTGCCGGGCGCCGGTGCTGGGCCGAGCGCGCGGTCCAGTCCCGCGGCCTCGAACAGATCGGACAGGCGGACGACCGGGCCGGTCAGGGTGGTAAAGGGTTTCAGCGTGGCGGCGGCGGCGGGCATGGCCAGGCTTGCAAGCAAGCTGGCCAGAACCAGCCGGGATGGACGGAGTGGCTGCCTTCTCCCTCTCCCTCCGGGAGAGGATTGGGGTGAGGGAGGCCGCGCAGGGCAGATAGGGCCACGGCCAGTATTGTTTCGGTCCAGATCGGCGAGGTGTGCCCTTGCTGCCTTTCCCTCACCCCGACCCTCTCCCGGAGGGAGAAGGATGCAGGCTGGTGCCGATTTGCGTTCCGTTACAGGGGGCTTGCCGATGGCTGCGTCGCTGGCCGCATCGCGGTGGGGGGCAGTGGTCTTTCTATGCGTCATCATGCTCACCGCAGGTTGGTCAGAGTGGATTGCATCTGGTCCGAGGTCGTGATGACCCGGCTGTTCATCTCGTAGGCGCGCTGCGCTGTGATGAGGTTGGTGATCTCGGTCACCACGTTGACGTTGCTGGTTTCGATGAACCCCTGCATGACGCTGCCGAAGCCTGGGCTGCCCGGCACCCCCGTCACCGCGGCGCCCGAGGCGGCGCTGGCGACCAGCAGGTTGTCCCCCTGCGCATCCAGCCCGGCGTCGTTCGGGAAGGTCGCCAACTGCACGGTTCCCACGGTTTGCGGCGCGGTGGTGCCGTCTATCTTGACCTGAACCTCGCCGGCGACGTTGATCGTCACGTCCTTGGCGTTGGTTGGGACGGTGATGCCGGGCGCCACCGGATACCCGTCGGCCGTGACGATCTGCCCGTCGGGCGACAGGCTGAAGGTGCCGTCGCGGGTATAGGCCGTCTCACCGCTCGGCAGCGTCACCTGGAAATGGCCGTTGCCCTTGATCGCCAGGTCGAGGCTGTTGCTGGTCTGCTGCAGGCTGCCCTGCTCGTTGATGCGGTAGATCGCCGCGGTCTTGACCCCCAGCCCGACCTGCGCGCCGGACGGGACGACCGTGCCGGTGTCCGAGCTGTTGGAGCCGACCCGGCGCAGGTTCTGGTAGATCAGGTCCTGGAACTCGGCCCGGCGGCGCTTGAACCCGGTCGTGGTCATGTTGGCGATGTTGTTGCTGATGACCTCGACGTTGGTCTGCTGCGCCTGCATGCCGGTGCCGGCAATGTCGAGCGAGCGCATGGGCTAGGCACCCCGCAGGGTGATCTTGTCCATGGCGGACTGCATCCGGTCGGCCTCGCCCTGCACGAGTTGGCTGGTGAACTGGAACTGCCGCAGGTCATTCATCATGCGCGTCATCTCCATGACCGGCTGCACGTTGCTGTCCTCGACGGCGCCCTGGATCAAATGCGGCTGAGCGACGGGGGTGGTCGGGCCGTCGGCGCGCACGGTCCGCGCGCCTTCGGCCGTCATGCGGTTGGGGTCGTCCGGCTGGACGAGGCCGATCTGGCCCAAGCGGCCGTTCTGGCTGCTGATGCTCCCGTCCGCGGTGACCGTAATGCTGGTGTCCGCCGGCGACAGCCGCACCGGCTGCCCCGCCCGGTCCAGCAGCGCGTTGCCATCGGCGTCGCCCAGCCGCCCGTCCGGCATCGGCGTGAACCGCCCGGCGCGGGTCAGCCGCGGACCGCGCGGCGTGTCCACCGTGAAGTAGCCGTTGCCCTCGACGGCCAGGTCCAGCGGGTTGCCGGTGTGCTGCACCGGCCCGGCCTGCTGGTCCCGGTAGGTCGCGCGGTCCTGGGTGAAGGCCACCGTGCCGCCGCCGCGGGGCGAGTCGGTGTGAGTCTGCCGGCTGAGCCAGTCGCTGAAGACCACCCGCTCCGCCTTGAAGCCGGGGGTGCTGGCGTTGGCCAGGTTGGTGGCCGTCACGTCCAGCGCGCGCTGTTGCGCGATCAGCCGGGACAGGGCGACGTTGGTGGTGAGTTCCATGCGGGCCTCCGAAACGTTGCAGGAGTTTGCAGGACCCAGCGCAAGGCGCGTACCAGCCTTGCAGGCCCGCCGGATGGGCGTTTCCTGCCGCCGCCAGCCGCCGCCCGGCTGAAATTGCCGGGTCGCAACCGTCACTCACCGATCGTTAACGATTTCGGGCCAGGGTGCGGGGGGCAACGGAGATGCGGCGCATGGCCAAGAAGGCAGCGGTAGAGGGGGCGGTGGACGGCGCTGCCAAGAAGGGCGGCAAGCGCAAGCTGCTGCTGATCCTGGTGCCCGTCCTGCTGCTGGGCGGCGGCGCGGGCGCGTGGTTCTCCGGCGTGCTGCCGCGGCTGCTCGGCCACGGGGAGGGCGCGGCGCACGGGGAACATGCGGAGCATGGGGAACACGGCGCCCCGGCCGGGGAGAAGGCGGAGGCGAAGGCGCCTGTCTTCATGGACCTGCCCGACATCGTCGCCAACCTGAACGCCGGCCGCCGGGCCGCCTTCATCAAGCTGAAGGCGAAGTTCAAGCTGTCGAAACCGGAGGACGCCGTCGCGGTCCAGGCGGCGATGCCGCGGATCGTGGACCTGTTCCAGTCCTACTTGCGCGAAATGCGTCCGGAGGAGCTGCGCGGCACCGCCGGCACCTATCGTCTGCGGGAGGAGCTGATTGCCCGCGCCAACATCGCCGCCCCTCCGGCGCGCGTGCTGAACGTGCTGTTCACGGAAATGCTGGTCCAATAGCGGACTAGGAAAGGAAATCCCAGGATGGGAACGTTGGATTGGGTGCTGGAGATCGTGCTGATCGGCTTGCTGCTGGTGACATTGCTGCACGCCTTGCGGCTGGAGCGCGCGCTGGCTGTATTGCGGCGGGACCGGACGGCGCTGGGGGACGCGGTCGCCGGGTTCGACCTAAGCGCGCGGGCGGCGGAGCAGGGCATCGGCAAGCTGAACAGCTTGACGGGCGAGGCGGCGCAGCAGGTGGCCCGCAAGATCGAGCAGGCGTCCGCGCTCAAGGACGACCTGGCGTTTTTGGCTGAACGCGGCGAGCACCTGGCCGACCGGCTGGAGGCCGCAGTGCGCGCCGGCCGGGCGATGGAGGGCATGAAGACGGCGCCCGGCGGCGACGCCGCGCCGCGCCCGCGCAGCAGCGCCGAGCGCGACCTGCTGCATGCAATGCGGGGCACGCGATGAGCCGGCGCTGGCTGTCCGTGATTGCGGCCAGGCGTCCGGGGGGGCTGCCGGTGTTCCGCCCGCTCCCCTTGGCGTGCGTGGCGATGGTCCTGCTGCTGGGGGTCAAGACGCGGGAGGTCTTGCACGCCCTTGGCGGCGCTCCGGCGGCATTGCTGAGCGCCGGCCGTGCCGTGGTGCCCGCCGCGGCGGCGGCTTCGCACGAGGCGGCGCCACCACCGGCGCCAGCCAAGCCGGCGGCGTCCCACGCCCCGGCCCACCCGGACGCAGCTAGGTCCGACCGCGCCCGCACCGATGCACCCGCGGCTGCGCCGGCCGCACCGGTGTCGTCGATGCCGCCCGTGCCGACGGAGCCGCCGGTCAGCGAAAGCGAGCGTGCCCTGCTGCTGGACCTGCGCGCCCGGCGCGGCCAGATCGAGGCGCGGGAGCAGGCCCAGGCCATACGCGACGCCGTGCTGGCCGCTGCCGAGAAGCGGATTGGCGAGCGTGTCGAGCAACTGCAGGCGCTGCAAGCCAAGCTGGAAGCGATGGAGGCTGCCCGGCATGAGCGGGATGAGGCGAATTGGCGCGGCCTGGTCAAGACCTATGAGGTCATGCGTCCGCGCGATGCCGCCGTCATCTTGAACGAGATGGAGATGCCGGTGCTGCTGCAGGTGCTGGACCGCATGAAGGAGGCCAAGGCCGCGGCGCTGCTGGCCGCCATGCTGCCCGACCGCGCCCGGGCTGCAACCGCGCAGTTGGCGGCGATGCGGAGCCGCGCGGTCGCGCCGCCGATGCTGCCGGGCGCCGTGCCGCTGCCTGCCGTGCCGCCCCTGGCCGCGCCGCCTGGTGCGGCAGCCGGCACGCCGGCTGTGGCGGGATGACCGCCGTGCGGCGCCGGGCCGCCATCCTCGCCTCCATCATGACAGTGGCGGCATCTTCTGCCTTCGCCGGTGATGCGGGCGTAGTGCAGGCGATCAACCACCCCGGGTTTGGCCGTCTGGTGTTCGAGTTCGCCGGACCGACCCCCTACAACCTTGTTGTGGACGGCGACCGGGTGATCGTCGTGTTCGAGGGGGCGCCCGTCATCACCAGCCCCGGGGTCCTGCCGCGCAACGTGCGCGGTGTCCAGGGCGGGCAGGGGGCGGCCACCCTGCTGCTCAGCCCCGGCGCCCGGGCGCGGGCGGCCGTGATCGGCAACCGGGTGGTCATCGACGTGCTGGATCCTCCGCGGGGACAGCGTGGGCCGGCTGGCCGGACGGCGCCGTTCCGTCCGGCGCCCACCGTGGCGCCGGCAACCCCGCCGAACGCTGCACCAGCCGTGCCGGTGGAGCAGGAGGCGCTGTCGAACGCGGCGCCGGCCGCCCCGGTCAAGACTGCACCGGGGCCGAAGGCTGAGCCGGCGCCCACGCCCAAGCTCCCCGCGCCGAAGGCGGAGGCGGTTCCGGAGGCCCCGGGCGCCAGTCTCGGGCGCAAGCCTGCGGCACCCGGCGCGGATGCCGGCCCCGCCGTCGCTGCGGCTGCGGCTGCTGTGGAGGCCGCGGCTCAGCCGGCGTCGCCGCAAGCGCCGCTGGCGTCCAAGCCGGAGCCGTCCATGCTCGCCTCCGTGGTGGTGCTTGCCGAACCTGGCACCGGCGCGGCGGCCTTGCGGCGTGGCGACAGCGTCCTGATCGTATTCGATGGCCCAGCCGAGGTGGACGAGGCGCGCCTGCGCCGCCTGCCCGGGTTCGCTGACGCCACGGTGCAGCAGGGTCCGGCGGCGACGACGCTGCGGGTTACGCTGGCATCCGGCTCCGTCGCCCTGACGCGGGAAGCGCCGGGATGGCGCATCGTCCCGTCGCCACTTCCCTGCAGGACAGGAGACGCCCAGGCGGCCGGGGCTGTCGTGCCGGAGCAGGCCGGCGCCGACGTCTTGTTCAAGATGGCGCAGCCGGGCCGTGTGGTCGCGGTTGCCGATCCGGCCACCGGCGGAGGCTTGCTGGTCGGCACCGTCAATCCCGCTACCGGTCCTGCCGATGGCTTGCTGGCTGGCGCCAATGTCCCGGGCGCGGCTATCCTGCCGACTTGGGCCGGCGTTGCCGTCGAGCCATTTTCCGATGACCTGGTGCTGCGTGCCGCGCTGGGCGGGTTCGTGCTGTCGGCATCCAGCGCGGCAGCGGTTGCGCCTGCCCCGCCGGCTGCCCTGACCCGGCGGTTCGACTTCCCCGACCAGCCGGTTTCGGCGCTGATGCAGCGCCTCCGCGCTGCGACGGCGGCTGGGGCGGCTGGGGCGGCTGCGGCGCCGCGTGCGCGCACCCCCGGTCGTGTCGCTGCTGCCCAGGCCATGCTGGCGCTAGGCCTTGGGGCGGAGGCGCAGTCGGTGCTGTCCCTGGTCGCTGCCGACGATCCTGCGCCGCCTCCGGACGTGGCGGCGTTGTCCGCCATCGCCGGGCTGCTGGCCGGGCGCGTGACTGCTGCCCCAGGGCTGGATGCCGCCGCGCTGGATGGCTCGGACGAGATCGCGTTGTGGCGCGGCGTGCGCGACGCGATGCTGGGCCGCACGGAGGCAGCGGCGCGGGTGCTGCCGGGGCTGATGCCGCTGGCGCTCGCCTACCCGGCGCCGCTGCGGGACCGAGTGCTGCCGATTGTTGCGGAAACGGCGGTGCTGGCTGATGATCCCGCCGCGGCGTCCTTGCCTGACCTGCCGCATCTCGGCTTTGCCCGCGCGCTGCAATTCGAGCGGCGCGGGCAGGCGTATCAGGCGCTTGCGTCGTATGACGCGCTCGCGGCCGGACAGGACCAGCTTGACCAGGTACGTGCCGGCGCGGCCGCGGTGGAGCTGCGCCTTGCGACGGGACGGATGGACGCCGCCCAGGCCGCGGCGGCAATGGCTCGGCTGGTCGCAACCTGGCGCGGCGATGCGCGGGAGGCAGCAACCCGGATGCGTGCGGCGGAGCTGCACGGCAAGGCCGGCAACTGGCGCACCGCGCTGGACTTGCTGCGCGAAACCGAGGCGTTGTTCCCGGATGCCAAAGCGGCGATACGGGCGCGCATGGTGGGGGTGTTCAACGGCTTCCTGGCCGGGGCCGACGTGGTGGCGCCGCTGGACGTGATCACGCTCGTCGCCGAGTATGCCGACTGCATACCGTCCGGTGCGGACTTGGCTGGGCTGCTGACGGACAAGCTGCTGGACCTTGACCTGCCGGCCCGTGCCCGCGCGATTTTGGAGCCGCGTGTCGCGGCGGCAACGCCGGGTCCCGTGCGGTCCGGGCTTGGCTACCGGTTGGCGGCGCTGCAGTTGGAGGCCGGGGAGGCCGAGGCGGCGGGACGGACGCTCACTGCGACCGAGCTGGCCGGATTGCCCGAACGGCTGGCGGGCGAACGTCTGATGCTGGGCGCGCGCATCAAGGCGGCGCGCGGCGATCCGTCTGGCGCGGCGGCACTCCTGGCCACGGCGGGAACAGCGGCGGCGGACGAGCTGCGCGCCAGGATATTGGAGCAGGCAGGCGATTGGCGCGGCGTGCTGGCGGCGCTCGACAGCCTTTCGGGCCGGGTGCTGCCGCCGGATGGCCCCGTGCCGGACGACCAGGCCGACCTGGTGCTCCGCCAAGCCAGCGCCGCCGTCCAGCTTGGCGACGCCGGCGTGCTGCGCGCACTGAACGGGCGTTATGCTGCACGCTTGTCCGGGGCGCGCGCGGACCTGTTCCGCCTTTTGACAGCGTCCCCGGTCGGCGGAGTCGGCGACCTGCCGCGTGCAGGCCGGGAGATTGCCCTGGCCCGCGCCGCGTCTGGCCCGATCCGGTAACGGGCATTCCATACCTGCAACGATTGGCGGCTCCCCGTTACGCGCGCGGCTCGTAGCCCCAAATTCACTTGCGTTGCTGCGCCCTTAGCCTTAGATCGTCGGCTCTTGGCCCTAGGGTGCGATCCCGCACAACAGGCCGTCTACTGGTTTGGGGGTACGTGATGAACGCACTTGCTCAACTGGGGATGGTCTCGGAACTTCCGAGCGAAAACCAGACGATTGCAAGCTTTCGGTCCTTTGAGGGCGAGGACCGGAAAGATTATTTTGTGGAGCGGGACGGCGTGAGGTTTGCCGGTACCCATCTTCTAGTTGATCTCTGGGGAGCGACCAATTTGGCCGATCCCTCACTGATTGACGCGGCACTGCGTGACGCGGCGATCCGTGCAGGGGCAACAATACTGCATAGCCATTTCCATCACTTCACGCCAAATGGCGGGGTGTCGGGCGTGGTCGTGCTGGCGGAAAGCCATATCTCAATCCACACCTGGCCGGAGCGGAATTTCGCTGCGGTGGACATCTTCATGTGCGGCGCTTGCGACCCGCATGATGCCGTGCCTGTCCTGCAGAACGCGTTCCATCCCGAGCGCATCGTGCTGGACGAGCAACGGCGCGGGCGCGTTTCCTAACAACAACCAACCACAGCGCTGTCCTGAGCCGGCCTTCACAGGTCTGGGATGGCGCTGTGTGTTTGTTGGGGATGCCGGCATGGGCAACTGGTTAAATGAAACGCTGTATCCCGATTGGGGTCAGCGGTTTCGCGTTTTGCGTGAGCTGGCCCGAGTCCGCAGCGAATACCAAGATATCCGGGTAATCGAGACGGCCTCGCACGGCAGGGTGCTGGTGCTGGACGGGGCGGTTCAAATCACCGAGGTAGATGAATTCGTCTATCAGGAGATGCTTGCCCATGTGCCGTTGCTGGCACATGGCGCGGCTCGGCGCGTGCTCATCATTGGCGCTGGCGACGGCGGCGTGCTGCGCCGGGTCCTGCAGCACCGTACGGTCGAGCAGGCCGTCATGGTCGAGATTGACAGCGAAGTCATACGCCTATCGCGCGAATACCTGCCCGGCATCGGCGGCGACGCTTGGACCGATCCGCGCGCCCAGGTGATCGTTGGCGACGGGATCGCCCATGTAGCTGATGCCGCGCCAGGGTCCTACGACGTCATCATCGTGGACAGCACCGACCCTGTTGGCGTGGGTGAGGCTTTGTTCACCGAAACGTTTTACGCCGATTGTGCGCGGGCGCTGTCACTGGCCGGGTTGGTGGTAAACCAATCCGGCGTGCCGTTCATGCAGCCGGAAGAGCTGCGGGTGACGAGCCTGCGCCGTGCCCAGGCCTTTCGATTCGTATCGGCGTATATCGCGGCAGTGCCGACCTATGTCGGCGGGCTGATGGCGCTCGGCATCGCCGCAAAAGCGCCTGGGTTGGACCGGATTGCCGCCCAGGAGATCCGAGGTCGTGCTGCTAGGGCCGGCATTCTCGGACGGACCCGGTATTGGACGCCGGACATCCATGCCGGCGCCTTCAACCTGCCGCCCTACATTGCGAAACTGCTGCCTTAAGCAGGCCGGGACGGTTAGGAAAGCGGGTATCCGACAGGTGAGCCAACCGGCGCCTGGCCCGACTAAGCAGGCTTACGCGGCCCGTCACACAGACGGCCTACCGTCGTGCCAGGCCGCGCAAACCTGCTTGGCTTCTCATCTATGCGCCAGACCTCCAGAGGTTTGCTTAGCGCCCACTGCCGGCCACGCTAGTCTTTTGAGGGTGCCTGCTCGTGCTTGCTGCCGCCAGGCTCCAGCGTTTCGGCGCCGCTGCGGGTGCCACCGAACTTATCGGCGCCGCCGGAGTCCTCGGTGCCGGGCTTCTTGTGGTTGCCGGTGTCCTGCTGGTCATCCGTGTGCTTGATCGTCTCTTCGGTGTGGGGCTGCTTCACGATGACGCTCCTGTTGGCTGAACCATGCCAACGCGCCGCTGCGCCCAGGTTTCCCCCAGGTTTTCCCTCGGCGTCAGGGCAACACGAAGCTCTGCACCAGGCTGCCCGATACCAGCCGCCACCCATCGGCCAGTACGAAGAAGATCAGCTTGAACGGCAGCGACACGGCGTTGGGCGACACCATCATCATGCCGAGGCTCATGAGCACGCTGCCGATTACCAGGTCTATGACCAGGAACGGCAAATAAAGCAGGAAGCCCATCTCGAACGCCCGGCGCAGCTCGCCCACCATGAAGGCCGGCACCAGGGCGCGCCACCCAGCTTCATCCGGTGTGGCGGGCGCTGGCATGTTGGCCATGTCCAGGAAGAGCTGCAGGTCGGCGCCGCGGACGTTTGCGGCCATGAAGCGGTGGAACGGCTCCGCCGCGAGCTTCAGCCCCTCGATCTCGCCCACCGTGCCTTGCGTCATGGGCTGGAGGCCGGCGGTCCAGGCCTGGTCCATCGCGGGCTGCATGACGAAGAAGGTCAGGAACAGCGCCAGCCCGACCAGCACCGTGTTGGGCGGCGTGCCCTGTGCGCCGATGGCGCTGCGCAGCAGGGACAGCACGATGATGATGCGGGTGAAGGCGGTGCTCATCACCAGCAGGCTGGGGGCCAGGGACAGCAGCGTGACCAGCGCGGTCAATTGTACCAGCCGCCCTGTCGCACCGGCCTGTCCGGCGGCGCCGAGGTCTATGCTGACCGATTGCGCCCCGGCTGGGCCGGGCAGGAGCAGCATCGCGGCGAACAGCGCCAGGCAGGCCAGCAGCAAGGGCCAGCGGCGCGCGCTCATGCTCCGGCATCCCGTGCCGGCAGCCACGCGACCACCACGTCGGCGCCGCCGCCGGTCAGCAGCAGCAGGTCGCGTCCGTCGCAGGCGACCAGGTGCAGGCGCCGGGTCCGGTCCAGTGCCAGGGCTTCCCGCAGTTGCAGCCGCCGCCCAGTGCCGGGCCGGGCCAATCCGGCGGCACGCACACCGCGCGCGCCGAGCCATACCAGCCCTAGCACGACGGCCAGGGCGCCGAACGCCGTCAGGGTTTGCAGCGAGTCCATGTCAGGGCCTTTTGCCGGGGTTGAGTCATGCCGGGGCGTCCGCCCTCAGCGTGGCGCCGAGCAGGTCAAGCTCGGTGAGGATCGCCGCCAGTTGCGGGCGGGCGAGGCGGCCCTGGACCGGCAGCAGATCCAGCGTCTTGGCGCACAGCAGGCCGACGGTTTCATCTAATCCCGACAGGTCCACCCGCCGGCCGGACCCGGCCAGGGCGCGGGCGATGGCGACGGTGTGCTGCACCTGCTCCGCCAAAGCCTGTTGCAGGGCGGCGGGATCGGCGGGCGGGGTTGGCCAGGGGTCGGGAGCTGTGTTCACGGGAGCATCCTGACACCGCCGGGTTAATGATCCCTTTCTGGCCGCCTACACCGTCCATTAACCTTCCGATGCGATCCTGCATCACGCGGCATTGGTGTGCGGCATTGGAGGCGTGGGATGGATGCAGGGGTGCTGCCGACCGACATCGGCGTGTTCCGGCTGGCGGAGCGCCGGCTGGCCTGGGCGGGGGAGCGGCAGGCGGTCCTGGCGCAGAACGTCGCGAACGCCAATACGCCGGGCTACCAGCCCCGGGACATCGCGCCCTTCGCCGCGGTGCTCGGCGCAATGTCGCCCGGTTTGGCTGCCACCGACCCCGGCCACATGCAGCCGGCTGCAGGCATGGCCGGGATGGGGCATAGCCGTCCGCGGGAACGCGCGCCGGACGGCAACGCGGTCTCGTTGGAGGATCAATTGATGAAGGTGGCCGACACGTCCAGTGCGCAGGAGTTGGTGGCGAACCTGTATCGCAAGTATCAAGGGCTGTTCCGCACCGCGCTGGGCCGGGGGGGCTAGCCGATGGACATCGCCAAGGCCCTGGCTCTGTCCGCCCGCGGCATGGATGTGCAGACTGCACGGCTGCGGACCATTGCCGAGAACCTCGCCAACCAGGACACGACCGGCTCCAAGCCCGGTGCCGAGCCTTATCGCCGCAAGCTCATCACGTTCGAGAACCGGATGGACTCCGCCCTGGGCACCGAGGCCGTGCGGGTCCGCAACATCGCGCCTGACCGGGGCGAGCTGCCGAAGCGTTACGATCCGTCGCATCCGGCGGCGGACTCCGCCGGCTATGTCCTTACGCCGAACGTCAACAGCTTTGTCGAGGTCATGGACATGCGCGAGGCGCAGCGCGCCTACACCGCCAACCTGAACGTGATGGAGGCGACGCGCTCCATGCTGACCCGCACGATCGAGCTGCTGAAGTGACGATCCCCAGCATCACCGTCACGCCGTCCGGCGCCGCGGGCGCCTATGCGCGGGTGCAGTCGGGCGACCTGGGCGGGGCGTCGGGCGCGTCCGGCGGCGGCTTCGGCGACGTACTGAGCCGCGCGCTGTCGGGCGTCGTGGACGCCGGGCACCAGGCGGACGCCAAGTCCATGCAGGCCATTGCCGGCCACGGCAACCTGACCGACGTCGTCACTGCGGTGTCCCGTGCCGAGCTGGCCTTGCAGTCCGCAGTCGCCATCCGCGACCGGGTGGTGCAGGCGTATCAGGACGTCATGCGGATGCCGATCTAGATGCTGTCGTTAGGGGCGGCATGATGGACGACGCCGGGGTGGCAGCGGCGCTGCGGGAGACCTTGCTGGTCGTGCTCAAGCTGGGCGGCCCGCCGCTGCTGGCGATGCTGGCGGTGGGACTGATCGTGTCGCTGGTTCAGGCCGTCACCCAGATCAACGAGACGACGCTGGTGTTCCTGCCCAAGGCGCTGGTGCTGGGCGGCATGATGGCGCTGCTGGGACCATTCATGATGGCGACGCTGTCGGATTTCACCCGTGTGCTGATGGAGCGGCTGGTGCTGGCCGGCGGCGGATGACTGCCGCCGACGCGGCGCTGCTTGCGGCGCTGCCGGGCTGGGCCTTCGCCTTCGTTCTGGTGCTGAGCCGTACCGGCGCCGTCGTCATGCTGATGCCCGGCTTGGGCGAGTCAGAGCCGCCCGCCGTCGTGCGGGCTGGGCTGGCAGTGGTCATCACTCTCCTGCTGCTGCCCGGCGTGGTGCCGCTGGTGCCGGGGGTGCCCGAGGCGGGAGCGTCCAGCGCCGGCATGGTCGCAGCGGAGCTGCTTGTCGGCGTGATGCTGGGCTGGCTGGCGCGGCTGCCGGCGCTGGCGCTGGGCATGGCGGGCGCGGTCACATCCTACATGCTGGGCTTGTCGAGCGTGGTGCAGACCGACCCGGCGCTGGGCGGGCAGTCCGCGGCGCTGGGCCGGCTATTCGGGCTAGTCGCGCCGGTGCTGGTGCTGTCCACCGGGTTGTATGCGCTGCCGTTGCAGGCGCTGAGCGGCAGCTACGGCCTGTTCCCGCCGGGCACGCTGCTGCCGGCGGGTCCGCTGGCGGACAGCGTGACGGCGGCGGTCGGCGCCTCGTTCGGGCTGGCGATGCGGCTGGCGGCGCCGTTCCTGCTGGCTGGGCTGCTGTGGCAGGCGGCGCTGGGAGTGTTGGCCCGCCTGGCGCCGCAGTTGCAGATCTACTCTGCGGTGACGGCGGGGCAGATCCTGGGGGGCCTGGCGCTGCTGGGGCTGTTGGCGTCGCGCATCCTGGAGGCCTGGCTGGACGGGGTGTCCACCGCCTGGCAGCTCCTGCCGGGGCTGTAGCGTGGCGGATACCGAGGACCGCACGCTTCCAGCCAGCGAGCAGCGGCGGCTGCAGGCGCGGGAGGAAGGGCAGGCGCCGTTGTCGCGGGAGGTCGTCAGCCTGGCTGGGCTGGGCGCGTCCGGCGCGATGCTGGGCTGGGGGATGCCCGCGCTGCTGCATGGGATGACCGGCACGCTGCAGGGCATGATGACGGACATGGATGCCGGGACGGGCACGGCGCTGCGGACGGCGGCCACGGCGCTGCTGCTGCTGGCCGGGCCGGTACTGGCCGCGGCGGCTGCGTCTAGCGCCGCCGCGGTGCTGCTGCAGACCGGCGGCTTGGTGCACGGCGCGGCGCTGATGCCGGACCTGTCGCGGCTGAACCCGCAGCGTGGCCTGGGCCGCATCTTCAGCCTGGACTCTGCGGTCGAAACCGTGAAGTCGCTGGTGAAGGCCGGGGTGCTGGCCTGGGCGATCTGGCACGGCATGACGGGCGTGCTGCCCGGCACGACGGCTGTGCTCGCGCTGCCGCCGGGCGCGCTGCTGGAGCGGCTGGCGGCGGAGGTCCGGCACATGCTGCTGCTGGTGCTGGGCTGCCAGGCGGTGATTGCCGCGGCGGACACTGGCTGGGTCCGCTACCGGTTCAGCGCCCGGATGCGCATGAGCCGGCAGGACCAGATTGACGAGCACAAGCAGTCCGAGGGCGACCCGTCGCACAAGGCCAAGCTGCGCGCCATACGTCGTGCCCGCGCCAAGCGCCGCATGATGGCCGCCGTGCCTACGGCCACCGTGATCATCACCAACCCTACCCACTACGCCATTGCGCTGGCCTATGACCGCGGCGGCAACGGTGCGCCGAAAGTAGTGGCCAAGGGCATGGACGAGGTTGCGGCACGCATCCGCGCCCTGGCGGCGGAACACCGCGTGCCGATGGTTGCCAACCCGCCGCTGGCGTGGGCGCTGCACAAGGTCGAGCTGGACTCGGAGGTGCCGGCGGAGCACTTCAAGGCGGTGGCGGAGATCATCGCCTACGTCTGGCGGCTGCGTGGGCAAGCTGCCGGGCGGCGTTAATGTTCTTGTATTGTTCTTGAAGTTCGCGCTAAACGAAACATATCTACTCGTAAGCTGACTTGAACAACGCACGGTTGCAGCGCCATTCCGTGATATGACATTCTCCGGTCGAGGATGGCGCCGGCGCCGCAGCCTGCACGACAAGGATCAATCATGGACAAGAACAAGGCGTTGGACGGCGCGCTGGCTCAGATCGAGCGGGCGTTCGGCAAAGGCTCCATCATGCGCATGGGCGCGAAGGCCGGGGACCAGCAGATCGAGACGGTGCCGTCCGGCTCGCTCGGCCTGGACCTGGCGCTGGGCATCGGCGGGCTGCCGAAGGGCCGGGTGATCGAGATCTACGGGCCGGAAAGCTCAGGCAAGACCACTTTGGCGCTGCACGCCATTGCGGAGGCGCAGAAGCGCGGCGGCACCTGCGCCTTCATTGACGCGGAGCATGCGCTGGACCCGATCTATGCCCGCAAGCTCGGCGTGGACGTGGACAACCTGCTGCTGAGCCAGCCCGATGGCGGCGAGCAGGCGCTGGAAATCTGCGACACCCTGGTGCGGTCGGGCGCAGTGGACATCGTGGTGGTGGACAGCGTCGCCGCGCTGGTGCCGCGGGCGGAGCTTGAGGGCGAGATGGGCGACAGCCACGTCGGCCTGCACGCCCGGCTGATGAGCCAGGCGCTGCGCAAGCTGACCGGCAGCGTCTCCAAGTCGCACACTATGCTGATTTTCCTGAACCAGATCCGGCTCAAGATCGGTGTGATGTTCGGCAACCCGGAGACGACCACGGGCGGCAACGCGCTGAAGTTCTATGCTTCCATCCGCCTGGAGATCCGGCGCATCGGCCAGATCAAGGACCGTGAGGAGGTCGTGGGCAACCAGACCCGGGTGAAGGTGGTCAAGAACAAGCTAGCGCCGCCGTTCCGGCAGGTCGAGTTCGACATCATGTATGGCGAGGGCATCAGCAAGGTGGGCGAGCTGGTGGACTTGGGCGTGAAGGCCGGGGTGGTGGAGAAGGCGGGGGCTTGGTTCAGTTGCGACAGCACCCGCATCGGCCAGGGCCGCGAGAATGCCAAGCAGTTCCTGCGCGACCACAAGGAGATGGCGGACCTGATCGAGAAGAAAGTGCGCGAGCAGTCCGGCGTCGTCGCCAACTCGATGATCGCGCCGCCGGAAGAGGGCGAGGAGGCGGAGGCGGCTGACTAGCCACAGCCTTGCCGGACCATACGGGGGCGCTTGGCCCCCCGGGCGCTCCGCTGACGGAGGCCGACCACCAACTGATTGAGGCGGCGCGGGAGGTTTTGCTGCGGCATTACCGCCCGTTCTGGCACACGGTCGCGGCCGCGATACGTAGCCGCGACGGGCGCATCTGGACGGGCATACACTTGGGGGCCACGGTGGGGCGGCTGTCTGTTTGTGCGGAGGCCATCGCGCTGGGCCGGGCGGTGATGGACGGCGATGCCACGATCGAGTGCGTGGTGGCGCTGCGTCATCCCAAGCCGGAGGAGGTGGTTCGGGACATCGCGGTTGTCTCGCCGTGTGGTGCTTGCCGCGAGAACCTGACTGACTACGACCTTGCCGCGACCGTCATCCTCGATGGTCCGCACGGATTGCATAAACTTCCTGTGCGGACGCTGTTGCCGTCGCCGTACCAGCGTTAGATGGTGGCCGGAACAAAATACAAACGAGGATGCTATGACCAAGGCGAAGGCTGATACGCACAAGGCCGCCGAGCATGAGGCCGAGAACCCCAAGACGGCTCCGCACGACGATGCCCACCCGTCCAATGCGGTGAAGGACCCGCATGAGTGGACCACTGGCGGGGAGACTATGACCGGGGCACAGGCGAGCTACCTGAAGACGCTGTGCGAGGAGGCGAAACTCGAATTCGATCCGAGCCTGACCAAGGCCGAGGCTTCCATGAAGATTGACGAGCTGCGCAACAGCACGGGGCGCGGCAAGGACCACTGAAGAGGGCGGCTTCCTGCTTCCTTTTTCTGCGGGAGAGGGTCGGGGTGAGGGAGGCCAAGCAGAGCGGAATCGGCTAAGGCAGTCGTACTCAG